>Ga0187893_10015035_pt1 | contig 10439 bp, 10 predicted proteins | sample MA1701074metaG_FD_139574 | JGI IMG/M metagenome (GOLD analysis project Ga0187893, IMG submission 139574) | White microbial mat communities from a basaltic lava cave in the Kipuka Kanohina Cave System on the Island of Hawaii, USA - MA170107-4 metaG ...
CGGATTCTGCTTTACCTTTTCGAGCGCGACGAGGCCGTCAGGCTGATTGGCGCTGGCTAACTTTATTCTTGTGCAGTTGCGCGACGACCGTCTCCTGAACTGCTTCGAGCGGCCGTTCGGGAAACACCAAGCCCATGGAAATGACGAGCTTCAGGCCGTCTTCGACGGTCATCTCGAGAATCCGGACATCCGCTACGTCAACGAAAAAGACGTAGCCCGATGTGGGATTGGGCGTCGTCGAAACGTAAATCGCATACATGGCGCGGCCGGCTTCGAGCCCCACCTGGCCCCCATCGACTTCGCGGGACACAAACGCCAGCGACCACGCGTCCCGGCGCGGCCACTCCACCAGGCAGACGTAGCGGAACGAGGCGCCCTTTTGCGAAAAGATGGTTTCAAAGATTTGCTTCGAACCCTTGTAAATCGAGCGCACCACCGGCGTACGGTTGAGCAAGTTATCCCAGACGCCGATAAGAGTGCGGCCAACGAGATTTGCCGCCAGGGCGCCAATCAAGGTTATAGCGAGTAGCGCAAAGAGGAGGCCGAAGCCCGGCAGCTGAAACGGCAGATAGGTATCGGGGTTATAGCCCGCGGGGATAAAGGGCTTCATCCAGGCGTCGAACAGGGTAACAAACCAATAGGTCGCCCAAACCGTAATGGCGATGGGCGCTGTTATCACCAGGCCAGTGAAGAAATAAGCTCTCAGTCGGCCAAAAAACGACGGCTGCGCCTTGCTTTCAGGGATCTCCGGGCTCAAGCGATCATTGGTCTCCATGCGGGAGTTGATCGCATGAACCAGCGGCGCTTAGCAAGGCTGCGCTCTTGAAAGGGTTATTGCTCGGCGGCGACGTTAACCCGGCGGTCCTTGGGATATTGCTCGTTCCAGACCTTCGCGCGGGCTTCGGCTTCCAGGCGCTCGTCCTTGGACACCCTGCCTTCAAGTTGCGCCGCGCGATTGAATATCTCGGGGTTTTCCTCTGGCCTCGCCGATTGTTTTGCGAGGATATACCACATGACTGCCCGCGTGCGGTCGGGGCGTACGAGTTTGCCCTCTAGGTAAAGCTCACCCAGATAGGCCTCCGAGGAAGCGTGGCGCTTGCGTGCGGCGGCAATAAGCCATTTGAGGCCCTGCTGGGGATTGCGTTTCATCCCCTGCCCTTTGATGCTCATGATGCCCAGCGCATGTTGCGCGGCGGGATGGCCGTAAGTGGTGGCGATCTTCAGATAAGCCCTGGCCGCTGCTGCCGGGTTCTGCGTGATTCCAGCCGAAGCAACCCCGGTGCGTTGATAGTCGGCGATGCGCACCATGGCGTCCACAGTAATGCGCAGGCGGTTTTGGTCCGTTTCGTCCGGGTCATAAAACTCGGCCACACGTGAGTAATAGGAATATGCTGTCGCATCATCGCGTTGCACGCCGCGGCCCGTCCGGTACATGTGACCCAGATACCAGTCAGCGACGATGTTGCCGTCTTCGGAGGCGCGCCGGAAGAACTTCATGGCGCGGTCGTAATTGCCCTTGTTGTAAGCCTTTTTCGCCTTCTTGAGATCGTCGGTCCAGAACGGAATGCTGATCTCGGGCATCTTGATGTCGGGAACGGCCGGCAAATAGGAGTAAAAGTCGGCCATAACACCAGTTTCATCGGCGCGGGCCGGGGCGAAAGTCTGCATCAGCAGCAACAGCGCCGCAATAAGACACACGAGGGAGGTAACGGCCCTTTTTGCTAAACGGTCACTGGATGGTTTGGCAAACACGTTCGAATCGACCCTTTGGATGCTTGTCTGCATCCGGAACGGCAGTGTTGCTGCCGCAGGGCACCCAATGCCCGGAGCATTGGCTTATTGACCAATTTTGGCGGATGAAAGGTTCAAAACGGACCGATTTAGGCGGGGTATACAAATCGTTCCAATGTTGCCCGAAAGCAACATACACGGTTGAGCGGCTTGTTGAACGCGTTTATTTCCCATTCACCAGATTTCTTCTAGTGTCGCCTGATGAATGAAATCGCCGCGGCTCTGCCGCAATCGGCCGGGGAAGCGATCCGAATCGAATATGTGCCGCGCCAAGGCCTTTTCGCTCTTTCCCTCATCAACTTCCTGCTCGGCCTGTTAACTCTGACGCTCTACCGTTTCTGGGCCAAAACCAATGTGCGCAGGCATATCTGGAGCTGCGTCCACATCAATGGCCAGCCGCTGGAGTATACGGGCCGCGGCATTGAACTTTTTTTGGGGGCTTTGATTGTCTTCCTGGTCTTCGGCCTGCCCGCTGTCATTCTGATCGTTGCCGTCAGTCTCATCTATGGGCCGCAGCACCCAGCCATCGCCGGCGTTCAGGGATTGTTGTTCCTGCTGGTAGCTGTGTTGTGGGGCGCCGCCCTTTACCGCGCCAGGCGTTATCAGCTCTCGCGAACCCTATGGCGCGGCATCCGGGGTACACTAGCGGGATCCTCCATGGTGTATTCGCTGCTTTATTTCGGGTCCCTTCTGGCGCGCGCCGTTACGTTGGGCTGGGCCACGCCGGTCATGAACCTCAATCTGCAGGAGAAAATGATCGGGGAGATGCGCTTCGGCGCCGGCCAGTTTCGCTTCAGGGGCCGTGCAGGGCCGCTCTATCCAGTCTATGCGGTATGCTGGGTGCTGGCGCTCGTGGCGGTCGCCGCGGCCGGCCTCATAATCGCGGTAGGCGCCATGGGCAGCGACCTGGCGCAGCGGCTCAGCGACATCTTCAGTGAACAGCCGGGACCTGGCGCCGGGCAGATTATCGCCATCTTGATCGTAGTTTTCGCGATCTACCTGCTGCTTGGCGCGATCTATTCGGTCATATGGTCGTTCTACACTGCCCGCGAGCTCAGGCTTTTCGCGAGCTATACCAGTTTCGATAATGCCCGGTTCAGCATGGATGCAACCGCGGGCAATCTGATCGCGCTGGTGCTTGGCAATCTGCTGATCTGGATTTTCACCCTCGGCATCGGCGCGCCTTACGTGCGCCAGCGCCTCGTCCGTTACTTGTGTGAGCGCATCAAGGTCGAGGGTACCGTCGACGTCAATCGGATCGCCCAATCGCAAGCGCCTCTCGACAAGATGGGAGAAGGCTTGGCGGATGCCTTCGACGTGGGCGGAATTTGACGGAGGCCAACGCCCTCTTTTTTGACGGAGAAACGGCGCTGGAGCACGCCGTGACGGTGCAACTTGCCGACAACGGCCTCGCAATCTCGGGAGCAACGATTGCGCCGCAGGACTGGCGCTTCAACACTCTGCTCGCCGTCGATCCGCCGCACGCGGACAGGCCCTTTCGACTGACAAGCGTGTATCGCCCCGGCATGCGGCTGATCCTCAATGATCCTGTGTTCATTGGCAGCCTCCTCGACAGGGCGCCGCAACTTCGCGGCGGTTTTCATCCACGCCGCTCCGGGAAGGCGGCCATGTGTATCATCGGCGGCCTCGCTGCGCTGGCGCTCACAACTTACCTTGTGCTGCAATTTGCGCCGCAGAAACTCGCCTTCCTGTTGCCCGACGCGTGGCGAGATAAAATCGGCGCGCAGATTGAAGCGGCCCTCACCGGCGGGGCAAAATTGTGTAAATCGCCAAGCGGCAGAGCCGCGCTCTCCGCCATGGCGGCGCGGCTGAGCGAAGGCAATCCGGACATGCCGCCGATCAGCATCAATGTCTATGCCATCCCCATCATGAATGCCTTCGCCATGCCGGGCGGGCGCATTGTCATCACCGGCGAACTGATCAGGAAGGCGGAAACGCCCGAGGAAGTGGCTGGCGTCCTCGCCCACGAACTTGGGCATGTCGTGCATCGCCATTCGGAAGCGCAACTGGTGCGCGCTACGGGATTACAGCTCCTCATCGCCATTGCGACGGGCGGCGGCGGAGACACGATCTCATCGCTTGCAGGCCTCGCCACCATTCTCCGCTATACCCGCCAGGCCGAAATCGAAGCCGACGCCTTTGCGCTAACTGGTCTCGAAAATGCCGCCATTGACCCATTGGGTCTCAAACGCTTCTTCGAACTCGTGCTCAAGGAACGAGGCAAGACGCGCACCGGGGCAATCGGTCAGCTCGAAAGCGCGTTCGCCACCCATCCCGGAACCGAGGACCGCATCAAGGCCATCCGTCCCCTGCCCGATGGCGTTACCGCACGGCCGGTGCTGAACGCTGATCAGTGGAAGGGGCTGAAGGGAATCTGCGGATAGCTGCTATGGCCCGGATGTTCTCTCCCCACTAACACAAGGCGAGGACCAAATGGCGTCTCCAATAGACCTGATGAGATTTAGGAGAGCACGGAAAGATAAATGATCGGCTTGCCCGCATCTCAATTGTGAGCAATCTTCGCGCATAAAACGGAGACAATATGAAATCGCATGCGCGCGTTGTGATCATTGGCGGTGGGGTAATGGGCGTGGGGCTGCTCTATCATCTTGCCCTTGAGGGCTGGACCGATATTGCGCTCCTTGAGAAAGGCGAGCTGACATCGGGCTCCACCTGGCATGCGGCAGGGCAATGCCCGCATTTCAACGGCTCCCTCAACATGACCAAGGTGCATGTCTATGGGACGCAGCTCTATCCCAAACTCGAAGAACTCACAGGCCACGCCGTGTCATGGCACGGGTGCGGTGGCTTGCGCCTTGCCATTACGGACGAGGAAGTGAACTGGTTCAAATATGTTTACGGCATTTCGCGGCTTGTTGGCTACGAATGCGAAATCATTGCGCCTTCCGAAATCAGGCAACATCATCCATTCCTTGAAACCTTCGGCGTGAAGGCTGCCTTTCGTACGCTGCATGACGGGCATGTGGCGCCGGCCGACATCACTAACGCCATGGCCGCAGGCGCGCGCAAGCTTGGCGCTGAAATTTATCGCCGTACGCTTGTCACGGACATAAAGCCGTCGGCAAATGGCGAATGGCACGTTGTCACGGACAAGGGCAACATCACTTGCGAGCATGTGGTGAACGCCGCCGGCTCCTATTGCGATGCCGTTGGGGCCTGGACCGGCCACAGCGTTCCCATCGCCAATATGCTGCACCACTATGTGATCAGCGAGCCATTGAAGGAGCTTATCGAACTTCAACCCGAATTGCCCGTAGTGCGTGATCCCTACGCGCATGCCTATATCCGTGAGGAAACCAACGGCGTTCTCGTGGGCCCCTATGAAACGGCGACCGCCCATGTCTGCTGGGACGGTCGGCCTCCAGCCTGGGATTTTGAAAATGAACTCGTCGCGCCGGAACTCGATCGACTCATACCGTGGCTGGAACGTGCGACCGAGCGCCTGCCTCTCTTCGGCCAGACGGGGATCAAGTCTATCGTTTCGGGCGCCATCACCCATACGCCGGACGGCGTCTATCTCTCAGGCCCCGCGCCGGGACCGAAAAATTACTGGATGCATTGCGGAGCTTCGGTCGGCATCTGCCAGGGCGGCGGGGCCGGAAAATATCTCGCGCAGTGGATGGTCCATGGCCAGGCCGAGATCAATATGGGCGAGTTCGATCCGCGCCGCTTCGGCAACTGGGCGAGCAAGGATTACACCGCCGAAGTGGCCGTCGCCGACTATCATCACATGTATTACTGTTACAAGCCCGCCGAGCAACACGAGGTCGGACGGGGCGTGCGCAAATCCACACTCCACGACAGGCTCAAGTCTGAAGGCGCGCAGTTTAGCCAAGTTTTCGGATGGGAGCGGCCACGCTGGTACAGCAAGACGGATGAGAAGGAGAACTTTTCTTTCCGCCGCTCCAACTGGTGGGGACCGGTGCGTGAAGAGGCGTTTGCGGTGCGCGAGCGCGTTGGCCTCATGGACCTCTCGACCTTTTCCAAATTCGATGTGAAGGGCAAGGATGCTCACCGGTTTCTGAATCGTATCTGCGCCAACAAGGTTCCCGAGACGGACGGCGGCATCATTCTCGGCCATCTGCTGAACGCCAATGGCTTCATCGAATCGGAAATCACGGTCACCCAGCTTGGTGCTGAACATTTCTACGTACTGTCAGCGGCGGCCGCACAGCTTCACGACTTGGATCAACTGAGCTGGCGCAAACAGGAGGATGAGCGCCTTACTATCACCGACATCACCGATCGCTACGGCGTGCTGGTGTTGGCGGGTCCGCGAGCGCGCGATGTTCTTTCACATTGCACGAAATGCGATCTCTCCAACGCCGCTTTCCGCTGGTTGACGGGGAAGGAAACCGCGGTGGCGGGCGTCAAAGGGGTTCGGCTTCTGCGCGTAAACTATGTTGGCGAGCTCGGCTGGGAGCTTCATGTGCCCATGGATGACATGCCGAAAGTCTTCGATGCCCTGATGGCGGCGGGTAAGCCTCGTGGCCTCCGGCTTTTCGGCACCTATGCCATGAACTCACTGCGCATGGAGAAAGCCTATCGCGGGTGGGGATCGGAGCTCACAACCGAAGTCGACATGTTCGAGGCATCCATGGAGCGCTTCATCCGCCTCGACAAGGAAGATTTCATCGGCAGGGCCGCCAGCTTGTCGAAACAGCAGCGAGGCCCGCGCATGAAGCTGGTTTACATGGAAGTCGACAATACCGATTCGGATTGCATGGGAAATGAGCCGGTGTATCGGAACGGCGAGGTGGTGGGCGTTACCACCTCCGGCGCCTATGGCCACGCCATCAACAAATCACTGGCATTTGCGTATGTGGAGCCCAGGCTTGCTGTGCCGGGAACCCACCTTGAGGTTCTGATATTCAACGAGCGCCGCGCCGCCCGGCTCATCGCCGAACCTGCTTGGGATCAAGGAAACGCGAGACCGAAGTCTTAGAGCCCCGTCATCTTCGCTGCTGTCGGCGGGAACTGCTCCCAGGACTGGCCGGCCGCCACGATGCATGACATGCCGTTGGGATGAGTCACCAGCATGGTCCAGCTTCCGGCCTTGGAAACGAAAAGCTCGACCAGGTTCCTCTGGCCGGCAATGCCGAATGCAGAGGGCTCCTCCTGATAGTTTTTGGCCAGGGTTTCAATGAATTTCGCCCGCACGCCACAAGCCGATTGGGCATTTGCCGCCGCTGTCCAAATTGCTGCCGTTCCCAGCACCAACGCTGTTAAGCAAAATTTGTATTTGAACATGTTACCTCCAGGCCACACCGGGCACCGCTGGAGGTTTTTCAACCCCTATCTGGCGGGGCCCGGAGCGGCTATTTCGACGCAATCCGTCATAGAAAGCTCCGATTACTCACGAAATTTCAGGCTAGGCCCCAATTGTAAACAAATTGTCAATAACGGGCTGTCACCCATCAAGTGGGCTTCGAAAACCTTTCACATGTTGCTAAAAATCTACACCACGCAGAATCATTCCCTCGCGGGCATCGCGCTCATGCTGGCCGCCATGGCAATTCTGCCATTCCTCGACGTCGTGGCGAAGTTCCTCGGCGAACAGGGCATGCCGGTCATGCAGGTCGTCTGGGCGCGGATGACCTTCGGCTGCCTGCTGACACTGCCCTTCGCGGTGCTTCAAGGCGGTGCCAACAGCCTGGTCCCCGCAATGCCGGTGGTGCATGGCTTCCGTGCTGCCTTCCTCATCGGCGCCACCGGCTTCTTCTTCTGGGCGCTGCATTATTTGCCGATCGCCGATACGCTGGCGATCTTTTTCGTGCAGCCGTTGGTGGTCACCATGCTGTCACCTGTGGTGCTTGGTGAGAAAGTGGGGATACAACGTTGGACTGCCGTAGTTATCGGTTTCATCGGTACGCTGATCATCATCCGGCCCGGCTTCCAGGAGCTCAATCCGGGCGTGCCCATGGCGTTGGCCTCGGGAACCTCACTCGCCATCTACATGCTGATGACGCGGAAGATTGCCGGCAGTGCCGGTGCGATGGTCACAACCTTCCACACGAATCTCGCGGGTGCCGTGCTCACTAGCCTTGCGGTGATTTTCGTTTGGGAACCGCCGTCGACGGGGCAATGGGTGCTGTTCGTACTGCTCGCCTTCATCGCGGGGTTTGGCCACTACCTCATTGTGCGCGCCTATGACTATTCCGAGGCCTCGCTGCTTGCGCCGCTCGCCTACACCGAAATGATCGCCGCGGTAGCCGCGGGCTGGTGGTTCTTCGGCGATTTTCCCGATCTTTGGACCTTCATTGGCGTGGGCATCCTCATCGCCTGCGCAATTTACATTTCGATCCGGGAGCGCGTACACAACATTCCGCCGCCCCGCGAGTTCGAGCAACCGTAAGGTTAGCCGGCTAGTATCCGCTCAATGCGCCTGTCGGGTATCAACCAGGCCAATGCTACCGCGACATACACGCCGAATGAAATCCACGGATTCAAGAAGGCAAGAATTATTGCCAAGGCATAGGCCGCGATGGAGAGCTTTCCTTTCAAGTCCCTTCCGATCGCAGTCGCCAATGTTGAATCCTGACCATGTTCTGCGACGATCCTGAGTTCCAGGATCGTGTATGCAATGGCGGCCATCAGCAGATTTGCGCCATAAACGATCATCAGCCACTTGGCGAAATGATTTTCCCCGGCCCAGCCCGTGGTGAAGGGAAGCAGCGACAGCCAGAATAACAGGTGCAGATTGCTCCACAGAATGCTTCCCGTGACGTGTTTAACCGTGTGAAGCATGTGGTGATGATTGTTCCAATAAATACCAACGTAGATGAAGCTCAACACGTAGCTGATGAAAACCGGCCACAGCGCAGTCAAAGATGCTATGTCTTCACTGTGGGGAATTTTGAGTTCGAGCACCATGATCGTGATAATGATTGCGATCACGGCATCGCTGAATGCCTCAAGCCTCATTTTGCCCATCGGAGTTCCTTTCTACTCAGAATTCCTTTGCCACGCCCTCCACCAAGGGAACGAAACGCACGGCCACCAGGTGTTCGCTGTCGTAGCCCTGTTCTGTGCGCGTGATGCGATAGAGGTCTTGTTTGCCGGCCTTTTCCTCTAACGGAATGACCATGACGCCATCAGGGGTGAGCTGGGAAATCAGCGCTGGCGGAACCTCTTTGGCCGCTGCCGTCACGATGATGCGGTGGAAGGGTGCCTGCTTGGGCCAGCCTTTGATTCCGTCACCGACGATTTGCGTGATGTTGCCGATCTTGAGTTCCTTGAAGCGCGACGCAGCCGAATTCGCCAGCGTCCGGTACCGTTCCATGGTGTAAAGGCGGCGGCATAGCATGCTCAGTATCGCCGATTGGTAACCGGAACCCGTGCCGATCTCCAAAACCTTGTGATCCGCCTCTATCTTGAGGCGGTCGGTCATCAGCCCCACAATGAAGGGCTGGCTAATTGTTTGGCCGCAGGCAATGGGTAGCGCCTGATCGGCATAGGATTGATCGGCGAAACTTGGCTCGACGAAAAGTTCGCGCGGCACCTTCTCAATCGCCTCCAGCACGCGCATGTCGCGCACTCCCTGGTTGCGGAGCGACATTATGAGCTGGATCTTGCGGTGATCCATCTAGGAGTCGTCAAGCACGTGACGCAGCGCCTCCATGGCCTCCACTTGCGTGAGATTCATGTGCAATGGGGTGACCGAAACGCGCTTGTTGAACACCGCCCACAAATCGGTCCCCACAGGCGGATTGCCGCGCTCACGCTTGAAGCCCAGCCAATAATAGTTGCGGCCGCGCGCGTCCACCCGCTCGTCCAGAATCAACATGTTCTGGTCGCGCTTGCCCTGACGAGTGACTTCGATACCTTGTAAATCATCGGCGCGGCAATCTGGAAAATTGACGTTGATCAACACACCCGGTCCGAACTCCATGTGCGTGAGCTTCTCGACAAGACCCGCGCCATGATGCTCGGCCACTGCATAGCTGAAACCGTTGCCATGAATGCCCGTGACCTGCGACAGCGCGATTGACTTGAAACCGAGCGCGGTCCCCTCCATGGCCGCGGCCACGGTTCCCGAATAGGTAATGTCCTCGGCGAGATTTTGGCCGCGATTGACGCCCGAGAGCACCAGATCAGGATCGCCCGGCATGATCTTGCGCACCGCCATCACTACACAATCGGTCGGCGTTCCCGCCACTTCAAAACGCTTGGGCTCGATCTCGCGGAAGCGGATCGGGTTAGAAAGCGAGAGCGAATGCCCTGCCCCTGAATGTTCCTCGGCCGGAGCCACGACCCAAACATCATCGGCAATCGAGCGCGCTATCCTTTCCAATGTTTCAAGGCCCGGTGCGTGAATGCCGTCGTCGTTCGTGACCAGAATGCGCATCAGGGTTTCGCGATCCACTGCTCGCCATTCATGTAGGGTCGCAGAGCTGCGGGAATCGTGACGCTGCCATTGGCATTCTGGTAATTTTCCAGGATGGCGATAAGCGTGCGGCCCACTGCAAGCCCGGAACCATTGAGCGTGTGCACGTAACGCGTGCCCTTGCCGTCCGCTGGCTTGTAGCGCGCTTCCATGCGCCGCGCCTGGAAATCACCGCACACCGAGCAGGACGAGATTTCCCGAAACGCGTTCTGTCCCGGCA
>Ga0187893_10015036_pt1 | contig 10439 bp, 15 predicted proteins | sample MA1701074metaG_FD_139574 | JGI IMG/M metagenome (GOLD analysis project Ga0187893, IMG submission 139574) | White microbial mat communities from a basaltic lava cave in the Kipuka Kanohina Cave System on the Island of Hawaii, USA - MA170107-4 metaG ...
GAAGCTGGCATTCTACCACTGAATTACTCCCGCTCGCCTTTGTTTTCCGCTACTTAACTGTCCTGCAAGGCTTTAGCCGGTTTCCCGGCCAATCCATACCATCTCTGCAATCCATCCGGAACCATGGGGTCTGATCGCAAAATGGACAGTAAAACGGACAGTAAACCCACGCCAGCACAGCTCTGGTGCAAGCAGCTCTGCGCGGGACCGATTCGACGCCATCCACTTCACGACACCATCAACATATCACAACGGCTGCGCGCTGCGGCGCTGCATTTTAGGGACCGCGCTCGGGCGAGTTCTCCGAGTTGGCACACCCCTCGGGCATCTCATCCCCGGAGCGGGCTATCCGCGAGATGATCTAAGCGCCAGATTGTCGAATTCTAAAGGTTCGCGCAAACGGCGGAGGGATTCTTGCGGATATCGAAGATGCGGCGTGGGGGAGATCGGAACGCTCATTCCTATCTTCGGATCGGGTCCTCCGCCGGGTGGAGCGGCGTATCTGTTCGGTCTCATCAAACTCCTATCTGATGAGTGACGATGCAACAGCGGACCCGTCCGCGCGGGCTTCGAGTCGTCCCCGAACCCCGTCGGCGCACAGTGCTGGGGGTTCCGTCGGTGGGATTCGAAGCTACCCCCTACGCCTCATCCGTAACTTACAGATTCTACGTTCCTCAGAATACCACGGATGCCACGAAACAGTGTGGCGCATTGCCCGACATTGCCCGACGAAAGATCGCCCGATAGTGAAGAACGAAGCTGAAGCCAACGTTGAGCCATCGGGGAAGCTCCGACTCATCCTCAGAGCCTCTCTTGAAAGCGCCCGCGCCGTATTCCCGCAGCGGGTTGCTTCTGGCTACTTTGAAACCGTGAACTCCGCGATTGCCCGCGTGTCCGCCACGAACGCCTCAGCCAGTTTCGCAAGCTCACCTCCCGGTTTGGGATTTCGCTCCCGCTGGCTGAAGTCTGACAAAGAACCGCTCTCCACTCCCCTTCACAGCTTCGATTATGCCGATGAATCGGCGATCGTCCGCCGTGAGACGATCTTTCGATCGTTCCGCCTGAACGCTCAGACGTTGCAACTCCGCGGAAAGGGCACCGGCCAGATTTGGCAGATTTCCCGTCTGTGATCCGTCAACCATTGCGCGTGCGCGCTTCTTTGCTTCTTCTACTTGAAGAACCATCGTCACCTCCTGCAGAACCTAGATGTTGGGCTTCAGCCCGTTCTACCGGGGCCGGATACTCTAGTAAAAAGGTCGGAAAATCAAACGCTAATAGCGAAAGGAAAGCCTCACCGCCCTTCTGTGCTTGTTGGGACTGAGGGTTATTTACCCACATACCCATGTGGGCGGAGACCACTTGGTGTTTATTTCACTCTTCGAGGTGCCTTGCCCGTGATGCCGAACGCACGAAAGATGAGCTGGCCCACCTGCGCCCCGTATTCGCGAAATGCCTCGACATCTCCGTTCGATCACCGTTCTGATATGGAGCGACCTGTCAAGTCCCCACGGATGCTGACAGTTTAATTCCGGAAGTCAGACCGGCTTTCCCTCCGCCAGGAGGAAAGCCGGTCTTTCCTTTCCTGGGCATGCCGATGGGTGAAGTGTTGCCGCTGGTGGGCTTTGAGCACTTCGGTTCGGACAGCAGGGCCGATGACAGCGGAGGAGCTGGCGCGACGATTGATCACTCTGATATTCGCGGGTCGGAACCGCATGGACATGATCCGTCGGGAGCTGCCTCGGACTAGACGCGCGGGTTGGGACCGGAGTCCGTTCCGCATAGAACGTGAGGAGGGTTCTCCTTTTCGTGGGCCCTGCACTGTCATCGGCGCTGCGGTCCGGAACAACATCAATTTCATTTCGCAGTTACGCAGCCGTTGCGAGTTTGTGTTGCTGTTCGGCTTCCATCGCAACCGCCCAAATGAAGCCGAGTAATTCCCGGCCCAGCGCCGTCACGATCTGGTTCTTGTTCTTGCCGCGGTTCGCGAATGCCTTGTAGCGTTTGTGTAGCCGCTGCTGCGCCTTCCAGGCGATCTTCTTGACTTCATCGCTGAGCGCCAAATTCTTCTGCCGGCGCAGCAGAAAGCCCGTCACATTGGGCCGGTGCTGGTAGGCCCACGCCGCTTCCACCAACACCCTCCGCAGGTGAGCATTTCCTGTCTTAGTGATCGAACCTCGTTGAATGCGATTGCCGCTGGAGTGCTCGCGCGCCACCAGGCCGCTATAGCCCATCAGTTGACGCGGACTCTGGAACCGGGACAGTGAGCCGAGCTCGGAGACGATCGTGGCCGCCGTGGTTTGCGCAACGCCCCGCAACGCTTGTAAGGCTTCGATCACAGCCTTAATTTCCGCTGGCGCTTGCTGCACCCCCTCATCGCTGGCTTTCTTCAGTTTCACAATCCGCGCCGCCACGGAATCCACTTCCTCCAGGTAGTCCGCCAGGGTGGCTTCCAGCGCCGGCTGATCGAAGCGGACATGACTCTTGATCCATTCCAGATACTGTTTCGTCCAGGCCTTCAGCCCTTCCGGCCGTCGGCCGTGGCGCAGCAGAAACTTGCCCAACCGGTGCCGCGCTTTCAACTGATCCTTTTGGGCCGCTTCCCGGCACCGCACCAGATCTCGCAGCGCCTCGTGGGCCGCATCCGGCACCCAGACCGCCGTCAGTTCTCCGGCGCGATGGCAGCGAGCCAGCTTCTCCGCATCCCGGCGGTCAGTCTTCACGCGATCCCCGGCCTTGGCGGGAACCAGACTCGGTGCGATGACCTGACAGCCAACCCCGAGTTGAGTGAGCTGCCAATACAGCACGTACCCGGTGGGCCCGGCCTCATAGCACGCCCGCAGATGCTGCACCGGTCCGAGCTTATGAATCAGCTTGCGGATCGATTCCAAGCGGTTCGGGATCACCCGTGAGAGCGCACTTCACCGTTCGTGTCCGCCACCGCGACGGCAATCGTATCGGCATGGACATCCAAGCCAACAAAGCGTAATTTGGACATGAGCGACCAGCTCCTTTCGTATGCGGCTCTGCGCCGCTGGATTTTCACCTATTCGCAGCGTAACCCGCGCTACTGCGATTTGGCGGTTGGTCGCTCCATAATGACTAGGCCGGCGAGTTTCTGGGCCGCTCGTAGAAAGGAGTCCTTTTGCGCAAGGGCCGCCAGGAGGAGCCCGCGATTGAAGATGCTGAATTGAATGTTGTGCCCGACGAGATCAGCGATATCCCGGAGCATCTCTGTGATCTCCCTCTTCTCTTCATATTCAAGAAGAGTCTTTAGGTGGGCCAGCTTCTTCTTGCGGCTATCAATCTGCCGTTTCACCGGGATGCTCGGCTTGTCCTCCACCACGAACGTCGGCCGCACGGGCTCGATCGTCGCAGGTTCCGGAAGGCGAGTTACCGCACCTCGCTGAAGCGTACTCGTGAGGTCAACCTTCGAAACCGCGTTTGAACGAAAGTTAGGTTTTGGACTTCTCCCCGAAACTGAGACACGAGATTAGACACACAAAATTCTTTGAAGGAGAATTTGGAAGATGTCTACATCGCGTCGGACGTTTACGCGGGAGTTTAAGGTGGCCGCGATCAAGCGGCTGCAAGGCGGGATCCCGGTGAGCCGCGTAGCCCGGGAACTGCAGGTCAACCCGAATCAGTTACATGCTTGGAAACAGCAGTTCGACCAACGGCCGAACTCGGCATTTTCGGGCGAAGGGCGGCGCCGGGGCGAGGAAACGCCCGTGGCCGAACTGGAGCGCAAGATCGGCCAGCAGGCCATGGAGATGATTTTTTAAAGGGCTGCTTGCGACAGATCGAAGATCTGCGGGTCGCAGGCCGAGAGCCCCAATCCGCCCTCTGCCGGAAGATCCGGCAAGAACGGGAAAGGGGCAACGCGTTGAGCACGCAACGAATAACGGCACTGGCGGGCGTGAGCCGCGCCACGTACTACCGCTTCGATCCGGAAGGCCCTCCCGCCGTGAAGGATGTCGAGTTGCGCGACGCCATTCAGCGGATCGCGTCGAAGCATCCCGCTTGCGGCCGGCCACGTATCACGGCCGAGCTCAAACGACAGGGCTGGGAGGCCAATCACAAACGCGTGGGCCACATTCTGCGCGAGGACAACCTGCTGTGCATCCGCCGGCAGAAGTGGCAAACGACGACCGATCCACGCACGGCCACCGCATCTATAAGAACTTGGTACGCGAGGTGACGCCCACCGAACCCAATCAAATCTGGGTGGCCGACATCACCTACATCCGGCTAGTCTAGCCGACGGCTAGCCGAGGAGTTTGTCTATTTGGCCGTGGTGCTGGATTCCTACTCACGCCTGGTGATTGGATGGGCACTGGAGCGGACACCGGAAGCCAAGCTCGCGGTCGAGGCGCTGCGCATGGCGCTGGACAAACGCGGCGCGCCCGCTGGGTTGATTCATTATTCCGATCGCGGCGTGCAATACGCTTGCGGCGAGTACACGCAAATGCTGACTGAGCGCGTGTGACTGGTTCCACGGGCTCAGCACCGATGATTTCGGGTCTTGCCCCATTCGCGGCGTACCGACGTAATGAATCGAGTGCCCGTATTCCATCGGCTTCGGTCCGCGAATCGGCAGATACTCAGCACCAGCCGCCTTCAGCATCTCCTCCCCTACTTCCATCATGTCGGCGAACATCGCGCGCTCATTCTCATGCCATGCATAGTGGAAGCACACGCCGGGAATACACGCATCATCCCGGATACTCTCGTCCACTTCAATGCGATTATCGCGATATGGCAGCACCTCACCCTGAAACCCCACCGACACGCCACTGGTGTAATAATCACGCACCAACTTCTTCCACTCCTGCCCGTATCCAGGAAGTTGCTTTCCAACGAGCGTGAATTCCGGAATCCCACCCGACGGAAAGATCTGGTAGCCACGAATGAACTTCTTGCCGCGCCAGTTCTCGGTGAGATCCGGAATAATGACATGCGCACCGTTACCGTCTTCGTTGACTACCTTGCGGCCCGTTAACTGCGGCAGAACACCACCGACGGAGCCGTATAAGTGCTCGTCGTAGATCTGCTCTCGCGCGGCGTAGTTCCCGCCCGGCCATCCGCGGTTCATACCGTACAAATTAGCCGACAAATCGTGCCAACTGCCGAGGTCGGTCTTGCCGTTTGGCAGGTTGGCTTTGGGTCTCCATAACTGTCCTCCCGGCCGAACATAGCGGAAATAGATCTCATACTGCGAGCGATCGAATCCTTCTGGCATCGCAAATGGAATCCGATTCGATGCGTTCTTTGTCAGACACAGGCGAAAGCAGAGGCCTGGATGTTGCGGTCGCCTGCTCCCGGTGTGCCGAGCGGCTCATCCTGAATGGTTGGGATGACTCCGCTGGACGGATCGCCAGGGATCCGGTAAGGATCGACGCGCAGCTTGAACTGCGCATGAGTCGTTTCGCCTCGGATGCCATTCTTCGTTTCGCCGTACCGGCTGTTGGGCTCGCGACCAACTGTGGTTTCTACGCCGGCTGCGTGCAAGAGGTCGCCTTCCAGTCAGCGTCGCATCGATGAAAATCCGCCCCTGAATGCGGTCGCCGGCTTCGGTTCGAATTGCCTGAAGCGTCTTCGTGCCCCGCGTCCATTCAACGCTGTTGGCTAACGGCTCGGGGAGGCGGCGCTGGCGAATCACCCGCACGCCTGCTTCCCGGATCAGGTCCTCGAATACCTCTTCCGCTACGTGAGACTCGTAGCGCCACACCGGCTCGGACTTGCCGTACTTCTGCCCGACGCGCCTGTAGAACTCGAGTGCGAGGCCTCCAATGGCGATGTCGTTTTGAAACCAATGATTGTCGACATCACCACTGCCGAGACCTTCCACGGCAATTCCGCCGACGTGCTTTTCCGGAGCGACCAGCACGACGGACCGTCCCATCCGTGCGGGCTTGTACCGCTGCGGAGACTCCGGCAGCCGTTCCTCCGTATACGACGATGTCGGCTCTTACCTCCGCGGCTGAAGAGTTCAGCACACCCGCCGCGGAGATCAGGATGAGCGCCTTAGCGAGTCGCATACCTTAGTCACATTGAAGCGACCAACTCTTCGCAGTAGCGCGGATTACGCTGCGAAGGGAACCCCGCGGCGCGGAGCCGCATACGAAAGGAGTTGGCCGCATGTCTAAAGTACGTTTTCTGGGTTTGGATGTCCACGCCGATACGATCGCGGTGGCGGTGGCCGAAGAGAACGGGCAAGTCCGTTCCATCGGCACGATCCCCAACCGTCTGGAATCGGTTCGCAAACTGGTCCATAAACTGGGGCCGGCAAGGGAGCTGTGCGCCTGCTACGAGGCCGGCCCGACGGGCTACGTTCTGTATTGGCAGCTGACCGCGCTGGGCGTGCGCTGCGACGTCGTGGCTCCAACGCTGGTACCCACCAAGACGGGCGACCGCGTCAAGACCGACCGCCGCGACGCCGAGAAACTCGCCCGCTGCTACCGCAACGGCGACCTGACCGCGGTGTGGGTGCCCGATGCGGCGCACGAGGCGCTGCGTGATCTGGTCCGCACCCGCGAAGACGCCCGCCAGGACCAGCACCGCGCCCGCCAGCGGCTGGGCAAATTTCTGCTGCGCCACGGCGTGCGGCCGCCGGAGACGATCAAGAAAAACTGGACGCAAAAACACATGGACTGGCTGCGAAGCCACGTCTCGTTCGATCAATTCGCTCTGACGGCACCCTTCCTCGACTATGTCCACGAAGTCGAACACGCCGCCGAACGGCTCGTGCGTTCGGAAAAGGCCATCGACGACGCTATCGCCCAAGCGCCCCCGGAGATACAAGAGGTCGTCGCCGATCTGCAAGCGCTGCGCGGCGTGGCCAAAGTCGCCGCCGTCACCCTGGCCGCCGAACTCGGCTCGCTGTCGCGCTTCTCCGACCCGAGCCAACTGATGAGCTACGCCGGCCTGGTTCCGCGCGAACACTCCAGCGGGAAATGCGTTCAGCGCGGCGGCCTCACCAAGACCGGCAACTCGCACGTGCGGCGCGTCGTGGTCGAATCCTCCTGGGCCTATCAGCACAAGCCGTGGGTCGGCGGCTATCTGCTCAAGCGCCAGAAGAACCTCGACCCCGAGGTCTGCGACATCGCCTGGAAAGCGCAATGGCGGCTGTGCACGCGCTACAGGAAGATGCTCGCCCGCGGCAAGAACAAGCCGCAAATCGTAGCCGCCATCGGGCGCGAACTGCCGGGCTTCGTCTGGGCCATCGCCGTGCGCGCCGAAGCCAAACACCGGCAGCCCCTGGCGGCGTGAGAAGAGCACCCATGCCCGCCATCCCCTCGAAGTTCCCAATACGGCATCGCCGCCACCCGTCCAGGCTTCCCTCCGGCGCCCTCCGCGCGGCCTGGACTGGTCCCGGCGCCGATGCCGGAACACGATCCCATACGAGGGGATGACGGGCGAATGAATTTGCACTTCGGGGAGACGATCGATGCCTTTCCCGTTAGCGGTTCCGGCGGCGGAACGAGGGGTCGCCAAAGGAGAATCCTCCTAACCTTTTATGCGGCACGGCTTCCACGCCAGGCAGGATCCGGTCCGCTTAAAGGTCTCGAAGAACAGACGCACCGCCCCCTGGACCTGGACATCCGGATCGAGGATGACACGATCGTGCGCGTCATGCACAAAGCCGACGGGTACCATCTGCTTGAGTTCGCCGCGGCGCGAACCGATAACCTGGAAGCGAAGCAACTCGTACTGAACGGTGTACTGCGTGACGTTGAGCTTTGTGGCTTCGACGATCATAAAGGATAATGTAGAAACGGAGCCACCCAGCAACTTCCAGCGAGAAACCCAAGGAGCATTAGCCGTCCCGCGGAGTTGAGAGCGGACTTGAGAATGAAGCATCTCTCCTGGAAGAACGCTTATCGCTTTATCAATCCACGGGTTGATGCATCTGGTATTCACCAGTGGCCTTTCGATCCTTCCTTTCCCCTGGAAGTTCAGTTCTGGTACTACGACCGCCCAAGGGAGATCCGGATGAATCGCCACGACTACTTTGAACTGATTCTGATGGACCGCGGCGAGGCGGTCTTTCAGGTGCAAGATCGCTTTCTAGACTTGAAGGAAGGCGACTTGTTCGTTGTGGGAAACAGCCTTTTTCATCGCCTTATCTACACCGGAACGCGCCTGAAGGCCCCTCGGATCATGTTCCTGCCGCAACTGATCTGTCCCGCCGGAACTTCGGGTGAGGATTCGGATTACTTGATCCCGTTCCTGGTCCAGGACCCGGGGTTTCCACATGTCGTTTCGGCCGGGACAGGCATACCGAAACGGATCCGCACTCTGATGAAGCGCATTCATGACCGGTTACCCGCCAGATCGGCCCCGGCGCGCTTGTGCGCCAAGACGTACTTGAAAATGATCCTGGCGGAATTGGTGGAGCACTACGCTTCCTATGGCGGTTCAAAATCGACCTTCGAAGCGAGGCATCGCAATCTGGATCGGCTACGGCCGGTGTTTGACTTCATTGCCACCCGTTACGGTGACTCCATCGATTTGACGGATGTCGCTTCCATCGTTTCGATGAGCGGTCGATCCTTCACCCGTTTCTTCAAGAAGGTAACGGGACAGACGTTCGTAGACTATCTGAATGGCTTCCGAGTCGAGAAAGCGAGACACTTGCTCGCCGCAGGAGACAAGACCATCGCGGAAATCAGCCAGGAGGTGGGATTCTGTAATCAGAGCTACTTCGGGGCGGTATTTCGCAGGCTGGCCCAGATGTCCGCGCGCCAATATGTGAAGCAGCTCGAATCCGCTGGCAAAGCGCCAGCAGTCACCCGGCACCGGACCGGATCGAACCTCCGCTGACACGCAGATGTTTCCCCTTCGAGGCAGATGCGGGGCTCAGCCTGTCCTTTTTCTGACAAAAACTGGCGCATTCCTGGTAGCCGCGATATCGATTTCAGGTGCACAATCATTTCAGGCGCGCACAATCTCGGATATCGCTTTCTAGGATGTTAACGCATGCGGATCCGTTCGCAGATCCTGCTGGCAGTTTTGTGGCTGTTGATCGTCAATGCGTGGGCCAATGAAATGGGCGGTTATACTTTCTCCAACCAATCGCCAGGCATGTACGGCGTGACCATCGCGGCCAACGGGTTCCGCGCGCAGATTAGCCGCGATGTCGCGATCGCCGCCACCGGGGCGCTGATCCGGGATCTCAAGCGGCGCGGGGCTGCTGGATTCAACGCTAGTGGTTTGGGGCGGCGAATTCGGGCGCACGCCGATGAGCGAGGTGCGCGACAGTAAGGAGGAAGGTAACGCCGGGCGGGACCATCATCCGGCCGCTTACTCGATGTGGTTGGCGGGCGGGCAGGTGATCGGCAAGACGGACGAGTTGGGCTTCTTCATCGAAGAGGACAAGATTCACGTCCATGACCTTCAGGCCACGATTCTCCACGTGCTCGGCTTCGACCACAGTCGGCTGACGTACGCCATATGGGCCGTGATTTCCGGCTGACGGACGTACACGGTAGTGTGGTCAAGAAGATGCTGGCGTGAAGGTACGCCCGCCGTCAAGCAAGCCTATGAAAGTCGGCGAAATTCGGTTAAGATGTCGCTCATGACCCGTCGGGATCTTCTCTCCCTGGCCGCTCTGCCGGCCGCAGCCGCTGCGCAAGGATTGGTCCGCCCTCAGCGTCCATCTCAGCCCAATTTCATCTTCATCATGGCGGACGATCTGGGCGTTTACGACTTAGGCTGCTACGGTGGCAAGTTGATTCGAACCCCCAATATTGACCGCCTGGCCGAAGACGGAATGCGCTTTAACGCCTGTTACGCGGGCGCGACCGTTCGCGCCCCTTCCCGCAGCGTCCTCATGACCGGCCAGCACCTCGGCCATACCACCGTCCGCGCGAACATGTCGTTGCGAACCGGCGGACGCGTGTCTCTTCGCGCCGAGGACTTCACTGTCGCCGAACTGCTGAAAGGGCCTGGGGGGCGCGATGCGTACGATGACAACCGCGCCTATGCGACGGGCATCTTCGGCAAGTGGGGGCTCGGCGAGCCCGGAACTACCGGCCTTCCGAACGATCACGGCTTCGATGAGTGGTTCGGCTTTCTCAACCAACAGCATGCCCACTATCATTATCCGGAGTACCTTTGGCGCAACAAAACAAAGGAGACAATCTACGGAAACCTGGGAGGCCGAAAACGCGAGTACGCATCGGACCTGATGGCGCGGGAAGCTCTCTACTTCATCGAGCGAAACCGGTATCGGCCTTTTTTCCTCTACTTCACTCCCACCGTGCCTCACGGCAAGTACGAAGCGCCGGAACTGGGCTCATATGCCGGGGAATCCTGGCCTGACGACGCGAAGAACTATGCCGCGATGGTGACGAGAATGGACGGCTATGTCGGACGGATTATGGGTCTGCTAAGGAGACAGGTCTGGATCAGAACACGCTGGTCTTCTTCACCAGCGA
>Ga0187893_10015037_pt1 | contig 10439 bp, 4 predicted proteins | sample MA1701074metaG_FD_139574 | JGI IMG/M metagenome (GOLD analysis project Ga0187893, IMG submission 139574) | White microbial mat communities from a basaltic lava cave in the Kipuka Kanohina Cave System on the Island of Hawaii, USA - MA170107-4 metaG ...
CATCGCCCAGGTCAACTCCAATGCCCCGATCCTTAACAATGACGTGGACGGCTCGGACATTTCAGTCGTGGTCGATGCGGTCAAAGGCTTCGCCTACGGCTTCAGCGGGCCGTGCCCCTGCCCCGTGACCTGATCCCGCATCGAACGCGACAAACGGTCCACGCAGGTCCACACCCACGACTCGCGAACCCCAGCCGACGACCGATCCGCTAAGCTGACCAAAAGCTGGAATGGCACACACACCGGAGAGGAACAATCCTGGGAGGCGCCAAGCTGCACGTCTCAACATTCCTCACTCCTGTCGGGGGCTTATCGCTGGCAAGATTGTACCCGAAGGGCACGGGCTATCGCAGAGGAGTGCGCGCGGGCAAGCGCATCACGGTCCGGAAAGAAGCGGGTGGAGGAGGGCGTAGTCGGTGAGGTCTACGTAGGAATCGCCGTTCACGTCAAACAGGTGGCAAGCGAGCGGGGCTGGTGATTCGCTGTCGAAGCAGTTCGGGAACCGGGCGAAGTCGACGAAGCGCGTCGCGGGGTTGGAGCGGATGCCGATGCTCTGGTCCGCGCCCGCGGCGATGGCCACGAAGTTGGCGTTCGGCTCGGGCACATTGATCTGCCCGAGATTGTTCCGCCCCCAGGCCACGATCGTGCCATCCGACTTCAGACCCATGCTGTGATACCACCCCGCGGCGATAGCCGTGAAATCGCTGTTCGGGTCAGGCACGTCGCACTGCCCGTAATCGATGTTCGGCAATACGAAGGGATAGCCGCACCCCCACGTCACAATCGATCCATCCGACCTCAATGCCAAGTTGTGCCCGTACCCCGCGGCGATATCGACATACGTGGGATCGGGCGGCGGCACCTCCGTCTGCCCGTCGTAGTTGTAGCCCCAGGCCACGAGCGTCCCGTCGGACTTGAGACCCACACTGTGCAGCGAGCCAGCGGCCACCGTCACGAAGTCGCTGTTCGGCGACGGCACGTCAACTTGCCCATAGAAGTCATATCCCCACGCCACGATCGAACCGTCGGCTTTCAGCGCCAAGATATGGCTCTCCGACGGGCGCAACGACAGGTGCTCGCCCTCTGAAATGGCCACGAAGCCGCTGTTCGGCGGCGGTACTTCCGTCGCGCACGCGGCAATCGAACCGTCCGCCCGCAGCGCCAGACTGTGTAACTTCCCTGCGGCGACCGCGACGAAATTCGCGTTGGGTTGCGGCCCCTCCCGTACCCAACATTCCGGGCAGCCCCATCCGGCAACCGACCCATCCGCTCTCACGCCCATCGAATGGCAGGAGCCTCCGGTCGCGGCGACGAACCCCGCGTTGGGCGCTGGACCGTTGAGCTGACTTCCCCATTGAACGACCGACCCGTCCGACTTCAACCCGACGTGGTTGCTCCCGCCTGATGCGATGGCTGTGAACCCAGTGTTCGGCTGCGGAACAGGCCCAATGCCCAGTGTCTCTCCCCAAACGACGATCGAGCCATCGGCCTTGAGGCCCAGACTGTCCCCCGTTCCTCCCGCCACGGCAACGAAATCGCGATTCGGCGAGGGTACATTAAGCTGCCCGTCCCAATTGGCTCCCCAAGCCACCACGGAACCATCTGACTTGAGACCCAGGCTGTGCGACGTGCCCGCGGATACCGCGATGAAACCTGCGTTGGGCGAAGGGACGTTCGTCTCGCCAAGACGGTTGATTCCCCAGCCCACGACGGAGCCATCGCCCCTTATCGCCAGATTGTGGTAAGTAGTCGTTGAAAGGGCCACGAAATCGGAATTGGGTTGCGGGATGTTGAGCTGCCCGTAGAAATTGCTGCCCCACGCCACGATCGAGCCGTCGCCCTTGAGACCCAGGCAATGGTCACTTCCCGCCGCAATCGCGACGAAGTCCGTGTTAGGCTCGGGAACGTCGAGAAGCCCAACCGGACAACAGTTGTACCCCCAAACAACGATGGACCCATCGCTCTTCAGGCCCATGCTGTGACCCGACCCTGCGGACACACCAATGAAAGCAGAGTTTGGCGCGGGAACCTGACACTCGGTGACAAAACTCAGACCCCAACAGACGATCGAGCCGTCCTCCATTAGCGCGAGCGTGTGCCCTGGACCGGATGACACGGCCACGAAGGGACCCTTCAAGTCCACCGCCATCACCACGGAACCCCATGCGTGCGCCGAACCGGTAAGTTGCCCGATCGCCTCAGGTCCACTGAGAAGAAGTGAAAGTAGCAGCACTAGGCAGCACGACGGAGCGTACGAGCGCATGACCAACCTCCGAACGAGGAGCGTTGATTCTACTCGAAGGCACGGCCAGCGTCCACCGTCGGTACTGTGTCCCATATTCGAGCGAGCAGCGTTATTCCGGGTTGACAAGAGGCCTCCGTTACGGCACAGTCTCGCCGCCTCAAGACTCGCGGAAGCTCGTCGTCGCTTGAAAGGAGCAATCACATGAACGTGTCCCGCCCAGCAGCTGCTCTCGGCACCTGGGGCTTGCTCCTCCCTCTGCTTGTCGCGGCCAACAAGTATGTTGCGCCGCCGCCCACCGGCAGCGACACCGCCAACGACGGCAATAACGCCTACCAGCTTCATCTCACCAATGCCAGCTATACTGCTGCCACGCGGGAATTGAGTGAGGACAACGCCTTCTCGGCGTACGTCTGGACTTCCGGGGATAAGATCCGGCTCACGAACGTGCCTGCGCCGGGATTGTATGAAATCGAAGCAAGGCCCGATGCTCATAAGATCAAGCTCACGGCAAGCAGCCTCAGCAGCGACCTCACCGGCATCCAATCGACCACCGGTCCCTACGCCACGCTGGCCAAGGCCGTCAACAAGAACAATCCCGACGCGCCCAACGCCAACGAGGATCATGCTGATACAATCCACGTCGCCGCCGGGAACTACCCGATTGCAGCGCAAGTCGTCCTCTATCCTGCGACAGTTAACCACGGCAACTCCACACATCCCATCACGATCAATCTTCATCAAGATGCGGTGATGTACGGCGTGTGCAGGGGCGGCTCGCTCGACGGAGCGGAGTGCCTCGCGAACAGCGTATGTCCCGCACCAGGCACGTGTGTGCCGTACCTCTTGCAGGTCACAGGCGGGTTGACCTATTGGACGATCCAAGGCGGGACATGGCGCCGGGCGGCGGTCACCGTCTTGGAAATCGGCGACCCAGTCGCCCGGCCACACCATATCACCCTGAAGAACATGACCGTGAAGGACACGCCTAAGTCACCGCCCGCACCGGCAGGGGGGACGAACGTCGATGTCGATGCCGCAGACCAGGTTACCATCGAGAATGTCACCACTTACAACGGCCAAGTTGGCTTGCAACTCGGCGACAGCGAACAATGCGCTGTCCGTGATTCTACGGCTTACGAGTGCGGCGCCGATGGCTTCTGCACAACGCCCAAAGCCAGAGAGTGGACGTTCGAAGACTGCGTTAGTCACGATAACGGTGACTCCGGGTTCGACCTTACTGGGAGAGGAACGGCTGAAGGGTTGGAAGTCTATGGCATTCCCGGGGGCGCCAATGTCATCAAGGAACCGGTTGCCATCAAGGTCTGGCCGGGAACGGTGACTCAGACTCCGGACCGCATACACGAAGTTTTCCTGACGGACGTGAACATTCATGACAGCGGGGGGCTTCATCAAACGTGCTCCGCGAATTCGCCAAACCCCGGGGCGTTCTGCACCGCCAACGCGGACTGCCGCGTGTGTGTCGGCGGGACAAACCCGGGGACGGTTTGTACGAGCGGCGGCGGAGAGTGTTGGGGTGGCGGCACGTGTCCATCAACTGGCCGGGTTTGTGTCGACGGTCAGAACGATGGGCAATCTTGCTCCGACCCTTCGGACTGCCCAGGCGGCGCGTGTTGCCGCCTGTGTGATGGTGGTCAGAATGATGGCCAATGTTGTACCGAGGGTGCAAACTGTCCGGGAGGCACCTGCCCATCTGCACTCACCTGCGTCGCGAAGGAATCCGATTCCGGGGTAGCCTGCGAAATTCGATCAGGCGAGGGAGAAGCGGTCCCAAACCAAACCGGTACCGAGTGCAGAGTTTTCCTCGAGAACCTGACTATCGATGGCATGAAGATCAACCTCTATGTCGCGAAGGCCAAAGTCCTGCCCCAGCAGGAGACGGATGTGCGCACGCTGAACGTGGTCTACCGAATTTCGACGCTCACGAACCCGTTCTCCGAGGCCGGCGGCGAAGCCTTGCGGGTCAAAGTCGAGGATTCTTCGCTGGTTAACCTTTCCACCGACGCCTTGGTCTCGGATTACAACTCTTTCTCTGTCGGGGACGACGCCGATGCGTTCGGGTCCTACAAGAGCAAGATTGCCGACGATCTGTGCGAGTGGCGGGCGGCGACGGGTCTCAACTCGGCCATCGATGCCCATTCCACGGAGACCGGCCCGTCGCCGTACGTGACGCCGGTCAGCGTTCAAGGGACGTGTATCAGCAGCACCGCCGGCGGCGCTGCCTGCGGGACGGACGCCGACTGCGGCACGAACGGGACGTGCGTGCGTCTCAAGAGCCGCTCGCTATCCATTTCCAACCCCTCACAGGTGGCCGGCAGCTCGGGGCAGACTGCCATCCGCGTCCGCTCCATCGATCTCTATCATCCCTCGCCCCCGAATAGCCCTGCCCGCCCGCAACCGAACTTTTCGGCGTTCGACACCATGCCCAACAACGTCTGCACCGGCCCCGGTCCCCTCACCGGCTACTACTGCCAGGACGACTCCGACTGCAACGGAAGCGGCACTTGCCCCGCCGGCGTCGGATGCACGGCCGCCGGCGAGACCAATGGTTGCGCCCGCTGGGTCGGCCCGCCGTTCACGTACCTCGAATCGCGCGACAGTCCCGGCATCGGAAACTACAAGGCCGCCCGGCTTCAATGTACGCCCGAATGCCGTGACGACTGGTCCTCAATCGGAGTGACCCATGTCGTCGGCTCGGAGATCGTGCCCAGCTCCACCTATGAGATTGAGGTCTTGGCATGCGACGAAGACGATGAGCCGATCCTCACGGCCGTATCCTGCCCACTGACCGTCACTACCGCGCGCGGCGGCGACGTTTTCGCTCCCTTCAACCCGCCGTCGAGCTCAGCGCAGCCCGAAGGCCCGGACGTGGCCGCAGTGGTCAACAAGTACAAAGGGCTGCACGGCACGATCCCCAAGGTCGTCGCCCAGGTTCACCCCAATGCGCCTAATCCGGGCACCCCGCTGGTAGGATTGTACCCGAAGGGCACGGGCTATCGCAGAGGAGTGCGCGCGGGCAAGCGCATCACGGTCCGGAAAGAAGCGGGTGCAGAAGCTCGTAGTCCGCGAGGTCTACGAAGGAATCGCCGTTCACGTCGAAGGATTGGCATGTAGCGTCGGGGAGTACGCTCCCGCCTTGGTCGCCTACTCTCCCCGGCGAAAAGCAGTTCTGGAACCGGGCGAAGTCCACGAAGCGCGTCGCGGGGTTGGAGCGGATAGCCAGGCTGTGGAACGATCCGGCGGCGATGGCCACGAAGTGCTCATTCGGCGAGGGTATCGTTCGCTGCCGATAGGTGTTGTCGCCCCAGCCGACAACAGTGCCATCAGACTTCAAACCGAGGCTGTAGGTCCGTCCCGCCGCCACGGCCACGAAGTCTTCGTTCGGCGGCGGCACGCTGATCTGGAATGAGCCGTTGTATCCCCAGCCGACGATGGTGCCGTCCTCCTTGAGGCCCAGGCTGTGATACTCTCCCCCGCTGACGGCGATGAAACCGGTGTTCGGTTCGGGAACGTCGCACTGGCCGTAGTCGTACGGCGGTCCGCACCCCCACGCCGTCACCGACCCGTCCGACTTGACGCCCAGGCTCTGGGCGTATCCCGCGGCAATGGCCGTGAAGTCCTCGTTCGGCTCGGGCACCTCGGTCTGCCCGAAGCCGTTGTACCCCCAGGCGGCCACGCAGCCATCGGCTTTCAGACCCAGACTATGCGCATATCCGCCCGCGATGGCCACGAAGTCGATGTTCGGCGGAGGAACGTCGGTCTGCCCAGCGCCGTTGATCCCCCACGCAACAATCGACCCATCGTCCTTCAGCGCCAGATTGTGGTTGTACCCCGCCGCGATCGCCACGAAATCCAGATTGGGGAACGGAATGCGGGATTCTTTTTCGGTGCGCAACAATCGTTGACTTATGTCGTTGTGGCGGGTTCCGCCCTGTGAAGAAAAAAAGTGCTTGCAATTGGATCTGGGGATCGTAACTTGGAGCGAGCCCCCACGACAGCGATCACGGCACGCCACGGAAGGCGTTCTGGAACGCGGCGAAATCCAGTAGATCGACGCCGCCGTCGGAGTCGAAGTCGGAAAAGCGGCACCCGGGTCCGGCGTCGTTGTCCGGCCCGCCCAAGATGACCGGCCCGTCCTTGGTGAGGCAGTCATGAAAGAAGTAGAAGTCATCCTGCGTGACCGCCCCGTCGCTGTCGTAGTCTCCGCTGCCGTCAAGCGGGATCACCCCGTAGCGGATGTAATCCCAGCAGGTCTCATTCGGAAGAAACCACGAGCTCCCCTGCCACACAATTCTTGGCTCGAAAGACGGGTACGGTCCTTCTGCCAGTCCTTCTTCCAGGTTTTGCCCATCGAGATACCAGCGAAACGTGGGTGGGTTATGATTATTGAATTCGAGACGAATCGTATGAGGTATCTCAGGTTCAACATCGATGAACAGAATCGGGAGCCACACGTCCCGAACGAACTTGATCTGATCCCGAGCTATGAAGAGGTTGTAGGAGACTGCTCCGGAGCTCCCAGCGGCCACGGCGACGGGGGCCCCTCCCGGTATTTCGGAACGCTCTCCAGTTGTCAAAACTCGGAAGTCCAAAAAGAAGTCCGCCGCTCCCTCAAAGGCCCCGATCGGTCGTCGGTACGTGTCGCGCTCCCCACCGGGCGGCGGACCGCATTCGCCGATCTGGAATACCTGACACAGCCACCCATCCTGGAACGATCGCTCGGGTGTGCAAAATGCGGTCCGGTTCCATCCGTCCGCTTCAGGAAAGGACGTGCCTTCCCATGAGACCACTTGCGGGAGTGCCGTCTCGGGTTCGGCGCACAATAGCAGCCAAGTTGCCCCAAGCAGTACTCGGTCGGTCCTCATACCTGCGGCCCCCAACCTACGGCGCGTTCGCAAGACAACGGGATTATAGCACGGGTGAACGGCGGGCCGAGCGAGAGTTATCGCCCCTCGGGACGCACCGTGCACCGTGGCGCGGGCGTCGCCCGGAAGCGAGCGAGTCGTGGAGGATCGACTTTTGGCTCGTTTGAAGGAGTGAAGGTATGAAAAGAGACCGGAAACAACGCTGCCTTCTGGCGGTCGGCATCATCGCGGTTGCCGTCACGGAGTTCTTGCCGAACGCCCCGAAGGCACGAGCCCAGGAGCCCGTCGAAGAGTGTCAGACCCACTGGAAATGGGCGGCCAAGGCCGGCAACCAGGCGGCCGTCGCACAGGTCGCGTGCCCGACGCGGGGCACCTGCGACACACCATCCGAGCGCGACTCGTGGATCCCGGGGCCCTCAACCCCAACCGTGCATCTCCGCATCCGGCTCCATATCTTCTGCGACGGCACCAACTGTGCTGCGACGCAATCGGGCGTAAGCGATGCCATTTCCAAGTTGAACTCCGATTATGCTCCACATCGCTTCCAGTTCACTGCGAGCGCGGAAGAAATCAACTCCAGCACGTACCGCAACTTCTTAGACTCAGAGGAGGTGGCGATGAAGAACACGTACGCCGACGACCCCGGTCACCAAATCAACGTGTACGTGGTCAACATCCTTGGCGGGTACCTGGGTGTGGGGACGTTCCCTTGGGACCCCGATTCCCTAGAAAACATGGGCGGGATCATCGTTGACGATGGTGCTTTCGGCGCCGGCAAGTCGACGCTTACGCACGAGGTGGGGCATTGCTTGGGGCTGTGGCATACGCACCACGGTGTGTCCGAAGTCAGCCAGTGCTCCGCCTGCTACGAGCGCGCCGATGGCGTGGACGGGGATATCACGGGTGACTTCAGCGCCGAGACACCCCCGACGCCGAGGCACAGCAGCTCTACCTGCGCCGAAATCAACTCAAGCATCATCGATCCCTGCAGCGTGCCTCCCAGGTCCTGGGTTCCCACGCAGTATCAAAACTTCATGGGTTATGCCACACAGGAGTGCCGAACGCTGTTCACGCCTCAGCAGGCAGGGCGGATGCACTGCTGGTTTCGAGACAAGCTTACGGGGTGGAGGGAATGCATAACCGCCGAGGACTGCCCTCCGCTGGGGTGCAATGCGGTGCCCCTCTGCATTTCCGGCAAATGTGAGTACCAATTGATTGCGTTTGAATACCCCAACTACTCGTGCCGAGACGGCCTGGACAACGACTGCGACGGCTACCCCGATTGCGAGGACGTGGCCGACTGCGTGTCCGATCCGGGCTGCCGCTGCGACGACAACGGCGGGAACAGCCCGCTGGTGTGCGTGGACTGGGGTGCCACATTCCCACCCGAGCCGGACATCAACTTCCGCGTGGAGTTCGCTGACTCGGCTAATCCCGACGTGACGTTTCTCACGGGCAACGACGACTGGAAGGTCTGGTCGCAGGCGGGCCGCACGGACAATACCCCGGCGAATCTTCGGCACGTGAGAATCGATCCTACTCTGCCTGCGGCGAACTTCAGCGTCACCATCGCCCATGGGCCGTTGCCCGGCGCGGCCAATGTTGCTTCGATGGCTCTCGTGAAAGAGAACTGGACGGGGCAATCCAACATCTCCGGCGGCCGCATCTCCGGTGACTTGGCCGGCAACCTTGTCCTCCAGGAATCGGCTGGTCAAGGCGGGGAGGCGTTTTTTGCGATCGCCGGCGACGTGAATGGGGACATCACCATTCCCAAGGTTGGCGCACTTCAAGTGATCGGCGCAGTGTCCTCGGAGACGATGATGGTCCTGGGGATGGTGCCCGGCAGCGGGCTGGAATTCAACACCGGAACGGGAAACTTTGCGGGTGATCTTTCGCTTCCCGACGGGATTCCGCCCTTCGCCATTGCGAGGATTGAAGGGTCGCTCAGTGACACGGGATCGGTCGTTTTCAACGGGCAGGAACTTGGCGGAAGCCTGTCGCTGTCCGGCGGGACTTCCGAGCAAAGTGTGATCAACGTGGGGGCTGTGACCGGAAGGATGTGGCTCAGTGGCTCAGCGTACTCGGGAACTGCGACTTTCACGGCCATAGAGCCGTCGGGAGAGATGACGATCGTCGCCGCCGATCTCGACGGCAGCCTCAATGTTCTTGAAGATTGGAAAGGATCACTCTCATTCGTGTACGGGAGTTTCGCTCCCCAAGCCGCTATCTCCATCGGCGGCAATCTGGCGGACACGGGGAGGCTTTCCTTCTTCGAGCGGGAGCCAGGACTCGGAGCATTCTCCGGTGACCTTCTCATTGCACAAAACTGCCAAGGATCCATCGAGCTGTATGACGACATGGCTGGTGACATTCTCGTCGGGGGAATGATCACCGGGAACGTGACCGTCTACGGCGAGTTCAACGGCAACATCTGCGCTAGCAATCTTTCGGCGACGTCCCCGCTGCCCGCCAACATCGACATCGCTCAGTTCGGCCCCAACGGGAAAGTGTGCGGGCAGTTGGTCTGCGGCGGGGCGCTCAGCGCCGAGACCGGCGGCATCAAGAGGAACCGCGACACCCCCTTTACCGGCCCCGCCACCAGTTCCATCCTCACCGCCCTCGAGGTCCGCCTGATCGACCTCTATCACCCCGTGCCCGCGAATCCGCCGGGCCGTCCGCAGCCGAACTTCTCCACGTTCGATACGACGCTCAACAACGTCTGCACCGGGCCCGGACCGCTTAGTGGCTACTACTGCCAGACCGGCGCGGATTGCACCGGCAGCGGAACTTGTCCGCCCGGCGTGGGCTGCACGGCCGCCGGCGAGACCAATGGTTGCGCCCGCTGGGTCGGCCCGCCGTTCACGTACCTCGAATCGCGCGACAGTCCCGGCATCGGAAACTACAAGGCCGCCCGGCTGCAATGCACTCCCTATTACCGTGATTGGGGAGGCCAAGCCGTGGTACACGTCGTGGGCAGCGAAATCCTTCCCAGCTCGACCTATGAAATCCGCATGGTGCCTCAGGTAGGCTCGTATTGTGCGAGCCCGTTGCCGGTGACCACTTCGCGCGGCGGAGACGTTTTCGCTCCCTTCAACCCGCCGGACAGCTCGCCGCAGCCGGAAGGCCCGGACGTGGCCGCGATGGTCAACAAATTCAAGAACCTGCCCGGGGCGATTGCCAAGTCCATTGCCCAGGTCAACTCCAATGCCCCGATCCTTAACAATGACGTGGACGGCTCGGACATTTCAGTCGTGGTCGATGCGGTCAAAGGCTTCGCCTACGGCTTCAGCGGGCCGTGCCCCTGCCCGTCG
>Ga0187893_10015038_pt1 | contig 10438 bp, 11 predicted proteins | sample MA1701074metaG_FD_139574 | JGI IMG/M metagenome (GOLD analysis project Ga0187893, IMG submission 139574) | White microbial mat communities from a basaltic lava cave in the Kipuka Kanohina Cave System on the Island of Hawaii, USA - MA170107-4 metaG ...
GTGCCGCGCCGGAGTCGAACTTGTTTGGGCATGATCTTTTCCTTTCGTCAGAGTTTCATGAGGAACGCCAGGGCGTAGTAGGGAACGGGAATTGTGTTCGGCCCCTTGGTCGTGCCGGTGTCCTTGGCACTCACAATGTCCATCGTGCCGACACTGCCATCAATCGGCCCGCCGGACTTCGTACCGTGGAGATGGCCGTCCGTGGTAAACGTGTGCGTGTGCGTCGCGCTGCCGCCGCTCTGCATCGGGTCGCCTTCAAGCGTCGTCTTGGGCACGCCCGCGTAGTCTGACCGAGCGCCAACGATGAAACGGTCACGCAAGTCCGGCGTGCCATGTGTGCCGTCGCAGACCACCCAGCCGGGAGGAACGTCGATGAGCGGCCCGCTCCACATCACGATCAGGCCACGCAAGCCGAGCGCGCTCACCAGCAACGGGGCGTTCCGCACGGTCACGAGCGCGCCGTCGAGCGTCAGAGGTTGTGCCAGTGGTTCGCGCATCACGTCAGCCCCATCCAATCCTCAGACTCCGTCGCGGCGGTTAAATCACCCCAATCGGCGCTCACGCCCGCCGCCGTCAGGTCGCCCCAGTCTTCGTTGAGCGACCGCGCCGTCTGAAAAGTCCAAAGCAGGCCCGTCGCATCCAGTCGTGCGGACAACACGTCGCGCCGCTGCCCCGTGGTCGCCTCGACGAGGTAATCACCCGCCGCCGGCGAACCGACGGCTGCCAGTTCGGCAGCGCGCACCAAAACCTTCTCGTCACCCGGCTGAATGACCACGGTGCCGAGTTCACGCGGACGGTAGGCCGCAACGAGCATCGTCACGTCCGCCGTCTGCTCCACAGCGGCGCTCTGGCCCGTCGCACTGGAAAAGGACGCCGGCCTGAAATACGTGGCGCTGCGCACGAGTTCACCGGCCACGGTGAACAACACGTCCAGCCCGCTCTTCACTGCTTTGGTGATGTTGATCGCCATGATTACACCCTCACGAGCCGCGCCGCGCCTTTGCTGTTCGCGATGTATTCGCCGAACTTCGCCAGCCATGTTTGCACGAGGGACGGCACCACGGGTTGCCGGCCCGCCGTGTCGAACTCGATCTTCAACGAGCCGACCAAATCCAGGGAGCGCACTCCCTCGCCATCCGGATCATCCGTGCGGTCCTGCTTGATGAGTTCGCGCGCCAATTCGCACGTCGCGTTGACGACGGCCGGAGGAACCTTCGTTTCATCGAGGAACGGCCCGCGAGTGAGCAACAGTCCCGGGATGACTCCATTCTCAACGTCCGGGTCGCGGCACTCGCGACGCGGCCACTGGAGCGCCTGCGTTGAGATCCGCTTGAATCCGTTGAACTGGAAAAGCCCGTCAATCAAGCGCGTGGCCATCGCGAGCGCCGTCTCCTTCGCGCCCGTCGAGGCGCTCGTCCAAGCCGACGCGTAAGAATGCGCCTCGTGATACGCGTCCCCGTCCGCCGCGAGGGCATACGTATTCGCATCCGGTTTGCCGGTTCCATCTTCTTTGATGAGGGTGAGGGCCATATCAAAACACGGTGAAGCGCCGCATTTGGTTTGGTTCACCCACGACCCACATGGTCGAGCGGTCGGGTGAAAACGTCAGACCCTCGGGCTGCGTCATCGGCACAGGCACGTCGGACGTGCGGAACACCGTCCCGCTCAAATCCGTCTCGATGATGCGCTCGCTCTCCTGGCTCAACAGGAACAGATGCCGCGAGTGCGGGTCGTAGAACAGGTCCGCCAAATCCGTGGCCAACCCCGTCGCTCCGAGCTTCGTCGGCGCGTCGAAGATGATTTCCCACGAACCGTTCATGGCAACGCGATACACGCCCATTCCCTGATAGGTCGGCGCAGTCGAACGTCGCTCCTTCACCACGTAGAACAAATGGTTCTCCGGATCGTAGGTCACACCCTCGAATCCACCGCCCGTGTTCGCATCCAGATTCCCCAGGCCCGTGTTGACCGTCGTGCCGCCGGCCTTGGTGAGCGACGTCGTCGCCGGCTGGATGCGGACAATCACGATGCTCGACGTGTCCTCCTCGCTGATGCCGAAGTAATCGTCATACATCCAGCAGATGCCCTCGCAGTCGGCGAAGCCCGTCGCCGTAATGGTCCGCAGATGCGCGCCCGTCTGAGTGAACTCGTAAATCGAGTTCGACGAATTCTTGATACAGAAGATGGTCTGCGTGACCGGCGAGTAGCAGACACCCGAGCAATCCGTCGCAATGACCGGCAGCGTCACCGTCTGCGCCAGGGCGTAGCGGTCCAGGTTGATGCGCGGGCGCCGGTCGTGCTGGCGTTGCGCCCAGAACCCGCGTCCTTGCTTGCGCCGATTACTCAGCAGGGCTTGCACGGCGCTTGCCTTTCTTCGGTTGCGGTTCAACCGCCGCTTCCACCGGGGCGGACGCGACGGATTCAACCGACGGCACGGCTGGTGGCGGTTCCACCACGGAGGCCGAAATCACCGGAGCTGCCTCATCCGGAGGAAGCAACGGCCGCCGAACCCGCCGAACGATGGGAAACAGGGCGCTCATTAGATCGCGTTGTTGCCGATGGCGACCTGTTTCCAGTTCGTGCCATCGCTGACCGCCAGGCACGGCACCGCGCCCGTACCGCCAGCGGACAAATGAATGATGCGGCGTGGAAACTTCGCCGCCGTCACGCCGGCCGAGTTGGCCGCGGCGACGTTGGTGAAGGTCGGAATCTGGATCTGCTCGCCAGAGCGAATCCTTTCAAAACTGCGTGGAATCTCTTTGCCCATAATTCTTGGAGTAGTTATCCACCGCGCTCCGCGTTTGAGGCGCGGAGCGCAGTGGCCGGCACGCCAGTGGCTAGATGTTGTGAGTGATGGCCACGAGCCGGACGTTCTTCGCCTCCCAGACGCGCGTCCAGTTGGCCCCGTTCTCCAGCTCGGCATTCGTCGGCGAGTCCGCCGCGACCGATGCGCTCGTGAACTTCACGCCGCGCGGATGGCAGATGTAGCGCCGCCGATTGATCAGCACGCTGTCGCTGTCCAGCGGCACACGAGCGAGTTCAACACCCTCCGTGCCGAAGCCGCCTTGAAGCGCCGCACCGTCCAGAGGCGCGACACCCTTGGCGAACGCTCCCTGGCCAAACAGGTAGGTCGTGTAAACCGTCCCGTCCGTCGAACCGGCCCGAGTCGGCAGTGTGTCATCCACGACGACACGCCGGCCCTGGAAGGTCCGCAGCATTGCCTTGCCCTCGCTGTCAGGAATGAAGTCGATGAGGTCCAACTTCCGCAGCGCCGCCTCGGTGCCCGAGTGCATCGCCACGGCCGTCAGACGATCCGCCGCATCGCCCAGTTTTGCGCAGGCGTCCACAAACGTCGCGCCGTTCAGGCGGGTCGCAGAACTCTGGCCCGCGATGGATTCACTGTGAATCGCCAGCAGGTTCGCCGACATGGAGCCCGCGGCGAACACACCCTTGAGTGCCGAGATAATCAGGCCCTCATCCGTGCGCGCCCAGTAGCCGGCGACCAGATCCACGATCGCCTGCATCGGGTCGTCGCCGGAAATCACCTTCGAGAGATGATTCACGCTCCACACCTGCGCATCGTTGTGGATGCGGGCGATGTCCTGGTCGCTGGTGATCTTGTTGACCGTAAGCGACGCCGAATCACTGAGAAGCTGACGTGTCGCAGTCAGATCCTTCCAGAACGGCATCTTGACCTCACGCCCGCCACCCGCCGCCAGTTCGTCGAACTCCGGGGCCATCTCGACGATGCCCGATTCGCCAAAGCGCGACAGTTCCGCTGTCCGCTCGATCGCATACTTTTCAAACTCCGTGGGGATGATGATGTCCGCCACTGCTGTCTTTGGCATAACTTAATTCTCCGGTGTTGTGACCCTCACGCGGCGGCGCGCAAACGCTCCGCCAGTTTCGGGTCGGTTTTCTGCAGTTTCATTTGCTCCGTGAGATTCCAGGTGTCCTTGCGGAACGGATTCTTCACGGGCGTCTTGTTGCCGACTCCACCGGAGCCGTTGCCGGCGGCACCGCCGCCAGCGTTGGATTCGAACAAATGAGGAGCCTCGGATACCTGCGCATCCACCCACTCCTCCAATGTCATTGGGGTCAACCCATCCTTGCCGTAACGCAGCGTCTTGCCATCCGGCTCAAACGCCGTCGGCACGCCATTCACGAGACGAAAGATGCTCCGCGCTCGTGATGTGATGTCGGGAATGGCCGTGGCTCGCAGCCCGCGCTTCGTCGCAACGGTGAGCACACCCTGGTCGATCTGAATGGAGGTGAGCCGCGACGCGAGCGCCTCGCGTTCTCCCGTGAGCGCGGAGATCTGCTTCTCCAGATCCGCCTTCACTCCCTTGATACGATTTTCGACGACCTTCTCGACTTCGCCCGCCTTGATTTGCTGGGCTTCCTCGAGTTGCCGCTTCTCATCCGCGAGCGCCTTCACCGCGTCAGGGTCGATGCCCTCGTAACGCTTTTTTAGTTCGTCGCGCTCTTTCGCCAGCGCGACGTTGTTGTTCCGAAACTCATCGAGCTTCGCCTTCTCCACCGCACCATCCACGTCCAGAACCCACGCGCCCTCACGCTCCGCGTATAGGGACTGATGTTCCGCCGGGATTTCATCCTTCGTCTTGCACTTGTATTTCAGAGGCATAATTGCAGGCACACCGTGCCGGCACCCCTTTCATACAACGGGATTTCGCGCGGAAGCTCCGCAGCACCCGCCGCGCTCACGTCCATCAGGCGGGGACGGGCGGCGAGATGTCGTCACCGGGCGACAACGGGCAAAACGATTTTGCAGAAAAAGTTTGACGCTGTTCCAAATCCTCGCCCTTGACGCCGCTGTACTCGTGGAGTAACCGTCGTCCGTTCGGTAACCATGTGACTGATTCGTCCTATAGACGCATCAGTTCGGAGTGCTCGTTCGAGCGGCAACATTGTCGTTGCATGGTTCACGGACCGTGAAGGCTGAGCAGCGAATGAAAACTTCTGTCGTGTCCCCGTGCGGGCATTCCGTGCGGCATTCTCTTAGAATTGATCCATGCGTGCTACCCACGCCATGGGGAGGCTCGACCTGTTTCGACATCAATGCCCAATCTCACGAGTCAACCACCAAGAGCAAAGGTTGCACTGAAAGGAAAATAGTATGCCAAAAGGTAGCAACAGTGGTCGGGCAGCAATGGGAGGCCGCGCGGCTTCTCGCATTCAAAGCGCAGGAGACCGCAACCCAGGCGGTCCCACAGCCCAGAGCGGATTTGGTCCGCGAGCGCAAAGCGCAGCCGCACACAAAGCGACTGTGCAAAATAGCGGCGGCAAGGGTGGTCAAGCCGGCCAGGCCGGCGGCAAGTAGTCGCCACCAACACTGACGATCATCGTCAGAAATAGGCGTGGGAGGCGAAAGCCTCCCACGCCAATAGGGTTGTAAACGAACAATGAAATTTTGCGGCAAGGTTGGGCTTCTTTCACCGACCTCCGCTTTGCGTAAAATGCGAATACTTCAAGTCGTCCACGGCTATCCGCCGCGCTACAACGCCGGATCGGAAGTGTACACCCAAACACTGGCGCGTTCTCTGGCGAGAGACCATCAAGTGATGGTGTTCAGCCGGTTCGAAAATCATTATCTGCCGCCGTACGCTGAGCAAGTTGGAACGGACGCCGGGGACTCCGGCCACGATCCAATTTCCCTTCGACTGATCAATGTCCCCCATTTTCGCGACCGCTATCGCCATCAGGCTGTTGATGAGGCGTTCGCGCGCTGCCTCAATGAATTCACACCTGACGTTGTTCACGTCCAGCACTTGAATCACCTTTCGACGTCGCTCGTGATGGAAGCAGCCCGTCGGGAAATTCCGATTGTTTTCACCCTGCATGATTTCTGGCTGATGTGTCCGCGCGGGCAGTTTCTTCAGTTCTTCTCCGAGCAGGCGTCCGACGCTCTTGCTCTGTGCGCCGGCCAGGATCATCGCAAATGCGCCACTCGATGCTACGCACCTCGTTATTTTTCTGGCGCTCCCGACGAGGAGGAGGACGGCGTACGCCATTACACCGAATGGATTCGAGGCCGGATGGAGCATGTGCGCGAAATCAGCGCGCTGGTGGATTTGTTTGTCGCGCCTTCGGAACAATTGCGCCAAAGGTTCGTGAAAGAATTCGGATTGTCACCCGGACGTGTCAAGCATCTGGACTACGGCTTTGACCTGAAGAGGCTGCATGGCCGGGGACGACTTCCAGAGGCGACGGGAGAGTTTGTTTTCGGGTACATCGGAACGCATGTCCTCGCCAAAGGCATCCATCATCTTTTGGACGCCTTCTCGCGAGTGAGCGGCAACGCCCGGCTGAGAATCTGGGGACGCGCCAACGCTGATTACACTCCGGCGCTCAGGGAGATTCACGACCGATTGCCAGCCGACGTTCGCGACCGTGTGACTTGGGAAGGAGAGTACTCAAACCATGAAATCGTCCCGCGCGTGTTCAACCAGGTGGATGCCATCGTCGTGCCGTCCATCTGGCTGGAAAATTCGCCACTGGTGATTCACGAAGCTCAACAGGCCCGCGTGCCAGTCATCACGGCCGATGCCGGCGGCATGGCCGAGTTGGTGCAGCATGAAGTCAACGGGCTGCTTTACGAGCATCGCAACCCGGCCGCGCTCGCAGCCCAGATGGCTCGACTCACAAGCGATCCACAGTTGGCGGTTCGATTGGGACAGCGCGGCTATCTCCGCGACGCAGCCGGCGACGTTCCGTCAACGGATCGGCACGCCGCCGAGATTCAGAAACTTTACTCCACGGTGCTGCGTTCACGGACTCAAGACAGAAAGGCGGTGCTCGCATGAATTCTTCCCCCTGGCGCATCACGTTCGACACCAATCCCGACGACTGCAATTTGCAGTGCCTCATGTGCGAGGAACACTCACCGTTCAGCCCGAGGCAGGCCGAGAGGAAAGCCTGCGGCCAGCCCCCGCGCCGGATGGACATTCATGTTCTTGAACAGGTTTTGGAGGAACTCAAAGATCACCCGCCGCGCGAGATCATTCCGTCCACAATGGGCGAGCCGCTCCTCTATCAGCATTTCGACCGCATCCTGGAATTGTGTCAGGAGCACGGCATCCGCCTGAACCTGACCACCAATGGCACGTTTCCAAAAGGAGGCGTGACGAAATGGGCCGCGAAGATTCTCCCAGTTGGATCCGACGTGAAGATTTCTTTCAACGGTGTTCACGCCTGCACCCAGGAAGATATCATGCGCCACACCAACCTCGATTCGGTGCTGGGAAACATTCGCGCCTTCATCGCAGCCCGGGATGAGCAAGCGGCCAAGGGCGGCAATTATTGTTCCGTCACGCTGCAAGTGACATTCATCGAGAAAAATCTTCAGGAGCTGCCGGAGCTTGTGCGGCTCGCGGCAGAACTAAATGCCGACCGGATCAAAGGCCATCAACTGTGGGTTCACTTCGACGAGATGAAGGAACAAAACTTGCGCCGCAGCCCTGAGTCCGTGGGGCGATGGAACCAGTTAGTGGCCCGCTGCAAGGAAGTGGCCGCAGTTCACGTCCGGCCGTCCGGCCTTCCGGTGAAGTTGGAGAACTTCACCCCGCTCGCATTCAACGCCGCGCAACGTGTGCCCTCGGATTCCGAATGTCCGTTTCTGGGCCAGGAAGCATGGATCAACCACGCGGGCCGATTCGATCCCTGCTGCGCGCCGGATGAGTTGCGGAAATCGCTCGGTTCCTTTGGAACAGTGCAGGAGCGCGGCTTCGCCAGCATTTGGAACGGTGCTGAATATCAGGCGCTCACATCCGGCTATCGGGATCGCGCCCTCTGCCAGGAATGTCTGATGCGCCGCATGCCGACGGGCTGATCTCAACGTGCAACTGGAACGCATCGTGGTGTCGCCCGACGGCACCCATCACTTGTGCAACGGATGCGCGCTCTACGAGGCGCGCTTCGGCCAAGTGCTGAAATTTCATCCGCCGGGACTGGCGGCCGTTGCGGACAACTCAGGCCATTACCACATCACGTTGGAGGGCCTACCGGCCTACGCGGGCAGATTCACGGGCACGTTTGGATTCTACGAAGGTCGAGCCGCCGTGTTCGATCAATCCGGTTGGTTTCACATTCTGGAAAACGGCGTCGCAGTCTATCCCGAACGCTACGCCTGGTGCGGCAACTACCAGCAGGAACGCGTGCCGGTTCGCGACCGCACCGGCCGTTACTACCACTTGGATGCCGCCGGAAGACGCGCTTACAGCCAGACCTTTCTTTACGCCGGAGACTACCGCGATGGCGTGGCGTGCGTGCGGGACACCGACGGACTTTGCATCCACATCGATCTTGCGGGCCAGCAGACTCACTCTGGTCGCTACTTGGATTTGGACGTGTTCCACAAAGGCTTCGCCAGGGCGCGAGACGCCCGCGGGTGGTTTCACATCCGCAACGATGGAACGCCTGCGTATGCGACGCGCTTCACGGAAATCGAACCGTTCTACAACGGCCAGGCGTACGCCCGAACGCTGGCGGATCAGTGGGTTCTTGTTAGCGAATCAGGCATGATGGTCCACCAAGTGAGCGCGTCACGTTGAAGCGATCGAGTGCCTAGCGAAATGACTTCTCGTCGCCCTTCGCAACGCGCTGCGCGAGATTACTCGCCGGGGACGCCGTCAGGAGTTTCGCCTCTTCCTCATTCGTCCGACCTTCCGGCAGGACTTCTCCACGGCGGAACAGGTCGAGCATTGTCTCGCGGCTGATGGCGCCCGCCTGCCATGCGGCCACGATGCTCTGAATCTCCGCCGACGAAAGCCCCTTGGTCGAGAAGTCGGTGTTCAGCTCGATGCTGACTTGTTCGGTGGTCACATCATCCGGGGATTCCTCCGTCGAGTTCCACCAGTAGGCCCAGCGCAGGATTTGCGTAAGCGACGCACTCACGTTCACGGCGATGTTCCCGAGGATGCTGTTCTCGCCACTCTGCCGGAGCTCGATGGCTTGTGCAGTCTCGCCGACCTTCTTCTGGCCTTCGAGCAGGCGGGAACCGAGCACGGCGAGCAGTCGTTCATCGCGGTCCATCGCCCGCTCAAATGTCTCCAGACCCTGCCCGGTGAATTCCAGAAACCCAGCCGTCGCACCGGCGGTCTCGGTCACCCAAGCCGTGCTTGAACCGATGCGAAGGGACGACGCCTTGTCGAATCCACTCACCCACGCCGTGGGCAGTGCGGTGAAATGGACGCCGTGCTTGTAGTCCGCATCGAGGCGGTAGTGGTCCAGGTTCACCGTGATGATGTCGCCCAGCGGGAGTTTATCCACGGCGGGCTGGGAGTGATTCGGGCCGTGGAAAATGAACGGCAGAAGTGGCAGGGGTTTTCCCAGACGTAGTGGGATTCGCGTCTCGACGAGTTTCCAGTCGTTCTTCTCTTTGCGGGACTTCCTTTCTTCACGCTGCCAGATTTCCACCACACAGGAGTAGGGCTGCTTTTTCGAGCCGGCCACCTTCTCACCGGGAAGGAGTTTCAGAACGCGGATCTGTTCCTTCGCGACGGTCACGAACGGGTCATCCTGTTTTCCCACGGCCGGGCCGCCAGCTCCTTCATACAGCACGACCATCGTCGTGATGTTCCGGCCGTTAATGCGCTCAACGCGCCAGTTGAGGATTTGTTCCACCGAGTAAAGCGAGGCATACACCCGGTTCTCCACCTCACCTTCCCAATCCATGAGCGTCCCGGCGCGACCCACCGAGATGACTTCATTCACCACGTTCTTGGCGTAACCAAGGAGGGGAGTGCCGAGCATGTCCGCATCATTTACAAACTCACCCAAGGTGTCAGCCAGCGCAGATTTACCCTCGGGTATTTTCACGAACGGCGGACGCCGAAAAATGAGACCGACATAGCCTTCGGCAGTTCGAGCAGTGGCGTTGAAGAAAGAGGCCCGTTCCTTGTAGGCGACGTAATCCTCATCGGTCTGGGAATCCAGGCGCGGCAGGTAACGAACGCCGGCGGACTTCACCGCGTCTTCACCGGCGATGACATCACGGGCGCGGGACCATGCCTCCATGTTGGTGTCGTAATCAGGATGCGTCGAGTTGACTGGCATACGACGTTTTCTACCACACTGGTTGCGCAGCAGATTCATCGCGCCAGGGACACACAGGCGGCAACGGGCAGGGAGGACACGTCACCGCGCGGGGACAGGCAACCACGCCGCCGTCTCCAGACTTGACGCAATTTCCACATCGAACGGTTCACTGCTAACGCGCCATCCAATGCGCCACTGTGCGCACAACGTCTAGTGAACCACGAACGCGCGTCGCGTGCGCTCAGACAAAGTCAGCTCGCGTTGCTCGATGGAAAAGTCAGTTCGCGCGCCGCTTCGCTTTGCGCTCAGAAATTTGGAACGCGCACCAGGGGACGCCCTCTCTTGTCGAACGCTGGTCGCCGCGCGCGGACGCCGACGCTCA
>Ga0187893_10015039_pt1 | contig 10437 bp, 10 predicted proteins | sample MA1701074metaG_FD_139574 | JGI IMG/M metagenome (GOLD analysis project Ga0187893, IMG submission 139574) | White microbial mat communities from a basaltic lava cave in the Kipuka Kanohina Cave System on the Island of Hawaii, USA - MA170107-4 metaG ...
CCCTTGGCGCGATCGGTGGCGATCTGGTCACTTAACGCGCCTGTGTCCATCCGGAATGCCCCGTCGACAGGAATGGGCACAACGGCGTCCTTGCCGATGCCCAGCATCGATGCCGCTTTCGGGATCGACATGTGGGACATGCTCGACGTGTAGATTCGTGGTGGTCCGGGCAGCGCCGCCACGCCGTGCCGGTTGAGATCGACGTCGGTACTCGCGCGCAAGGCAGCCGCCAGGCCGGCATAATTGGCGAACGAGCCGCCGCTCAGGAGAATTCCTTCGCCGCCTGAATCGAAACCCACCATCATCTTGAGCCACTCAATCACCTGATGCTCGATGGTGGTGGCCGCAGGCGCCGATCGCCACGACGTGACGTTCTGGTTGATCGCCGATGCCAGCAGATCGCCGACCACGCCAGCGAAGCTGCCGGCCGATTGCACGTATCCGAACATCCGCGGGTGGCCGTTGTGACGGCCGTATCGCGACACCTCGTCACACTCGGCGAGCACTTGAGTGGAATCCTGTGGATCGAGCGGCAGCGGGCCGGACAGCCGCGCCGTTAGCTCGCTCGCGCTCACGGTCGGATAGACCGGCAACTCGGTTTGTTGAGTGAAGTAGCGAAGCGCCCATTCGAGCGCGGCGCGGCCAAGCTGTTCGCGCTGTTGAGTGGTGAGGTCGACTCCGGCGTCGCTCATGGATTCGCGGCGAAGTGGGCAATCACGGCGTCGGCGGCTTTGCCGCCGACCACGCGCGCCAGTTCTTCGCGCGTGGCGCGACGGACGCCGGCGAGGCTGCCGAACGCGGTCAGCAACGTCTTCCGCCGCCGCAAGCCGATCCCTGGGACCACGTCGAGTGCCGACTGGAGGTCGCGTGTGGTCCGCGATTGCCGGTGGAAGGTGACGGCGAAGCGATGCGCTTCGTCTCTGACGCGCTGCAGCAGCCTCAACGCGGCGCCATGCGGGTCGAGCGCCAGCGGCGCGTCGCTGTCGCGCGTGAACACGAGCTCTTCTTTCTTGGCCAGTCCGACGGCGACCAGATTCGACAGACCGACGCTTTCGAGTGCCGCGTACGCGGCATTGAGCTGGCCCTTGCCGCCATCGATGACGATCAGGTCCGGAAACGGCCCGCCGCTTTCAAGCACGCGAGCGTAGCGTCGCCGCACGACCTGCTCCATCGCCGCAAAATCGTCCTGAACACGTTCTGATGGCCCGTTGGCCTGCTGACCTGTTGGCCTGATGCGAAACTTCCTGTATTCCCCTTTCTTCATCCGGCCGTCTTCACAGACCACCATCGAGGCCACGGTGTCCGCGCCCTGGATCGTCGAGATGTCAAAGCAATCGATGCGTCGCGGCAGTTTCGGCAGCCGCAGCACCCGCTGCAGGACTTCGAGGGCGTCGTAGTTGGCCGTGGCTTCCGTATCGAAGCGCGTGCGATACGTGAGCGCGGCGTTTCGCTGCGCCAGCTCAATCATGCTCTTCTTGTCGCCGCGCTGCGGCATGACGATGCGCACCTTGCGGCCGGCTTTCTGGCCGAGCCAATCTTCGAGCAGCGGCTGTTCACCCGGCATCACCGGGACGTGGATCTCCGGCGGCGGATCCTGGTCGCCGTAGAACTGCTGAATCGCCGCCTCGACGACGTCCACTTCCCGCTCGGTCTGTGTTTTCTCCTGCGGCGACGCCCCCTGCGTCTCCCACACGAACTCGATGCGCTCGATGACCCGGCCGCCGCGAACCAGAAAGATTTGCACCACGGCTCCGCGCCCACCCAGCTTCACGCCGAACACGTCGCGATCGCCCAGCTCCGCGGACGCCATCTTCTGATGGCGGTCCAGCAACGTCTGCACCGTCCGCATCGCGTCGCGCAGCTGCGCCGCCTCTTCATAGCGCTGTTCGGAAGAGGCCGCGAGCATGCGGACCTTCAGCTGATCGGCGAGCTCCCCGTTGCGGCCTTCGAGAAACAGCCTGGTATCAGCCACCGCCACCGCGTATCGCTGCTCGCTACAAACCGTGGCGACGCACGGCGCCAGGCAGCGGCCGATGTCGTGTTCCAGGCACGGCCGGCTGCGAAACCCGGTGATCACTTCATTGCACGATCGAATGCCGAAGATCTTGTGCGCCAGGCCCATCGTCCGGCGCGCGAACTTGGCCGGCAGAAACGGACCGGCGTAGACGTTGCCGTCGCGCTCGACCGACCGCGCCACCATGACGCGCGGAAACGCCTCGGTCGTGGTCAGCTGCAGGTAGGGATAGTTCTTGTCGTCGCGCAACAGGATGTTGTATTTCGGCGACCGCTGCTTGATCAGATTGTTCTCGAGCGCCAGCGCTTCGACGACCGAGTCGGTGACGATCACCTCCAGACGCACCGCTTCATCGAGCAGGGCGTCGTGGCGCGGGCTCATCCCGTACGCGCCCAGGTACGAGCGCGTGCGATCGCGCAACGCGCGCGCCTTGCCCACGTAGATGGTCTCGCCCCTGTCGTTGTAGTAGAGATAAACGCCCGGTTGCTCCGGCAACCGGGCTATCTGTTCTTTGAGGTCCTGGATCGCCATGGCAGATTTCGGATCGCAGACTGCGGATCAATTCTCGATTGCCGAATAGCCGATTGGCAAATCACCCGTGCACAGGCTACTGCAAATCGGGTACGCTTATCGACTGCCTATGACCGTGACTGGCGCCATCGGCGCCATCTGCATGTTCCCGCTGCGGGCCATCATCAACGTCTCGGTGGCCCTTGGGATTCATCCCAACGTCCTGACCCTGATAGGCGTGCTGATCAACGTCGCTGCCGCGTTCGCCCTCGCGGTGGACCGGTTCGTCCTCGCCGGCGTGATCATGATCGTCGCCAACATCTTCGACTTCATCGACGGCAAGGTCGCGCACATCACCGGCACGCAGTCGCGGTTCGGCGCCTTCTGGGACTCGACGCTCGATCGGTTTTCCGATCTGGCGCTGTTTACCGGGTTGATCTGGCTCTATGCCGAGTTGGGACGCAACGGCTATGTGCTGATCGCCACACTGGCGCTGATCTTTTCGATCATGACCAGCTACGCGCGCGCCCGCGCTGAATCGTTGATCGAGAAATGCAAGGTCGGTTTCATGGAACGGCCCGAGCGCATCGTCTTGTTCATGATCGGCGCGTTCACCGATCGCATGGCGGGGGTGCTGTGGGTGATTCTCGTGCTGTCGATCATCACCGTCAGCAACCGCATCCACTACACGTATCTCGTGCTCAACGACAAGCCAATGCCGGGGGGCGTGTTGGCGCGATTTTTCTTCTGGCGGGACGAGCGGGCGACGTTGCCCTACGACATCTGGGTCGTCGCCATCCTGGCGTTCGTCTGGTTGGTGCCGCCGGATTGGATCTCCGATCCGGCGGCGTCCGGACTGGGATTACTTGGCTTTCTTTTTTGACCTCTTACCTCGCTTGTCAGCCTTGACCGGCTTGTAACTTCCCCACACAGCTTTCCTCGCCATCTCACCCTCCACGCGACGCCCGGGGGGGCGGCAGTCAGCTCGCCTTGCGTTTCTTGGCGGCGCCATTCTTCGCCGCCTTGATGTTCGTGACCTTCTTCGCTGCACCTGGAGCCGCCTTGGCCGGCTTCTTCCTGCCGGAGCTGACCTGGTCGAGACTCTTGCGCAGCGCTTCCATCAGATCCACAACCTTGGGCGGCGCTTCGACTTCCGCCGGTTCCACGATCTCTTCGCCGGCGACCTTGGCGTCGATGATCGCGCGCAGCCCTTCCTGATACTCGTCCTGGTAGTCGGCGAGGTTGAGCTCGCCTTCGATGCTCTCGATGACCTGCCGCGCCAATTTCATTTCGGCAGGATTCACCTTGCCGCGCACTTCACGCAGCTCTTCGATCTGATCGATGGTCCGAATCTCCGCGGCGTGATGCAGTGTGTACATCACCAGGCCCTGCTTGTGCGGCTTGACGGCAACCAGATACTCACGGCCATGGATCGCCACTTTGCCGATGCCCGCCTTGCCTTGCATGCCGTCGCGCATCACCGCGAACACATCAGCGGCCATCGGGCCTTCAGGTGCGAGGTAGTACGCGTTGTCGACGTACATCGGATCGATCGCGTCGACATCGGTGAACTGCATCAGGTTGATGATCTTGGTGGACTCGGTCTTGACCTTGGCGATGTCCTCTTCCTCGATCACCACCCAGCGGCCCTTTTCGAACTGGTAGCCCTTGACGATGTCGGCGTTGGTCAGCTCGATCTCGCACTTCGGACACCATTTCTTCTGCTGGATCTTGGTCTGGCACGCCGCATGGAGTTGATTGAACGAAATCGTCGCGCTCGCCTCCGTCGCCGGATAGACCTTGACGGGAATGTTGACGAGGCTGACTTTGATGTAACCCTTCCAAGTGGGGCGTGGAGGCATGACTGTCGCTCCTTCTTATCGGCTCCCGGCCGTCAGCGTTGCAGCGGTCGGCTTGCAGCGGATTTCACAGATTTACGTTCAAACTGATTCCCTCGTGTCGCGACTGCCGAGGTGGATGCCAGGGCCGGCGTCGAATTCGATGTCGTGCGCGCCGATCTTCTCCCGCAGGAAATGCCGCACCTCGCCGAGGTGGATGCCCGGCACGTTCAGCCGCCTGGCGATCGTTTTTTGGCGCGACGCCAGCACCAGCGTGGCGCTGTCCTTCCAGGTGAGGCCGCCGATGTCGGCGTAGTGCATGAAGGCCGAGTCGGTCCACACCCCTTCTTCATACAGCCCACGTTTGATGCGCGTCGACAACGGCAGCAGGTAACCGTAGTACACGAACATCATCGCAATGCCGAAGAGCGCCGCCGTGGGTCGCAGCAAATACGCGCTGACGAACAGCAGCACGCCGAGCAGCACGCCGATGGCCAGGTTAATGGCGTAGAAGGGCGGCTTGGGCGAGGGCCACACCACGATGGCCCGCGCGCGCCGGCGCCACCAGCTGATCACCTGCCAGCCGACCCGCACGTTGACGATCACGAAGAGCACACCGAGAGCCAGCAAGACCTGCCGCATCGCCCCGGCGAGCTCCGCCGCTGTCATCTCACCTTCCCGGCCGCTTCTCTGATGGCGCGCGTTTCTTCTTCGCGCGAAAGTGTGGGGTCGAAACAGTGGCGGCAACGCGCTTCATACGTGCCCTGCGCGCCGATCAAGACCCGGTCGGAGCTGTGCACGAGGCGTTGCGTGTGATTCGCAGGATTGCCGCAGACCATGCAGATGGCGCGCGTCTTGGTGATGTATTCGGCAATCGCCAGCAGCTGCGGCATCGGCTCGAACGGCTTGCCGAGGTAATCCTGATCGAGACCAGCTACGATCACCCGCACGCCGCGCCGCGCCAACTCCGAGGCCACTGCCGGCAGCTCGGCGTCGAAGAATTGCCCCTCGTCGATGCCGACCACCTCGGTGTCGGGCCTGACCCGGGCCAGCAGGTCCGCGGCGGTCTTCGCGCTCGCCGAAGGAATTCTCAGTTCACTATGCGAAACGATGTGATCGTCGGCATAGCGCGTATCCACGGCCGGCTTGAAGATCTGCACCCGCTGTCGGGCGATCTGCGCCCGGCGGAGCCGGCGGATGAGCTCCTCGCTCTTGCCGCTGAACATGCTGCCGACGACCACCTCAATCCAACCGGTCGCCGGCGTGCGAACGACGTCCATCACCGGATTTTATATTGCTTTAGGCGCGGGTCTGATACTCGCCCGTCTCGGTATTGACGCGAATCACGTCGCCTTCATTGATGAAGGGCGGCACCTGGACCACGAAGCCGGTTTCGAGCGTCGCCGGTTTCAGCTGGTTGGTCGCCGTCGCGCCTTTGATGCCAGGCGTCGTTTCGACCACCTTGAGATCGACGGTCTGGGGCAGCTCGATGCCGACCGGCTGTTCGCCGTAGAACTCGATGTGGATGCTCATCTCGGGTTTGAGAAACCCGACCGCCTCACCGAGGACTTCGGCCGACAGCTGGACCTGTTCGTAGCTCTCGGTGTCCATGAAGTGATAGCCGTCGCCGTCGTTGTAGAGATACTGCATCTCCTTCTCGTCCAGGGTGGCGCGCTCGACGATGTCTTCCGAGCGGAACTTCTCTTCGGCCATCGCCTGCGTGCGCAAGTTGCGCATCTTGACACGCACGAAGCCGCGAAGATTTCCGGGCGTGACGTGCTGGCGATCGAAGATCCGGTAGAGATCGCGTTCGAGTTTGATGATCATGCCCTTGCGGAGCTGGGTTGCGAGAAGGTTGTCTGCCATAAAGCCTTTGTAATCAGTTAGTAGAACCTTTCGAGTCTAGCACAGGGCAACGAGGTCCGGCGCGATGTGGGGCCGTGTTACGATGGCCTGTCGTGGTCTTTGCTCGTTGGGACCCATTCCGCGATCTGATCAGGATTCAGCACGGCCTCGAGCGGCTGGCCGCAACCGCGCCGCAAGGCTGGGCGCCGGCCGTGGACCTGTGCGAGACGCAGGACGCATTCCTGTTCACGGCCGAGTTACCGGGCCTCACGCGCGAACAGATCCGCATCGACGTTCACGAGAACAGACTGACGCTGCAAGGCCGGCGTGATGCGCGGGTCTCGTGCGAGAAGTATCACCAGGTGGAACGCGGTCACGGCGAGTTCTGCCGCACGTTCCTGTTGCCGCGCGCGGTCAACGCCGACGGCGTCAGCGCAGATTTGTCGGACGGTGTGCTGACGATCACCGTGCCGAAGAGCCCGGCCGACGCGCCTCGCCACGTCGTCGTCGCGTAGCCTTTCGATCCATGCTTCGACGCTTGTCCATGGTCGGCCTGCTGCTGGCTGGCGTGCTGATGGGAATGATCTTGTCGGGACGCGCGACCGATCAGCCTGACGTCGTCGCGCGCGCGCCCGAGGCCGAGATCCAGCGCCCACCGGAGCCGGCCGCGCAGGCGATGGCGGTCCCGGGCGGAGCGCCGGACTTTACGGGCGTCGCCGCGCAAACCGTCCGCGCGGTGACGAATATCTCGTCGGTGCAGGTCGTGCGACGATCGGCGACGCCGTTCGCCAACGATCCGTTCTTTCAGTACTTCTTCGGCGACCAGGACGAATTTTTTGGGCGCAGCCGCGCGCAACAGAGCCTCGGCTCGGGCGTGGTGATCTCCGCCGACGGGTTGGTGGTGACCAACTACCACGTGATCGGCGAGAGCGCGAACGCCGAGGTGACGGTGACGGTGGGCGATCGGCGCGACGTGCGTGCGAAGGTCATCGGCGTCGACTCGTGGACGGACCTTGCACTCTTGAAGATCGACGCCACCGGATTGCCGGTGATTCCCTGGGGCGATTCGTCGAGGCTGCGCGTGGCCGAATGGGTGATGGCGGTTGGCAATCCTTTCTCGCTCAATCAAACCGTGACGCTGGGCGTGGTCAGCGCGCTCGGACGCGCCAACGTCGGCATCACGCAGTATGAGGATTTCATCCAGACCGACGCCGCGATCAATCCGGGCAACTCGGGCGGCGCGTTGATCAACCGCCGCGGTGAGCTGGTGGGCATCAACACCGCGATCTTCTCGCAAAGCGGCGGCTACCAGGGCATCGGCTTCGCCGTACCCAGCAATCTCGTTCGCCGCGTCGTCGACGATTTGAGCAATTTCGGCCGCGTCCGTCGCGGCTCGATGGGGATCGTCGACGTGATCTCGATGACGCCGCGGCTCGCCGAAGAACTCGGTGCTGAGAATGCCGATGGCGTGGTGGTGAACCAGCTGCATCGCCAGTCGGCCGCGTATCGCGCGGGGCTCGAGCCCGGCGACATCATCGTCGCCTTCAATGGCACGCGGATCACCGACCCGTCGCAGTTCGTCCGGCTCGTCGCCGACGCGCAAGTGGGATCGACTTCGCGTGTCGATGTCGTGCGCGCGGGTCGACGCCAGAGCCTTCGCATTCCGATCGAAGCGCAGCCACAACGCCAGCCGAGGCGCCGGTAGACGCGCGTGATGGCGGAGCCACGCTGACCTTGCAGGCGCCTTCACCGCCCGAGGCGTTTCATCCGATCATCAGCCTGGAAGCCGTCGCTGCGCTGGCACTCGCGGCGTTGGCCGCCGTCGCGATCGCGCTCGTCGTCGGGCGGGTGACGCGACGGCTGCTGCGCGCCATCGAGGGCGAGCGGTTTCATACCCACGTCATCGCCAATGCCACGGTGACAGCCGTGCAACGGGTGACGTTCGTCCTGAGCTTGCTGGTGCTCTCGTTCCCGGCTCTCGATCTCGCGGGGGTCGAGCTCACGGTCGGTTTGCATCCTGAACAGGTGACGCATTGGCTGGCCACCAACGGCGCGCGACTGTTGTTGCTGGTGCTGCTCGCGTTCGCGGCGAATCGGTTTGCCGCATCGGTAATCCGCCGGGCGGAGCTGGAGATCTCCGAGGGGGCGGGCTTCCGGGCCGACGAGCGGCGCAAGCGAGCGCAGACGCTTGGCGCCACGTTCCGGCGTTTCTTCTCGATTCTGATCTGGTCGGCAGCGGGGTTAATGGCGCTCCGCGAGCTCGACGTCGACATCACGCCGGTGCTGACGGGCGCCGGGATCATCGGCCTGGCGGTGGGCTTCGGCGCCCAGACGCTGGTGAAAGACATCATCTCCGGACTCTTTCTGATAGCCGAAGATCAGGTGCGGATCGGCGACGCTGTCGAGATCAACGGCATCGGCGGCGCGGTGGAACAGATCAACTTGCGAACGATCGTCCTGCGCGACCTCGAAGGCGTGGTTCACGCCATCTCGAACGGCGATATCCGGACGCTCTCGAACAAGAGCAAGGATTACTCGTACTACGTGATCGATCTTGGAGTCGGCTACGACGACGACACCGATCAGATCGTCGACGTGGTGCGGCAGACGGCGCTCGAGCTGATGCGGGATCCAGCTTTTGCGGCGAGCATCCTGGAGCCACTCGAGGTGCTGGGCGTGGATGCGTTCAAGGCCTCAGAGGTCACGTTGCGGTTCCGCATCAAGACCCTGCCGATGAAGCAATGGGAAGTCGGCCGCGAACTCCGCCGGCGAATCAAGAAAGCCTTCGACGCGCGCGGGATCAGGATTCCTGTTCCGCAGATGCAGATCACGATGAAGCAACCGGACTAAGCCGTCCGCCGGCCCGAGACGCTTGGGTGGCTCTGGACAGTGGCGCGCCAGAGCTTGTCGGTGCCGACGCGAATGCCGATCCGGCCATCCCAGACAATCTCGTTGTGCCGAATGCCGCGATCGTGAATCGTCAGCGCCCCTCGCGTCAGCGGACGACAGTTGTCGGCCAGCGTGATCCCCATGGCCAGGCACAGATTGCCCGGACCTCGGCACAACTCATGGTCCGGCACCGGCGCCTTCCCTCTTCGCCACGGCGCCCGGGCACGGCGGCGGCGCATCAACGGCAATCCATCGAGCGGCTCGAGGGCGCGGATGAGGACGGCAGCGGGATGGTCTTCGTCCTCGGTGACCGCGTTCAGCATGTTGTGCAGTCCGTAATTGAGATAGACGTAGGCGCGCCCGGGCGGGCCGTACAGCGGGGCGTTGCGCGCGGTGCGGCCGACTGCGGCGTGACACGCGGGATCCTCCTCGCCGATGTAGGCTTCCGCCTCGACAATCGCGCCGGCGGTGACTCCAGCCGGCGACTGGTGGATGACGACCTTGCCAATCAAGTCGCGCGCAACATCCAGTGTTGGGCGACGATAGAAATCAGCCCGCAGAATCACGGCGCCGAAACGCCGAGCTCGGCCAGGTAGCCCATGGCTTGCGCGCGCCGCGACCGATCGTCGAGCGCCTGCCGAATGCCGGCGACCGAGCCGTCTTTCAGAATCCGTTCGCGCGCGAACAGCACGGCGAGTGCGGTGGCATCGCGCCCGGCCGACCACGTGTCGGTGACCAACCCCTTGCAGATCTCGCTGCTCGATGGATCACCGATGCGCGCCAGCGCCTCGAGCGCGCCACCGGCGAGGGCGCGCTTCCCGGAGCTGCGATAGAAGTGATAACGGTCGGTGAGCGACGACACCGCGCTCGTGGTCCGCGTCAGCCCGAGGGCGTCCATCGCCGCAAGCTGCTCGATTTCGGTGTCGCGATTGAACAGCGTGAACAGCCCATCGGTGAGCCCTGGCGGAATATTGATGGCCGTGCGAGCGTCGAACGGCACCGCGAACACGCGCCCGGCGACTCGCGCTCCGGCAATGCGGGCACGGCGATCGGGATCGCCGACCATCTGGACGAGTGCATGGCCCGCTGCCACCAATTCCTCCAACGACGCCGCCCGCCCGCCACGACCCGCCAGAATGCCGAAGGCGAACGCCGCGGTGTTGCGATCATGGCCGGTCGTGGACGTCATCAACCCGAGCGGCGTCGCCAACGATCCCGGCGCCACGGGCGATGACGGCGCCATGCCATCATCGAAAGCGCGCTCGAAGCTGCCACCGGACGGCAGCACGCCATACCGCGCCATCACCTCGGTGAGCATGGCCTGGCCGGACACGAGAGACA
>Ga0187893_10015040_pt1 | contig 10437 bp, 4 predicted proteins | sample MA1701074metaG_FD_139574 | JGI IMG/M metagenome (GOLD analysis project Ga0187893, IMG submission 139574) | White microbial mat communities from a basaltic lava cave in the Kipuka Kanohina Cave System on the Island of Hawaii, USA - MA170107-4 metaG ...
AGAGCCGGATCATGGTGCGCAGGTTGCGCTCGTAGCGCGGCGCCGCGGTCGCGCTGCGATCGGTGTAGTCGCCGCGATCCCGGTCCGGCCGGAGCTTGTGCAGCCAGCGCAGCGCGCCGCGCTCGAAGGAGCGGTAGAGGTCGAGTCCGCGCATCAGCTCGAAGAGCGGCCGGGAGCGTTGGCCGAGGATCAGGTCGATCTCGCAGAACTTGGGATGGAGCAGGTCGGCGTAGCGCTCGGGGAGGACGGCGCTGGCGTTGAAGTCGTTCCAGCCGTCGAAGATCACGACGGCGTCGGGGCTCCACTCGGCGATCCTCGTGGCCAGCAGCACCAGCTCCTGCGTGGAGTCGTAGCCGACGACGCCGGCGTTCCAGACCTCCGCGCGTTCGCCGCGGCCGCGCGCGCGCGCGTCGAGCTCGGCCTCCATCGGGGCGGTGAAGACCTGCGAGTCGCCGCTCGTCCCGACCCCGAAGGCCGCCGAGCCGCCCAGCACGACGACGCGCCGCGTGGCGGGCGCCTTGGGGTGTCGCCACTCCCCGCCGCGGAACCCGTCTTGGTTGATGGTCACCCGCGCGTGGCGCTGTCCCGGCGCGGTGCGGTAGACGAGATGGGGATCGAGCACGAGCGCGATCTGTCCGTCCTCGTGGGCGTAGGCCACGCCTTCGTTGGTGATCGTGCGGATGCTGTAGGGCCGCGCGCCGCGGCGCGCCGCCGTGCGCGCGTGCTGGATGCGCAGCGTCGCCTCGACGACGAGGAACAGGAAGGCCACGACGATCGCGGCATAGACCGCCTCGCGCGGCACGCGCAGCACGATCGGCGGTCGCGTCGTTCTCATCGCGGGTCCCCCGGGTCGGCGACGGCCGACGGCGTCCAAGGCGCGGCGGCGGCTCAGCCGCCCCGCGTGTGCATCTCGAGATGGGGGTGGCCGCGCAGGATCTCGGCGGGGACCGCGGCGCGGTCGCGCAGCGCGAGGCGCTCCTCGGCGCCGCGGTCGGTGCGCGCGCGCCACGCTCCGGCCGCCAGCCGACGCAGCTCGGCGTCGTCCGCTCCGCGGCGCAGCGGCACGCGCAGGTCGACCCCGCTCGCGGCGTAGAGGCAGAGGTACCACATGCCGTCGGCGGTGAGACGCGCGCGGTCGCAGCGGCCGCAGAAGGGCGCCGTGGTCGAGGCGATCACCCCGAATAGCGTCCCATCGGGCAGGCGGAACCGCTCGGCGGGCGCCGAGCTCTCCTCGGCCAGCGGCTCCGGCGGCCCGAACGCACGCGCCACGGCGTCGAGGATCTCGGCGCGCGGCACCACCTGGTCGGGCGTCCAGCGAGTCGCGCCGCCGACGTCCATGTACTCGATGAAGCGCAGCTCCGCCCCGGCGCCGCGCGCGAAGCGGAGCAGCGCCGCGATCTCGTCGTCGTTCACCCCGCGCACGACGACGCAGTCGAGCTTCACGCTCTCGAACCCGGCGGCGCGCGCCGCCTCGATGCCGGCCATCACGCGGTCGTGGCCGGGGCGCCGCGTGAGCGTCTCGAACCGCCGCGCATCGAGGGTGTCGAGGCTCACCGTGACGCGGTGCAGTCCGGCGCGCCGCAGCGCCGCAGCCTGCTCGGCCAGCAGCAGTCCGTTGGTGGTGAGCGCGAGGTCGCGCAGCCCCGGCTTGCGCGCGAGCTGCGCAACCAGCCGATCGAGATCACGGCGCAGGAGCGGCTCGCCTCCGGTGATGCGCAGGCGGTCGACCCCGAGCCCGAGGAAGACGTCCACCAGCCGCGAAAGCTCCTCGAAGGTGAGGAGGCTCTCGCGGGCGAGCCAGACGTACTCCTCCTCGGGCATGCAGTAGCTGCAGCGCAGGTTGCAGCGGTCGGTGACCGAGAGCCGCAGGTTGCGCAGCGGCCGCGCGAAGGCGTCGACGAGGTCCGGCATCGGGAGGATTGTAGGGCGGGAATCGTCGCCGGGGGGCTTGAACGTTCGTAAGGCGTTCGTTAACACGCGGACTCCTCGGCCCCGCGGAAGCTCCACTCATGTCGCACCCCCTCTCCCGCAAGCAGCTCGAGGTGCTCAAGGCGCTCGACGGGTTCGCGCGTGCGCGCGGCCACGTCCCGAGCGTGCGCGAACTCGCCGCGCGGCTGCGCAAGTCGCCGACGACTGTGTTCCAGCACCTCAAGGCGCTCGAGCGGCGCGGCTACCTCAAAGGGGACGGGTCGGCGCACGGCTGGACGCTGCTGCAGCGCGCCGAGCCGCGGCCGGCGCCCCTGCGGGCGGTGCCGACCGGCGCCGCCGCCGCGCTTCCTGCCCGCGACGCCGCCGCGGCGGCGGCCGAGGCCGACGGGGATCCGCCGGACGGATGGGTGAGGGTGCGGATCGCCGGCACGATCGCCGCCGGCGCGCCGATCGAGGCGGTCGAGGACTCGAGCGAGACCCGCGTCTTCCCGGCCGGAATGGTGCCCGACGGGGCGTTCGCGCTGCGCGTGCGCGGCGACAGCATGATCGACGACCACATCTGCGACGGCGACCTCGTGATCGTGCGTCCGCAGCCCGAGGTGGAGGAGGGCGGGATCGCGGTCGCGCTGCTGGGGGACGGGAGCGCCACGCTCAAGCGCGTCTTCCGCGAGAAGGGACGGGTGCGGCTGCAGCCTTCCAACGCGTCGATGCAGCCGATCTTCGCCGACGACGTCCGCGTGCAGGGGCGCGTGGTGGGGGTCTGGCGCTGCTGCCGCTGAGCGCGCTCAGGTGCTCTTCGCAGCCTGCTCCTCGGCCGCGTAGTCGCACTGCGACTCCTGGGGGATGTACCTCACGAGGTGGTCGAGCGCGCCGGCCTCCTTGATCAGGTTGCGCGCGATCACCATCTTCTGGATCTGGTTGGCGCCCTCGTAGATCTGGGTGATCTTGGCGTCGCGCATGTACTTCTCGATCGGGTAGTCGCGCATGTAGCCGTAGCCGCCGAAGATCTGCACCGCCTTGGTCGTCACCTCCATCGCCACCTCGGTGGCGAAGTACTTGCACTCGGCCGCCATCCGCGTGACGCTGGCGTCGCCCTCGTCCACCGCCGACGCGGCGGCGTAGACCAGCCAGCGCGCCGCGTCGACCTTGGCCGACATGTCGGCGAGCAGCTCCTGGATCATCTGGAAGCTCGAGATCGGCGCGCCGAACTGCTGGCGCCGCGTCGCGTAGAGCAGGGCGAAGTCGAGCGCGCCCTGCGCGAGACCGACCGCCTGCGCCGCCACCCCGGGACGCGCCCAGTCGAGGGTCTGCATCGAGTGGACGAAGCCCATCCCCGGGCGGCCGCCCAGCAGGCGCTCGTCGCCGCAGCGCACGCCGTTGAAGTGCGATTCGACCACCGGCACCGCGCGGATGCCCATCTTGTCCTCGACCTTCCCGATCGAGAAGCCGGGCATGCCCTTCTCCACCATGAAGGCGGAGATGCGGCGGCTCTTCGACTCCGGATCGGTCACGGCGAAGACGGTGTAGATGTCGGCCGCGCCGCCGTTGGTGGTCCACTTCTTCTCGCCGCGGATGACCCAGTCGCCGCCGTCCTTCACGGCTCTCGTCCGCATGCCGCCCGCGTCGGAGCCGGCGAACTTCTCGGAGAGGCAGAAGGCGATCAGCTTGTTCCCGGCGGCGATCTGCGGCAGGAAGCGCTGCTTCTGCTCCTCCGTGCCGGCGATGATGACCGGGAACGAGCCCAGCGCGTTCACGGCGAAGAGGACTCCGACCCCCCCGCACGCCCGCGATAGCTCCTCGACCACCCGGCAGAGGGCGACGATGCCCGCCCCGTGCCCGCCGTACGCCTTGGGCACCCAGACGCCGAAGAGGCCGGCCGCGGCCAGCTCCTTCTGGATCTCCCACGGATACTCCTGCAGCTGGTCGTACTTCGCGGCGAGCGGCCGCACGACCCGATCGGCCACCTCCTTCGCGACGTTCCCCCAATGGATCGCGGCATCGCTCAGGATCGTGCGCATGGACGCGGACCTCCGCTCGGGACGGGAAGGACGTCGGCCTCGGGCGCAAAACGGGCGCAACAAGCTAGCCGGACGCGGAACGAGTGCGAAGCGGCTGCCGCGGCTGCGCCCGTTGGCTACGATGGCTCGCTTTTCGACGGGAGCTCATGGCCAGCCGCGACATCGTGATCCGGGGCGCCGCCGAGCACAACCTGCGCAGGGTCGATCTCACCCTGCCGCGGGACGCCCTGATCACGTTCACCGGGGTCTCCGGCTCCGGGAAGTCCTCCCTCGCCTTCGACACCCTCTTCCGGGAGGGGCAGCGGCGCTTCCTCGAGTCGCTCTCCTCCTACGCCCGGCAGTTCGTGGGGCGCATGGAGAAGCCCCGGGTGGAGAGCGTCTCCGGGCTGTCGCCCACGCTCTCGATCGACCAGAAGACCGTCAACCGCAACCCGCGCAGCACGGTCGGCACGGTGACCGAGGTCTACGACTGCCTGCGCCTGCTGTTCGCGCGGCTGGGGACGCCCCACTGCACCGGCTGCGGCCGGGTGCTGCGCGCGCAGACCGCCGACCAGATGGCCGAGACCCTGCTGCGCGACCACGCCGGCGCCCGCTGCCAGGTCCTGGCCCCCGTCGTGCGCGGTCGCAAGGGCCACTACCGGCGCGAGCTCGAGCAGTGGCGGCGCGCCGGCTTCGTGCGCGCGCGCATCGACGGCGAGCTGCGGCGCCTCGACGAGCCGCTCGAGCTGGCCCGCTACGAGACCCACACGATCGAGCTCGTCACCGACCGGATCGTGCTCGACGGCGGGAAGCGCGGCCGCGTGGCGGAGGCGCTCGAGGGGGCGCTGCGGCTGTGCGAGGGCCAGGCGTCGGCGCTGGTGGAGCGCGATCGCGGGGAACCGGTGCTGCTCGAGTTCTCGAGCCGGCTTGCCTGCCCCGCCTGCGGACTCGGCCTGCCCGAGCTCGAGCCGCGGCTCTTCTCGTTCAACTCGCCGCACGGCGCGTGCGTCGAGTGCAACGGGCTGGGGCGGTCGATGCGCGTCGACCCGAGGAAGGTGGTGCCCGATCCCGGGAAGAGCCTCGCCGACGGCGCCCTCGCGATCATGACGAAGACCGGCTACCTGCCTTACGTCCGGTTGCGCATGAACGCGCTGGCGCAGCTCGGGCGCCGCTTCGGCTTCCGCATCGACCAGCCGTGGCGCACGCTCCGCGAGGAGCACAAGCGCCTCCTGCTGCACGGCAGCGGCGGGGAGACCATCCGGCTCAAGTACGACTACCGGTCGGCCAGCAGCGACTTCGCCATCCGCGGCGAGGACCGGCGCCCGCTGCCGGGGATCCTGGCCGCGATGGAGGAGACCTGGCGCGAACGCCATCCGCGCCACCTCGAGAGGTTCCTGACCGAGGACGTCTGCCGCGGCTGCGGCGGCGCCCGGCTGCGCAAGGAGGCGATCGGCGTGCGCTTCCGCGGCGAGCCGATCACGCGCTACGCCGCGATGACGATCGACGGGTCGTCCGACTTCTTCGCCCGCGACCTGACCGACGAGCGGGAGGCGCGCATCGGCGCCCCGATCCTGCGCGAGCTGCGCTCCCGCCTCGGGTTCCTGCGCAACGTCGGTCTGGGCTACCTCACGCTCGACCGCAGCGCCGCCACCCTCTCGGGGGGGGAGGCGCAGCGCGTCCGGCTCGCCACCCAGGTGGGGGCCGGCCTTCAGGGGGTGCTCTACGTCCTCGACGAGCCCTCCATCGGGCTGCACCCGCGCGACCACCACCTCCTGCTCGCCACGCTCGAGGAGCTGCGCGACCGGCGCAACACCGTCTGCATCGTCGAGCACGACCGCGACACCATGCTGGCGAGCGACTGGCTGGTCGACGTCGGCCCGGGCGCCGGCGTCGACGGCGGCCGCATCGTCGCGCAGGGTCCGGCGGCCGACGTCGTGCGCGAGGGGAAGTCGCTCACCGCGCGCTACCTGCGCGGCGAGGAGCGCATCGTCCCGCCGGCGGCGCGCCGCGCCGGCAACGGCCGCGTGCTGCGCATCGAGGGGGCCCGCCACTTCAACCTGAAGGGGGTCGACGTCGAGCTGCCGCTGGGCTGCCTGATCGGCGTGACCGGAGTGTCGGGCTCCGGCAAGTCGACGCTCGTGCACTGGATCCTGCGGCGCGAGCTGGCGCGCCGGCTGCACGCGGCGCAGGAGCCGCCCGGCGCGCACGACCGGCTGCGCGGCGTCGAGCACCTCGACAAGGTGATCGAGATCGACCAGGCGCCCATCGGTCGCACGCCGCGCAGCAACCCCGCCACCTACACCGGCGTCTGGGACCTGATCCGCGACCTCTTCGCGCTCACGCCGGAAGCGCAGGCGCGCGGCTGGCGAAAGGGGCGCTTCAGTTTCAACGTGGCGGGCGGCCGCTGTGAGGCGTGCGGCGGCGCCGGGGTGCGCACGATCGAGATGCAGTTCCTCGCCGACGTCGAGGTGACCTGCGAGGAGTGCGGCGGGCGGCGCTTCAACCGCGAGACGCTCGAGATCACCTGGGGCGGGGGCGGAGCGGGCGGCGGGCGCGACGTCCACCAGGTGCTTGAGGCGTCGATCGCCGAGAACCTCGCCCGCTTCCAGAACGTCCCTCGCGTGAAGCGCATCCTGCAGACGCTGCACGACGTCGGGCTCGACTACATGAGCCTCGGTCAGCCCTCGACCACCCTCTCCGGGGGCGAGGCGCAGCGCGTGAAGCTCGCCACCGAGCTCGCGCGGCCGGAGACCGGCCGCACCCTCTACATCCTCGACGAGCCGACCACCGGGCTGCACTTCGACGACGTGCGCAAGCTGCTCGCCTCGCTGCACGGACTGGTGGAGCGCGGGAACACGGTGGTGGTGATCGAGCACCAGCTCGACGTGATCGCCCAGTGCGACTGGCTGATCGATCTCGGCCCCGAGGGGGGAGGGGCCGGCGGGCGGCTGGTCGCTTCCGGCACCCCGGAGCAGGTGGCGAAGGCCGCCGGCTCGCACACCGGCCGGTTCCTGCGCGACGTCCTGCGCCCGAGGGCGGTCGCGAGCGACGGGGCGGCGGCGCCGCGGCGCACGCCGCACCGCGAGGAGGACACGACCCGGCTGGTGGTGCGCGGCGCGCGCCGCAACAACCTGCGCGGCGCCGACGTCGACCTCCCCCAGGACCAGCTCACGGTCATCACCGGCGTCTCCGGGTCGGGGAAGACCTCGCTCGCCTTCGACACGCTCTTCGCCGAAGGGCAGCGCCGGTTCGTCGAGTCGCTCTCCACCTACGCGCGCCGCTTCTTCTCCCGACTCGACCGCGCGCCGGTCGACCGCATCGAGGGGCTGCGACCGGCCATCGCGATCGACCAGAAGGCAGGCGTGAAGAACCCGCGCTCCACGGTGGCGACCGCCACCGAGATCCACGACCACCTGCGCCTCCTCTATGCCCGCATCGGCGTGCCCCACTGCCCGCGCTGCGGGAAGGTCGCGCGCGGCGTGACGGCGAGCGCGGCCGCGGCGCAGGCCCTCGATTCGCACGCCGGAGCGAAGGTCGTGGTCGCCGCCCCCCTGTGGCGGAAGGAGGGGCGCCGGGTGCTGCAGCTCGCGCAGCCGGGCGACCTCGCGGCGGCGGCGGCCGCGCTGCGCGCCGACGGCTTCGTGCGCGTGCGCGTCGGCGGCGAGGAGCGGCGGCTCGACGCCCCCGACTCCCTGCGCCACCTCGACGGTCCGGTCGAGCGCATCGACCTGGTGATCGACCGCATCCGGCTCGACGCGGGCCGGCGCACGCGGCTGGCCGAGGCGCTCGAGGAGGCGTTCCGGCGCGGCGGCGGATCGGCCGCGCTCCTGCCCGAGGAGGGGGCGCCGCTCGAGTTCTCCACGCGCCCTGCGTGCGACGCCTGCGGCTGGTTCCAGGACGGCGAGCTCACGCCGCGCCACTTCTCCTTCAACCACCACCTCGGCGCCTGCCCCGAGTGCCTGGGGCTCGGCCGCACCCGCCGCTGCGTCGAGTCGCGCGTGGTCGTCGACCCCGACCGCCCGCTCTTCGGCGGCGCGCTGCTCGCCGACTACCCGGGCCGCTACTTCACCAAGAAGGGCGGCTGGCACCGCAGCCTGCTCGAGGCGGCCGCGCGCGAGCTGGGCGCCGACCTCTCGCGCCCCTTCGCGCAGCTCACGCCGCGGCAGCGCGCCGGGCTGCTGCGGGGAAGCGGCGTCTCCGAGCGCCTCGCCACGACCGTCTCCACCCGCAGCGCCGAGAAGTCGCGCGAGTACACCTTCCGCGCCCGCTTCCGCGGAATCCTCGGCGACATCGAGCACTGGGTGCGCGAGGCGGAGCAGGGCCGCTGGTGGATCGACAAACTGCTGGTGCTCACCGAGGAGGGCCCCTGCCCCGGCTGCCTCGGCGGCAGGCTGCGCCCCGAATCGCTCGCCGTCACGGTGGGGGAGCGCAGCCTGCGCGACCTCGGCCGTCTCACCGTCGCCGAGGCGATCCCCTTGTTCGAGTCGCTCGAGCTGGCGCGCGACGATCAGGCGATCGCCAAGCAGCCGCTGCACGAGATCCGGGGCCGGCTGCGCTTCCTGCGCGACGTCGGCCTGGAGTACCTGACGCTCGACCGCGCCACCGGCACCCTCTCCGGGGGCGAGGCGCAGCGCATCCGACTCGCCACCCAGCTCGGCAGCGGTCTGGTGGGCTGCATGTACGTGCTCGACGAGCCGTCGATCGGGCTCCATCCGCGCGACACCCGCCGCCTGATCGGGACGCTGCGCGGACTGCAGCGCCTCGGCAACACCATGATCGTCGTGGAGCACGACGAGGAGATGATCCGCGCGGCCGACCACGTGGTCGACCTCGGGCCGGGGGCGGGCGTGCGCGGCGGACAGGTCGTGGCGAGCGGACCGGTGGCCGCCGTCGAGCGCCACCCGACCTCGCTCACCGGCGCCTGGCTGCGCGGCGAGGCGTCGATCGCCGCGCCCGAGCGCCGCCGCGCGGGCTCGGATCACCTCGTCGTGCGCGGCGCGACCCGTCACAACCTGAAGGGGATCGACGTCTCCTTCCCGCTCGGCACGCTCGCGGTGCTGACCGGCGTCTCCGGCTCGGGGAAGTCGAGCCTGCTGATGGAGGTCGTGCAGCCGGCGGTCGAGGCCGCGCTCGCCGGCCGCAGGCTCGCCGATCCCGGCTGCCGCCGCATCGACGGCCTGCACCACGTGCGCCAGCTGATCGTGATCGACCAGGCTCCGATCGGAACCACCCCCTCCTCCAACCCGGCGACCTACACCAAGGTCTTCGACCCGATCCGCGAGGCGTTCGCCGCCACCGAGGAGGCGCGCATGAAGGGCTTCCAGCCCGTGCGCTTCTCCTTCAACCAGGGCGACGGCCGCTGCGAGGCGTGCCAGGGCCGCGGGGCCGTGCTGGTGGAGATGCACTTCCTCTCCGACCTGTGGGTTCCGTGCGACGCCTGCCACGGCACCCGCTACGGGTCCGAGACGCTCTCGGTGCGCTACAAGGGCCGGAACATCGCCGAGGTGCTGGAGATGGAGGTGGGCGAGGCGCTCGCCTTCTTCGCCGCGCTGCCGCGCGTGAAGCGCGTGCTGCAGGTGCTCGAGGACGTCGGGCTCGGCTACCTCAAGCTCGGCCAGTCCTCGACGACGCTGTCGGGCGGCGAGGCGCAGCGGGTCAAGCTGGCCGCCGAGCTCGCGCGTCCCTCGATCGGCCGCACGCTCTACCTGCTCGACGAGCCGACCACCGGGCTCCACTTCGCGGACGTCGAGAAGCTCGTGCGCGTCCTCCATCGCCTGGTCGACCGCGGCGGCTCGGTCCTGGTGATCGAGCACCATCTCGACGTGATCCGCAGCGCCGACTGGGTGATCGACCTCGGCCCGGAGGGAGGCGCCGGCGGCGGCGGGATCGTGGCGGCCGGCGCTCCGGAGGAGATCGAGCGCCACCCCGCCTCGCACACCGGCCGCGCGCTGGCGCGCTCGCGGCGGGAGCGCGCGGGTCGGCCGCGCGCTCCGGCGGCCTCGCGGCCGGCGGGGGAATCGCCATGAGCGCCGACCGCCCGCTCTGGGTGCAGTCCGACCGCACGATCCTCTTCGAGGTCGGCCACGCGCTGGCCGCCGAGGTGCAGGACTTCCTGCCCCGCTTCGCCGAGCTCGAGAAGTCGCCGGAGCGGTTCCACACCTACCGCATCACGCCGCTGTCGCTGTGGAACGCCGCGGCGGTGGGGGTGACCACCGGGCAGATCCTCGAATTCCTGCAGCGGATGAGCCGCGAGCCGCCGCCCGGCAACGTCCTGCACGACGTCACCGAGTTCCTCGGCCGCTTCGGCCTCCTGCGGCTGGTGCGCAGGCCGGCCGGACTCGCGCTCGAGTCGGGCGACGCGCGCCTGCTCGCCGACCTCGTGAAGTCCGAGGTGCTCGCGCCCTGGACGGTCGCGGTCGAGCCCGACGGCGCACTGCTGCTGCGGGAGCACGCGCGCGGCGACGTGAAGCAGACGCTGCTCAAGCAGGGCTACCCGGTCGACGACGTGGCC
>Ga0187893_10015041_pt1 | contig 10437 bp, 9 predicted proteins | sample MA1701074metaG_FD_139574 | JGI IMG/M metagenome (GOLD analysis project Ga0187893, IMG submission 139574) | White microbial mat communities from a basaltic lava cave in the Kipuka Kanohina Cave System on the Island of Hawaii, USA - MA170107-4 metaG ...
AGTTTACCGCCTTCCGCATCAAGCGCGAGACCGAACGGCTCTACCCCCACCGCGATAGACTCGATACAACACCCTGGGCAATGGCAGCGTAAATCGGCGCGCTCGATCGATCACGCCCTTTTGAAATAAAGATCTTGTTTAGCCAGATGCGGAGTCGCCACCCGAACAAAGCCTGCCTTAAATTCGAGCTCCTTAATCAACGTTTCGAGCTCATCGCGAATCACAGTTCCGTTGGGGAGCCAAAGCGGTAGGCCTTTGCCGATCTCTTCATCAATCACAAAAAGATCGAGTTCTTTGCCTAGTTTTTTATGATCGCGCTCGAGAGCATCTCGGTGGGCTTTGATCTTGGCATCGAGCTCTTCTTTGGTTTTGAATGCCCAAGCGTAGATCCGGGTCATCATCGACTTCTTAGAATCCCCACGCCAGTAAGCCCCCGCAACGCTCCGGAGTTTAAAGCCATCCGCTGGAATTTTATTTAAAGCGGAGATATGGGGGCCTTCGCACATATCCAGAAACTCGCCACTGCGATAAAAACTCAAAACTTTGATCCCTTTTTTGTCAAAGAGCTCTTGGGCGTATTCTTTTTTATACGGCTCACCCATTTGATCGAGGCGGTTCATCGCCTCTTTGTAAGGCAATTCTTGTTGCTCAAATTTATGCTGCTGCTTGAGCAGGTGTTTCATTTTCTTTTCGATCTCAGGAAAGTTTTCTTCGGTGATAGGTTTAGGCAGGATAAAGTCATAGTAAAATCCGTCTTCGATCGGAGGCCCAAATCCAAGCTTGGTTCCCGGATAGAGTTCCATCACCGCGTAGGCCATGACGTGCGCAAGGCTATGCCGGATCTTGTAGAGATCAGCATCCATTCCATCGATGAGATCAGCGGTGTGATTCGTGGGGGCCTTCACGCTCCAAAAGTACCTCAGAATAGCGGGTAACTCCAGCGCAGATTTGTTTTGAGGCGCGGCTCACATCGGGATGACCGGTGATGAAAAATCGCCAAGGGTGCTCTTGAGCCAAACGGATCCCCACACGCAGAGAGGCCCTCATGTGAGGGGGCACAAAACCATCGTCCAAAACCCAGAATTTAGGGCCCTGCAAGGCCCATCGAGGCAAGCGTCAATATCCGCAAGGAGCATGACGCCATCTTCTCGGTGGGCGGTGTCAGTGATTCGTCTTGCGTATTCCTTGACGCCGAGAACGGACTCGCCGGGCTCGTACAGAAGGAACCTCGTTTCGGAGTAGAGCTGCCAATGACCGCAGCAGCATCTTCAGCGGTTGCCTCCTGAATACGCATGAAGCTCAATTCGGGCTAACGGCAGAGTCGACCGGGCGCGGCCTGAAGTATTGGAAGTAATTTCGGTAGGCTCGATTCCACTCGACGCAGCCCATCCTCCACACTGTGCGCGACCGCGACGTTTGTGGCCCCTCGATATGTGGCCTTCATGGGGTGAGACGTTTCAGCTCCTGTAGATGCTATGCAGGACCTCCTGGGTTAACCTCGGGTGGTGTTAGCGATCACATGGATGTTGACATGGATAACAGTATCTACCATTCCGCCTTACGCGCGTTACGATGACTGATGCCGTGCTGCCCGGCGCTTGCGCCACCAGATAATAACGCCGGTCACTGAAAGCAAGGCGATTGCCAGCCCCAGCAGGCAGACAAAGATGCGGTACGGCAGGCCGAAGACGTTGGCCATGTGCAGGGCGTAGAGCCAGTTGGTGAGTGTGTTCCCGGCGTACTGACCGCTCGGCAGCATGAAGTGTTTCAGCGCGCCGGTATTGGCGTCGAAGAAGACACGGGTGGTCCCCCAATAGCGGCTGCGGTCCTCGATCTGGCGGTCGGTGCGCACGCGAGATCCTTCTTCGGTAGCGTGTTTTTGCTGCCGTCGGTGATGGGCGCAGCAGGGTGACCTAGGTGCTTTCACTGGGAGCGGCGCTGACGAAGGAGCCCTGCACGAGAGCGATGTCTTCCGACCTCTTTCTCATGGTACCGAACGGTAGCGCGCGTCGGCAAGGTCTCCCGCCCAGCACAAACCCATGCTGGGCACACTAAGGTGGGCAATGCCCACGCTACCCCGGCTTTCCCGCTGGCGCGTGCTGAACCGCTTTGTCCATCGTCCCTGATGGTGTTGCTCTTTCTGAACGCTGTATGACTCCAGTGAGGAAAGTGCGATGGAGTCTAGGATAACCTGTTCCTATTATTGCCTTTGAGGTTCGTTCCCTACAAGCTGGTCAAAACTCGACTCTGAGCGATCCCACCACTGTTCGCGGCGCACCAGGGTAGATAAAGTTCCTGGCCTCTTCGGTGCCAAATCCGCCGCCAGTCCCGTCGTAATATTCCTTGTCGAGGAGATTGTGCACATTGAGCTGAGCCGTGAGGCGCGAGCCACCGAAGTTGAATTTGTAAGAGGCTGCTGCGTCCACCCGCACGTAACCGGGTAGCTGAAAGGTATTGGGCGCGTCCCCTTGGCGTTGACTCGCGGCGAATAGGCCGGCGCCGAAACCGAAGCCGTGGGGCAACTCGTATTGACTCCAGAGACTACCGCTATGTGTCGGTGCGTTCGGCAAGGTATTCCCGGCATTGCGGACTCCGCCTGCAGCGTCTCGGTCTTCGTTGATCTCGGCATCCAGGAAGGCGTAAGAGGCGATCAGGTTCCAGCCTTCGGTGATCCTCCCGCTCACATCGAGCTCGATCCCTTGGCTGCGGGCCTTGCCGATCTGGTCGACAAAACCCGGTCTGCCAGGAATAGGCGCAGCGACGTTGCGTTTGGTCAGGTGAAAGAGCGCGAGGTTCGCACTGACCTGCCCATCGAGCCATTCTCCCTTGAGGCCAATTTCATACTGCTTTCCTTCCTCGGGATCACTGAGCGAGCCATCGGGTAGGATCCCGAGGGTCGAGGCGCCGAAGGATTCGGAGTAACTGCCGAATACCGCCAGCCAGGACTGGATCTGGTAGCTCACGCCCACACGGGGCATGAAACTGTCGTAGTCAGTGGTCCTCTTGGACCCCGGCGGACAGCTCGGTGTCGGACTGCCGCACGACTCGACGCTCTGCCGAACGTCGTCATAGCGCCCGCTCGCGAGCAGATTGAGTCGATCGGTCACCCGTACCAGGTCCTGGACGGTGAATGCATACCACTCATCGCTGGGGTTGAAGAAGCTATTACGTGCCTGGCGGAAGGATGAAAACTGTTGAAAGTCAGGATCGAATATATCGAGTGGCCTCAGGGGCAGATTGGGAGCGGTATCGAAGAAACTGAACTGGTCGGACTTCACATAATAATACTCGCCGGCGAGCAGAAGATCATGCTTGAGGCCGAAACCTTCCAACGCCCCGGTGAGATTTAACTCACCGAGATAGATATCGTCATCCTGTTCGTAGAACGTAGAAAGGTACAGGTCCACGGTTCGTCCATCGGGATTGACACCGGCCAACGGGGCGGCTTCGAAATACGTCGCATCGCGCCGCCACCACGCGCCTCGCAGCTTCACGCTCCAGTCGTCGTTGAACTGGTGGGAGAAATGGGTATCCGCGATGTAGTAGTCGGTCGGGCTCAAGGGCAGGCCCAAAACGCCCAAGTAGCGATCTATCGACACTGGCGCGGGACGGGCGCCGAGCGCCGCCAGGCCGCTATCCAAGAATTCTTCCGTGTGCTCATACTCGAAATTGAGATGAACCTGGGTTTGCGGACTCAAATTCCAGGTCAGCGAGGGGGACACCAGGATTCGCTCGTCCTCTTTCTCATCGCGGAAGGATCCGGCGTTCTGATAACTGAACACCCCGCGGTACAAGAGGGACTTGTCCGCGTTCAAGGGACCGGTCGCGTCGAGGATCGTGCGGTAGAAATCGAACTGGCCCGCCTGCTGCTCGATGGAGTAATACGGCTCTGCGAGCGGTTTCTTTATGACGACGTTTACCAAACCGCCCGGCTCGATGCGCCCGTAGAGCCCCGCCGAGGCGCCCTTGAGTACCTCCACCCGCTCGATGTTAGCGACGTTGAAATGGGGCGTGCGCAGACGAAAGCCATCGCGGTAGGCGATGCCATAGTTTCCAGTCCGGAAACCGCGGATGGTGAAAACGTCATAAAGACCATCGTAACTAAAGCCCGCATGTTGCACCCCGCTGACATTACGCAGAGCGTCTCTGAGTTGCACGATGTGCTGGTCCTTCAGGACTTGCTGCGGCACCACCTGGATCGACAGCGGCGTCTCCATGATCGGCGTGTCGGTCTTGGTCGCCGTAGTGGCGTTGGGAACGGTGTAGCCAATCTCGCTGGGCTCCGGCCTCGCGGTCACCGTCATCTCCGACAGCACGACCGCGCTCGGCGTGGTCTCAGCACCTGTTGGGCTTGGCTCTGCAGCCAAGGCCGTGGCACAAACCAAGAAACTGGGCAACGAAGCATATCTGCTTAAAAGCGCGAGGCGAATGAGACTTCCACGGCGCATGATATCCTCCCTTTGCCGTTGTTCTTAAATTTATACAGTGGTCGGGATCATGGCTCAACCTAAGCGGCGAGTAAATGCGACAAATTGTCGCACCCGAGGCGCCGACGCGCCGCAAACCGAGAACGGTCAGCAGTCGGCTATTAAGTGTCGTTGACAACCGACGCCGTATGACATAGATTGGTCTAAATTCTAGTCAACTCAATATCCAGGATCCCACGCATGAAGACACTCCCGCTCTCTGAGGTCAAGACCAAGCTGAGCAGGCTAGTGGACGAAGTCCTGTCCACCGACGAAGAGGTCGTTATCACGAGGAACGGCCGTCCCGCTGCCGTGCTTGTCAGCCCCAGCGAGCACGAAAGCTGGAAAGAGACGATCGCGATGCAAACCGATCCGGCTTTGATGAGCGAGATCAAGGCGGGACTCACGGCCCTGAAGAGCAAGAAGGCCAAGCTTTATACCCTAGAGGAACTCCTGAATCCCGGCGGATGAGTCGCGTTGTCTACCGACTCCGAGCGCCACCCCAGATTGCCGCGCTTATCGGTGGGCTACACCCCAAAATCAAGGAGAAGGTCCGCAGCGCGCTTGCGTTGATCCTCGCCAATCCTCTCTCCGGCAAAGCGCTCAAGGATGAGCTTGACGGACTGCGCAGTTTCCGTGTCAGCCGTATCCGCATCGTCTATCGCATCGCGACAGGTCGTGTCGTGGAGTTGGTCGCAATCGGGCCGCGTGAGCGGATCTATGAAGAGACGTACCGGTTGATTGCGAAGAAACCTGCTCCTCTGGACCCGTAGCGCGTAACGGTGCGGTGGGATCCGGCGCGCTGTTGCTACCTGACGTCGATAGGTATTGACCGTAAAGAAGTACGTCGCCCCAGGCGTGACAGCACGACGAAGTGTGGCTATGCGGTGATTGGTGTTATTTCGTGCGCACAGCGCACGCTACGTCGCTATTTTGAGGCGGCTTGCAGCGCCTGGATCGCGCCCTTGGCGCCGGTCCAGGTCAGCGTGACCGCGCCGGCCCGCGCGGCAATATCGGGCGCGTGGCCGGGCCAGGACTGGGGACGCCATTGAACCCCTTGTGCGTCGATCCGGATCAGCGTCACCCGCTTGCCCCGCTCGTTGCGGCGGTCCTCGAAGACGACCCAGGAGGCGTCGCTCCCGTTCACGGCGAGCTTGACATCCGCGTAGGGCACCCAGGCAGCGGTGAGCAGCGTCAGGGGCTTGGGAAAATGCTTGCCCCGATCCGCGGATACCGCGTAGTAGACGCCGGGCCGCACGCTGGTGCCCGTATACCAGGCGACATGCAACCGTCTCTTGGAATCGGCGCCGATCCCCAGGGTGATCTCCGGGCAATCACCGGCCTTGAAGCGGTCGTCGTGGACCTTGACCGGGGCGGACCAGGTGGCGCCTCCATCACCGGAAGCGGAGACCAGCACGTCCCGCACGGCGTCGTAGGAGCCCTTGAACTGGTCGAGCTTGGCGCGCCAGGCGCTGTAGAGCGTCCCGTCGGGAGCGGCCGCTAGGGCCACGCGGCTGCGCTCGGAAGCACCCTCCGCGATCAGCACGCTGGCCCCGAAGCTCATTCCGTCGTCGGTGGAGCGCGCGAGGCGCACCTGCACCTTGGGATCGTCCGAATCCAGGTAGTCAATGTCCTCCGGCCGCTGGTCCTCGGGCAGCTTGGCCCGGGCGAAGGGATCCCGATAGTCTAACCAGGCGACGACCACCGCGCCGTTGGGAGTGATCGCCAGGTTCGTCATCTCGGCACCGGTTTCGACCCCGTCTGCCGCAGCCACGTCCACCGGCGGCGCGAAACTCTGGCCTCCGTCAGTGGAACGCGCCAGCCGGGGGATGCCGCGCCCGCGCTCGTCATACGGCGAGGGCACGCGCCGCCCGTAGAGGACATAGACCTCGCCCTTGGAACCCACGGCCACCTGCGCCGGGCTTACGGCGGCGGAGACGATGTCGGTGTCGCCCGCGCTGACCACGACGGGATCGGAATAGTCCCACCCGCCGTCGCTGGCACGGGCGACGACCACCTCCGGAGAAGATTTGCCCGGTCGGGTCCAAGCCACGTAGCGGGCGCCGGTCCTGGCGTCCACGGCCACGGTCGGATCGGCGCCGCTCGGTCCTAGGATCTGGGGCTTGGTGTTGGCAGACTCCGCCGCCGGGGTAGAAGCGACGACGAGGGTGAGAGCGCAAAGCAGCGCCGCGAATTTGATTGGACTGTTCATGCTCGCCGCCTACTTGGCTACGATCCTAAATAACGAACCAACGCCTCGACCTCGACCTGCGACAACCGCTTGCCCGGCATCGCCCCGGCCGTCACCCCCTTGGGGTAGCCGGCGACGATCGCGGCGTCGGGATCGGCCTCGCCATTGTTACGGTCCCGTCCCCGGGCTGGCGATAAGGGCTTGAATCCCGCCGCCCTGTTGCTCCTCTTCGGGGGCGAGGCCGCCCCAGGCGACCACCACGGAGTCGCCGAGCGCCGCCACATCGGGAATGGTGCCCGGCCAGGGTTTGGCGCGGGTGAGGGCGCCGTCCGGGGCCACCCGCACCAGATGGATCAGATCGGTTTCGCCGCGCCGGTCCTCGAAGGCCACCCAGGCGTTATCACTAGCGTCGAGGGCGAGCTTGACATCGGCGTAAGGCACCCATTCGTCGCTGAGCAGCGCCAGCGGCGCGGAAAAACTCTTTCCGCCATTAGTGGAGACGGCGTAGAAGACCCCGGCTTTGCGTTCGCTGCCGGTGTACCAGGCCGCGTGCAAGCGCCCCCTGGAATCGACCGATAGCCCGGGGGCGACATCCGGGCAACCGCTGATCTTGAAGCGGTCGTCGTGGACCTTGACGGCCTGGGACCAGCTCGCCCCGTGGTCGCGCGAAGTGGCAACGATGATGTCCCGCACGGCGTCCACCGAGCTTTTCAGCTCCGGCCACTCGGCGCGGGTGCTGGCGTAGAGCGGCCCCTCCGTCCCTTGCGCCACCTTGGTCCCGCAGCAGCCGCAGACGGGCTTCGTGACCAGGGTGCTGCTGGCGAAGCGGCGCCCGCCCTCGGTCGAGCGCGCCACCCGCAGTTGGGTGGGCGGCCATTGTCCCTCCGGCGGTTCCTTCTTGAGCGCGAGGACGTACAAGTACGACTCCCGGTAATCGAGCCAGGAAGCGTAGAGGGCGCCGTCCGGGGCCACGAACAGGTTGATCATGCTGGGCGAGCCGACGACCCCTTCGACCGATTCGCCCCCGATCTCGATGGGTGCGGCGAAGCGGCGCCCGCCGTCGTCGGAGCGGGCGAGGCGCAGGACGCTGCGGCCCCCCTTCCAGCCCGGCTGCTTGAACTCGAAGTCATGGTGGCTGTAGAGCACATACACCTCGCCCCTCGGACCCACGGCCACCTGGGTCGGGCTGACGGTGTGGGATTGCACCCGGTCCTTCGGCGAATTCATCACCACCGGCGTTTCGAAACGGCGGCCGCCATCGTCGGAACGGGCCAGCAGGACCTGGAGTTTGGGATCGGCCCTCTCGCCGTTCTTTTCCGGGGGTGCGGGCGGCGCTTCCGGCACCTCCTGCGCCCAGGCGAGATACACGGTCCCCGCGCGCCGGTCCACCGCCACGGTGGGGTTGCGCCCGCCCGCCTGTTTGAGCGTGAGCGCTTCGGAGAGCACCAGTGGCGCAACGGCGGCTGGCGCCGGGGACGGTTGATGCACGCGGCCGGCGGAGTCCTCGGCGCCCGGCGCGATTTCGCCGTAAGTCATCAAAAGAGCGCCGAGCAGTACCGCGGCGCTACCGGTGTTGGGTGACATGTTGGTTTCTCCTCTTTTCCTCAAGATGCTACGGATGAATCGCCATGGCGGCGCGGTTCGTTGTGTCGCTCGAAGCCGTTCGGGCGATCACCGCATAGTTTCTACACGGGCTGCATTCCGTGGAGTTCCTATTACGTTATCTAGCCTTAGGTCAACCCATGCGCCACAAAGACTCCACGGGCTTGCTCCACTTGAAGTCAGAATAACGTCGACAGAGCGGATACAGCGCGACCAAGCCGAGGAGCCAAATGGGATAAATCCAAAAAAAGCCAACTCCGCGGGGAAAAGCCAGCCCAACCAACATATACATCCACGTGTGCACGATGTAGAAAAACAGCGCCGCCTGACCAAATGTTAGAAAAAGCTCAACCTTTATCCCCACAGCAATCGCTCTATGAAAACCGCACAGCAAGAGAAGATTCCCGCCGACGGTTAACGCGATGAACGCAGGACTGGGTGGATACTTAGTAACACGCAGGAAGTCAATCCAGCCGGTACCCAGCAGCGGATGCGGATCTCCCAGCCCAATGGCACGCAGGCACACAAACAACAGGATCAACGCTATACCGAAGGTTAGCGCCAAACGCATTGCTCGCGTCTCGTCATCGAGCAACAACCGTCCAAAGGCGAGACCGAATCCGCTGATCGCTACCCAGGGTAGGATCGGCCAACCCGTTCCGATGATGCCTGCATTCCCAGGCACGAAAAGTAACCGCCAAGCGGGGGCGGACACTTGGGGGTCCGCGTTGATCGTCAACACATAGGATGCGAGGATGGTCGCCACACTCAGCATCAGCACGAGCGGCGTGCCTAGCTGCAGAAGTATTCCCCAGATGATGAGTCCCGCGCCAAGCTCAAAGAGCACGCCAAAATGTAGCCATACGGCCGATTCCGGGTGCGGAAGAGTTTCGGTGCGGTAATCCTCGATCGGTATGTCAGCGTTCAGCTCTCCGATGATCCAAGGAGGATTGTCCAGCAACTGCTCGAGCAATATTAAGATCAGGCCGCGTACGATCAGGCTCTGGGATATCAGCTTGTGCGCCCAGCTCTGGCGCAAGCGCGCGGCAACGAATAGGGCGATCCCCGCGCCTAAGAAGAACGAAAAGCCCGGGGCGACGAGGTGGGTGACGTAGCGGGTCAAGAAAGCTGCTGCGTTCGGATAATCGGGCAACGGTAGACTAAAGACTTCGTGCGGGCCAATCTTGGCGATGAAGTAGGCGGTATGATCCAATGCCATGAGCACCATCAATAAGCCGCGTGTGGCGTCGATAGGCGCGAAGCGGTGCTGATGTGGTGAGCTATTCACTCTATTTCCGCATGCCCTTGAAGCGCTCGTTGCCTGCACGGGTACGAGACTTTCGGTGCTTGCATGGCCCCACAGCTCGTTTTGTTCCATGCCAACACGGATGAAGGTCTGTTGGTATTAAAGCTTCCACCCACACCCTGGCTCTCCCCTGCTTCGCCATCCTAAAACTCCAGCCGGATCGAACCCAGGAAGGTCAGAGGTTCCGCTGGCGTGACGCTGGTCCGGTTTCTCGCGGCCACGAGATAGTCCTTATCCAATAGATTCTGAACGTTGAATTGCAGGGTGAGTTTAGAAGGCCCAACTTTCTGGCTGTATTTCAGGGCCGCGTCGAGCCGCGCATAGTCGGGCAGTTGAAAGCTATTCGTCAAATCCCCTTCCCGATCGCTCGCCAGAAATACACCGAAGCCCGCGCTCAATCCCGGCCAACCGAACTCGGTGAAGTGATGGTTGACCCAAAGACTGCCGGCATGCTCGGGGACGTTCCTCAAAAGGTTCCCTTTATCCCCCTCAGTAAGATTGCCAAGCTCGTCAAGCCCTTGGTCTTCCGTGATCTCCGTATCGGTGTAGGCATAACTTCCGATCAGACTCCAAGCCTCGCTCAGTTGCCCGTGGATATCAAACTCGATACCTTGACTGCGCGCTTCCCCGGTTTGCTCGACGAAGCCCTGCCGCGCCAGCGCCGGGTCCTGGTGTGCAATGGTGATGTTTTCTTTGGTCAGATGGTAAAACGCGAGCGTCGATGTAAGCATTCCGTCCCACCATTCGCCTTGGGCGTAATCGGTCGAGCGCGCTGGTAACAGGCTGAACATGCTTGAATTATTTTTTGAAAATGGGAAGATGGGCTCCGTCCATTAGCGCTGCGATTGACGAGATCGTAGATGTAGCCAACG
>Ga0187893_10015042_pt1 | contig 10436 bp, 9 predicted proteins | sample MA1701074metaG_FD_139574 | JGI IMG/M metagenome (GOLD analysis project Ga0187893, IMG submission 139574) | White microbial mat communities from a basaltic lava cave in the Kipuka Kanohina Cave System on the Island of Hawaii, USA - MA170107-4 metaG ...
GGCCGAGCTCGAGTCGCTGGACAACGGCAAGCCGTTTGCTGTCGCCAAAGTGGCCGATGTGCCTCTGGCGGCCGATATGTTCCATTACATGGCCGGTTGGGCTACCAAGCGCCACGGGGCCACGATCCCGCTTTCGGTCCTGACTACGCCTGGGGTGCAGTATCACAGCTACACTCGCCCGGAACCGATCGGCGTCGTCGGCCAGATCATCCCCTGGAACTTCCCGCTGCTGATGGCGGCCTGGAAGCTTGCGCCTGCCTTGACTACAGGCTGTACGGTGGTGCTAAAAGTCGCAGAAGAAACTCCCTTATCCGCCCTCAGGCTCGGTGAGCTTTTGCTCGAAGTCGGGTTACCCAAGGGCGTGGTCAATATCGTTACCGGCTTCGGTGAGACGGCGGGAGCAGCGCTCGCTGCGCATATAGACGTCGATAAGATCGCCTTTACCGGCTCGACCGAAGTCGGCCGGCTTATCGTGCGCGCGGCTGCCAATGATCTCAAGAAGGTCTCGCTAGAGCTCGGCGGTAAATCACCCAATATCATCCTGCAAGATGCGGACTTAGATGTCGCCATTCCGGGCGCGGCCAGCGCCATCTTCTTCAATCACGGCCAGTGCTGTTGCGCCGGCTCACGCCTCTACATCGAGCAAGGCATCTTCGACAAGGTGGTGGGCGGTGTGGCCGAGGCGGCTAAGAGAATCAAGATCGGTCCGGGTCTTGACCCTGAAACCGAGATGGGGCCGATGGTCTCCGAGGCCCAGCGTAACCGGGTCTGGGGTTACCTTGAGTCCGGTTTCAAAGAGGGTGCGCGCGCCGTTGCCGGTGGAAGAGTGAAGGAGGGCGGCGGCTATTTCGTTGAGCCCACGGTCTTGGTCGACACCAAACCCGAAATGAAGGTGATCCAAGAAGAGATCTTTGGGCCGGTGGTCACGGCCATGCCGTTTAAGCGACTCGATGAGCGCCTCATAGACCAAGCCAACGCCACCATCTATGGCCTGGCGGCCGGGATCTGGACCCGTGATTTAAGCAAGGCACATGGTTTGGCCGCCCAACTGAAGGCCGGTACCGTGTGGATCAATTGCTTTAACGTCTTCGACTCGGCTTTGCCATTTGGTGGCTACAAGCAGTCGGGCTGGGGACGTGAGATGGGTGAAGCGGTGCTCGAGAATTACACCGAAACAAAGGCGGTCACGATCAAGCTCTAAATCCAACGCGATATTGCCATCGTAGGCCTTCTTGACGCCGTGGCGGCCGTCGCCGACCTTTCGGACGGTTAGCCGCAGGCGCGCCGGAGTACGCGGTCATCGAGGTCGGTGGATGCTAGCGCTCAACGTGCCATACCTTGCGTGCTGCAGCGAGAGTCTGTTCTATTTCTTTCGTTCCGTGGGCACAGGAGACGAAGCCAGCCTCAAACGGTGAGGGCGCTAGATAGACGCCTTGTTTCAACATGCCATGGAAAAATCGCTTGAAACGGGCTGAATCGCAGCCCATGACCTGTTGCAAGTAGGCTACCGTGGCCTCCTCGGTGAAAAACAGACCGAACATGCCCCCCACCTGGTTAGTGGCTAGTGGAATGCCGCACTCCTCGGCCACGGCGCTTAAACCCCGGAGGAGTTTTTCCGTGGTTGCCGATAAGCTTGGGTAGAACCCTGGTTCGCAGAGGATCTCTAGGGTTGCGAGCCCGGCAGCCATCGCAACTGGATTCCCCGCTAAAGTGCCCGCTTGGTAGACGGGTCCGAGCGGAGCGATTTGCTCCATGATCTCCCTCCGCCCCCCGAAAGCCCCCACCGGCAACCCTCCTCCAATGATCTTGCCCAATGTAGTCAGGTCAGGGCGTACCCCGTAAAGCGCTTGAGCACCCCCCAAACCCACGCGGAAGCCGGTCATCACTTCATCGAAAATCAGAACACTGCCGTACTGATCACTGACTTTGCGCAATCCCTGCAAGAATCCTGGCGCCGGGGGCACACAGTTCATGTTTCCCGCAACCGGCTCGACGATGATCGCCGCGATTTCTTCCCCGCGCGTGGAAAACGCCTCTCGCACCTGATCCAGGTGGTTATAGCGCAGGGTCATGGTGTGCTGCGCCAGTGAGTCGGGGACTCCAGGTGAACTTGGGATCCCTAAGGTCAGCGCCCCTGATCCCGCCTGCACCAACAACGAGTCCGCGTGCCCGTGGTAACACCCCTCGAATTTGACAATCATGTCGCGACCTGTGTATCCGCGGGCCAAGCGAATGGCGCTCATGGTAGCTTCGGTGCCCGAGTTGACCATACGGATCCGCTCGATTGCCGGCATGACTTGGCAGATCTTCTTGGCAAGCGCCGTCTCTAGTGCTGTGGGCGCACCAAAACCCAGTCCTTTTTGGGCGCTGTCCACCACGGCCGCAAGGACCCGAGGGTGGGCATGGCCTAAGATCATGGGGCCCCACGCCCCAACGTAATCGACGTATCGGCGGTCGTCTTCATCGATGAGCCAAGCACCTTCCCCGCGGCTAAAAAACACCGGCTCTCCGCCCACCGCGCTAAATGCTCGCACCGGCGAGTTCACACCTCCTGGGAGGTATCGTTTCGCCTCTGCGAAAAGCTCATGACTGCGAGTCACTGCAACAGCTCCTCTGCATGATTCTGTGCTTGAAACAAGCGGGAATAGGAGCGGGCGGCTCGCTCCGGATCCGCCTGTCCAAATACCCCATCGACAACCGCCACCATGTCGGCACCTGCTCTTATTAAAGCCATGGTGTTTCTTGGCTCGATCCCCCCGATGGCCACGATAGGGATAGCAAGCCGCAACTTCGCCTCCTGCAGTAGGGCGATGGAGGCCCGGCGAACTTGGAGTTTCGTGCGCGATGGAAAGAAACTGCCAAAGGCCACATAATTCGCGCCCATGCTCTGGGCTTTGTTGGCCAAAGCGAGCGAATCATAACAGGATACGCCGACGATTTTGGTCTTTCCCAGCACGCGGCGTGCTTCCTCTACGCTTGTGTCGCGTTCGCCGATATGTACGCCATCCGCGTCGCTCAGTTTGGCAAGTAGTGGGTCATCGTTGAGGATAAAAGGGATCCCGGCTAGTTTGCAAACTCCTCGCGCCTTTTCAATGCGCGTGGTTAATTCGGTGCCGTGGTGGAGCTTATCGCGGTATTGCACCATCACGGCACCCCCACGAATGGCTTTTGCCACCTGGACTGAAACGACTTCGACCGCATCCAGCGTATCGGGAGTTATCACGTAAAGCCCTCGCGCAGGTAACGGGGAGTCGTGGTCAGGCGAGGTTCGCATGCCCAAAAATACATCTAGATTGGGGTGGCTTCAAATGGGCTACGGTCGTTGTTTACGCTGCCCGATTGCAAAGTTTCCATTGTGTAGCTGATGATAACCTTTGCGTGGATTTCTCCCCAATTTTTGTCTCGCCCGCACCAGTGCTGCTTTTGCGCAATAGCATATGCCCGAGTGTAAGTCGTGCTGTTAGAATGTTAAAAATCTAGGCTCGCCATTTTAAGGCTAACGAAATCAGCTAACAGCAAAGGCTCGACCCGATGAAGCGCTACATGTGTGTTATTTGCGGATTTATCTATGATGAGGAGAAGGGATGGCCCCCGGAGGGCATCGCTCCCGGTACTCGCTGGGAAGACGTGCCACTCAACTGGGTTTGCCCCGATTGCGGGGCGCGCAAAGAGGATTTCGAGATGGTGGAAATATAAACAGCATGAGATATGTTCAATTCTATCAAGAAATTACCCTTTGCCAAATGCTCTCGTATGGGTGAGGGTGTTTCCCCGCCTGCAGCTCGACTTTGCAAGTTATAACGGCCTGACCACGGCAAGTATGACCACCCCGAACAAAATAAGCACAGGGAACTCGTTGAGCCAGCGGTAAAAGACGTGGCCGTGCCGATTGCTATCGTGCTTAAAATCAAAAACCAGTTTCCCGCAATAAGCGTGAAATCCAACAAGCAATCCGACCAGCAGAAGCTTCCAGTGCAACCAGATCGCATCCTGGTAATGACTCCATCCCTGAGCCGCGATCAATGCGCCGCCAAAGAGCAGGGTGAGCACAGCGCCAGGAGTTGTGATGCCGAAGTAGAGTTTGCGCTCCATGAGCTTAAAACGCTCGAGGCTAACAGGGTCGTCGCTCATCGCGTGATAAACGAATAGCCTGGGTAAGTAAAACAGACCGGCGAACCAAGTTACCATAAAAATGATGTGGAGTGCCTTCAACCAAAGCATGCGAGAGCCCTTCGAGGAAATCGGCTAATGGGCTTATATTGCATCGCAGAATGAACGCTTAAGGAACTTCCGATTAATTAAGAGGTTCCGGCGGCATAAGGAGGCGCCGACTCTAAAAAATCCCATTGGTGGGTTTTTCAGGAAAGCGAGATAGCCGAGCATCAACAAGGTCGCATACAGATTAATGCCGCTGGAAGGTCGCATACAGATTAATGCCGCTGGCCCATGTGCCCCTGTGGTGAGCGTAATGCTTTCAACCGAATCCATAAAAATCTTTATCGCAGAGCGAGTTCCGCCTTGCGTGTTGCAATGCAGAAAAATGAAGGCACGTCGATTAATCCGGAGTGCCCACCCTCATCGAAATGCGCATAATAAATCATACGCCCGCGCAGGGAGTTCTAGCAGAGCCACAAAAAAAGCTTGACACCTGCCTTCCTAGACAGTAGCCTTGCTCCACCTGTGCGAATTCATGCCCAGGTATCGGTTTCTTACAACAATAATAAAATATCGATTTAAGCGGCTTCGGCCGCTTTTTCTTTGCTATGCCCCAGGGTCCGTTTTTACAATCACTTAAGGTGGTGACGGACGTCCTCACATGGCTGCTAGGGGGGCACTCCGAATTAATCGAAACACCGTTAATTTCTTTTTCTTGGCTTTACACGTAATATTGCCTGCATCCATCCACGGCGGAAATCGGCTCGCGGTTTGCTCAAACGAACGCTCGTTAAGGGCGTTAAGGGGTGAGGTTGCTACCGCGAAGAGGTGATTATCGGTGATCAGCGTTGGGGTTGTGGGGGGCACGGGCTATACGGGTGTCGAAGTGCTTCGTTTGCTAGCGACCCATCCTCATGTCAAGCTCACTAGCGTGACATCACGGGTAGAGCGGGGCAAACCCGTTGCGGAAATCTTTCCTAGCCTGCGCGGGCGCTTGTCTCTGGCGTTCACCGATCCGGAGATCGACCGACTGTCGTCATGTGAACTAGTGTTTTTCGCCGCACCTAACGGTACCGCCATGACCATGGCGCCCTCGCTTCTGGATTGCGGCGTACGTATCATCGACCTGGCGGCTGACTTTCGCCTGCGAGATCGATCCCAATGGGAGCATTGGTATGGAACACCGCATGCCTGTCCTGAGCTGCTGCAAGAGGCCGTGTATGGCTTACCGGAAATGAACAGAGACAGCATAAGCGGCGCCCGAATCGTGGCCAACCCGGGGTGCTATCCCACGGCGGTATTGCTCGGGTTTTTGCCTCTGATCAAACACGGTGTTGTCGACACCCACCACCTCGTCGCGGATACCAAGTCCGGAGTAAGCGGCGCAGGGCGGGAGCCTAGCACACGAAACCTATTTTGTGAAACAGCGGACAATGTGACGGCTTATAATGTCTCCGGCCACAGGCATAGCGCCGAAATTATCCAAGGCCTCGTTGCCGCTGGGGCGTGCGAACCAGACTTGGTTTTTGTTCCGCACTTAACGCCGATGATCCGGGGCATACTCGCGACCTTATACTGTGAACTGACGGATCTGAAGGAAGATCTGCAGGGCTTATACGAACAATGCTATGCGGGCGAACCCTTTGTCGATGTGATGCCGAGTGGCGCTCATCCAGAGACGCGTTGCGTACGCGGGTCAAATGTCTGTCGCTTAGCTGTACATCGATCAAATTCGGGCCGAAAGGCAGTGGTGCTCTCGGCTATTGATAATTTGGTCAAGGGTGCAGCTGGCCAGGCTGTGCAAAATATGAACATCATGTATGGTTTCGATGAAACCGTGGGGCTAGAGCATACAGCGTTGCTGCCTTAAAGCAACGCGGTTAGATAGGGATGAGGATGGTTATAAAAAAACATCGGCCAAGTCGGAGTGGCGGCGATCTGTTTGAGTCTGTTGGTACTGGCTTTTTGCGCAGAGAATGCACAGGTTAAATCAATCGAAAGACTTATACGGAAGTACAAGAGACGGTCAGAGAATTGCGACGACACAATAAGGCACTGAACTGAAGGGAGAGCTCGCGTTCTATCGGGAGATCCTGGCTTCGACCATAAGGTGGAGGAAGGTGCCACACCTCATTCTCAACGCCGTCCTGGTGGGAGCGCGCACGCTTATGCGCATATTGAACTCGCATCCAGCGCCCGTGTCGAAGGGAACGTCTATTACAAATTCATTTAGGAATCGCGATGGGTGCAGAGGTCAACGGCCAATTGGTCCGTGTATCTGATGAAGACCCCGCCATTCAGTGTCGACTCAGTCCGCGCCGAGCCGGCCAGAGAACCGTACCTGCGGAGGAGATCGACAGCGCCATCTCTTTCAACCGGAATACGCCCAAAGATTTGGTCAAACGACGGAGTAGTAAGCTATGGTCATAGAAACCATGATAGAAGACAGTCCGTTGCAATTCACGGACGCGGCAGCGCATAAGGTGAAACAGCTTATCTCGGAGGAAGGCGATAACGGATTGATGCTCAGGGTTTTTATCACCGGCGGCGGATGCTCTGGGTTTCAATACGGGTTCACCTTTGACGAGAGCATTAACGAGGGTGACACGGTAGTTGAGAACGGTGGAGTCAAGCTTTTAATCGATCCCATGAGCGTGCAATACCTGACCGGCGGGGAAATCGATTATTCGGAAGGTTTGGAGGGTGCCCAGTTCGTCATTCGTAACCCCAATGCAGCGACCACGTGCGGTTGCGGCTCTTCGTTCTCTGTTTAGCAGCTAAAACCAAACCGTACCGGAAAATTTGGAGATGAGTGTGTCGCCCTCCGGCTAAAGAACAGCCTGGTTCATTATCCGCCCATAACAACACAGCGCAATCGGAGGCCGATGAAAATGGACATAGGATTACCGGGAGGGAGTGCGCGCCCTTTCTGCAGCCATCACGAGTAGTCGACGATCCGTAAGCTCTTGGGTTGTCGATGGGTGTCCTTTGGCTAGCTCGCCGGCGATCTCATCGAGCTTGGCGATAAGGGGGTTGGTTTGCAACTTAAACGCGATTAACTGGTTCCGGGAAAGTGGGACAGCCTTGGGAAGCTCTACCGTCAGCGGATTTTGGTGCACGCCGTTGACGCGGAATTCATAGTGAAGATGCGGCCCCGTCGCCAGACCGGTTTGTCCCACAAAGCCGATTAATTCTCCTTGCCGTATCGCCTTGCCTCGACGAATCCCCCGAGAAAAACGCGACAGATGTGCGTAGAGGGTGCTGTATTTTTCACCGTGTTGCAGCACGACGGTTTTGCCATAGCCGCCATTAGCGCCCACAAACGCTACCTTGCCGTCGCCGGTGGCTTTAACAGGTGTGCCCTGTGGGGCGGCATAATCGATTCCTCGGTGGGCGCGGATCCTATTGAGAACGGGATGCTTGCGCTTGAGGTTGAAATAGGAGCTGATGCGCGTGAAGTTGACCGGGGTCCGGAAGAACGCTTTGCGCGGGCTTTTCCCTTCCTGGGTGTAGTATTCCTCACGCCCAGCTTCGTCTTTAAACCGTATGGCACGATAACGCTTGTTTTGGTTTGCAAATTCCGCCGCCAGTATGCCTCCACCGATCCTTACCCCATCCCTACGATATTGCTCGAAGATCACGGTGAAGCTGTCGCCTTCGCGAATATCCAGTGCAAAATCGATATCCCAAGTGAACAGCGCTACGAGCTCCATCACCATCTGCTCCGACAAATCCGCTGCTTGCGCGGCTTGCCAGAGCGAACTCGTAATGCGGCCACTCGCTGCAAAGACGCGCAAGCCCAGCTCTTCATAGGCGGTCTTGAGATTGAATTTTCCATGTTGTCTATAGGCACGGAAGCGGCGCACCGGGTCTGCCTCATAGATGAGATCGATAAGCTCGCCGTCCTGGATCCGGAACTTCAGTGTCTGTTTCGGCTTTAGACGCCGCAGTTGCTCCGCCCTATCGATTTCAAGCAACTGATAAAGCTGATATTGATCCAAGTTCAACCGCTCAAAAATAGCCGAAAGCGTGTCCTGTGGGCGCACCCTAATTTCGTGCCACTCATCGACCAGGTCGGTATCCACTAAACGATTGCCTTGAGTGAGATACGTGTCACGATGCACCGTGATCGGCGCTTCCAAAGAACGAGATGTGGGCGCAAGGTGTCTGAAAGATGCGTCGATCGTTTTAGTGTCTGATACCGGAGCCCCCGATTTCTGCTTCGCTAATTTCGCTGTGTTATAAACCGGTCGGTCGGCATAAGGTAGCTGAGTCTTAACCGCCATTCCGGCGGTTAGGGCTATCACAAACGAAAGAGCCGGGAGCGCAAGCCACCGTCGCCGCCACACCTTACTCCGGTGGCGTCGATTTTCTACATGCAAACGCGGTTTGTAGTCGTACTTTATGATTTTCGTCTAACTCTCGGTTTATTATTGGTATCTTTATTGGTAAAAATAACCCGAACTGTGGTTTCGGTCAACGCGTTTTGCGCCCCGAGCCTCGCTACAATTGACAGATTTCGCTCGCGAAGGGTCTGCAGCGAACACGCGAAGGCTCGCTATGGGCCCTTCTAGCCGATGTCAAGGGTGTGACGGGCCCTGTGGTAAGCTTGGCAAAAAAGCCCGAGGTTAACGATGCGCAACGAGCTTGAACTATTAAAGCGGGGTGTGGTTGAAATCCTGTTAGAGGACGAACTCGCTAAAAAGATTGAACTAGGGCGACCGCTTCGAATAAAAGCGGGATTTGACCCGACCGCCCCGGATCTACATCTGGGGCACGCGGTGTTGTTGCACAAGCTAAGGCAGTTTCAAGATCTAGGGCATGAGACGCTTTTTTTGATCGGGGATTTCACCGCGTTGATCGGCGATCCCATGGGTCGGAGCGTAACCCGAAAACCGCTTTCTCCGGCGCAAGTGGCCGCTAACGCGCAGAGTTATAAAGAACAGATATCCAAGATCCTAGACCCAGACCGCACTCAGATCGTGTTCAATTCACAGTGGATGAAAAGCATGTCCGCCAGCGACCTCATTAAGCTGGCGTCCCACCACACGGTCGCACGCATGTTGGAGAGAGATGATTTCAGCAAACGCTATGAGAATAGGCAGCCGATAGCGATCCATGAATTTCTGTATCCGCTGATCCAAGGTTATGATTCATGGGCCTTACGGGCCGATGTCGAATTGGGGGGTACAGACCAAAAGTTCAACCTCTTAATGGGGCGCCAACTGCAGCAAGCCTTCGGACAACCGCCACAGGTGGTCATGACCATGCCCATTTTAGAAGGCTTAGATGGTTTTCAGAAAATGTCTAAGTCCCTGAATAACTACGTGGCATTCACCGACGCGCCCGATGAGATGTTCGGCAAGCTTATGTCCGTTTCAGATCATCTCATGTGGCGTTTTTTCGAGCTCTTAAGCTTCAGATCCGGCGAAGAAATCGATCAATACAAATGCGGCGTCGCAGAACAAGGGGTAAACCCAAGAGATGTGAAGTTTGAGCTCGCGCTAGAGTTGGTTACGCGGTTTCATTCGCAATCGGCGGCCACAAACGCTAAGCAAAACTTCATCAAGAGATTTCAGCAAGGTGCGTTGCCTGAAGCCGTTCCAGAGCTCGAAATTTCAGCACCTAATGGCTCGTTGCCAATCGCAACCTTGCTCAAACAGGTGGGGCTCACTAAAAGCACCTCGGAAGCGGGTCGTATGGTTCGTCAGGGAGCGGTGAGGATTGATGGGCAAAAGCTGGAGAATGTCGACACGGCGATACTAGCGGGCACTACCCATGTCTATCAGGTGGGAAAGAGACGATTTGCTCGCGTAAGACTCATCTGAGGCGGATTGAGCGCCAACCGCAGGGCGTTTTCAGAAAATGCCGTTGGTGCCTGACTGAAGCGCTCCAAATCGCCGCCGGTGCGAATAGGGGCTTGTCGCATATCGCACTAGCAGTGTATACTCAGTTTCCTGGGTGGGGCAGACCGCTCTGGTTCTTTAATAATTGATTTGATCAACTAATTTGTGTGGGCGCTTTGCTTTAGTTGTCGTGTTACCAGTGAAGAATTGGTGGGAGCGAACTCGCAACCATCGAGGCAAGTTTGGTAACACGTAAGTGTTACCGCAAGCTTTAACTGAAGAGTTTGATCCTGGCTCAGATTGAACGCTGGCGGCATGCTTAACACATGCAAGTCGAACGGCAGCGCGGGGAAGCTTGCTTTCCTGGCGGCGAGTGGCGGACGGGTGAGTAATACTTAGGAATCTGCCCACTAGTGGGGGATAGCCCGGGGAAAC
>Ga0187893_10015043_pt1 | contig 10435 bp, 8 predicted proteins | sample MA1701074metaG_FD_139574 | JGI IMG/M metagenome (GOLD analysis project Ga0187893, IMG submission 139574) | White microbial mat communities from a basaltic lava cave in the Kipuka Kanohina Cave System on the Island of Hawaii, USA - MA170107-4 metaG ...
GCAACTCGCGATCACCAGCGGTACCGTCACGATGCCGAAACATTTGAGCCAACTGCGCATCGCTAGTCCCGGCGGCCGCCGAAGAGGCGCAGCAGCATGAGGAAGAGGTTGATGAAGTTGAGGTAGAGGGACAGCGCGCCGACGATCGCATAGGAGCCCACGCCGCCCTCCGGCAGCGCCAGCGCCATGGCCTTCAAACGCTGTGCGTCCCACGCCGTGAGGCACGTGAATACCACGACGCCGACGCACGCGATCACGAACTGCAGCGCGTCGTTCTGCCAGAAGATGCCGACGATGCTGGCAACGATCACGCCGATGAGCCCCATGAAGGCGAACTGGCCCACCCCGGCCAGGCTCCGGCTGGTGGTCGTACCGTAGAGCGCCAGCGCGCCGAACATGACGGCGCAGACGACGAAGGTGTTGGCGACGGATTGGCCAGTGTACGCGAGCAGGACGAGCGACAGGGTGACACCGTTCAGCGCAGAATACACGAGGAACAAGGCCGACGCCGTCGCCGGCGCGATCTTGTCGACCCGCGCCGAGAGGTAGAAGACCAGGCCCAGCTCGCCCCCGATGAGCAACAGGAAGAGCAGCTGGTTTGTGACGAGCGTGCGGACGATCGCCGGGGAGCTCGCCACGCCCAAGGCCACGGCCGCGGTCACGCCCAGGCCGACGCACATCCAACCGTAGACGCCGCGCAGGAAGGCCGTGACGCGTTCGGCCGCGGCAACCGACGATCCGGCGCGAGCTTCGGGCCTCGTTTGGTAGGTGTCCATGGGACAGTCCTCCTTGCGCGCCGGATCGTACTGGAGAACGGCCTCGGACAGAAGAGGGTCGGCAGCGTCCCGGCGCCGCCGGCCTTTCTCTGAATGGCTCAGGCTCTGGGACGAGCGACGAGCCAGACGAGGACGGCCAGCGCCGTCGTGGCGGCGATCGCGATCAACACGGGGCGCGCCTCGTGGTACGCGCGCGCAACGACGTCGAAGTCGCGTCCCATCACGTAGGCGCCAAGGCCCCAGAAGGTGGACCAGAGAACCGCGCCCGCCAGGTTCCAGAACAGGAACCGGGCACGCTCCATCCCGAATGCGCCCGCAGCGAGACCGCTCAGCTGCCGAGCACCGTCCACGAAGCGGCCGAGGGCCACGAGGGCCACACCGCTCTGCTGAAAGATCCGTTCGACGCGCGCGAGCCGATCGGCAGGCGCGAAACGCAGGAGCAGCGGGCGACCGCCGTGACGCCCGATGCCCCAGCCGGCGAGGCTGCCGAGGGTCGCCGCACCGATGGAAGTGAGAAGAAGCGGCACGATGCCGAGCTCACCCCGGCTTGCGAGCAGCGCGCCCGCGACGAGCAGCGTCTGCCCCGGCGCCGGGATCCCGATCCCTTCGACGAACACGCAGACGAAGACGGCGACGTAGCCCCACTCCCGGAGCATCGGCTGAACCTCGGCAAGGTGCTGTTCGAACCCGGGGAACAGATGGCCCCCGACCCTAGCCGCGCTGCTCGCGCGCGATGGTCCGCACGATCGTCGGCCCGGGCGTGAAGTGTTTCGTCACTCGGTGAGATATACCCTCAACCAGTGCATCGAGGGAGGGCAACGATGCGGATGTCGACGATCGTGTTGGGGTTGGGGATCATCCTGGTCAGCCGAAGCGCCGGTGCGGACGACGGGTGCGCGTGGAACGGCTCGCTCTATGGTGACGGGTCGACGAGCTGTCAGGCGGGCGCGCAGGCACGTTGCGCCGACGGCCGCTGGAAGCTCACCGGATCGCAGTGCGCCGGCGAGGCGGCCGATCCGGCAGGCGAAGAGAACGAGCCGGGCGTTCGCGAGCCGGACGTGGTTCAACCGCCGGTGAAGTAGGCGCCCGACGTGCCGCTCAGTCCAGGAACGCGCCGCTCGGCGAGCTGGGGCAGGTGACGGATGCGCCCGCCGTCGCCGTCTTGCACACGACCTTGGCGCCCGTGCCGCCGCCGACGATCTTGCGCGCGCAGTCCGTGAACTCGCTGCAGTGCCGGCGGGTCGTGGCGCCGTCGACGACCGTGTACTGCGTGGCCATGTCGACGGTGCTCGGGGAGGGATCACCCGTGCCGTAGATGTCGATCTGGTTGCCGGCGTCACCCAGGTCCTTCAAGACGGCCTTCAAGAGCTTGCCCGGCTTGATGACCGCGACCTTCACGGCGCCCGCGCCACCCGGTGCTTCCTTGTTCACGTACTTCGCGACCGTGTCCTTGTTGACGAGCCACCCGGCGCCCTGCGGCATCGCCGCGCTGCCCGATGCGCCGAGCGCCGCCGACTCGTAGTCGAGCGTGGCGCTGATCTGCGTCGGGTCGTTCGTCGTGCCCTTGCCGGCCACGAGGTCCTTCGCGACGTAGATGAGCTTGGCCTTGCCGGCCGACGAGATCTTGTCGATGACGACGAGCTTCTTGCCGGTGATGCCGAAGTCGCCGCTGCCGGGCGGCAGCGTGGTCGTCGTGGTCGAGGGCATCGGGCAGTTGGGGTCGTTCGGGAAGTCGGCGAAGCCGTTGCCGTCGTTGTCCAGGCCGACGGAGTCGCCATCGAAGGGCAAGTCTTCCTGCCCGCTCGAGCACGGGTCCGTGAGGTTGTTCGTGGCCTGGCCGTAGTACGGAGGCGCCATGTCCTCACTGAACACCGGCGGGAACGGATCGGAGTGACCGAGCGCCCCCGCCACGTGGCAGCCGCCCGACGTACCGCACGTCGTGACGCCCTGGTTCACGTGGAGCTGGCGGAGGCCGTACGCGGTCGCCTTGGGCTGACCGCTGCTCGGCGACACTTCGCCGTAGTCGTTCCCGTGGCACCCCGCACAGCCGAGGCCGCCGCCGGGTCCGCTGAAGTAGGTGAGAACCGGCGTGGACCCCGCGCCGGCTGGATGGCACAGGTTGCATTGCGTGATCCCGAAGTCGATCCGGTGGCGGTTGTGCAACGGGCCGTTGCCGTTCTCGAATCCGGGGTGGCAGGAGATGCACCCGACTCCCGCTCCGTCGTCGTACGCCGGCCGCGCTTGCACGTCGTCCGCCCAGAGCGTCACGCAAGCGAGCACGACGGCGGCGCCAGCGAGCAGTTCGAGAGCGGGCGTTCTCAGTCCTGTTCCGAATCGATTCATCGAGATCCACCTAACGCGGCACCGGGGCGCCCGGGGCCAGTCCGAGTCCCCCAAAGGACGGGGTAGGCTTCCGCGAAGACCCCGTGAAGTCAAGAGAAAACTCGGCAAACTGGGCCCGGGGACCTCTGCCCCTCAGCCTTGGTGAGCCGGTCGGTGGGCCTCACGCCGTTGCCCGAGCTGACGTAGCACGGCGTCGAGAGCGTTCTGGACGGCCGGGTCCGGCACCTGCTCGAGCGACCGGCGGTAGTAGGACGCCGCCTCCTCGAACTTTCCCTGACTCGCCAGCGCTTCTGCCAGGTTGTTGTAGGCAGGGGTGAACCGCGGGTTGGCCTCGATGGCCTTGCGAAACTCCGCGATGGCATCGTCCGTTCGTCCCTGGCGGGCGAGCGCATACCCCAGGCCGTTGTGGGTCTCGGCCGTGGGCCTGCCCGAGAGCGCCCGGCGATAGTGGGTCTCGGCGTCCCGGTACTTCTCCGTCTGCACGAATGTGACGGCCATGTTGAAGTGCGCCGACGCGCAATCCGGGTCCAGCGCGAGCGCCTTTTCGTAGTTCGCGAACGCCTCGTCCGATCTGCCGAGCCGCGTCATGACGAATCCGAGGTCGCTGTAGATCTCCGCCTTGGGCTCGAGGAGCACGGACTGCTCGAAGTGCTTCGCGGCGTCCTCGAGCCGACCGAGCTCCACCAGCGCGAGTGCGATGTTGTTGTGCGACTTCACGTGCTTGGGATCGAGCGCGAGCGCGCGCTCGTACTGCGCGACCGCCTCGACCGGCCTCGCGTCCTGGAAGAGCGTCCATCCGAGCGCGTTGTGCAGCTCGACGTCGGCCGGAGCGAGCTCCAGACCGCGCCGGAAGGCGCGCTCGGCCCCCTCGTGGTCCCCCGTGTTCTCGTTGGCGAGACCGGCACGGAGGAACGAATACGAGTCGAGGAACTGCTCGCGAATGCTCGCGATCGCGTCGCCTGGGAGCCTGACGAACTCCGGGATGTTCGCGGCCCGGTCCGGCGAGGTGAAGCGCTCGAGCAGGACCGGCGGAGTGTCGTTGCCGTCCTCGTCGATGTGCGTGAGGAAGAGCTGGGTGTACGGCCCGTTCACCTTCGACGAGAACACGAGCCAGCGGCTATTCGACGACCAGCTGTGCCAGGAGTTCATCCGGGCGGTGTTGTAGCGCAGGCGTCGTGCGACCCCGCCCGCGGCGGGGATGATGTACAGGTCGCTGTCGGGTCGGAGCAGCATGTAGTTGTCGGCCTTGCAGAAGACGATCCACTTGCCGTCGGGCGAGTACTTCGGGAAGTAGTTGCTCATCCCGTCTTGCGAGGCCCCCGCCAGCAGCTCCGGCGTGCCGCCCTTCCCCCCGTTGAACGGGATCCGATAGAGATCGTACCGGAAGGGCTTGTTCTCCTTGGTGAACTCCGGGACGTCCTTCTCGTCGATCAGCGCGCTGTTCTGCTGGTCGAGACGCTCGGTCCGATACGCCGTGTTCCTGGCGAACACGATGTGCTCGCCATCCGGACTCCACACCGCGTTGCTCTGCACGTAGGTCGGGTCGTCCGCACCGGGCAACGACGAGTACGTGCTGGTCTCCCGATCATAGACGACGAGGATGCCTTTGATGGGGAAGAAGAGCTGCGAGATCATCAGGTCCGGCATGGCGACGAATACGGAGCGGTCTTTCACCGTGCTGACGACGTAGCGACCATTCGGCGACACCCGCGAGAGCAGGCCGAAGGTGAGCTCCCCGTCCTCCCGCTTGTAGTCGGCCCAGGTGATGATCTTGTCGTCGTTCATCACCATCTGCTTCGAAACGTCCATGACGGCGTACGCGCCCTTGTCGTTGCCGTAGTCGACGTCGAGCCCGAGCACGCTGCCGTTGTCCGCGAAGGAGTGGCAGTTGCCGCACACGGGCAGGTTCTCCAGCACGATCGGCGGACCGGACTCCATGTCGATGGTCCCGTAACGCCAGCGGATGCGGGCGGGATCCCGCACGGCCTTCAGAAAGGGCAGCGGCACCTCGCGATAGAACAGCGCGTCCGTGACTGGATCCTTCGACGTGCGAATGCGCACGCGGGCCGAGGACAGGATGGTCCCACGCCTCGCCTGGTTGACCCCGGCTATCACGACCTCGGCATCGCGCTCCGCGCTCCGCCGTTTGATCTCCTGCCAACGTTCCTCCGACGGCCTCCAGCGCGGCGTGTCGACTGCATCCCGGAGGACGTCGCCGCCGGCGTCATCGCGCACCACGACGTGCCAGCGATCGGCCCCCGCGGTCTCGTCCTTCCACAGGAAGGTCGGGGCGACGATGTCGGGAGGAAAGAGCGTTCCCTCCTGCGGATAGGTGATCTGCAGTCGCGCCCCGCTCGCGTCGGTGGCGGGAGGGACGGCGGCGGCGATCTCCTGCGAGTCGGGATCACGATCACAGCCGGCGACGAGCAGGACCGCGGCGAGCGCGAACGGCGCGACGGGGGCGACCAGCGCCGAACGACGAACCCTCGGCATGCCCGATGACTACGCTCTTGCCGTCGCTAGGGGAAGCGCGGCCACGGCTTCCACCTCGCACAATAGCTCGGGCCGGCAGAGCGGTGCCTCGACCACGGCGCACGGGAAGCCGTCGAAACCGCGCTCGCGAAGCATCGCACGCACGACCGGCGCGTCGTCCACGTGCTTCAAGTATGCGATCCCCGAGAGCACGTGTGCGACGGTGGCGCTCTCCTCGGCGAGCAGGGACTCCACGTTGTGGAGCATGCGACCCACCTGCCCTTCCAGGTCGCCCACGTGGACGGTCCGGCCGGCCTCGTCGATGCTCGCGGTCCCCGAGACGTGGAGCGTCACCCGGTTCGACTCGATGACTCTCAGGCCGCGCGAGAAGTCCGCACCGTAGCTCCACGCCTCGGCGAGCGTGGGGGTCGACATGCGCGTGCGGCCGAGCGGCCGGGAGGACCGTACCGCCGAGAGGCTCATGGAGAAGTCGTGAGCATCGGGAAACGGACCGCCTTGGACGCCGGTGCTGGCGGGCCTGGGCTCCACGGCGCGCGCGCCGAAGAATTCGCGGCGCGCCTGGTTGAGCGCGTCGTAGTCCCGCGCGATGTCGCGCAGGTGGATCCAGGTGCGGACGACGTCCGCGAACCCCATGCCGCATTGCTCGAGCAAGCGCTCCGCCTCGCGGAACATGCTCGACGCCTCCTCCAAGGGGTTGTTTCCGACGCCATGGACGTTGGACGTGTACAGCGACGTCTGGTCGCCCAAGCGGACGAGCCGGGCGGCGGACCGCCTGCATCCCTCGCACGCACACGACGGGGCCGCAGGGACGTCCCGCACCGTCCAGGCGTCGCGACGTCGGGGGATGACGACCGACGCGGCAAGCTCGAAGGTCGCGTGTGCCGCATCCGGCGCCTGCTGGATGCACACGGGCGAAGGTGCGTCCGCACCCTGGCCCAGGTCCGCGAGCATCTGCGTCCGGGCGCCCAGGACGAGGGGAAGGTCGCGCCGGATGTCGCGCAGAAAAAGCCTCTCGCAGGTGAGGTCCCGGAACGAGGCGCGCTCTGCGGCGAGGAACGCGGCCAGCTCCCGGTAGATCCCCTCGGCCTGTCGGGCCGCGTCCCCCGAACGGTCGGTGGGGTGGCAGAGGATCGAGAGCTCGTTGGCCTCGGGGCCGGCGAAGCGGCCTACGACGGTCGAACAGGCACGCGCGCGCCCCACGTCATCCAAGTAAGCCGATTCGCAGACTGCCGCGCAAACCCGAAGGAACCGCCCGCGATGCGTCTCCTAGCACTCCGGGGCGAGCGGGGTGGGGATCGTGAGGTCGGCCGTGTTGTCCGAGAAGCAGTTGCCCGTGCTGCCGGGCGCGAATGACAGGATGTCGGACGCGAGAAACGCGAACGGGAAGTCCGGGTCCGGATTCAGACCGTTTCCGGTCACCGTATTGCGAGTGAAGGTGTTGTTGTCGGGGAATTGGTCGACCACGGGCGGATCCGCGACGCAGTCGTTGAAGTCGCACCAGTTGACGACCGTGATCCCGACGAAGTCGTTGCCCGTGATCTCGTTCTTGTGCATGGTGACCAGGTCGACGCCAATCACCAGGGCGCCGATGCCGCTCGGCAGCGCTCCGACCAGACCTCCGACCACCGGGTTCGGGAGGTTGTTGTTGTAGATCCGGTTGCCGATGACCTCCCAGTCACCATCGCCGCCAAGCGGCGGCAGGCTCGCCCCGTTCGGATGGTAGAGACCGAGTCCCACGACGTTGTCGTGGATGTCGTTGCCCCGCACGAGGATCTTCTTGGACACGGTGAGTTCGAGTCCCGTCGGGTTGGTGTGGACCTCGTTGTTGATCACCCGCACGTTCTCGGACGCCTCGACCCACAACCCGGCGTCCAGCGCGCCGAAGGAGACGTTGTTCTTGACGAGTCCGTTGGCGGACAGGGTCGGGAAGATTCCGTTGTGCAGGTTGTTGGCCGACGTGTTGTTCTTGATCTTGAACTTGTTGGCGTACTCCAGCCAGATGCCGTGGTTCGGGAAGCCTTCGACGGTGAAGCCCTTGATCAGGACCTGCTCGACGAGCGCGCTCTCCAGGCCCCTGACGACGATGCCATTCTGGTTGCCTGCGCCCGCCAGAAGGCGAACGCTCTCGGTCGTCGTGTTCCGGGCGATCAGCTTGAGACGCTTGGTGATCAGCACGGCGTCCGGGCCCCCGTGCGTCTCGGTGTAGTCGCCGGGCATCACCTTGATGACGTCCCCGGGCGCCGCCGCGTCGACCGCAGCCTGAATCGACTCTCCGGGGTTGACCACGATCGCAGCCGCCATGGTCGCAGTCGGCGTCCACAGGACGGCGGAGCTCAGAGCCAGGACTGCGTAGATGGCCGATCGTGACTTCGTCATATCCCTAGTATCCCCCGCGCCCGGAAGTAGTCGCCTTACCCGAGGGGGCGAAGCTAACCGGTCCGCGGGAACCCAGTCAAGGGAGAACTCGGCACCCGGACGAGAGATTTCGACCGCTGTGATCGAGAGACGCAACCGCCGCGGTGCGTCACGCCGGGGTCTGTTCAATCTTCGGCGATGGCGGTGTACGCCGCGCTGCCCAACACGGCTCCGAAAAGCGGAGCCACCCAGAAGAGCCAGAGCTGCCCGAGCGCCCAGCCGCCGACGAAGATGGCGGGGCCGGTGCTCCGGGCCGGATTGACGGACAGATTGGTCACCGGAATGCCGATCAGGTGGATCAGCGTGAGCGAGAGCCCGATGGCGATTCCGGCGAATCCCGCGGGAGCGCGCGGATCGGTGGCCCCGAGGATCACCACCAGGAAGAACGCCGTCAGCACGACCTCGGCGACGAAGGCGGCGAGCATCGAGTACCCGCCCGGGGAGTGGGCCCCGAAGCCGTTGGCGGCGAAGCCGTCGGCGAGCGTGAACCCCGCCTTGCCGCTAGCGATGAGATAGAGAACGGCGGAGGCGGCAATCGCACCGATCACCTGCGCGGCCACATAGGGACCGACGTCGCTCCAGGAGAACCGGCGTGCCGTCGCCAGCCCGACCGTCACGGCCGGGTTCAAATGACACCCGGAGATGTGGCCGATGGCGTAGGCCATGGTGAGTACGGTGAGGCCGAAGGCCAGTGCGACACCGAGAAAGCCGATGCCGACTTCGGGAAACCCCGCCGCCAGCACGGCACTACCGCAGCCACCGAACACGAGCCAGAACGTTCCCAGGCACTCCGCGATGAGTCGAGCCGTCCGTGGCATGCGATCCCCCCCTCTCGGGTACATAGCTCAAGTGGCTCAACGAGTACTACACCGCGTTGCCCCTTGTACCTCCGCTCTGAAACCCGGTTGACGGAGGCCACGCCGCCGCGGCCACGTCAGCCGTTCAACACGGCACGGATCCGTCAACGGATTGCCGTCGGAGGGTCCGTCACGACCGAAATTCCAGTGTTCGTCCGGGCTCGAGCCCGGCACGCGACATGCTCGTCTCCTCCCTCGTCTGTTTGGCGTCTTGACGAGGCGATTGGCTGGTCCCGTGTGCGTCGCCGCGGCGTGTTTCGCGCTCGTGCCCGCTCCGGCGTCCAGCTCCGAGTACTTCGTGGACGGGGCGTGCGCCACCAGCGGCACGGGCACGCAGCTCGCCTGCGGGGCCAGCGGCCCCTTGCGCACCGTGAACGAAGGCATCGACGTCACGCAGCCCGGCGACACGCTGAACGTCCGCGGCGCGCACGACGGCTTCGACGGCGTCTACTTCGAGCAGGTGAACCTCACCAACGACTCGTCGCTGGGCGGCCGCGGCCTCGCCTGCACGGCGTCCCAGCGCTGCACCATCCAGGGTTGCCCGTCGGGCACGTGCCCGACCACCGAGGTGCCGACCATCCGCGCCATGCGCCGGCGCGACGACTGGACGGACGAGGGGAGTGGCGTCTTCTCGCGCACGATGGAGGTCACCCCCGAGGTGGCGTCGGGCGGCGACCAGGACAACACCCGCACGGCCGACCCGCTCATGGTCATGCAGGGCACCGCGCATCCCTTTGCCATGCTCGGATACGCAGGTGACAACGTGACGGCGCCGGCGGAAGGCCACTGGTCGTTCCACCCGGCGAGCCACCGCCTCTACGTCAACCCGACGGGCGGCCCGCACCCGCGCGACGCGGTGCAACTCCCACACTATTCGTACGGGCTGCTGGCCCAGCAGCCGACGGCCTACGTGACGCTGCGCAACCTCGCCGTCGAGGGCCCGCGCTTGATCGGCATGCAGCTCACCGGCCAGGGCGGGACGCCGCTCGCGGGTATGATCGTCTCGGACGTGCGCATCGGGTACTTCCCTCGCCACGGGCTGCGCACGACGACCGCGGTGCCCGGGATCACCATCGAGCGCGTCACGATCGAGTACGGGTGCCGCGGCATCAGCTGGGCTCTCGACTCGGGCGACGGCTGCTTCGGGCTGCGCCTCTTCAGCATCCACGGCGGGACGGTGCGCGGCAACGCCGTGCGCCACCTGGGCGCCACCGGCCAGATGCGCCACTCGAACCCGAGCGCGATGCCCTGGCCCTGCGACTGGTGCGACCCGCCGTGGAACAGCGGCAGCCACACGTACGCGTCGACCACCGGCGTGGGCATCAACGTGAAGCAGACCGAAGGCGCCCTCGTCGAGGACAACGTCGCCGAGGACCTGTCGTTCGGCGCCATCTACATCGACACCACGCGCGAGTCGACCATCCGCGGCAACCGCACGCTGCGCTCGGCCTGGGGCATCCAGCAGTCGAACTACACCCCGTCGCCCGGGTTCGAGGAGAGCTACGACGACCTCTACCAGGACAACTGCGTGCAGCAGGTCGAGAACTGCGC
>Ga0187893_10015046_pt1 | contig 10433 bp, 7 predicted proteins | sample MA1701074metaG_FD_139574 | JGI IMG/M metagenome (GOLD analysis project Ga0187893, IMG submission 139574) | White microbial mat communities from a basaltic lava cave in the Kipuka Kanohina Cave System on the Island of Hawaii, USA - MA170107-4 metaG ...
CCCCTGTTCGAAATGCTGACCGGAGAACCGCAATGATTCGCGTGTCGTCCCGTGGCCCGGCTATTGTGTAAGTTCGTCCCGCGAGTTTCGAGGCTTCTCGCTCCGCCATGTCCACGCCCATGCTCGACCGCGAAGAGTACATCGAACAGGCGTACCTCTTTCGCGTCTACCGCGAGCGACTCGAGGAAAACGTCCCTGCGCAGGAAATACTCACGCAGGTCCGCGAGGAAATCCTCGCCACGACCAAGCTGCCGATGGCCATCGACTTTCTTTCCGGCGAGCTGCAGCTCAAGGGAAAAGTCAGCGAGGGCATGGGACGCCTGCCGCACTATTTCACGACCTTTCAGAGCTTTGTCATCGGCCGGGCCGAGCATGATGAATCGAAATTCGATATGCGGCTCGCCTTGCTGATTCTCGAGCGCGAGGCGGAGTTCAAGACGAACTCGCCCCATGCCGCGGGGCTGTTCATGTATCAGTTTGAGTGCGTCTCACGGAATCGCCTGGGCTACGAGACGGGCATGACGGCCGCCGCTGCCGATCCGTTTTACAACGAGCCGTGGCGCGACTGGATCCTCAAGATCCGCCGCCAGCTGGGGACGGTCGATTTCGCAGACCTGATCTACATGCGCTCGCAGCAGCGTGTGGAAGAAATCCGCCGACGCACCAAGAGCCCGGCCTATGAGCCGTCGTTTCCGATCCTGTTCGGCGTCCAGGAGGGGCGCATTGCGCGGGCGAACAAGGGGAAGGACCCGCTGTACATGTTTGCCGCATTGCAGCGGCAGTTGGGTTATCCCGTCGTCCCGCGTCCGAGGCCGCCCCGCAGTTCGCCGCTGTTCGATCCGCCCGTGGAAATGCGGTTCCAGCGGCTGGAGGCCAGAATCGCCCTGCTCGAACAGGAAGGGAAGGGCGCGCTCGACATCACGAAGTTCTACAAGCCGGAAGAGTTCGGCAGCGGCGAGATGAATTGAGAGCGGAACAATGTGACCTTTGTCGAGTCGATCTTGCGACGGCCGTCAGACTCTACCGATGGGCGGGTGACGGCCGTATAAAGGGGAATCGACGCGCCCGTCACGAGTTCGGCGTTTCCCGCCATGCCCACGCATCCCCGCCTGCGATGCCTTTCGTTGACCGCCGTGTTGGTTGCGGTCAGCCTGAGGCCGGTTTTCGCGGATGATGCCCTCTCGTTCGAGCGCGACATCCAGCCGATCCTCGAGGCCAAGTGTGTCGGCTGCCACAGTGCGGATGAGGCTCAGCAGGATTTCCGGCTCGACTCGTTCGTCGGCCTGATGCGCGGCGGCAACAGCGGCCCGGCGATCGTCCCCGGCAAGAGCGCCGAAAGTCCGCTCGTGGACGCGGTGACTGCCGCTCTCAAGGCCACGGCTATGCCGCCCAAAGACGAAGGCGAGCGGCTGACGGACGGCGAGGTTGCACTGATCCGCCATTGGATCGACGCCGGGGCAATCGGCCCCGCGAGCACCACTGAACCGCCGAAACGCGTGAAATCGGATCACTGGGCGTTTCAGCCGATCGCCGCGCCGCGTCCGCCGGTCGTGGCGAATCCCGAATGGTGCCGCAATGCGATCGATCGATTCGTGCTGTCGCGGCTCGAAGCGGAAGGACTGGCGCCGTCCCCGGAAGCCGATCGGGCCACGCTGATCCGCCGTCTCAGTCTCGACTTGCGGGGGCTTCCCCCCTCGATTCTGGAAGTGGATGCCTTCGTTCATGATCCCTTTCCGGACGCCTACGACCGGTTGGTGGAACGATTCCTTGCGTCGCCGCATTACGGTGAACGCTGGGGACGGCACTGGCTCGATCAGGCGCGTTACGCCGACTCGAACGGCTACACGATCGACAGCGCCCGCTCGGTCTGGAAGTACCGCGACTGGGTGATCGCCGCTCTCAACGCCGATGAACCGTTCGACCGATTCGCGACGGATCAGTTGGCCGGCGACATGCTTCCCACACCGTCGCAGGACCAGTTGATTGCGACCGGATTTCATCGCAACACGCTGAAGAATGAGGAAGGGGGCACGGACCCCGAACAGTTCCGCGTCGAGGCCGTTGTCGATCGCGTCAGCACGACCGGCAGCATCTTCCTCGGTCTCACGGTGGGCTGTGCCCGCTGTCATGACCACAAATACGACCCGATCTCGCAGCGGGAGTTCTACCAGCTCTTTGCGATCTTCAACTCAACCGACGAGCCGACGCTGCAGGTGCCGACCGACCAGCAGCAGTTGGAAGAGGCGCCGCTCCTGGCGGAGATCGCGCTTGTCGAAAAGCGATTGAACGACGTCGAATCAAACTCCGGCACGCGGCAGAAAGAATGGGAGGCCAAGCTCGCGAAGGAGCTTGCGGCGATTGAAGCCGCCGGCTCCGCCCCGACCGCCCTCGCGGTGTTAAAGCCGTTCAAGGAGATCCTCGACGTCGCTCCCGACACCCGCAGCGACGCACAGAAAAAGCAGCTTCGCGATGAGTTCCTGAAGCATGATGCCGAGCGAATTCCGCTGATTACGCAACTCAACGATCTTCAGACACGACGGAAGCAGCTGGCCGACAAGATCACGACGACGCTCGTCATGCAGGAACGGAGCGAGCCCCGCCCCACCTTCGTCCACATGCGCGGCGATTTCCTGCGGCCAGGCGCCGCGGTTTCCGGCGGCGTCCCCGCCGTGCTTCCGAGAATCCACCCCTCAGGGACTCGCGTCACGCGGCTCGATTTTTCCGAGTGGCTCTTTGAGCCGGAGAATCCGCTGACGGCCCGCGTCACCGTCAATCGCGTGTGGCAGACGTTGTTCGGCCGCGGTTTCGTCGAGACCGAGAATGATTTCGGCCTGCAGGGCGACAAGCCGACGCATCCTGAGTTGCTCGACTGGCTGGCCACTCGGTTCCGCTCCGATGGCTGGAGTCTCAAGTCGCTTCACCGCCTCATCGTGACGAGCGCCGCCTATCGTCAGTCGTCGGCAACACGCGCCGATCTCGCGGAATCCGACCCGTACAACCGGCTGATCGGCCGACAGGCGCGGCTGCGACTCGAAGCCGAGGTCATACGCGACGCGGCACTCGAGGCCAGCGGACTCCTGATTCCGGAGATCGGCGGTCCCGGCGTCTACCCGCCGCAGCCGGAGGGCATCTACCGATTCACACAACAGGTGAAATACTGGAAGCAGCGCACTCCCGAGGACCGCTTTCGCCGCGGCGTCTACACGTTCTTCTGGCGATCAAGCCCTTATCCGTTCCTGGTGACATTTGATGCGCCGGACTCCAACGTCGCCTGCACCCGCCGCGCCCGGTCGAACACCCCCCTCCAGTCGCTGACCCTGGCGAACGACCGGGTGTTTGTCGAACTGGCGGAGGGGCTCGGCCGACGCATCATTCAAGAGGCGTCGGGGGACGAAACCGCCCGGGCCGAGCATGCGTTCCAGTTGTGTTTTTCACGGGTTCCGAGTTCCAGCGAACGGGATCGGGTGGTCGCCTACGCCCGCTCCGAGCGCGAGCGTCTGGGACCCGCGACTGCGCCCGCTGATCTGGACGCCGCAGTGTGGTCGGCGGTGGGACGGGTGATGCTGAACCTCGATGAGTTCGTGACTCGCGAGTGAAGACGCTTAGCGTAGCGGTTGCTAGCCTTGGGCTTTTGCACGCATGTCACCCGCCGACTACGATCGCCCGATGCCGGCGATCGAAGCGAAGCACCTCTCCAAAACCTATCGCGTCTACCAGAAGCGTGAAGGGCTGTGGGCCTCCGTCCGCGGACTCTTCCGCAGGCAGCACAAAGTCGTCGAAGCGGTTCGGGACGTCAGCTTCGCCATTGAAGGCGGCGAAATGGTCGCCTTTCTGGGACCCAACGGCGCCGGCAAAACGACCACGCTCAAGCTCCTCTCGGGGCTGATCGTCCCGACGTCCGGAGAGGCAACCGTTCTCGGCTACGTCCCGTGGAAGCGCGAAAACGCCTACCGCCGCCGGTTCTCGCTCGTCATGGGACAGAAGAACCAGCTCTGGTGGGACCTTCCGGCGCAAGAGTCGTTCCTGCTGCACAAGGAGATCTACCGGATCGAGGCCGATCAGTTTCGCCGCCGCCTCAACGAACTCACCGAACTCCTCGAAGTCAAGAAACTCGTCGGGCAGCCTGTTCGCGAGCTGTCCCTCGGCGAACGCATGCGGATGGAGCTGATCGCCGCGCTGCTCCACAGTCCGGAGGTCCTGCTCCTGGACGAACCGACGATCGGCCTCGACGTCGTCTCTCAGCGCCGCGTCCAGGACTTCCTCAAGTTCTATCAGGCGCAGCAGAAGATCACGGTCATCCTGACCAGCCATTACATGAAGGACGTCGAGGCACTCTGCCGTCGCGCAATCATCATCAACCAGGGGGAGATCAAGCACGACGGGCCGCTCGCGGACATTGTCGAGCGCTTCAGCCGCAATAAGGTCGTCCATCTGCAATTCGCGGGTTCCGAGGTGCCGTCGGACCTCTCCGCGTACGGCCGCGTGTTCGACATCCAGCCGCCGCGGGCCAAACTCGAGGTCCCGCGAGCTAAGATCGCCGAGGTCCTGACGTCCCTCCTCAGCCGCTACTCGCTCGAGGACGTCGGCGTCCAGGAACGCCCTCTGGAAGAGGTGATCGCCGAGTTCTTTACGCAACCGGCCGAGTGAGGGTGATCGCTATTCTCGAATGAAGGCGTACTCCGCGAATGGAATTCGCTTCTCTGCCGGCGTTCGCGTGTCGTGAAAATGGATCAGGATGGAGAACTGATCCTTCCCGAACGTCTACGGCCCGGCCAGCGGGAACGAAATCCCGCTGCGAATCGTGTCGGCCTCCGCGTCGACGGTCGAAAAAAACTCGACATGGCCGGTGGAGACGTCGTACATCGCGCCGCAGATCGCAATCCGCCCCTGGTTCTCGAGGTCCCGCAGCAGCGAGCTCTCCTGACGAATCGACAGCATGACCAGCATCACGTTTTTGCGTGCGACTTCATTGATGTAGCGTTCCCGTTCGGAAGGCGACGCCTGTCGGATCAGCTCTTCGGTGCGCGCATCGATCGCCTGCTGAACGTCGTTAACGATGTACTGCAGGTGCGGGCACGAGGTATCGCCGGCGCCGGGCCGTGACACGAGACGGTTCACCGATTCCGTGATCGCCCCGCATCGCGTGTGCCCCATCACCAGGAGCAACTTCGCCCCGCCGGCGGAACACCCGTATTCCATGCTCCCCAGCACCTTTCGGCTCACCACATTCCCCGCAATCCGAATGCTGAAGATGTCCCCGAGTCCCAGGTCGAACACGAGTTCCGCCGGCGTCCGGGAATCGATGCAACTCAGCACCACCGCTATTGGATGCTGCGCCGGCGCTGTCGCGTTCATCTGGCGGCCAATGATGCGGGTCAGACTGATTCCCGCCCGAAACCGCTCGTTGCCGTCCCGGAACACCTGCAGCACCTTCTCCGGCGTCATCTGGTCCTGCAGATCGCGGCTGCAATAATCGACATAGAGAATCCGGTCCTCGAGCTTGTGCTTCCGGCTGTTGAAGCCGAGCAGGCTGACCTGCACCCCGTGAGACGGCGCGACATGGTCTTTGAAATCATTGATCAGGTGCAGCACGTCCGGGTCGATGTAAACGGTATTCCTTGCGTCGAGAAGCACGTTTCCGCCGCGCGGCACTTCCAGCAGCGCCCTCTCGAGCGCCGGTTTGTTGAAGAAGCTCACCTGGTTCGCCAGTTCAATCCGCATGACGTCGCCCGAGATGTGCTTCTCCAGCACTCGCTTGAGCGGCCGCCGGAGATTGCTCCGCAGCACGAATGCCAGGCTGATGCACAGCCCGATCAGGATCCCCACGAGCAGGTCGGTCAGTACAATCGCCACGACAGTCGTTATGAATGGCAGGAACTGGTACTTCCCTTCGCTCCACATCTCCTTGATGACCTTGGGGCTCGCCAGCTTGAAACCGGTCATGAGCAGGATCGCCGCCAGGCTCGCCAGCGGAATCCGGTTGATCCACACTGGAAACAAGGTCACGCTCGTCAGCAGAAGCATCCCATGGATGATCGTGGACCGCTTCGACAGGGCCCCGGCATTGATATTGACCGACGTGCGGACGATCACGGAGGTGACGGGAATTCCGCCGGTCAGACCCGCGATGGAGTTGCCAATTCCCTGCGCCAAGAGTTCGCGGCTCGACGGCGACTGCCGGTGCAGCGGATCGAGCTTGTCGGCCGCCTCGAGGTTGAGCAGCGTTTCCAGCGAAGCCACGATGGCGATCGTCACCGCCGCCTTATGAACCGCCGGATTGTTCCACTGACTGAAGTCGGGCAGTCGCAGAAAGTCGACGACGCCGGTCAGAGACCCGGCCACCGGCACCTGAACGAGATGACTTCCCTCGAGCATCCATTGGCCGCCCAGCCTCGCGAGAAACTCATTGGTCACGACGCCCAGCAAAACGATCACCAGGGGCGATGGCACCCGGGAAGTCTTGAGGAACGTCACCCGGTCCCACAGGACCAGGAGAGCGATCGAGGCCAGACCGATGAGCGCGGCGGCCGGTTGAATGTCATTCAAGATCTGTCCGATCTCGGAGAATGTCGTCTCATGATCGGGCTGCCGGAACGACATTTCGCCTTCGGGGTCCGAATCATGTCCCACGACATGCGGAATCTGTTTGAGGATCAGGATGACGCCGATGGCCGCCAAGAGTCCCTTGATGACGCTGCTCGGAAAGAACGCCGAAAGAAAGCCGACTTTGGCGATGCCGAGTATCGCCTGAAGGATGCCGCCGATGAACACCGCCAGGAGAAACGTCTCGAAGGCGCCGAGATTTGCAATTTGTGAGGAAACCACGGCGGTCAGACCCGCCGCCGGCCCGCTCACGCTCGTCTGGGAGCCGCTGAGAAGGCCGATCACGATGCCGCCGATGATCCCGGCGAGGATCCCCGAGAAGTAGGGGGCATCCGACGCTCCGGCGACGCCCAGGCACAGCGGCAGCGCCACGAGGAATACGACCAGTCCGGCCATCCCGTCTCGGACCCAAGCCGCCGCGCCCGTCGAATCCCGATGATTCATCGGTCTCTCCTCTCAATCCAGTCACTCAATCGAGTCGCCCGCGACGCTGGACACAATACAAGGGTGAATGCCGATGGCTTTGAGCTCACTTCCCCTTAGATCGCACCCTTCACGCGGCGACGCATCTTCGCTTCGCTTCGCGGGTCGCGATACTCGGCAATCGGCACAAACTGGCCGCTTTTAAGGTCGTAGGCAAAGACCTCTCCCGTTTCGATCTCATACACCCAGCCATGGAGATGCAGCGACCCGCCGATCAGCCCCGAGGCCACGGCCGGCAACGTCCGCAGGTTCTCAAGCTGCACCAGCACGTTTTCCTCGATCGCCGCCGACAGGAGTGCCTTCCCCTTCAAGTCCCGGTAATTGTCCAGAATGATCCGCCGCGTCGTCTCGGCATGTTTGAGCCATGCCGAGACGGTGGGGAGGTCCTTGACTCTGGCCGGATCCAGGAGTCCCTTGATGGCGCCGCAATGGGAATGACCGCAAATGATGACGTCTTTCACTCCGAGGCCGGCAACCGCGAACTCAATCGTCGCCGCCTCGCCGCCATCAGCGGCGCCCTGCGGTGGAATAATGTTGCCGGCATTTCGGAGAATGAACAGCTCTCCGGGTTTTGATTGCGTCAACAGGCTCGGGTCGATTCGGGAATCCGAACAGGTGATGAAGAGCGTCTCCGGCGTTTGGCCATGGGCCAGTTGCTGAAACAGGCCTTTGAGCGGCCGGAACGATTTCGTGCGGAACTGATGAATGCCCTTGATCAGTTGCTGCATGATCCGGTTCCGTGTCGCACGACAGGAGATTTCCCAAGGGTGGGCGGCCCTGCTGGCTGGAGACAATCCGACCGCTTGCAACGCCGGCAAGGCGAGAAGCGACAAGGATAGCAATTGCCGTTCAAGTCCCGACAGCGATTTGGCGAAACTGAACAAGATTCCCCCAGACATCGGATTCGGGATTGTCGACGCTCGTCGACATTGAGGATGATGCGGCCCACCGGATGGAGTCGGGCCATGGACATTGATACGGCACACATCCTCGCTTTACGACCATCGCGGAACCGCGTCGACCCGTGGAAGCCGCATGGGTCTTTCATCGAACGCGAGTGCGCCGCATCGGGATCAGTCGACGACGTCGCGACCATCCTGCTCACGAACAGCGAGTGTCCGTTCAAGTGCCTGTTCTGTGATCTCTGGAAGAATACGACGATCGATGCGACGCCCCGCGGGGCCATCCCTGCTCAAATTGAGTTCGCACTGGCGCAGCTCGCAGCGCGGCATCCGGACCGTGCGCCGCGGCACATCAAGCTGTACAACAGCGGCAACTTTTTTGATCGCCGCGCGATTCCTGTCGAGGATCACGACGCGATCGCCGGGCGAGTCCGCGGCTTCGAGACCGTCATTGTCGAAAACCACCCGCGGCTCTGCGGCGACGAATGTGTCCGCTTCCGAGACCGCATTGCTCCCGCGCAGCTCGAGGTCGCCGTCGGGCTCGAAACGGCGAATCCCGACGTCCTCCGACGATTGAACAAGGGCATGACGGTCGAAGACGTCGCGGCGGCGGCGGAGTTCTTGCACACGAACGGGATCGCGACGCGGGCGTTTGTCCTCCTGCGTCCGCCGTTCCTGGATGAGACCGCCGGCGTTGCGTGGGCGCTGCGGTCGATCGATTTTGCCTTCAACGCAGGAATGCGCTGCTGTTCGGTGATCCCCACACGTTCAGGAAACGGCGTGATGGACCGACTCGAACGGGATGGCGTGTTCGAGAAGCCGCAGCTGATGTCGCTCGAAACGGTGGTTGAGACCGCCCTTGACTGGAAGCAGGGGCGCGTCTTCGCCGACCTCTGGAATGCCGCGGAGTTTGGCCGCTGCGCCGACTGCACGCCGCGACGCGTGGCGCGGCTGGAGCAGATGAATCTCACTCAGCGGCCGATTCCGCCGGTGGTCTGCGATGTCTGTCGCCATTGACCCCGGCGGGATGTGATTCTCGCCAGGCCGTCAGCGACTTTCCCAAGTCTTCTGATCGTTTGCAGTTAGGGCCGTCGGCGTCGCTTTCGGCACGATCCAACCAACCGAGACAACCGGAATTCTTCAACTCATCGCTACAGGCGGGTCGATACCTGAGGTGATGTCATTCGATCGAGTCCGCGCCGGGGCGAACCGCTGCCGCGGCTCTTGCGAACCCGAAACTGAAGGAGTCAGTTCATGCGTCTGCCACGGAAATGGGTCCTAAGCATGGCCCTGTTGGCGACGGCCCCGGCAATGACGTGGGCCGGACCGGTCGAGAGCAGCGAAACGGCCGCCGCGCCCGCCGCTCACTCCAACCAGGACATGGCGAAGCAAATCGCCACCGCCCTTAAAGCCGCCAAGCTCCAGGGCAAGGGCGTCAAAATCGAATACAAGGATGGCACCTGCACCATCACCGGCCAGGTCGGCGATCCTCGCCAGCAGGCGCTCGCGACGAAAGTCATCCAGAGCGTGCCTGGCGTCGGGAGCTGCGACAACCAGCTCAGGGTCGTCAGCGCCCGTCCGATGCCGGCCGTCGCCAACGCCGCCTACGAAGGCGCTCCGCGTCAGCCGGTTCAGCGCGTGAATCACGAGCAGGCCGCTCCGTCGGGCAACCAGGCCGTCGCCCAGCAGATCGCCGACTCGCTGTCCGCCAGCGGACTGAGCAAGTTCGACATTGAAGTGCGGTTCAAGAACGGCGTGGCCACTCTCGCCGGAAAGGTCGACAGCCCCGAAGCCGCTCAGCAGGCCGAAGAGGCTTGCCGCGCGATCGAAGGTGTTCAGACCGTCGCCAACCGCCTGGCGTATCCCGGCCATCCGAACGGCGCAGCCCGACCGACCGTGACGCCGACCGGCTATCCGCAGCAGATGCAGGGAATGCCGCCGCAGATGGCGATGGCCCCCGGCTATCCGCAGCAGATCGCCATGCAGCACGGGATGTCGCCGGCCCCGATGATGGCGCAGCCCGGACCCGGCGGACCAGTCAGCCCGGCCGGCCACATGGTCTACAACCAGCCGAACGTCCCGCAGTACGCGTGGCCGTCGTATGCTCCGTACGACAACTCGGCCGCGGTCACCTATCCCAGCATGTACGACGCCAGTGCGTTCCCGTACATCGGACCGTACTACCCCTATCCGCAGGTTCCGCTCGGCTGGCGCAAGGCCACGCTCGAATGGGATGACGGATACTGGAACCTGAAGTTCAACTCGCGGACCGACCGGTGGTGGTGGTTCATGAACCCCCACAATTGGACGGAGTGAGTCGCAGACGCTGATCGAATGACACGAAACCCCGCGTGAAAACCGCGGGGTTTTCGCGTTTGGCATCGGGCCTCGGTTCAGGCTCCTGCGGCCAGCGCCTCGAGCCACGCGATGTGTCGACCACAGACC
>Ga0187893_10015047_pt1 | contig 10432 bp, 11 predicted proteins | sample MA1701074metaG_FD_139574 | JGI IMG/M metagenome (GOLD analysis project Ga0187893, IMG submission 139574) | White microbial mat communities from a basaltic lava cave in the Kipuka Kanohina Cave System on the Island of Hawaii, USA - MA170107-4 metaG ...
CGCGACTTTGCTTGGCAACGATATAACCTGCTTTTGCTCGAGTACGACCTCAAGGTTCCCGGGGTTACCGGATTGGACTGGTTGCGCCATATCAAAACCGTAACCGGGGCCCCGCCGGTGGTAATGGTGCTCTCAGATAGCGATAAGCTGTGGGAAGAGCAGGCACTGGAGCTTGGTGCACGCTGCTGCGTCTCCCGAGAAGACCTCTCTCCCCGCTTCTTGTTTCAGACCCTTTCCACCGTGATGCAAGGTAGGATCGGCCCGGTACCCTCAGAGCCCAAACCACAAGCCAGGGTAGATCTCGAAGCGACCATACCCCTGGATCCCCTGAAGGCTCAAACGACACCACAGCCGTTAAGGGCAGCCACCGTGCGAGCGCTGGAAGCAAGCCTCGAGTCGGCTGATAAGACCCAAATCTTACCGCACATGTTTATCGACGCCGATAAGCACTCCTCCATCGATGCCTCGTCCCTTTCTGGCGGCGTGGTGGCGCAGCGCTCCGATACCAAGCGGGCCAACATCAAGGTCCCGGGATACCGAGTCACCCGCGCGCTCGCGCAGGGTGGTATGGCATCCATCTTCGTGGCCCAACGCAAAAACGACGGGCTGCAGGTGGCGCTCAAGATCCTGCATCTGCAAGAAACTAAGAATCAGGAACTGCTCACACGGTTTATGCACGAGTACGATCTCATGCAAAAGCTCGATCATCCACATGTCGCAAAGATCTTCGCGCGCGATGTGCTGGATGACTTCGCCTACATCGTGATGGAATACTTCCCCGGTGGCGACTTGAAAACGCGGGTCAAGGAGGGGATTTCCCCCGGTCAAGCCGTGGAATATCTAAAACAGATCGCCAGTGGGCTAGGTGCCGTGCATGAGCTGGGCATCGTCCACCGGGACATGAAACCCGCCAACATCCTGCTGCGCGCCAACGGGGCCTTGGCCATTACCGATTTTGGGATCGCGAAAGATCTCGCCGCGAGCCTTGAATTGACCGCGTCGCGCGCCCTATCGGGAACGCTGTTTTACTCTAGCCCGGAACAGGTTCGTGGCGAAAAGGTAGATAAAAGGACGGATCTTTATAGCTTAGGTATTATTTTTTATCTCATGCTCACCGGTGAACAGCCGTTTCTCGCTAAGTCCGCCATGCAGCTTATCGAGGCCCACAAGAATTCACCCATTCCGCGCCTGTCTTCCAACTTGGCGAAGTTTCAGCCGGTGTTAGACCGCTTGCTGGCGAAAGACCCTGAGAAACGCTTCCAAGACACTCGCGAGTTGATGGCTGATTTACCCTAGAAAGCGCTATTGGCACGGGATACCGGAGGCTCTATACGATCAAGGGCCCGCGGGGCGCCTTGCCCAGGGGTCTCTGATCTGACTCCCAGATGGGTTCCCAGCCCGATTCATCTGCGCCGGCGGAAAACGGATGGCACACCCAAAGGCCCGACACCGCAACCAGCTCTCCTTGCAGAAATATCAACGGGATCCGCTCCCGCACCCACGGTGGGATGCCGGCTTCTTGGAGCAGCTTTTTCAGCGGCTTGTGGTGGGCGCGACCGGCTGGGCGACACCGTTCTCCGCCCCTTCTGAGCCTGACTTCTAAGCGGCCCCCTTCGCAGGCGCTAGCCTTGATCCCGCGGCCTAGAGCCCGAACTGCGTACAACCTGCCCCCCGCGATCGAAAGCGTTTCATCCGGTGTCCACGTGCAAACGGAGGGCGGGCCAAGCTCACAGCTCGGAGCCAAAAGATAAACCTTGTTGCGGTAGCGTCGCACTTCCGCCTGGTGCCAGCGGACGCATGGCGAGGCATCAGGCCGTGCCCCCAGCACCGTTTGTACGATTTGGTCCAATTTTGCTTCCGACGGCAACGAGAACTGCAGCCGGTGGATCCAAAAGCGCAGGGCGTTGCGCAGGCGCGGACTCCCCAAGGACTTGAGAGGCGCGACCTCGAGCACGTTCGGCTGCTCGACTGCACCCTGCAGATCGCCTTCTGCAAGGCGGTCCAGCAACATCGCCGCCTCGGCCTGTCGTTTGGCCGCACGCGCCAAAGTGGAAGCACAGCCCGGCCAGCGTTGTTTCAGGGAAGGCATCACCCGCTGGCGCAAAAAATTGCGCGCGTGCCGAAGGTCCCGATTGCTGGCATCGTCTATCCACTCCAGGCCATGCCGCGAGGCGTAGATCTCAAGCTGATCACGGCTGTAACAAAGTAACGGGCGTCCTAGCCAGCCACCATCGAACGAACGGCACTCCGGCATGGCCGCCAAACCGTGCGGTCCGGCCCCTCGCAAAAGCTGCAGCAACAGTGTCTCGCAGTTGTCGTCTCGGTGGTGGGCTGTCAATAGCATGTCGTCTGGTCGCATGACGTTTTCCAGCGCGGCATAGCGGACATCGCGAGCCCAAGCTTCGGGGCTCTCTCCCGGCGGCGGGCGCGCGTCGATCTCAAGCACGGTTATCTGAACCGCCAGCCGCGCGCACACCCGTTGACACAGCCAGGCCCGCGCCTGGGAATCGGGGCTGAGGCCGTGGTTGATATGGATCGCGCTGAGCTTGCGCTGCACGTGCGGCAATGCGACCAATGCATGCAGCAGCACCATGGAGTCTACTCCCCCGCTGATGGCCAGCAAGTATCGTCCCGTGGGGGGAAATCTTTGCAGAACCTCGATCAACTGCTCTGATCTAAAATCGGCCACGGGGCGCGAGAAGACTGCCTAATGGGTTTCGCCGTAACGCCCGAAATCCATAAGGCGTTGGTATCGAGCAGCAAGCAACGGCGCCATCTCGACTTGCCGCAGTTCGGCTAGGATCCGCAGCAGCACCTGCTTCAAAGTCGAAGACATCGCGTCCACATCGCGATGGGCGCCTCCCAAAGGCTCGGGCACGATTTCATCGATTAGACCCAGGGTGAGCAGGCGGTCCGAGGTGATCCCCATCGCCTCTGCCGCGGTTTGGGCCTTTTCTGCGCTCTTCCACAAGATAGAAGCGCACCCCTCGGGTGAAATCACGGAATAAGTCGCGTACTGTAACATCAGTAGGCGATCGGCGACCCCTATCGCTAATGCGCCACCCGAACCGCCCTCCCCTATGACCGTCGCTAAAATGGGGGTTCGAAGGCGTGCCATCACGAACAGGTTTTTTGCAATCGCTTCGCTCTGGCCTCGTTCTTCCGCCCCGATCCCAGGATAGGCCCCCGGGGTGTCGATAAACGTCAACACAGGCAATCCGAATTTTTCCGCTAGTCTTATTATCCGCAAAGCTTTTCTATACCCTTCCGGGCGCGGCATTCCGAAATTGCGCTTGAGGTTTTCAGCAGTATTGCGCCCTTTTTGGTGCCCGATCAGAGCGACCGGTGCGCCTTCGAGCCGTGCGATACCGCAGACGAGGGCGGCGTCGTCGGAAAAAGAGCGGTCGCCGTGCAACTCGTCGAAATCGCTGAAGATACGCTCGAAGTAGTCTAAGGAATACGGGCGCTTGGGGTGCCGAGCGACCAGCGAGATCTGCCAAGGCGTCAAAGAGGAGAAAATGGATTTCGTCAGCTCATTCGAGCGCTTTTGCAAACGCCCAAGCTCGTCATTAATATCGATGTCCGAGTCTTTGCTTAAGAAACGAAGCTCCTCGATTTTTGCTTCCAGATCCGCGATAGGCTGTTCGAATTCTAGATAGCTTGAATTCATAGACATTAGCCTGTCAAAAAAATTTAGTAAATTACCTTCCGCGCTCTTACTTGACAAGCTGGCACACCCTGGCGTTGCGGGGACGGCTCGACTCACAAGCGACAAAGGCTTAAACTCACGGAGGAGGCTAACGCCATGTCACCCGCTCCCGACACTGCGAAGGGGCATAGGAGAAGCCGCATGAGCGGGGAATTGATACCCATAATACAAATCATCGGCTCAGCCGCTTAGTCTAATTCGAGGAGGCCAATGATGATGCTAGAGCGAAAAATCGCCTTTGTTGGCGCGTTGGTCATGGGATTGGGATGTACGCCCATGGCTTACGCCTATGGCGGCGGCGGCAAATCCCCAGAGAGTTTTGCTTGCCAAGCCCCCACGTTTACCGTGCTTTCACCCGAACGCGAATCGGAGGTCGCTTCCTTTTCGGAATTTTCGTTTATGACCTCAAAAGACGTAAAGGTGCCCACCTTGGTGGTTAAGGTCAACGGGCAGCCCGTTCAGGTCAGTACGGAAGATAAAGCGTTAGGGCTGCAAGTTAACGCCACGCTTGCGCAGCCCATTACCGAGCCGGGAATGGTGGTGGTGAGTGCGGCGATAGATAATGCGGCGGGCGGATGTCCGGGGCGTTTGGCCTATCGGGTTAAAGTATCGAGTGGCGCCCGTTAGCAAAACGCAAGACGCACCCGCCAAGGGCGAATGATCAAGACAGCGGAGCGTCCTTAGGCGCGTTGTGTTCGTTTTAGCGCCCCCAGCACAAAACAGCAGCCGAGAGCCGCAGACAGGTGTTTGAGGGTGTGGCCGCTGATAGATCCACGCGTGAGCGTGTAGACTTCATAGTCCAAGTGCTCGAAGGTCTTCGCAAGGACATAGCAGAGAAACAGCCCGATGAGGTAACCCGCACTTAACCCCGTTCGGTTCGGGAAAAGGACACAAATCAGCGGGATAGCAAGCGGGGGGTAGAACTGGACTAACCCGTAGAAGCGCAGATCGCCGTGGCCGGCCCTTTCGCTGAAGTGCCAGTAAAAGACCGAGGCAATGCCCAGCATAATGAGCCCGGGCATCGCCCAGTAGGTCCCGATAACGGGGTGGACGCGTTCGCTCATAATCAATGAGAACAGAGACATGAAGGCAATCGTCATAGGAAGCCGGTCCCACACCAGACGTTCGTTGTCTGGGTGATAGTGGTAATAAGCGGAACCTGCGGCAACGAGCCCGACAGCGGCGAAAAACACTGCGTAAGGGAGCAACGAAACGGAATGACCCGCCCGATTAATCGAGCGGGCGCGGTACACGGCGCTGAGGCCCAAGACAGCCACCAGCAGGAAAGCAAGGTTGCTCACGACGTCCCCAAAGCGGGGCACACCGAATAGCCGTCGCTGGTCGGCAAATGCGTGATAGCTTGGATCTTGCGGAATGGGATCTAACAGAAGTAACACTCCGCTCGTGGCCAGTACGGCAGTGGCGATAAGCCCACAAAATGTGATAGCGGTTTTGCTGTTAAACGGTTTGTCCATGCGCCCCAATCGCCTTGTGAGGTGCCCGCAAGCCTCGTTTTCGTACCCGGGTCACAGCTTTCTGGGTGCCCTTCAGTATAACGTGAGCGCTTTTAGACGCTAAGCGATCTTGCACGGTCGCCATAGCAGGAAAGGAGTTGGTGAAGCAAATGAGCGGTTCGATCAAGAAAGCCGTCTTCCCGGTAGCGGGTCTAGGGACACGGTTTCTACCCGCGACCAAGGCGAATCCCAAAGAGATGTTGCCTATCGTCGACAAGCCTTTGATCCAGTACGCCGCGGAAGAAGCCGAAGAAGCCGGGATCACCGAGTTGATATTCATCACCGGACGCAACAAGCGTTCGATACCCGATCATTTCGACAAGGCCTATGAGCTGGAAGCAGAATTAGAAAGAAAGGACAAACGGAAGCTGCTCGAGGAGATCCGCAACGTTTTGTCGCCCTCGATCTCGTGTGTGTATATACGTCAGCCCGAAGCGCTGGGTTTGGGCCACGCGGTTTTATGTGCGAGACCCGTGGTCGGAAACGAACCGTTCGCCGTGTTATTGGCGGACGATCTGATCGACGGCGGCGCTAAGGGCTGCCTCGCCCAAATGGTCGAGGCCTACGACAGGCACAATTGCGGCGTCATCGCGGTCGAACCGGTACCGCCGGAGGACACGGATAAATATGGGATGGTCGAGGTGCAGCCCATAGAAAAAAACTTAAGCCGCATCCGCAGCATCGTCGAGAAACCGTCCCCGGATAAAGCGCCGTCCAATCTCGCGGTCGTCGGCCGCTACATCTTGCCGCCTGGGATCATGGATTTGCTCGCAACCACCGAGCGCGGGGCCGGCGGAGAGATCCAGCTGACCGATGGCATAGCGGCCTTGCTGCGGCGTAAGGAGATCCTTGCTTTGGAATTCAAAGGCAAGCGCTACGATTGTGGTTCCAAGCTGGGATATCTGCAGGCGACCGTGGAGTACGCCTTAAAGCATCCGGAGCTCAAAGACGATTTCAAGGCCTATCTTCGCCAGTATATCCAAGAGCTTCCCTTCTCCGGCGATTCCGTCGAAGAACCGCTGGTCAGTTCGCGCGCTTTTGGGTAAAGCGTAAAATTTGGCGGCGACCGCGTTTTGTGGGGCGGCCAGGGTTATCGGCGGCCTCCGCGCGCAGCTGCTCCGCTATCGACTCCCGACGCGCCACGCTTTGCGGATGTTCCAAGTACAGTCTGGCAGCCGCTGTAGCGGAAGCCCGCTGTGCCGACACGCCCAGAACGATCAGCTCATACTCGAAAGCGCCGCGATGTAGCCGAAGCTCATCGCCTGGCTGTATGTTTTTCGAGGGTTTGGCGCGAACGTCGTTGACCAACACTTTCCCGCCCTTAATGGCACCGGCGGCTAGGGCCCTAGTCTTAAAGAAGCGCGCGGTCCACAGCCACTTGTCTAGCCGTAATTGTTGCGGGACCGCAGTTGGACTCATCACAATGACAACCTTGTTGGATGATTGGGTTCCTATATGCTACTGTGCCGTCACGGAGTGCGGAAGCTGGCGATGAGCGAAGTTACCTTGGATAGCGCACGCGAATTCCTTTCGTTAAATATCGCGGTGCTGACGGTATCCGATACCCGCAATGAGGAGACGGATATCTCGGGCAAGCTATTGCAGACGCGCTTGGGCGAGTCAGGTCACCGCTGTGTCGCAAAGCGCATGGTCGCCGATGATGTCTACCAAATTCGGGCGGTGGTTTCGGAATGGATCGCCGATCCCCAAATCCAGGTGGTGTTGATCACGGGCGGAACCGGCGTCACCGGGCGCGACGGCACGCCCGAGGCGCTCATGCCCCTGCTCGATAAGACCATAGACGGCTTCGGCGAGCTGTTCAGGAGCTTGTCCTATCCGCAGATCAAGACTTCCGCGGTCCAGTCACGCGCGCTTGCCGGGGTTGCGAACGGAAGCTATTTGTTTTGTCTACCCGGTTCTTCCGGCGCCTGCGCTCTGGCATGGGATGCGATAATACGGCATCAATTAGACTACCGCACCCGTCCCTGTAACCTCGCGGAGCTCATCCCCCGCTTGTCAGAAAAAATCACCTAGGAGCCTGTCGGAGTTAGCGCTCAGCGCTTCTGATAGCGGAACTCTTTCGCCGCGATCACCGCACCGCTGGAATCGGCGATGACCACCCGCCAATTCCCGGTCATGTTCGCAGGGAGGCGTTTGTTTGAATAAACTCGCCAGCGGTTGCTGCCGATCTTAAACGGGATAGAAAGCACGGGCTTGCCTTGATACTCCCACCGATGTCTCACGGTCTCGCCCTGCAAGCCACGCAGCTCGGTGAAAAAGTAAAGAGACTTACTGGCATCTCCCTGGGAAAAGATGACCGGCCCTTCTGCGTCTGTCGGTTCTCCGCCTCTGATTGCGTTTGTGAATAGAGCCCGCGCGATGCGGGCAGAATCGCTTGTGAGCGACACCGTGGCCGGTTCGTCGGATCTCGGCGGCGGCGCCGTGGCAGCAAGCTTTTCGGAAGGTCGCTGTGGTGGCGCAGGCACATCCGCCCGAGTGTCCGCAACTTGGTCAGGTTCGGCTTCTGGGTGCGCCACGGATCCGATCCCAGCGCTGGCAACGATTTCTTCTGCCACGGGGTTTGCCTGGATGGGTGCGTAGGCGGTTTGGGGCGGGGCAACTCGGCCGACGGGCTCCGTTTTAGGTGCTGGTTCCGCTTGGGGTGATTCACTCTCCTGTATGCGTTCCAGCGCAGGTTCGTCGATCGAAGAGGCAACGGAGAGATCTTCCCTGTCCAGCGTCGCCGAGTGTGTGCTCGGGCTGGTGTCGGGTCGCTCCAACGTCAGCTGTGCATCCAGTGGAGCCACCTCTTTTCCCGCTCCGTCTGTCCTCCCACCGGCAAATCCCCACCAAGCGAGAACAGCGCCTAGACCCAACACAACGCCTACAAAGGCGAGCAAAACCACTCGCGGCTCCGATTTCTGCGCTTCACTACTCTGGGCAGGCGCTTTCGGGCTTTGCATCGTGATCTTAATCTTCAGGGCTTTCTTGTGTTCTGCCATTTCGCTCCTTTGACGGGTTGGGTGATGGCAAGATCCATCTTGTGCTAAGCAGCGAGATTTATCAAGCCACCTAGCGGGGTGCATCGGACGAACATCCGCGCTATGCTATTTTGGGCATCTCGCTTAAGGGCACTTCGATAAATTGCAAGGAGCAGTTTATCGAAGTGCCCTAATTCAACGTGCCCCGCGGTAGGATGTCTTAAATACAGAGCATAGCAAACCCACGCTTTTTTGCTTTGCGATTCGAGCCTTTTATTTTTCTCCACAGAAACATCGTGACTCGAAACATGGTGAATTCTTCTAGGGCGGCGCCCTGGTTTGTTGCTTTAGGCGCGATTGCCGCTTTTATAGGGGTGGGCGCCGGAGCGTTTGGCGCGCATGCATTGAAGGACGCCCTTGCTCCCGATTTGATGCGCAGTTATCTGACAGCGGTTCAATATCAATTGATTCACGCGCTGGGCTTGATCGCCGTGGGCGTCAGCGAGCGTGTGTTCGGTGGATCCGTGCTAATCAAATTATCCGGTTTTATGATGCTTCTTGGGCTGGTGCTTTTTTGCGGCAGCCTGTATGTGCTTGCGCTCACGGGGTTACGTCGCGTCGGGCTGATCACTCCCGTAGGGGGCATTGCTTTCTTGGTGGGCTGGCTTTGTCTCGCCGTGGGTATCGGCTGGGGTACGCTCCGTGCAAAGGCCTTGTAGAGTGGGGCGCTGCGGAATGTCCTGTCTCATCGGGCGAGGATTGGCAGATCACGACGCTGCGCTTTTTCGCGAGGGCGCTATGCGTGAAAGTTTGTTCGTCGACCCGAATAATCGCTGGACGAGAGCTAGCGCGATCCCATTCCAGATCGTCGAAGAGCTCTTCTAGGATAAATTCGCTGAGCAGCTTCTAAAAATGGTCAGATCGAGCGCCATGATCACGCCCGCTGCTTTGCGGGGGTTATGACTCTATCTTGCCTGTTCCGCCTTGCGCCTAGCCCGGAAGGCATCAATCTTATCTGCTAGCTTAGCCATTTCCTGCGCGTGTGCCCTCACGGCCGGGTCGGGATCCTCAAGCGCCCGTGCCAGAGTTGTCCTAACAGCCCCACCTCTTCTCTCCACCAGGATCTCCAACGCCCGTTTCCTAAGAGCGGGCACGCCATCCGCAAGGGCAACCTCGGCGGTCGCCTCGACCGGGAGCGTGTTCGAGTCTTCCATCCCTCCCAGCGCGAGCTCACGGACCTTGCGGTCCGGGTCCTTGAGCGCCTTGGCCACCGATTGGTAATCGGGTTGTTCCGCCTCGTTGAGATACTTCTTCAACGCGGCGATCCGATCGGCCGCTTGTTCGGACTCCAGCGCTTTCGCCAGCAAGACTGCGTCGGCGCTTTCAATATCCGCCCGAGGTTGCTCTGGACTTGGATCCAACCCTTGGCCTGTCGTCTGGCCCACTTGCTCCATGCCATACGGTTTGGTGTCACCGGAGGCGGGTGGTACTACGTAGAGCTCCGCGATCCTTGGGTGAGCGTCACCCGATCCGTTCGCCTCTCCTTTGGCTTGGGCGTAGCGCAGCGCATAGCCCCTGTTCCCGAGCAAGCGCTTGATGGCCGCATCGAGGCGCAGCTTAGTGAACGTAGCGCTCAGTTCATCGTTTGGTACCGTGCTGGCCACGAAGACCTTGATCCGGGTCTCCTCAGCCACCCGAGCCAGAACGGTTCTCAAGGGAGCCTTGGATATTTTAGCGCTCAGTAGATCGCCCTCCACGGTGAGCATGACAGGAGTTTGTCCCGTCGTTGCAATGGCGTCCGGGCGTACCTGCACCGCGTCGCCTGCGACCGCCTCCCCCGGCTCTGCTGCCTGAGCGCGGTGGCTGGGCATCGAGGCGATCATGGAGGTACCGATCACGATGATCACGATGCGCGCGATCGAATTGCACCACAGACGAATGGGGGTAGACGAGACACGGTGCCTGCCCCCACCCGCGTCGATCTCGTTGCTGGTGCTGACGGGGTCAGAGTTATAGATGGTCATAGCGATTCTCCACAAAGGTGTTTGGTTGCCCCGCGACGGCACGCTCGCGATCGCGGGGCATCGTCCAGATCGGACCGGACCGCTGCTAGTGCTTAATTGCATAAGTAATAGATACTTGATAACGTCTTGGGCAAAAGGAGGTTCCTGTGCCCAAGACAGCTCCGATTCCGCGGTGTTCCGATGATGAGCGAAAGACCCTTGAAG
>Ga0187893_10015048_pt1 | contig 10431 bp, 11 predicted proteins | sample MA1701074metaG_FD_139574 | JGI IMG/M metagenome (GOLD analysis project Ga0187893, IMG submission 139574) | White microbial mat communities from a basaltic lava cave in the Kipuka Kanohina Cave System on the Island of Hawaii, USA - MA170107-4 metaG ...
CTTGCTCCGCGCGATCGCCAGCATGGGCCGCGAGAGGTCGAGCCCGACCACCTCGTGCCCGTCGTTCGCGAGCGGGATCGACACGCGGCCCGTTCCGCACGCCAGCTCGAGGATCGGCCCGCCCGTGCGACGCGCCTGTCGGCGGTAGAAGTCGACGTCGCCCGCGATCGCCGGCACGTCGGCGTGCATCATGTCGTAGAGCTCGACCGCCGGACCGCCCGCGACGTACATCTCCTTCATCGAGCGACCTTCACGGTCACCTGAACCGGGTAGAGGAACGAAGGATCGCCGCGGCGGCGCACCTCGTCGAGCATCGTCTTGATCGACGGCTCGAGCTTCCCCTCGAACACCTTCCGGTCGTTCCACGTCACGCGCACCGGCTTCGAGAAGTCGACGAGCCGGTCGTTGAGCCAGAGCCGCAGCTCCTTCACGCCGTCGCCGTCGATGTCGATCCGGTTCTGCGACCGCTTGGCGATCGCCGTGAACCGCATCTCCTTGTCGAGCCCCATCCGCTTCTCGATCAGGTTCCCCTCGAAGTCTTTCACGGGAAGCTCGACTTTCGACGCGCCCGTCACGTCGAGCACCTCCACCCAGTATGCGCGGTTGAAGATCGTCTCCCAGCTCGTCCACCGCACTTCGGGCGGATCGGCGACCCGCCGCTTCGTCGCCAGCCAGTCCATGATCCGCGGCGTCTCCTCCGGGAACCACTCGTGCCCGCCCTCCGGCAGCTCCTTGTACGAAAGGTCGTAGCTCCACCCGCCGAGGATCGTCTTGACGTCGCGCACCGACGCGATCGGCAGGCCGTGGTCCTTCGCGCCGACGGTCCACGCGACCGGCAGCGCGCGGAGGTTGCGCGCGTAGAAGAGGTGCGTCTCCCTCCCCTCGCCGCGCTGCACGAGCTTGAAGTGCGGGATGCCGCCCCGCGGCGCGGCGGCGGCGAAGCGGTCGGGAAAGAGCGACGCGATCTGCCAGGTGCCGTTGGCGCCCATCGACACGCCGTCGATCCATACGCGATCGACGTCGATCGGGTAGCGCACGAGCGCGTCGCGCAGCGGCGCGAGCGCACTCGAATAGCCGAGCCGCGAATGCCCCCACCCGCCGCGCCCGGCCTGCGGGGCCAGCACGTAGATCGCCCGGCCCTTGAGCTCCCTGAGCCGCATGTCGATCCACTCCTTCGCGTCGCCGCCCTGCGCGTGCAGCGTGAGAAGAAGCGGCAACGGCTCGCCCTTGGCGGCGGCCGGAATGCCGATGTGGTACGCGATCGTGACGCCCGGGTCCGCATCGGAGACGACCTCGTGCTTCACGATGACCCCCGTCTCCTTCGGCGCGGGCGGGAGCATCGCCGCCCTCACCGCGCGATCGATCGCCGCGACGTCGCCCTTCGGCACGTCGCCGCCGTTCTTCAGGTACTCGCGGACCGCGTCGACGGGCTGAAGAGCGAGCGCCAGCGCGAGAGCCAGCATATGATCTAGACGTCCATGATACCGATCATCCTTGCCGCCGGCGCCTCCACCCGCATGGCACGCCCGAAGGCGCTCCTCGACTTCGACGGCAAGCGCGCGATCGACCTCATCCTCGACACGTGCGCTGAGGCGAAGCTCCAGACGCCCGTCATCGTCCTCGGGCACGACCCGGACATCGCCGTGCCGCGCGGCACGGTCGTCGTGAACCGCGACTGGGAGCTCGGCCAGACCTCCTCGCTCAAGTGCGGACTGAAGGCGGCCGGCTTCTCGACGATGTTCCTCCTCTGGCCCGTCGACTGCCCGCTCGTGCGCGCCGCCGACCTGCGCGCGCTTGTCGACGCCTACTACAAGGCCGGCTTCGTCGAGAAGACGTTCATCCCGTCGCACGACAGGCGCCGAGGACACCCCGTCCTCTTCCACAGCCTCATCGCGAGGGACCTGCTCGCGATTCCCGACGACGAGCCCGCGCGGACGGTGTTCAACAGGCACGCGATCGCGTACGTCGAGGTCGACGCGCCGTTCGTTTTGATGGACATGGATACGCCCGAGGACTACGCTCGGCTCCTGGAGGCCTACCGCACGTGGAAGTCTCGCGCCAGGTAATGCGCAAGGCCGCCGAGCTGCTCGACGCGGGCGTGCCCTTCGCGCTGTGCACCATCGCGACCGCGAAGGGGAGCGTCCCGGCGAAAGTCGGCGCGAAGATGGTCGTGCTCGCGGACGGCACGCAGTTCGGCACCGTCGGCGGCGCGGGCCTCGAGGAAAAGACGAAGGCGATCGCGCGCAAGTGCATCGCCGACCGCGCGGGCGGAATTCACCGGTTCGAACTCGCGTATTACAAGGAGGGAGGGCTCGACAGCCTCTGCGGGGGCACCGTCGAGATCCTCGTCGAATACATGTCGGGCGGACCGCACCTGCTCATCTGCGGCGGCGGGCACGTCGGCCTCGAGGTCGCGCGCCTGTGCGACCAGCTCGAGTACGCCTACTCCGTGCTCGACGATCGCGCTCCGTTCGCCGCGCGCGAGCGCTTCGCGAAGGCGAAGCACCTCTTCGTCGCGGCGCCCGCCGACTTTTTCGCGAAGGAGGACCTCGCGAAATTCAGTCACATGGTGCTCCTGGGATACTCCCACAAGATCGACACGGACATCCTCTTCGAGTGCGTGAAGAAGTTCCACGGCTGGATCGGCGTCATCGCGAGCAAGATGAAGAAGAAGGAGATGTTCATGCGGCTCAAGGCGCGCGGCGTCTCGGACGCCGAGCTCGCGCGCGTCGAGGCGCCGATCGGGCTGCCGATCGGCAGCGAAACCCCGGCCGAGTGCGCGGTGTCCATCCTGGGAAGCATCATCCGTCACGTGAAGGGCGCAACCCCCATTCCGGAGGACGCGGATGTCAAAGAAAGCGAAACGCGGTAGCGGCGGACTCTCGCGCCGCGAGTTCCTGTCGGCGGGCGCCGCCGCGGGAAGCGCCGCGATGATCGGCGAGGCGAAGACGCGGCGCGGACCCGCGTCGATCGGCCCGAAAAAGTCGACGATCACGCTCAACGTCAACGGCAAGGACCGCGAGCTCGACGTCGAGCCGCGCGTCACGCTCATGCGCGCGCTGCGGAACTACCTCGACGTCACGGGGCCGAAGGAGATCTGCGACCGCGGCGCGTGCGGCGGATGCAGCGTGCTCGTCGACGGCCTCCTCGTGAACTCGTGCATGATGCTCGCGATGGACGCCGTCGGGAGGAAGGTCGTCACGGCGGAAGGCCTCTGCGACGGCGACAAGCTCTCGCCGATCCAGCAGGCGTTCTGCGAGAAGGACGCGCTCCAGTGCGGCTTCTGCACGCCGGGGATGGTGATGGCCTGCCAGTGGACGCTCAACCGCCACAAGGAGCCGACGCTCGCGCAGATGAAGAGGGACCTGAGCGGCAACATCTGCCGCTGCGGCACGTACAACCGCGTTTTCGAAGCGGTCCAGCTTGCTGCGAAGAAGAGGTAGCCGATGGGAAAGATCAAGACGAAGGTCGGGTTCGGCGACAAGGTCCGCGAGATCGAAGTCGACGTCCCGGACGGCGACGCCGAGCCTTGGGGGGCCGACGCGAAGCTCTCGGTCGTCGGAACCGACGTCATCCGCGTCGACGCGGCGGCGAAGGCTTCGGGCCGCGCGAAGTACACGTACGACGTGAAGCCGAGCGACCTGCTCCACGCGTTCGTGCTGCACTCCCCGTACGGCGCCGCCACGCTCAAGAAGCTCGACACGTCCGCCGCGGAGAAGATGCCCGGCGTGAAGGGCGTGCACCGCTTCAAGAAGCGGGGCGACCCGGTGCTCTACCACGGCGACGAGATCGTCGCGATCGCGGCCGAGACCGCCGAGCAGGCGGAGGACGCGCTCAAGGCGGTGGCGGTCGAGTACGAGCGGAAGCCCGTCGTCACCACCATCGCCGCCGCGATGAAAGACGGCGCGCCGCAGGTGTTCGACGGCAAGCCGAACCTCCAGCGCGGGCGCTCCCAGGGCCGCGACCCGTCCGACGCGATCCAGGGCGCGGACAAGGTCGTCGAGGCGACCTACGAGACGCAGGTGCAGACGCATTCGTCGCTCGAGCCGCACGGGAGCGTCGCGAAGTTCGAGGCCGACGGATCTCTGACGGTCTGGTGCAGCACGCAGGCGACCTTCGGGATCAAGGGCCAGGCCGCGAACGCGGCGGGCCTCCGCGGCAACAAGGTGCGCGTGTTCGCGGAGTTCGTCGGCGGCGGCTTCGGCAGCAAGTTCGGCCTGCACCCGTCGGGCCAGGCGGCCGTCGCGCTCGCGAAGCAGACCGGCCGCCCCGTGAAGTGCATGATGACGCGCGAGGGCGAGCACACGACGGGCGGCAACCGGCCGTCGAGCCTTCAGAAGATGAAGGGCGGCGTGGGGGCCGACGGCGTGATGCGCGGCCTCTCCGTCGAGATCCACGGCAGCGGCGGGGTCGGCGGGGGCGGCGGCGTGCCGAACCCGATGATCTACAACTTCGGCGCCGCGCAGAAGACGGAGTCGGGCGTCTTCATCAACGGAGGGCCCGCGGCCGCCTTCCGCGCGCCCGGCCACCCGCAGGCCGCGTTCGCCGTGGACAGCTTCCTCGACGAGTGCGCGCACGCGGTCGACATAGACCCGCTCGAGTTCCGCAGGAAGAACTGCGGCGACGAGCTCTACCTCGCGGAATGGGACCTCGGCGCGAAGCTCATCGGCTGGGAGCGCCGCAACAGGAAGCCCGGCGACGGCGCGGGCCCGCTCAAGCGCGGGATGGGCATGGCCTCCACGCGCTGGGGCCAGATCGGGCGCGAGGGGAGCCGCGTGGACGTCGTCGTCGGCAGCGACGGCACCGTCGAGGCGCACAATGGCGCGCAGGACATCGGCACCGGCACGAAGACTATCCTCGCGACGATCGTCGCGGAGGAGCTCGGCATCAAGGCGTCGCAGGTCGTCGTGAAGATGGGCGACACGGACCTGCCGCCCGGGCCGGGCAGCGGCGGTTCGACCACCGCTCCGTCCGTCGGCCCCGCGGCCCGCAACGCGGGCATCGCGGCGAAGAACGCGCTCGCGAAGGCGGCAGCGGCGAAGCTCGGGTGCGAGGCGAAGGACGTGACGTTCGCCGACGCGAAGCTCTCGGGCGGCGGCAAGAGCGTGACCTTCGAGGAGGCGTGCAAGCTGCTCGGCGAGGAGCGCTCGCGCTTTTCGGGCGACCGCGCGAAGAACTACGGGACGTACCGCGGCGGCGTCGCCGGATGCCAGTTCGCGGAGGTGGAGGTCGACGTCGAGACCGGCATGGTCCGCCCGATCAAGATCGTCGCGGTGCAGGACGCGGGTCGCGTGATCTCGAAGCTGACGTTCGAGAGCCAGGTGCTCGGCGGCGTGATCCAGGGGATCAGCTACGCGCTCCACGAGGACCGGATGCTCGACCGCAACGTCGGCACCCAGGTGAACGCGGACTTCCTGAACTACAAGATCTCCGGCGCGAACGACATGCCGGAGATCGTGCCCGTGGCGTTCAGCGTCGCCAACGCGGGGAACAACTGCGGCATGGCGGGGCTCGGCGAGCCGCCGACCATCCCGACCGCGGCCGCGATCGCGAACGCCGTCTTCAACGCGACGGGCGCGCGCGTGCGGACGCTGCCGATCACGCCCGCGCGGATGCTGGCGGCCCTGGGAAGGAAGGACTGGTAGCCATGAAGAACTTCGAATACGTGCTGCCGAAGTCGGTCGACGAGGCGTCGAAGGCCGCCGCGGAGAAGGGCGCGCGACTCAAGGCCGCGGGCGTCGACCTCCTCGACGAGATGAAGGCGTACGTCGCGACGCCCGACAAGGTCGTGAACCTGCTCACCGTGCCCGGGATGCGCGACATCGCCGACCACAAGGACGGCACGCGCGTGGGCGCGCTCGTGACGCTGGCGCAGATCGCGGCGGCGGACGGGCTGCCCGCCGTGCTGCGACAGGCGGCCGACGAGGCGGCCACGCCGCAGGTGCGCAACGTCGCGACCGTCGGCGGCAACCTCGCGCAGCGCCCGCGCTGCTGGTACTTCCGCAGCGACGCGTTCGCGTGCTCGAAGAAGGGCGGCGACACCTGCTACGCGATCGACGGCGAGAACCAGTACCACGCGATCTTCCACACGAAGCCGTGCCCGATCGTGCACGCGTCGAACCTCGCGCCCGCGCTCGTGGCGCTCGACGCGCGCGTCATCACGAACAAGCGCGAGATCGACATCGAGAGGTTCTTCGTGCTGCCGAAGGAGGCGATCGACCGCGAGAACGTGCTGGAGCCGGGCGAGGTGATCACGTCGGTCGCGTTCCCGGCGCGCGCGCGCTGGCAGTCGTGCTTCCGCGAGGCGCGCGACAAGGAGTCGTTCAGCTGGGCGCTCGTCGCGGCGGCGGTCGCGCTCCGGATGGACGGCGACGCGGTCGGCGAGGCGCGCGTCGTGCTCGGGGCGGTGGCGCCGGTGCCGCTGAGGTCGAAGGAGGCGGAGGCGGAGCTGGCGGGGAAGAAGCCGACGGCGGAGGTCGCGGCGAAGGCGGCGGAGGCCGCGTTCAAGGGGGCGACGCCGCTCTCGGAGAACGGCTACAAGGTGCAGCTCGGGAAGGCGATCCTGAAGCGGACGATCCTGGCCGCGGCGGAGGGCAAGTAGATGAGCACGAACGACGACGCGCTTCGGGCCGAGGGGGACGTGGTCGTGCGCGGCAACCTCTGCCGGAACATCCGCTGCAAGGGGATGTACGTGACGGGCGAGATGTTCGCCGACCCGAACATGCTGCCGTACGACGCGACCGTGTGGTGGTGCACGCTGACGCAGAAGCCGGTCGGCCCGGACTTCCAGCCGTGCTCGGCGGCGGAGTGCCTGGCCGGGCGGAAGTGCTTCGTGGCGCCGGATCCGTCGTAGATCTTCGGATGCAATCGGGGGATGTCGAGATTCGGAGACATCCCCGAATTACATCTTCCAGCGCCCTGCCGATGTAGAATCTCGGCGGGGCCATGGCAGAGTACGACGACATCGCGGTGGGTCGCGCGGTGCTCGAGAAGTCCCTCGTCCCGCGCGAGGCCATGCTCGACTGCCTCTTCGAGATGGTCGCCGAACGCAAGGGCGAGCGCGCGCGCGGCTTCCCGCGCCCGCTCGGCGTCATGCTCGTCCAGAGGTCGCTCCTCACCGAGGTGCAGCTGCGGGACATCATGGCGGAGCGGCTCGCCCCCGGCAAAAAACCCGCGCGCATTGCGGAGATCCCGCTCGGCGAGATCCTCCTCGGCCTGGGGTATGCGCGGACCGACCAGGTCAAGCAGGCGCTCGAGACGCAGCAGGCCACGCGCAAACCGGGCGCCCCGCGCCCGCGCCTCGGCGAAATCCTCGTCGAGCGCGGCCTCGTCACCGCCGAGCAGGTCGCCCGCGCGCTGGCCTACCAGTCGAAGGAGATCTACCGCTGCACGCGCTGCGCCGTGCGCGTGAACCTCTCCAACCCGCGACTCGACGAGGATCACGCCTGCCAGCTCTGCGGCGGGAAGCTCGTCCCCGCGGAGGCCGGCAAGCTCGACGTCCACGACTCCGTCGTCATGTCCCCCACCGACAGCGACCGCCGCCCGCTCCCGGGCAGCGACTCCACCTGGGGCGACGACTCGAACCCCGGCACGAATCCCGCGATCGATCCCCAGGCGCTGGAGATCGACCGCGCGGCCGACCTCTTCGTCCGCCAGAAGGGGATCGCGCGCCGCGACACGCTGCGAGAGGCGCGCCGCGTGCAGATGGAGATCGGCCGCTACGGCCTCACCGTGCCGCTCGTCGAGGTGCTCCGCCGCACGAACACCATCACCTGGCAGCAGGCGCAGATGCTCGAGAAGGTCGACTTCGCCGAGATCGTCCGCCAGCCCGACTGGAAGGAGCAGGAGGTCCCGGGCTACAAGGTGCGGGAGAAGATCGCCTTCGGCGGCTTCGCCACGATCTACACCGCGCAGCCGATTTTCGGCCAGAACACCGTCGCCCTCAAGGTGCTGCGCCACGAACGCGCCGACGACCAGACCGTCGCCCGACTCAAGCGCGAGGCGAACCTCCTGCGCAAGCTCGACCACCCGAACATCGTCAAGGGCGTCGAGTACGGCCACCGCGACGGCACGCACTACCTCGTGATGGAGTACTTCGCCGGCGTGTCGCTCGGGCAGGCGATCGCCGAGAGCCGCGGGTTCGCGCCGCGCCTGGCCGTCGTCATCCTCCGGCAGATCGGCGAGGCCCTCGACTACCTGCGCAAGGAGGGGTGGATCCACCGCGACGTGAAGCCGGACAACATCCTCGTCGACACGCACAACCAGGCGAAGCTCTGCGACCTCGGCTTCGCGATCGAGATCCCGCGCGGCGACAAGCGGACGATCTCCGTCGGCACGATGGGGTACGTCTCGCCCGAGCAGGCGCGCGGCGAGTCGGACGTGGGCATCGGCACGGACATCTACGCGCTCGGCCTCACGTTCTACGCGATGCTCGCCGGCTTCGAACCGTTCAGCGGCGCGAGCTCGCAGGTGATGGTCTCCGAGTTCGTCGAGGGCGGCCTGCCGCCGCCGGACCTCCTCAAGGTGAAGGCGCCGCCGCCCGTCCTCGATCTCATCCGCCGGATGACGATCCCCGACCGCGAGCGCCGCGTGCCGAGCTACCAGGACCTCTTCGGCGCGCTGGACAAGCTGGGGCTGTGAGGACGAGTCCCGCGTCCGGAGTGGTCTTTCTGGTGGCGGCGCTCCTCACGTCGTGCGCGAAGCCTCCACCCGCCTACACGGGCGACGGCGCGGAGCTCATCGGCCGGACCTGGAGCGCGGACGGCCTGCGGTGGATCGACGCGCGGCCCGCGCCCGGCCGCGTCACGCTCGTGCGCTGGTGGACGAACGGCTGACCGCTCTGCGAGAACTCCGCGCCGGCGATCGCCGCCCTGGAGCGCGAGTTCGGGATCGCGGTCGTCGCGGTCTACCACCCGAAGCCGGCGCGCGACGTCGCGGACGCGGACGTCGTCGCGGCGGCGCGGGCGATCGGCATGCCGGGGGCGCTCGCGGTCGACCGCGACTGGGCCGTGCTCGACCGCACGTGGCCGCCGGATCGGCGCGGCTTCACGTCCGTGTCGCTCGTCCTCGACCGCGCGGGCGTGATCCGCTGGCTGCACGCGGGCGGCGAGATGGGCGAAACCGAGCTGGCGGCCCTGCGGGCGGCGATCGCGGCGATGAGGTAAGGGGAGTCCCTGCGGCGCCGAGCGGACGCCGCAGGGGCGTCCTCTCTAGCTGACCTCGGTCAGCGCGAAGAGCCGGGCGACATCCTCGGGCGCGACGAGCGCGCTCTCGCACACGAGCTCCAGAGCCGCGAAGTCGAACGCGTACGCGTTCCAGTCGAAGTCGATCGGTTGAGTGTCCATCGTTCTCCCACCCGACTGAAAGGAAACGGCCGCGCCCGGTTACGCGATCACGGCACGCGGCGCCGCGGCGGTCGGAATCGGATGCACGAGTGAATCGACGGCGTGATATCGGTCCCGTCCATTGGAGCCCCGACAGCTCGAAGCTCGCGTTCGGCGCGATCCGCGGCCGAGAGGTCGTGTGGCAGGTGCTGGGCGTGCGGTAGCGGGCCCGCTCACTTCCGTCCGAACGCCGCAGGCATGCTCGTCGCGATGAGCGGCGTCACTTCGGCAGCGCGATGTCCTTCAGCTCGAACTCGAACCCGTCGTAGACGTACTCGAGCGTCGCGGCGATCTCGATCGTCGCCGCGCCCTTCGGCGCGTCGTACGTCAGCGTCCACGTCGTCTTGTCGCGCGAACCGGTCCCGCTCATGCCGTGCGGCCGCAGCTCCTGGCCGTCCTCGCCCTTCACCTTCACGTCCTCGGAGGAAATCCCGTGATGGTCCTGCCACGCGTCGCCCGCGTCCTCCGGATCCTTGACGCGCTCCACCCGGCCGGTGACCTCCACCACGACGCGGTAGTTCGCGCCCTGCGCGCCGGCCTCCTTGAGCGTGATCTTCGCGCCCGCGAGGTCCTTCGTCGCTCCCGTCTCCGACGCGGCGGCGAACGAGACGGACGCCCCCTTCGCGGGGAACCGCAGCGCGACCTTCGCCTTCACGGCGGCGATCTTCGACGCGTCCGACTCCGGGAACTTCGTCTGCTGGTGGTGCGTGTGCCCGACCTGGTTCCAGCCGCGACCGTAGCGGATGCGGTTGCGGCCCCCCGGCTGCGGCTTGTCCGGCAGGAGCGAGCGCCCCTTGTCGTCCGTCATCTCCGTCACCTCGAAGCGCGCGACGGACTCGGGCTTGAGGTCCGGCGGCCAGAGGATCTGCATCTGCACGGACGCGTTCGAGGTCATCGTCTTGAAGTCGTTCGCCTTGATGAACTGGATGTGCGTGACGGCGGCGCGGTAGTGGCGGACGTAGACGCGCGGGACGTCCGCGAACCCGCCGCCGCGCCAGAGACGCACGGCCGGCGCCGCGTCGTCGCGGGAGTCGATCGAGTACGACGA
>Ga0187893_10015049_pt1 | contig 10431 bp, 8 predicted proteins | sample MA1701074metaG_FD_139574 | JGI IMG/M metagenome (GOLD analysis project Ga0187893, IMG submission 139574) | White microbial mat communities from a basaltic lava cave in the Kipuka Kanohina Cave System on the Island of Hawaii, USA - MA170107-4 metaG ...
CCTGGGTCCACTGCAAGCGGCTGGCGATCTCGCTGTTGCTGGCGCCTTGGGCCGACCAGAGCACGATTTTTGCGCGGGCGACGATGGCGTGGGGCAAGCTGCGTGAGCGAGCCAAACTGGACAACTGCAGGCGCTCATCTTCGCTCAGGACAAGCTCCGTTTTGGGACGACCGATCGACATAACCCAGCTTAAACTCAAGCCGTGTTTATGTCAACTATTTATGGGACACAACACTAGCTCTAACTACTGCTCAGAGATCATACTTCAAACCAAACTACATTTCCCTCACGGCAACGCAGATAGCGCTAATGATCCGAAAATCTGTATCCATAAACTCGATTCCTGGTCTTTCGCAGTTGGCATTATTTGTAACAGTAAACGCCTCAAAGCGACATTGAAGATGGTGCTCCCCACTGGGTCAAGCCAAGCGCAAGACCCACATTGCGGGCAGCGTTACCAAATTGACCGAATGGCTCCAGCACAAATGCGGATGTGTTCAGCCAACGGCCGGTGCTTCGCTCGTTACTGTCCAAGATCACAGAGTCCCTGTAGCATTGGTTCGATCATTAAATCTGAATTCGACTGCAAACCCACAGCGGATATTCATCGGATTGCCGCTCATCATAGTCACTATCGAATCAATCTGCCTGCCAGCCACCAGCACGTTGCTGATTCTCCCCGGTCAAGAAATGTCCGCCGTTTGCCCAAGTAAATCGTAAACGGACGTTATTAGCTGATAATGTCTTTCACCACATTGCCGTGAACATCGGTGAGCCGAAAGTCTCTGCCACTATAGCGGTAGGTGAGGCGGGCATGATCCAGCCCCATCAAGTGCAGGATGGTGGCGTGCAGATCGTGAACATGGACCCGATTCTCGGTGGCCCGGAAACCAAAATCGTCGCTCGCCCCATAGACGAAGCCGCCTTTGACACCTCCACCTGCCAGAAGCGTAGTAAATGCCAGGTGATTGTGATCACGGCCGTTGTTGATCTGCAGGGCAGCACGGTTCTCCAACACGGGTGTGCGGCCAAACTCGGTTCCTATGACAACCAGAGTCTCGTCCAGAAGGCCCCGTGATTTCAGGTCGTTAATGAGCGCGGCAATCGGTTTGTCAGCCTCGAGCGCCAGCTTCTTATGCTCCATGATGTCACCATGGCTGTCCCAATTGAGTCCTTGGCGGTCGCAGAAGTAGACCTGGACCATCCGGACACCATGTTCGACGAGCCGGCGAGCCATTAGGCAGCCGTTGGCGAAATCTCCTTCCCCGTACATCTCCCGCGTAGCTTTGCTTTCCTTGCTGACGTCAAATACATCTGGAGCCTCCGTCTGCATTCGAAAGGCCACTTCCATGGCATGAATGCGAGCTTCGAGTTCCAGATTCTTTTCTCTGCCTTGCAAATGCAGCCGGTTCAGCTCTGTCAACGCCTCAATCTGCTGGCGCTGCTCGGGCAAGGTCGCATCCTGCTCACTCGAAATAAAATCAATCAGCTTCTTCGGATCCTTGATATTGTCACGAATGAGCGATCCCTGGTAGACCGCGGGCAGAAACGCCGAACTCCAAAGTGGAGACCCGATTGAAGGAGGCCCGGGACACAAGACGACGAAACCGGGAAGATTCTGATTCTCGGTACCCAGCCCATACGTCAGCCACGATCCCAGCGCGGGCCGCCCCATTTGCAAGGTGCCACAATTCATCAGCAGCATGGACGGCTCATGAGTCGGTGTCTCCGCGTACATCGAGCGGATAACGCATAGATCATCGGCGCACTGCCCGAGAAACGGAAAAATCTCGCTGACATCAAGACCGCTCTGCCCATACTTCTGAAACTTAAAAGGAGACCGCATCAAGTTGCCGGTCGTATTCGAGGTTTGCGGATTTCCGCCAGGTAGGGGCTGGCCGTGATACTTGTCCAGCATGGGTTTCGGATCAAACGTGTCGATGTGCGACACGCCACCATTCAGGAAAAGAAAGATGATGTTCTTCGCTCGGGCAGGAAAATGAGGTGTCTTGACGTTCAGAGGTCCCGGAGCGGGCGTGGACGAAGCGGCTTGGAGGCCCGCCAAAGCGGAGAAACCTACCATCCCAAATCCTCCGCCCATTCGGCGCAAGACGTCACGGCGGGTTATTGGGGACTGAAGTATCGCATGGCGCTGTTTCATCGGTAGCCCTACCTTCTATGCAAGCGGATTAGTCCAAGTAACTAAATTCATTGGAAGCCAGCAGAATCTGTGCATACTCTTTCGACAGCAGACGCTTGGCCTCGGGGTCGTCCTGGCGCTTAAGGAACTTGAGACCGATTTCGACTTCCGCGTTCGTCGCCTCCCTGGCGTAGAGAATCCGATAGGCCAAGGCAATCCGGGCGGCATCCTCTTCGCCCGCCTCCCTATGGAGACGCTGAGCGAACATTTCGGACTGCTTGAGGATAACGCTACTGTTCAAAAAAAACAGCTGCTGCGAAGGCACATTCGTGACGCCTCGCTTCTCGCTGCTAATGACAGGATTTGGGAAGTCGAACAATACCAGCATGTCGTCCAGATTGACTCGGCTGATCTTAGCGTAAACAGCGCGCCTGGGGTTGTCGGGATTCAACTCCTGGGAGGGACCTCCCAGGCTCGGATCCAGGGTGCCGGACACAAAGAAAAGGGTATCTCGCAGAGCTTCGGCGTCGAGGCGCTTTTGAGGGGCGTGCCAGAAGAGTCGATTGTCCGGATCCTTCGCTAGATTGGTTTCGGAGGACTCCGAGCTGAGCTGGTACACCGACGATAGCAGGATTTCACGGATCAGGCTCTTCATCGATCCCTTCTGCTGGGCAAAACGAGCCGCCAGGTACTCCAGTAACTCGGGATGGCTAGGACGATCCCCCATCTGGCCGAAGTTGCTGGGGGTCTGAACGATTCCATGTCCAAACAGCTGGTCCCAGATCCGATTCACGATGACGCGGGTGGTTAACGGGTGGCCGGCTATCGCCTCCGCCAGCTCCAGTCTGCCGCTGCCACGCGTGAAAGGGTGCGGCTCGCCATCTGACAAGACCGCAAGAAATCTCCGTGGAACCTCATCACCAAGATCATAAGGGTTCCCTCGAACATTCACTCGAAGATTCTTCGGTTCCGACGACTCCTTTAGGCCCATGAAGAATGGGAAAGGCTTCGGAGAGTCTTTCTTCAGAACATCCAGTTCAGCACTCAACGTCTCCAAGTGACTTTTCCATTCAGGACGCAGGAAACGATCGAGCGCTTCGCCGTCATAAACCAGGATGCCCTTGAATTCCTTCTTGCGCGGTTTCCGCCTGAAAAGATCACCCCACAGAACGTACCGATCCCGCTCCATCGATTTGCCCGGCAGCAGGCCAAAGGGATCGTCACCGGTAAACCCGTTGGGCCCCAGGATCTTCGTGGGCGGCGTAATCTGCGCCAGAACACGCTCATTCGCTGCGTCGAGCTGTTTCTGCTCCGAGGCAAGCTGAATAGCCAGAGCCTGAAACTCCTTGGCAAATTTCAGCACCTCTGCCTCGCTGGCTCCCTTCGCGATAAGCTGGCTCCAGGGCTCGAGGTAAGAATGTTCTTTTTCCGTCTTGACCAGATAGTTAAGCCACCGCTCCAACGTCTCCCGGTCCAGATTCTCCTGGTCTGCGACGGCGGCGAGTTCCCGCTTCTCAGGTCCAACCACCCTCCAAGTGCCCATCAGGTACGAGGCAATTTTGCGTGTCTGAATCTCAGCCAGTTGGTCCGCGACCGTCTTACGGAAATCCTCGATCAGCTTTTCCTGTTCTTTTGTCCTGCTCAGATGTTCCTGGTAGGCCTGGACTTGGTTTTCGAGCACCAAGGGATACTCGTTGTAATCAGAACCCGCGAAGATGCCGGCCAGGGCATAGTAGTCTTTGGTCGCGATCGGATCGAACTTATGGTCATGGCACCGGGCACAGGCTACCGTCAACCCCAGGAAACCGCGCGTCAGCGCGTCAATTTGGGCGTCGTGCTCCAACGCCCGGGCTTCCTGCTCCTTAAAGACGTCGTAAAACCAGGGCCCGACGCCAAAGAAACCCAGTCCCGGTTTCAAACGGTTCGACCCTTCCTCTTCCAACAAGTCACCAGCAATCTGCGCCTTGACGAACAGATCATACGGCATATCGCGATTGAAGGCCTCAATGACCCAATCCCGATACCGCCAGGCATTGCCGTAGGATTCAACGCGAGTGCCGCGCGGATCATCCTCGCCATAGCGCGCCACATCCAGCCAGTGACGTCCCCAGCGCTCCCCAAAATGGGGCGACGCCAGCAAGCGGTCCACAACTTTCGCAAAGGCTTGGGGAGAAGAATCCGATAAGAACTTGTCCACCTCTTCCGGAGTGGGAGGCAGGCCGATCAAGTCAAACGACGCCCGCCGGATCAGAGCGCGCTTTTGCGCCTGCGCCACGGGTTGTAGGCCCTGCGCCTCAAGTTTATTGAGAATGAAATAGTCGATCGGTGAACGGGGCCAACTTGTATCCTTCACAGCGGGCTGGGAAGGCATCTGGAGCGGCTGAAAGGACCAAAATGCCCTTTGTTCTGGCCGTATGATGTACGCTTTTTTGTCCGCTGCCGGGCCGGGTTCCTTTCCCCCGGGCCAATGCGCTCCGTCCTCCACCCACTTTTTCAGAGCGGCAATCTCGGTATCGTCCAGCTTGCCCGTAGGGGGCATTTTCAAACGGGCATGCGTATAGCTGATCGCCTGTACGAGAATACTGCTCCCGGGGTTCCCAGGCACGATTGCCGGACCTGACTTCCCACCCGTCAACACATGCTCTCGGGAGTCGAGCTGCAGTCCACCCATCTTCGACTCGGTGTGGCAAGCCCAACATTGCTTCGCAAAGATCGGCTGAATGCGGTTCTTGAAGAACTCTGCGGGGTCTGTTTTCGACTCATCGGCATAGGCGGGCGCAGATAAAACAGCAAAACTCACCAACCCCAGCCAGATAGACTTCCCTTTCATCATGATCAACCTTCGTAGCCTAACACTCGCTACACTGGCAGCTGTCCCTGGAGTCTTTCGGGTGCAGCACAAGCCGTGCGAGATGTTTAATGATCATTAGTGATGATCTCCTCTATTCTACCTCCCCGACTCACGGAGTGTCAATTCACTCGCCGGACGTTCAGGAGGTGAACTACGACTATTGCATACTACTGCGTTGACAGGCGCTGGAGAAGTAGGTCATCATCAACGATGATCATTAAGACTGCTTGCAGAGGATGGCGGTAGAGCGTTGCTACCGCGGGGACTGTGGTTGCACCCGGACGGCGCACTTTGGGCTGCGTTTGACATTCTGTCCGGTAGGCCGACCGCGAGTACAGGGCTGGTTCCTCAACTCATGAGCCTTTTGCGGCGGAGGGAGAGCCGTTCCTTTCTCCGTGTGTCAATTTATGGAATCCGGTCGACCTATAGCGATTTCGCACGTTCTCTGCTGTCCTCGGGACCCGCATCATTTGCCTGCACTCTGCCCTTCCGTTCGTCGGGCGCAGTGCAGGCACCAAAACTAGACAAAGGATGGGCAAGAATTGAAAACTTCGAACCTAGGCACAACCGCTCGATACGCCGAGTTCGTGGAGAGCTTCCACTTTGACCAGCTTCCAGCAGCCGTCGTGGACCGAACCAAAGATTTGCTGTACGACGGACTTGGCTCGCTTCTCGGTGCAGCCTCGCCACGCTTTGATATTGTGCCGGTGCTCGAAAAATGGGTCACCGCGTTGGGCGGCAAACCGGAATGTCCCATCTTCGGCACTGCACTGCGGACCGATTGCAACACGGCTGCCCTGGTGAACGGGACGCTGGGCTATTACTGCGATATCGAGCCTCATCATCCCGGCGCTATCATGCACGCGATCGCCGTTGTGGGCCCGTCTGTTCTCGGAGTGGGTGAGAAGCTTCGTTCCCCTGGCCGCGCCGTGCTCGGAGCATTGGCTCTGGGGATCGACGCAGCCTGTCGCGTGAGCTACGCGCTGGATGGCCCCACCCTTTACGCCCGAGGCCTTCACCCGACCTGCATCGCGGGAACGTTCGGCTCGATGGCGGCAGCCAGTCACCTTTTCGGTCTCAAGGGCAGGACTTTGCTGCATGCCTTCGGTTTGGCCGGCACCCAAACCTCCGGACTGCTTTCCTGGGTCGACGATCCGACCGAGCACTCGCGGCCCTTCAACATGGGTCTCGGATCCTTTCATGGCGTCCGAGCCGCTCATCTGGCCTCTTGCGGTTTCGGCGGACCTCCCTCGATCTTCGAGGGCAAGTATCCTTTGGGGGAGGCCTTCAGCGGCGCCTGGAACGAGGAGCAGCTTTTCAAGCAGCTGGGGGAGCAGTACAGGTTGATGGAAATGTACTTTAAACAGTACGCCTCCTGCGCGTTCACGCATCCGGCTCTGGATGGCTTGCTCGATATTGTAAGCACAGAAAGCGTCAAGGATGACGATATTCAACAGATCACCCTGCGATTTCCCAAGGCTGGTTACAAGATCATCGACAACAATGCCTTGCGGAGTCATTGTGCCCAGTATGTTCTGGCCCTCGGAGCCTACAAAGGAGTCATCGATTTCTATGACGTCCATCACGACCAACGCTCCGATCCACGTATTAAGAGGCTGTCGGAAAGCATCCAGGTAGTGGGCGATGAAGAACTCGACCGAACCTATCCCGACCTCTATCGCTCCATCTTGGAGCTGCAGACGAACGATGGAACCCGGCACACACGAGATGTCACCTATCCCAAGGGGTCGCCCGAGAACCCTCTAAGCCGCGACGATTTCCGGAAGAAGTTTGCGCGCATGACGGCGGATGTTCTGCCGGCGGGAAGAGCGGAGGAGATCGAGCACGCCGTATACAACATTGAGCAGCTGGACGACATCACTAGTTTGACACGCTTGCTGGTGGTCGGCTCCTAGCTGGTTTTGCCGGCTGGCGAATCGACGTCTCCCCAAAGTCAACCTGCCATGAATCGCGACTGTATGCGCTGAAGAGAGGGCTTTCACGTGGACGGAGCAAATCTGCTGGCCGCTATTTCACTCTCGATTGCCTTACTGTTGCTTCTGATACTGCGGTTCAAGGTTCATGCGGTCTTTGCTCTTCTAGCCGCTGCCGTTCTGTTGGGTGTGGGCGCAGGCATGCCTCCAGCCGAGATTCTCACCTCCTTGCGGAAAGGCATGGGGGACCTGCTGGGATCGATTGCGTTACTGGTGGCGGGCGGCATGATCCTGGGCCGCATGATCGAAATTTCAGGCGGCGGTCAAGAAGTTGCTCGGTTCCTCATTAGCGCTTTCGGTCAGGATCGCATTCCATGGGCGATCATGACCGCCGGATACATTATCGCGATCCCCGTTTTCTTTGACGCCGGCTTCCTGACGTTGATTCCTCTGATGTGGAGCATGTCGAAGGAGACGAAAAAGTCTTTGCTGACCTTCGCGCTACCGCTGCTGTGCGGCCTGACTGCTACACACGGACTGGTTCCCCCTTCGGCTGGACCCGCTGCAGCCGCAGAACTTCTCGGAGCCGATATGGGTAAGGTCATCCTATATGGCATGCTGCTGGCCATACCGATGTCCGTGTCGGGCGGTATCGTCTACGCAAAATGGATCAGCCGGAGGATGTTCATCGAACCGCCCCGTCATTTAGCGGTCGCCGTGCCGAGGGAAGCTGAGCAAACTCGACGTACTCCCTCCTTCGGAACCGTACTCGCGGTCATCCTCTTTCCGGTCCTGTTGATCAGCATGGGTACTGCCGCACCGAGCGTCTTTCCGGAGGATTCCAAAATTCTGCCCTGGATTCTTCTTTTTGGATCTTCCCAGATCGCTCTGGTAATTTCCGCGGCAGTCTCTATCGTAGTGCTCGGTTTACGAAGCGGGCTAAAGGCCGACACGTTGCTGACACAGGTGGGAGAGTCCCTCAACGCCATCGGTTCCCTGATTATCATCATCGGTACGGCGGGGTCATTCAAACAGGTGATTGTAGACAGCGGAGCGGGGCCCTACTTTGCACAGTTCCTGGTTGGAGCACATATTTCACCGTTACTCATCGCGTTTTGCATCGGTGCGGCTCTGCGGCTGATTATTGGTTCGGCGACGGCTTCGATTCTTACGGCCGGGGGGCTTGCCGCTCCCGTGGCTGCGGCCTTCCCGCACGTCGATCCAGCGCTCATGGTGATGGGTGTGGCTATCGGAGGGTCCATCACGTCACACGTGAACGACGCAGGATTCTGGATGGTCAAGGAATACTGCGGCATGACGGTGCCGCAGACGCTCAAAGCATACTCGGTGGCGAAAGTGGTCACCTCGTTAACTGGGCTCGCGGCACTTCTGTTGCTAAGCCTCTTCGTCTAGCCCTCCCAGCGCTGTATCATGTGCAGGCCAGCCAGCTTCACCGTACTGCTTCTGTAGAGCACGCAACTGTCGAGTCAGGCCGCTGATGAGTGGTTCGGGTCTCACTGCAAGCCGAGCAGTCCCAAATAGCTCCCATCTCCGTAATACCCGATTGACGTTCCTCCCGAAAACTGGTCCAAACGAAACTAGGAAATCGAGCTTCGCTTCCATAAGCTGGAGAGGTCCGGAAAGGGGCCGGGAGGGCAAGGTGAAGCGAAGTCGATTCAATGAGGAACAGATTATCCGAGCGATTCACGAGCACGAGCAAGGCAAGACGGCGGAAGCGATCTGCCGGGAGCTGGGCGTGAGCCAGGCGAGCTTCTACACCTGGAAGAAGCAGTACGCCGGGCTGGGGATCGCGGAGCTGCGGGAACTGCGACAGTTGCGGGAAGAGAACGGACGGCTCAAACGGCTGGTGGCAGATCTGACGTTGGATCGCCAGATTCTGCAGGAGGCGTTGACAAAAAAGGTCTAAAGCCGGTCCAGCGGCGGGTGCTGGTGAACTGGGCCTGCGAGGTCTGGTCGATCAGCGAGCGCCGCGGGTGCCGGCTGTTCACGATCGAGCGGTCGAGCCAGAGGTATCAGCATCGTCGGGATCGGCAGGAAGCGCTACGAATGCGATTGAAGGAACTAGCGGCTGTGCGAGTACGGTTTGGCTATTTGCGGTTGTGGGCGATGCTGCGACGGGAGGGCTGGCAGGTCAACCGCAAGCGCGTGTACCGCCTGTACAAGCTGGAAGGGCTGGAAGTGCGGACCAAGAAGAGTCGGAAGATCGCCAGCCAGGTGCGGGTGCCCTTGCCCTCGGCGACGGGTCCGCAGGAGCGCTGGGCCATGGATTTCGTAAGCGACCGGCTGGCGGACGGAAGACCGTTTCGGGTGCTGACGATTGTAGACCAGTTCAGCAGACTCAACCTGGCTGTAGAGGCACGAAGATCGTTCACCGGCGAAGAGGTGAGCCAGGTGCTGGACGGGCCGCTGGCGCAACACGGCTATCCGATCTCGATCACGATGGACAACGGGAGTGAATTTTCGAGCAAGGCCATGGATGCGTGGGCGGTGGAACACGGCGTACAACTGAACTTCATTCGGCCTGGGAAACCAGTGGAGAACGGATTCATCGAGAGCTTCAACGGCCGCTTGCGAGACGAGTGTTTGGATGTGAATGTATTCTTTTCCCTAGCCGATGCCAACGAGAAGCTGCGTCGCTGGCAGAGTGATTACAACGAAGTCCGGCCGCACGGAGCTTTGGATGGAAGGGCACCGGAGGAATTTCTGCAGCAACAACGGACGACATGGACAACTGCCCTTCCCTTCGAACTCCCGTTCCGGAATAAGGCAGGGCGCAACGGTGGTCAAGGCGACCCTGCGGGCGTGGCCTGCGGCCACGGCCTTGACAACCGTTCCACCCTGCCGCGGATACCTGATAGGAGTTCGAAGCGAAGGGCTGGAAAGTGCGTGTTAGACTGTCGACTACCAGGAGCGACGAGTTCCTCGGAGCCGACGAAACCGTGCGTCCAAGAGGGTTGCGAAAGCCTCGAAATCCCAGTTTCAAATGGCCCAGTTTTGGGGTGAAGGTCAGTGCGCCGTCCGATCCCGCCATGGCAGACATATCCGACGGAGCGGCACGAGCGACCACACACTGTACTTTGGCGCTTTCGCGATTCACCGGGTCGGGATTTTCGGGGTCCCCGGTGCCGTCGAGCGTCCCGAGCAGACTGACGAGATGCCCTCCTGACGAGCCTCCCATCGCCCCTATTCGGTCGGCGCGAATGCCGAACCGTCCGGCAGAGTGACGAATGAACCGAACCGCGCGCTGCACATCCTCGACCGCTGCTGGATAGCGAAAACGAGGAGCTGCTCGGTGGTTAAGAACGAACACCGTGTAGCCAGCCTCAGCCAGTGGGACGGCGTAGGCTTGTTCCTGCCCCCTTTCCTTCAGCGGGCGGGCGTCGTGACCTGTTGGGTCATGCCAACCACTGCCGGAGACGAAGATGATGCCGTAGCCGTTAGGTTGCTCCGGATGGAAAATGTCGGTCAACAATGCGAGACCGGAG
>Ga0187893_10015051_pt1 | contig 10429 bp, 6 predicted proteins | sample MA1701074metaG_FD_139574 | JGI IMG/M metagenome (GOLD analysis project Ga0187893, IMG submission 139574) | White microbial mat communities from a basaltic lava cave in the Kipuka Kanohina Cave System on the Island of Hawaii, USA - MA170107-4 metaG ...
CTGGATATTTTCAGGATGTTTAAGTAAAGAGAGAGTAGTTGATAAGTTGAAAGGTTGATTTGTTGGTATGTTTAATAACAACAATCTTATTTCATTTTATTTTTTGGAGCCGGACTGTAGCACTGCTCTTTATCGCCTGTTGCGTCGCACTCGTGTACTTAATATCGTTACGCAACAATACAGGCTTTACCCAATTAACTTATCAACTCAGTCAACTTGTCAACTATCCAACTCAATTCCTATCTTTTTCATTAGCAAGGATGCATTTAAACTGGTGCAAATTCCTTCTTTAAGTTTATAATCAAAATACAATTCTTCTCCGGCAACCTGCACATCGAAATGGTAATTGGAAATATTATTTGGATAATCGTTTTCAAGTTTTGCCAATTCTACATCATGCGTGGCAATTAATGCTGCAGCATGTTCTTTGATCAGTTGTTTTATTAAAGCTGCCGAACCTGTATGACGGTCTAAAGAATTGGTGCCGCGCAGAATTTCATCTAAAAGAATAAACAGGTTTTCATGTTTATTTACTTCATCAATAATTGATTTTAGTTTTTTGAGTTCGGCGTAAAATGTAGAAGTATTTTCTGCAAGATTATCGGTGATGCGCATGCTGCTCATCAATTTGCTGATGGATAGTGTAAAGCTTTTGGCGCATACAGGCGCACCGGCATAAGCAAGAATCATATTAATACCGAGGCTTCTTAAAAAGGTACTTTTGCCAGCCATATTAGAACCGGTAATAAGATCAACTCTTGCAGTACCTGCAATACTGAATGAATTATCAATTCTCTGTTGCTCAGGAATTAACGGATGGCCTATCTCCGTACCCATTAATGTAAAATGCTTATCAGTAATAACAGGATAACACCATTGAGGATGATTGAAAGCAAGCGTTGCAATGGAATTGATTACTTCAATTTGTGCTGTGGCAGTAAACCATTTTGAAACAAGATTTTTGTTTTGTTCCTTCCATTTTTTCAGCGCCATCAGCTGATGCAGATCCCACAGCAAAAATGTATTGAGGATGATGAAGGCAAAGACATTTAATCTTACATCGAACCGGTTAAGGATGCTTTTAAGATGCGCTATTTCATCTGATGCTTTTAAGTTGTTGTGTTTTATCTGCTCTTGTGTGGCAAACAATAATTTGCTTTGAAATGTTTCTTTTTCAAACCAGTTCAGTTGTTTATACAATACACTTATTTCAGGAACTACCCTGGATAAAAGGTTATAAGTAGCGGTTATGTTTTTACTTATGAGCAGGGAGAAAATATAAAATGCAAATACGAGTAAAGAAAATACAGCGCCATTAATGATGTCTGAAAGACAGAGATATAATGCTCCCAGCGTTATAACCGGGTAAACGAATAAGAAGCTTTTCCAAAATGCTTGTGTAAAATGTTTTTCTGCTGTATCAAGCCATTGCAGCACACGCTTTTCGGTTTGAAGGCTGATTTTTTGCTTGTGGCCAAAAGCCTGTAGTTGCTGTCGCCATGCGGCTTTTGCTGCAAGTTCTTTTGCTGCTTCCTGCCGCAATAAAATTTCATCTTTGCTTAATGGTTTCAGCAATCTTTCTGCAAGTAATGCCTTTGCTTTTTCCGCATTGCAGCGGTTGATGTATTGATAAAGTGAAGCTTTACCAAACAGGTCAAGATCGGTGGCATAAGCATGGTGTTCCGGCTCAAGGTCTTTGCCGTCATAATGATTGTAATAGTGGCCCTTGCTGTATTCTATCTCATCTTTGTTAATGGCAACCAGCGTCTCAAAATTTTCGATGGTTTCCTTATTGTCTGTATCTTTTGAAACAATGAAAAGAAATAATGCAGTTCCTGCAATTATTGTTGTCAGAACAACAATGGCCGATGCTCCCCAAATATTGTAAACAATGAATGCTGTTATTAACAGTATTGCAAAACGAAGCCATCCAAGCAATCTTCTTTTTTTATACAATTGCTGTAATGTTTGCTGCAATTCTTCTATTCGTTTGTTGTAAAATGTTGCGGGGTTTTCAACCTGGTTCATGCGGGTGAAGCTACGGAAAAGAGTTTTATGAAATTAATACACAGTTGTTTTGTAAATTTGCTGTTCGTTTGAAAGTTCTTTGAATAAGAAATTGTAAAAGATAATTGAACCGGCTGCTCATTGCTGCATAAAAAACAAAGCGTACAAGAGTGCGACGCAAGCAAAGCTTAATAGCAGCAATGCAGGTTGGCTCATAATTATTTTACAAAATCTGAAATCTACAATCATCAATCGTAAATACTATGGGGCTGTACTGGTTTTGACAGCGCAGGTTACGGTAGGTGTAAGCATGCAGTGCGTTGTATCATTAGCACTTTAATCTGAAGATTCAAACTTTAAATGGCAATACTCAGTATGCCATGGCTGCCTAATCAGTGATTAGTTAGTCATTAGGGCCGCGTTGAGCAGGTTGTTCTGTTACCAGGCTCCGCCGCCGACTCAAAAAACAAACACAGAATGCTGCAATGGAAGGCTGTGACCATTGCTTAAGACCATACAGCTAAGCGCAGGATCGGTTTGTTCGTTTCCTGTTTTGTGCCGACAATCAATAATGAAATAAGCATGTAGAAAACTTATGGTAATTGTGTTTGGACGCGGGTTCGACTCCCGCCAGCTCCACAGTTTAGGGAACTAAATCTTATCAAAAGCCCGCAAACACTACGTTTTGCGGGCTTTTTTGTTTTCTCACTTTATCAAAAAGTATCAAATAATCTCAATTCTCAGGTGGTAGATTCGGTTACCAAAAAAATCGAAATCCGGGTGACCAAATTTCGCTGAAATCCTTGCTGGATAAGAAGTACACGAAATGGACATCTTGTCTTGCATCCTCTTAATATTTATTTTTAACCCCTCAAAAAAGGAGGAAATGATGGAAACGAATTGCGCCTTCTTTTTTACAGCAAAATATCAACAATTACAAAAGATGGATTGGTTCCAATTTATTTGCGTGTTACCATTGACGGCGCAAGATTTGAACAAAGTACGCAACGGTATATTACCTTATCCAAATGGTGTGTTGATGCAGGTAAAGCAAAAGGAAATACCGAAGAAGCAGGAACAATAAATTATTTTCCAGATGCACTTAAACAAAAAGTCTATAGCTATCAATCGGCAATTGTTCGTGAAGGATTTCCGTTGGCGGTCGAAGCATTAGACATCTTGTATAATTCAAATTTCTAAATGAAAGTTCCCGCAGATAACGCGGCAGTTTCGCAGAATCATCAAATTTTTTCAGCGGGAATTAGCGAAATCTGCGGGAAAATATATGAGAGAATCTAATTATGATAGAGGTCTATTCAGGAAAAAATGACTTGGAATTAAAGAAAGAACATATTCTGTAGTTGAAGTTTTTCAACAGCATAATGAACAAATGAAACTGCTAATTGGAACCGACTACCAAAATCAACCTGCGGAAAATACAAAACAATTTACGACTACACCTCAAGCTATATTAAATGGAAATATCAATTAAATGACATAAACATAAGCAAACTGACTTACAGTTTTATTGCAAAACACATTTACCGCTCTTGTATTTATTGATGCCGCTTACTCTTATACTCTTTTGGCGGCATACCCATAATTTTAGTAAACAGGCGGGAGAAATAGTAGGGATCGCTTATGCCAATTTTATCTCCGATTTCTTTTATACGAAGATTTGTAAATAGCAAATATTGACAAGCTTTCTGGATTTTTAGATGGTTAAAATAGTCAATGGGGGAAAAACCTGTTTTTCTTTTAAAGACGTATGAAAAATGAGATGAAGATAAATTAACTGCCGCTGCAATGTCTTCCAGCGATAATGTTTGATTAAGCCGTTCAGCCAAAAAGTCTATGGCTTTGTCTATTTCATCTTTTTCATTTCTTTTGGCTGCACCAGGAAGTTTGTTGTTGTATATCACGCTCACTAAAAAGTGCCACAAGCTCATGTTGGCATATATGAGATTATCGTTTGAGTATCCTCTTTCCAGTTGACTGTAAATTTCATTGAACAAGTTGACCGGGGATTGACTGAAAGCCATAAACCCTTTGAAACTCTTCTTTTCTTTTTTAATAAATGAAACGATTGCATCGGCGGCGGTTCCTTTAAAATGAACCCAGTAAATTGTCCATGGGTTATTTTCATCAGCATGGTATGTATGCGACTGTTTTGCCGGAACTATAATGAATTCGCCTTGCTCTACAGAATATTCTGTTTCTTTTATTATTGCTTTTCCACATCCATCATGACAGTAAATGAGAATATGCTGTTCAGCGCCACTGTGGCGGGTTCTGTAGTGAAATTTTGCTTTAGGATAATATCCAATATCAGTTATGTACAGTGAACTGATTATTTCATTTTTTGCGCAACGGCTTGATAAAACCTTTCGGGGAATAACAATGGCTTTTTGTCCTTCAAATCCTTCTTTCTTATACAATTTTTTTTCAATCATACCAGCGCTCCCGTTAGTTTAATTTGAAGCAGTGGGCAAGAATATTTTATAGCACAATGCAATCTCGGAAATAATACCCGGAACTTGTTCTTTATTCCAATGGCTCCGCAAAATAATCCATTAAAACAAATTTATCGTCCATTTTTATGCTTAACATCTCAATCTACCTTTACTTTTAAACGGAGCTTCTCAAAGCAGTCGTTAATAATAAGCAAATAGATTATGGTTATCTGTTTCCCGCTTCAGGCTTTTGTAACAAACTGCCGATAGCGGGAAACTTTTATTTTAAGGCAGTTGCTAACTTGCAAGTATGAACGAGCTAAACAACCGGTATTATTCATGCACTGCCAGAATGTAGTTTTCAAATCATAAAAAAATCCATCAAATGCGTTTTATTGTCTATTGGCTTATGCGCAATTAAAATACATTTTTGTGTTCGATATAAAAACTTGCTGTATGAGTACAAAGCAAACCTTTAACCAGCGCTACCTGTTATTCATTTCATTTATCGCGGCAATGGGTGGCTATCTTTTCGGGTTTGATTTTGCCGTTATATCCGGGGCGCTTCCTTTTTTAAAAATACAATTCGGCTTAGATGAATATTGGGAAGGTTTTGCCACGGCATCTTTAGCTTTAGGTTGTATCATTGGCTGTATATGTGCAGGTAAAATTGCAGAGACACGCGGCAGAAAACCGGCTTTATTAATTGCAAGCGGAATATTTTTTTTATCATCTCTTGCAATGGCTTTTTCACCCAATCTTGGAATTTTTATTTCAGCAAGATTTTTTGCAGGGATAGGCGTAGGGATGGCTTCTGTAGTATCGCCCTTATTTATTGCGGAAATCGCGCCGGCTCCTTTGAGAGGCAGAATGGTGGCTATAAACCAGCTTACTATTGTTACGGGCATTTTAATAACAAACATTGTAAACTATTCGCTGCGCAATGATGGTGAAGATGCATGGCGGTGGATGTTTGGCTTAGGTGCCGTTCCTTCTGCAGTGTTTTTGATTGGTGTATTTTTTTTGCCGGAAAGCCCAAGATGGCTTATCTCCCGCAGCCAAATCAATACGGCACGAAATAAGTTTTTAAAAATTGGAAATGCTGCGTATGCTGATGCTTCCATACTTGCTGTAAAAGAATCTCTCGTTAATAAAGATAAGGTCAGCTATAAAGATCTTTTTGGCAAAGCAGTTTTACCGGCAGTATTAATAGGCATTGGGCTGGCGGCATTTCAGCAGTTCTGCGGAATAAATGTGGTTTTCAATTTTACTGCTTCGATATTTAAGACAATAGGATTTTCGCAGGATGACCAATTGAAGCAAACAGTTTTTATCGGTGCAGTAAATCTTGCTTTTACATTACTTGCCATGTGGCAGGTAGATAAGTTAGGAAGAAAGCCCCTCATGCTTTTTGGCGCTATTGGTCTGGCAATCCTCTATATTTTTAGTGCCATACTTCTGCAGCAAAAATCATCAATGGCAGCATGGGCATTGCTTGCAGCAATTGGAACCTATGCAATGTCGCTTGCTCCTGTTACGTGGGTGCTTATTTCAGAAATATTTCCAAACAAAATTCGGGGTATCGCCACATCTGCTGCGGTAGTAGCGCTTTGGATATCTTATGCACTCCTGGTTTTCACATTTCCGATTCTCGCTGAAAGAACAGGCGCTTATACGCCATTTTATATCTATGCAGGCATCTGTGTTATCGGATCTTTTTTTATTCTTTTTAAAGTAAAAGAAACAAAAGGCAAAACGCTTGAACAGGTAGAAGCTTCATTCGCTGCGCACTGATTGTTTTATATCGTCTTGTTGATAAGTTGTTTGATTTTTTGGTTACTGGCTATGGGTTATGATGGCATCGTCTGTTGTGTCACTCACTTGTACGTTCGGAATATTATTCAACAATGCTTTGCTTTATTGCTTTGGCTAAAGCCATTTAGCGTCTTGCTTAATTAACCCAAGGCTTAAGCCTTGGGTTAGCAGAAAAACTCATACAGGCTTTAGCCAAAGTTTCTGTCGAATAAAGAACTGAATGTACCCGCATTGCTTCGTCGCGAGTGCTGTATTTTTTGTCGCGTAAAGATGTAAAGTACAAGAGTGCGACGCAACGAAGATGCCATGAAAAGCTATCGCTGGTATCTAAAAAAATTACTTAAATGGCTTCGTAAGCAGCAATTGAAATAACTGATTTTTTATTGAAAAATTATTACGTATATGGAAGTAAAAGTATGGACTGAAAAAATAAAAATTCCAACTTACAAAATTGGCAAGCCAGATAAAAACCCCATGTTTCTCGAGAAGCGGGTTTACCAGGGAAGCAGCGGTGTTGTTTACCCGCATGCGGTAATAGACAAAGTATATGATGAGAAAGAAGATAAAGAATGGCTTGCATGTTTTTTAGAAAACGATTATTTAAAAGTGATGATTCTGCCGGAGATTGGCGGGCGAATACAAATGGCGTATGATAAGACAAACGATTATCATTTTGTTTATTACAACCAGGTAATAAAACCGGCACTTGTAGGTTTAGCAGGTCCATGGATAAGTGGTGGAATAGAGTTTAACTGGCCGCAACATCATCGTCCTTCTACATTTGATGCGGTTGATTATGCAATAGAAAAAAATGAAGATGGCAGTGCTACGGTTTGGGTAAATGAATACGAAAAAATGTTCAGAACAAAATGCGCTTTAGGTTTTACACTTTATCCAAACAAAGCTTACATAGAACTTCATGCAAAGCTGTATAACAGAACGCCTTTCCCCCAAAGTTTTTTATGGTGGGCAAATCCTGCGGTGTCTGTAAATGAACATTATCAAAGTGTTTTTCCTCCGGATGTTTATGCAGTGTATGACCATGGAAAAAGAGATGTAAGTTCTTTCCCCATAGCAACAGGCACTTACTATAAAGTTGATTATTCTCCTGGCACAGATATTTCACGATACAACAATATACCTGTTCCAACTTCTTATATGGCAGTAAACAGCCGCTTCGATTTTGTGGGCGGCTACGACCACAACAGGAAAGCAGGTCTTATGCATATTGCTGATCATCACATCAGCCCCGGTAAAAAACAATGGACATGGGGATGCGGTGAATTTGGCAAAGCATGGGACAGGCAATTAACTGATGAAGATGGACCTTATTTCGAATTGATGTGCGGTGTGTTTACAGATAATCAGCCGGATTTTAGCTGGATTATGCCGAATGAAACAAGGCATTTTAAACAATACTTCATGCCGTATAAAGAGATCGGCTATGTAAAGAATGCATCTGTTGATGCGATGATAAACCTTGAAATAAGCGACACTGAAATTATTTCACAAGTTTATGTAACGCAACCACGGTTAGTAACTATTGAATTAAGATATAGAGAGCAGATATTATTTTCAGAAAAGGAACAGCTTTCGCCGGAGAAGAGTTATTATAAAGCAATTGAAAATGTTACAGAGGTTGAGAATCCGCAGGATTTTACTTTATCTGTTTTTGATGAAAACAATGACTTGCTCATTTCATATTCACCTATAGAAAAAAAGGCAGATGGCATCCCTGACCCTGCCGCTCCGATACCACAGCCAGAAGAAGTGCCAACAATTGAAGAATTATATTTAGCCGGATTGCATCTTGAGCAATACAGGCATGCAACATATTCTGCAGTTGATTATTACAAAGAAGGGTTGAAACGTGATTCGGGAGACATAAGGTGCAATAACGGCTTAGGTCTCGTGTATCTGCGAAGGGGACAATTTGAAGATGCTGAATTACATTTTAGAAACGCTGTTAAAAGAACAATCAAACACAATCCAAATCTTTATGACGGAGAATGTTTGTACAATCTTGGGCTTGCATTAAAATTTCAGAACAAATTAGAAGAAGCGTTTGATGTATTCTATAAAGCAAGCTGGAATGCAGCATGGCAGGATAATGCATTTCTCCAAATGGCATACATCTCCAACATAAAACAAGATTTCGAGCAAGCCTCAACGTTTCTTCAGCAAGCATTGATGAGAAATTTTGAGAGCCAGAAAATAAGACATCTTAACGCGCTTGTATTGCGTAAGTCTGGCAGACTGGATGAAGCAAATCAATTTATACAGGAGTCTTTACAACAAGACAGGTTTGCTTATGGAATTTTGTTCGAAGAATACTTGCTGCTTAAAAATAGCAATGCAGCGTTAGCTGAAGAAAAGTTGCAAAATCTAAAGACTCTGATGCGCAATGATGCGGATACTTATATTGAAATATCTATTGATTATCTGAATGGAGGAAACTATGAAGATGCTAATTGCATTTTAAGCCGGTTGCCCGAAGATATTGCGCATCCCATGATACACTATTACAAAGCTTACTACTGCATAAAAAGCGGAAGAAAGGATGAAGCAGTATTGAGTGTCCACAAAGGAAGTTCGTGTTCTCCTGATTGTATATTTCCGAACCGTGTAGAAGATATTGGCGTTTTACAAAATGCGATTGCTTTGAATGAGCAAGACTATAAAGCATGGTACTACTTAGGTAATCTTTTTTATGACAAAAAAAGATACAAGGATGCTATCGAAGCGTGGGAACGCTCCATAAAAATTAATGACTTATTTGCTACTGCACACCGTAATCTTGGAATTGCTTATTACAACAGACTAAACCGTAAAGAGGAAGCACTCTTGCATTATGAACGTGCATTTGAAATTGATTCAACAGATTCAAGAGTATTGTTTGAATTAGATAATTTGTATAAGCGCCTGAAAAAATCTCCTGTTGAAAGACTTTCATTTCTTAAGAACTATGAGCCGCTTGTAAAAGAGCGTGATGACCTCTACATCGAATACGTGACGCTGCATACTATGACAGGACATGTAGAAGAAGCAGGAAAATTATTGCTCGGCAGAAACTTTCATCCATGGGAAGGCGGTGAAGGAAAAGTGTCTGGTCAATATGTAACCATTCACATTGAGCTTGCTAAAATTGCTATAAAAAAAGGTGCGTTTGATATTGCGGTTGAGCTGCTTGAAAAAGCAAGGATATATCCGCATAGCCTGGGTGAAGGAAAGCTTTTTGGAACATTGGAAAACGATATTGATTATTGGATGGGATGTGCTTTTGAATTACTCAACCACCACCAAAAAGCTGAAGCGTTTTGGATAAATGCTGCCACAACAGATATTGAATTAAAACCGGCTGTTTTTTACAATGATCAGCAACCAGAAAAAATATTTTATAAAGCACTGTCTTTAATAAAACTCGGAAGAATAGCAGAAGCGGAAAATTGCTTTTTTGACTTTATCAAATACGGAGAAGAACATTTAGACGAAGTAGTGAAAACAGATTTCTTTGCTGTTTCACTGCCAGATCTTATGATTTTTGATGATGACCTTACATTGCGTAATAATATCCATTGTTATTATTTGGCAGGCTTAGGATATTTTGGGTTAGAAAATTATAAGCTTGCAGAAGAAAACTTCAAAAAGGCATTAGCGTTGGAACCTGCACATCCGGGTGTGCAAGTACATTTAAACATGCTAAAACAGCAATGTGTTGCTCAAGCAGATTTGCCGTAAGATTATCCATCTTTTTAATAACTCTATCTATTGTTTCAACTTGTACTGCATTTTAGTTTTACAGCAGATTGGAATAAGGGAATTCAATATTGGATGCACGCTGGAATGTGCTGAATAACGAACTAACTGTATAAGAGTGCGACGCAACAAAAGCTCTATAGTAGCAATGCGGCCCGGTACATAAAAAATTGTATAAAACTAATTGCTTGCAGATGCCACGCTCATTCATATTTTTCAAAAGAAAAGACGCATGTTGTAAGTCTCAAAATTTTGTTGCTATAAGTGAGCCGCATCGGGCTTTACAATAAATCAAGACTTTAAATTCTTCAACTTTTAAAACAAGTAATTGCCGTATGAAATTTTATTCTCACAAGTTAATTTCCCTCTCGTTTCTCATTATACTTTTTGGTGCTTCC
>Ga0187893_10015052_pt1 | contig 10428 bp, 9 predicted proteins | sample MA1701074metaG_FD_139574 | JGI IMG/M metagenome (GOLD analysis project Ga0187893, IMG submission 139574) | White microbial mat communities from a basaltic lava cave in the Kipuka Kanohina Cave System on the Island of Hawaii, USA - MA170107-4 metaG ...
GCTTCGCGGTCGCCCTCACGGACGGCCGCGCATGACTCGGGGCCGGTGTGGCTCGCTACGCCTTCACCGTATGACTCTTTCATTCACTGCACCTCGCCGGTTTAACCCGGCGCACGGAGGCACTACCATGCACAGCCCTGTCATCTCGCGCCGCGCGCTGCTCTGTGGCGGCGCGGTCCTCGCCACGACCACCATCACCATGCCACCGCGATTCGCGGCCGCAGGCGGCCGCGTGGTTGCGCCCGCCTACCCGGGCCCGTGGGAGGAGGCGTATCGCGCGGTGGTGCTGCCCGCGCTCAAGAAGACGATGGACGTCGACACGGTTCTGACCCCCTTGCTGTCTCTCGATCAAGTCGCCAAGGTGAAGGCCTCGCGCGCCACCCCGCCGCTGGACGTGTTCATGCTCGACCCGGGCCCCGCGGTGGTCGCGATCGAGGACGGTCTCATCGACAAGTTCGAAGCGGCGCGCTGCAAGAACATCGTCCACCTGCAGAAGGCCTTCTACGACGACTGGGGCGTGTCGGTGGCCGCGCAGATCGTCGGCATCGCCTACAATCCGAAGAAGGTCGACCGCCCCAAGGGGTGGAAGGATCTCTTCGAGGCGAAGTACAACGGCAAGGTCGGCATCTCGGGCTTCGGCACCACCTTCGGCACCTCCTCGCTGATCGAGATCTCCAAGCTCTACGGCGGCTCGCTCACCAACGTGGATCCCGCCTTCGAGCAGCTCAAGAAGTGGCTGCCCCACGTGGGGGTGATCGCCCAGAACCCGATCGCGGTCAATACCCTGTTCCAGCAGGGACAGATGGACGTGACCTACACGAACTATCAAACGGTTTCGACTCTCAAGGGCCGGGGGGTGGACATCGAGTTCGTGAAGCCTGAGACCGGGCCCATCGCCTTCTACACCACGCTCCACGTGGTCAAGAACGCGGCCAACCGGGACAGCGCGTACAAGTTCATCGACACCGTGCTGAGCACCGAGGTGCAGGCCGCGCTGCAGAAGCCCCCCTACGGGCTCCTCTCGGTGAACAAGAACGTGCCGCTCCAGCCCGACTTCCCGACCGACATCGTCAAGTCGCACGCCGAGCTGGCGAGCTTCGTCCACCACGACTGGCGGAAGATCAACCCGAACCGCGCGGCCTGGATCGAGCGCTTCAACAAGGAGATCCGACAATAGCCGAGCGCCGCGCCGCCGCGCCCCGGGCACGCGAGGGGCTGCTCGCCCTGCCCCTCGCGTGCTTCTTCCTCTTCTTCTTCTTCGCGCCGCTGGCGCTGCTCGCGGGGATCAGCCTGCGGGTGACGCCGCAGTTCGAGGGCTGGGGCCTGGTCCAGTACGCCAAGTTCGCGGGCGACCCGTTCAACTGGAGCGTGCTGGGCCAGACCCTGCTCCTCGGGGTGAAGACGGTGGCCCTCACCGCGTGCATCGGGGTGCCGCTCGGGCTCCTCTTCATGGAGGCGCCGCGGCGGCTCCAGCCCATCCTGCTCTTCATCATCGTGCTGCCCCTGCTCACCAGCGTGGTGGTGCGCACCTTCGCCTGGATCGTCATCCTCGGGCGCGAGGGCCTCGTCAACAATGCCCTGGTGGGGCTGGGGCTGGTGGCCGCCCCGGTGCGCCTGCTACACACCGAGCTGGGGCTGGTGGTGGCGCTCTCCCAGATCGAGATGCCGCTCATGCTGCTGCCCCTCATCAGCGTCATGTCGCGGCTCGACCCGAACCTGAAGGACGCCTCCGCCGCGCTCGGGGCCGGGCGCTGGCGCACCCTCTTCCGGGTGACCCTCCCGCTCGCCCTGCCTGGGCTGCTCGCCGGATGCCTGCTCGTCTTCGCCAGCTCGGTCACCGCCTTCGTGTCGCAGACCATCATCGGGGGCGGCCGCATGGTACTGATGCCGTTCTACATCTGGCAGCAGGCCACCACGCTCTTCAACTGGCCGTTCGCCGCGACCATCTCGATGATCCTGCTCGTCTCGGTCCTGGCGGTGGTGACGACCCTCAACGCGCTCGGGCGACGCAGCCGCGCGCTCGCGAACGGGTAGCGCGATGGCGAGGCAATCGAGCGCCGGCGACATCTCCTACCGGCTCGTGCTGGGCCTGCTGAGCGGCCTCGCGCTGCTGATCCTGGTGACCCCGGTGCTCGTGGTGCTGATCACCTCGTTCACCGACTCGCGCTCGCTGCGCTTCCCGCCGCCCGCCCTGTCGCTGCGCTGGTACCGGAGCCTCTTCGACCCCATCCAGTCCGCGCAGATCCACACCGCGGCCTGGAACAGCGTGGTGGTGGCTGCCTCCGCGACCGCCCTCGCGGTGACCCTCGGCACCGCGGCGGCCCTGGCCATCGCGGGGCGGCGCACGTGGTGGGCCCAGGCGCTCGACGCGATCTTCATGTCGCCGCTGATCCTGCCGACCCTGGCCTTCGGGCTGGCCGCGCTCATGTTCTTCAGCACGCTCGGGCTGCCCCTCTCGATCCCGCTGATGATCGTGGGTCACGTGGCGGTGATCGTGCCGTTCATCCTGCGCACCACCATCGCCAGCCTCTCGCAGCTCGACCGCGGGCTGCTCGACACCTCGGCGAGCCTCGGGGCCGGCGCCTTCTATACCTTCCGGCGCGTGACCCTGCCCGTCATCCGGCCGGGCATCCTGGCCGGGGCCTTCATCGCCTTCATGGCCTCCCTCGACAACGTGTCGGTCTCCCTGTTCCTGGCGGGCCCGGAGACCGACGTGCTGCCGATCCGCATGTGGAGCATGCTGGAGTCCACGCTCGACGTCCGCACCGCCGCGGTGTCCGGCGTCCTCATCTTCTCCACCGCCCTGCTCGTGGTGATCATGGACCGGGTGGTGGGGCTCACACGGAGGATCTCCTGATGCGCATCGTCGCCGAGCCACTCACCGCGGAAGCGTTCAAGCCCTTCGGGGCCGTGCTCGAAGGCCCGCCGGTTTCGGGCCGCGTCTACCTGAGCGACACCCTCGCGAACGGCCGGGCCCACGCCCCGGTCAGCCTCTCGGTCGCCACCGTGGAGCCGAAGGCCACCTTCCCGATGGAGGTCAAGGTGCTGGAGCGCCACGAGCACTCCTCGCAGACCTTCATCCCGCTCCACGTCTCGCGCTACCTGGTGCTGGCCACGCTGGACGCCCCCGGCGGCGGGCCCGACCTCTCCCGCCTGCGCGCCTTCGTGGCCCGCGCCGGCCAGGGTGTCACGTACGCGATGGGCACCTGGCACCATCCGGTCACGGTGCTGGACGGGCCGGCCTCGTTCGCGGTCCTCATGTGGCGCGACGGCACCGCCGGCGACGAGGAGTTCGTCCCGGTCACCACGCCGCTCACCATCGTTCTTCCTGAGGAGGCCACTCGATGACCACCGCCGCCCCGCGCGATCTCGTCGGCTACGCCGGCAATCCCCCTCATCCGAAGTGGCCGGGCGGGGCGCGGATCGCTGTCAACTTCGTCATGAACTACGAGGAAGGCTCCGAGTACAACGCGGCCGACGACGGCTTCTCGGAGGGCACGCTGACCGAGTCGGGCGCGGCCAACTACGGAGTCAAGGGCCGCGACCTCGCCGCCGAGGGCATGTTCGAGTACGGCAGCCGGGTCGGCTTCTGGCGCGTGCAGCGCATCTTCAAGGAGCGCGGGCTGCCGCTCACCGTGTTCGGCTGCGCCCTCGCGCTCGAGCGCAACCCGGCGGTGGCCGCGGCCATCCGGGAGTCGGGCTGGGACGTGTGCTCGCACGGCTGGCGCTGGGTCAAGCACTACGAGCTCAGCGAGGAAGAGGAGCGCAAGCACATCCGGATGGCGGTCGAGTCCATGAAGAAGACGGTGGGCGAGCGCCCGCTCGGCTGGTACTGCCGCTACGGGCCGAGCGTGAACACCCGGCGCCTGGTGGTCGAGGAGGGCGGCTTCCTCTACGACTCCGACGCCTACAACGACGAGCTGCCCTACTGGCTCCGCGTGAATGAGAAACCACATCTGGTAGTCCCCTACAGCCTCACCGCCAACGACTCCAAGTTCGGCAGCGGCGGCTTCTTCACCGCCGACGACTACTTCACGTTCGTGAAGGACGGCTTCGACGTGCTCTACCGCGAGGGCAAGACCCAGCCCAAGATGATGTCACTCGGCCTGCACCTGCGCCTGATCGGCCACCCGTCGCGGGCCGCCGGTCTCGAGCGGGCGCTGGACTACATCGGCAGCCACAAGGACGTGTGGTTCACGCGCCGCGTCGATATCGCGCAGCACTGGGTCAAGACCCACCCCGCGCCCGCGCGCTGACCGGCATCCCCACCCTCACCCTGCCCTCTCCCTCCCCAGGGAGGGAGAGGGATATCAACGAAAACCTTCTCCCCCGCGAGGGGGAGAGGGCAGGGTGAGGGGGCGGCGCTAGCCGCGGGCGCGCTCGCGGAGCACGAGCTGCCCGCGGCCCGGCCGGCTGAGGAGCTGCCCGTCGCGCGCGATGATCTCGCCGCGCGACAGCGTGACGCGCGGCACGCCCCGGATCTCGAATCCGTGGAACGGATCGTACCCCGCGCGCGAATGCAGCCCCCGCTCGTCGATGGTCTGCGTCCCCGCGGGATCCAGCAGCAGCAGATCGGCGTCGCTCCCGACCGCGATCGTGCCCTTTCTCGGATAGAGCCCGAACAGCTTCGCGGGCGTGGTGGCGAACGCGGACACGAAGGTCTGGAGCGAGATCCGCCCCTTGGCCACGCCTTCGGAGTAGACCACGCGCATCTCGGTCTCGAGCCCGGGCACGCCGTACGGAATCTTGCGGAAGTCGGCGGCCCCCTCCGCCTTCTGCTTCACGGTCCACGAGGTGTTGTCGCTGCCGATGGTCTGGATGTCGCCGGAGCGCAGCGCGCCCCACAGCGCCTCGAGATCGGTGTCGGTGCGGAGCGGCGGCGCGCCGCAGACTTTCGCGGCCTCGACCCCGCCCTTGGCGTAGGCCTCCTCGGTGAGCCCGAGGTAGATCGGCCGCGTCTCGCCCCACACCCGCAGGCCCCGCCGCCGGGCCGCCCGCAGCGCCTCCGCGGCGCCCGAGCAGGACATGTGGACGATGTAGACCTCGGCGTCGACCAGCTCCGCGTAGTCGATGACCCGCCGGGTGGCCTCCACCTCGGCGAGCGCGGGGCGGCTCGACGCGTAGTGGCGCGGGTCGGTGCGGCCGGCCGCGACCAGGTCGGCCTGGGCGAGATCGAGCACGTCGCTGTTCTCGCAGTGCACGTTGACCATCGCCCCGGCGGCCCGCGCCGCCCGCATCACGCGCAGGAGCGCCTCGTCGGCCAGGCCGAGCTCGCGGATCGTGAAGACCTTGACGCTGGGGAAGCCCGCGCCCACCAGCGCGGGCAGCTCGCGCAGGATCGCGTCGGTCGCCTCGGAGAGGATCACGTGGAAGCCGTAGTCCACGTGAGCCCGGCCCGCCGCCTTGGCCTTCCAGGCCTCGAGCGTCGCGGCGAGGGTGGCGCCCTTCGTCTGCCAGGCGTAGTCGCAGATCGTGGTCACGCCCCCGCAGGCCGCGGCCGCGGTGCCGGACTCGAAGTCGTCGGCGGTGCGCGTGCCGCCCAGGTCCAGGTCCAGATGCGTGTGCACGTCCACGCCGCCCGGCACCACCACGAGCCCGCGCGCGTCGATCTCCGGCCCGGTCTTTGGTAAACCCTGGTCGATGGTCGCGATGCGCCCGCCGCGGATGCCGAGGTCGGCCACCCCCGAGTCGGTGGCGGTGGCCACGAGCCCGCCGCGGACGATCAGATCGTAGGCCACCGCGCTCAGCGCCCGACGAAGAGGTTCTTGGCGATCATGCCGTGCACGCCCTGGCGCTGGTCCACCACCTGGGTCACCCCGAAGTCGCCCGCGACCGAGATCAGCGAGTAGGCGTCGTCGCGGGAGAGCCCGCGCTGCTCGACCAGGAAGCCGAGCAGGGCCCGAGCGGCCGCCTTCATCGCCCGGTCCAGGTCCTCGTCGAACCCGTGGGCGATCCAGTGGGTCGGCGTCTCGAGCATCGGGCTCGCGAAGCGGAGGCCTTTGTGCACGGTGAGCTGCACGACCGCGTTGGCGGAGGCCTCGATCGCGGTGCCGGAGAGCTCGCCGTCGCCATCCGCCATGTGCGGGTCGCCCAGATAGCAGAGCGCGCCCGGCTGGAAGACCGGGTAGTGCATGGCCGCGCCCGGCCCGAACCGCCAGTTGTCCACGTTGCCGCCGAACTCGCCCGGCGGGATGCTGTTGAGCCGCCCCGCCTCCCGCGGCGCCACGCCCCCGACCCCGAAGTGCGGCCGGAGCGGCACCGCGACGCCGGCGAGCGCGGGCTTCCGGGCGGCCGCGTCGGGCGGCACCACGATGCCGGGCTGCTCGTAGCGCGGGGTCGTGGTGTAGTCGTAGGCGAACGCGGCGTGGGCCAGGCCGGCGGCCGCGTCGATCCGGTAGATCGTGATCCGCTCCTTGGCGAAGTCGTCGTAGAGGTGCCCCCACCACGCCGCGATATTGGTGCCGTAGGCCAGGCGCGGCTCCATCGAGAGCACCCGCACCTCGAGCGTGTCGCCGGGCTCGGCGCCCTCCACGAAGATGGGCCCGGTCATCACGTGCACGCCCGGGCCGCGGGTGGCGATCGGGATCGCGTCGTAGACCGCCTTCACGCCCGCGTCCATCATGAGGTCGGGCGCGTCGCCGGCCTGATGCGTGAGCGTCTCGATGCGCACGAGGTCACCGGAGCGCACCCGCAGCACCGGCGGCAGCGCGGCGTTGAAGAAGCCCCAGAAGCAGGTGCCGGGGGTGGCGGGGAGGGAGTGGAGCACGGCGGCGTCGCTCAGAGGCTCATGATGCGCGGGATCACGAGCGTGATCCACGGCACGAACGCGACCAGGAGCAGGCCGATCAGGAGCACGACCACGTAGGGCACGTAGGCCCGCGAGGCCGACTCCACCGACGTGCGGCCGAGCGCGCAGGCGATGAAGAAGCCGACGCCGAACGGCGGGATGAAGAGCCCGAGGCCGAGCGCGGCCACCACCAGCGTGCCGTAGTGGAGCGGATCGATGCCGAAGCGCGCGATGATCGGGAAGAACACCGGCACCAGGATGATCATGGCGGGCACGCCATCGAGAATCGCCCCGAGCGGCACGAACACGAGGATCGTCACCAGCAGCACCAGCGAGGGATCCGAGGACAGGCCGAGCAGCACGCCCGCGATCAGCCGCGGGATGCCCTGGGCCGCGAAGATCCACGAGAGCACCGACGCGGTGCCGACCAGCAGCATCACCATGCCGGTGAGCGAGGCGGTGTTGATCAGCAGCGGCATGAGGTCCCGGAGGCGGATCTCCCGGTAGATCACGAGGCCCAGCACGAGCGCGTAGAGCACCGCGAGCACCGCGGCCTCGGTGGGGGTGACGATGCCGCCGAGGATCCCGCCCAGGATGATCACCGGCGCGATCAGCGGCAGCACGCCGCGCGCGCACGCCCGCAGCACCTCGGCCCCGGACGGCCGCGGCTCGCGGGGGAGGTTCTCCCGGCGCGCCTGCACGTAGATCAGCCCCATCAGCAGGAGCGCCATCGCGGCGGCGGGCAGGAAGCCGGCCATGAACAGCGCGGCCACCGAGAGGTCGGTCAGGCTCGCGAGCACCACCATCATCAGGCACGGGGGCACGAGCACGCCCATCGCGGAGGCGGCGGCCACGATCGAGACGGCCAGCTCCGGCCGGTAGCCCGCGCGCGTCATGGCCGGGATCAGCAGCGAGCCCACCGCGGAGACGTCGGCGGCGGACGAGCCGGAGATGACCGAGAAAAGGTACTCGCTCACCACCGTGGTCATCCCGAGACCGCCGCGGATGTGCCCGACCAGGGCCCGCGCGAAGCCGACCAGCCGCTCGGTGATGCCGCCGGTGTTCATCAGGTCGCCCGCGAGCACGAAGAGCGGCATCGCGAGCAGGAGGAACGAGTCCATCCCACCGATCATCCGGTGGGGCACCACGACGAGCGGCAGCTCCCCGCGCAGGAGCACGTAGACCACGCAGGCGATGCCGACCGCGAAGGCGATCGGCATGTGCACCGCGATGAGCACCGCCATCGTCACGATCAGCGCGATCACCGCCGCGCCCGGCGTGACGGTGAGCAGCCGTCCGGCCAGAATCACCGCGAGCGCGCCCGCGACGGCCAGCGCCACCCCGAGCCGCAGGCCGGGCGCGGTCCGCTCGCGGACGAGCGCGCGGAGCTGCAGCGCGAGCATGATCGCCCCCGCGATCGGGATCGCCACGAACACGTACTGCAGCGAGATGGCCATCGACGGCGAGCGCTGGCTCGCCATGATCGGCACCAGCGCCACCCCCTGCCACACCAGGAGCCCGGTGAACCCGGCGATCAGCGCCGTCACCGCGTGGCGCAGCGGCTCCCGCACCCCGGCGGGCAGTCGCGTCACCAGGCTGTCCACGCCCAGGTGGGCGGCCCGGCGCGTGGCCACGCACGCGCCGAGGAAGGACACCCACACGAAGAGATACCGGCAGAGCTCCTCGCTCCAGGGCGGCGTGTCGTTCAGCACGTAGCGCGCGAACACCTGCACGGTGACCAGCACCGTGATGACGCCGATGAGGAGTCCCGCGGTCAGCTCGAGCAGGCGCCACGCCGCGGAGGCTGGCGCGGCCGCGTCGGCGTGGGGCTCGACCGCGAGCCCCACGCCGACGGCTTCCGTCACGGGCTACTGCCCCGCCTTGACGATCGCGTCCAGCAGGTCCTCGGCCTTGTAGCTGGCCGCGACCTTCTGCCACACCGGCTTCATGGTCGCGAGGAACGCGGCCTCGTCCATCTTGGCGAACTGGATACCCTTGGCGCGCAGGTCCTCGATCGCCTTGCCCTGCCGGTCCTTGAAGAGCGAGCGCTCGTAGACCGACGCCTCCTGGGCCGCCTGGGCGATCCACTGCTGGCCCTCGGCGGGCTGGCTCTTGAAGAACGTGGCGGAGATCAGCACCGGGCGCGGCTCGGCCAGGAAGTGGAAGCCGGGCTCGGTCACGAACTTCACCGCCTCGTACACCTTGGTGGTCCAGAGCGCGGTGTAATCGATGGTCGCGCCCTCGACCACGCCCTGCTTCATGGAGGTGTAGAGCTCCGGGAACGGCAGCGGGGTCGGATTGGCGCCCAGCGCGCGCATGGACTCGATCAACGCGGGATTCTCCATCACGCGGATCTTCACGCCCTTCAGGTCGGCGGGCGTGCGCACCGGCCCCTTGACGGTCTGGATGCCGCTGTCCCCGGTGCTGAAGTAGCCGAGCACCTTGTAGCCGCCCTGCTCCTCGATGCGCTGGGAGAGCAGCTTGCCGGCCGGGCCCTCCGCGATCTTCACCATGTGCTCCTGGTTCTTGATGAGGAACGGGAGCTGCACCACGTTGTAGGCGGGGGCGAAGTTGGCGAGACCGCCCGCGCCGATACACATGTGGACCGTGCCGAGCTTGATGCCCTCCAGGAGGTCGCGCTCGCCGCCGAGCTGGGCGCCCCCGAACACCTGCACCTCGAGCTTGCCGCCGGAGATGCGCTCGGCCACTTCCTTGAAGCGGACCGCGCCGTCCTGGTAGGGGTACGTGACCGGCGCGTGGTGGGCGAACTTGATGACGACCTTCTGCTGAGCGGCGGCGTCGCCGATGAGGCCGGTGATGGACAGAGTAAGGGCAAGGACGGCGAGCAGTCGCTTCATAAGGCGTTCCTCCGGGTCAGGTGGACGGGGTCACTTCGGGTCACGGTCGATCCGCGCTACGCGGTCGCCGCCTTCAAGTCGTCGAGCTGCTTGCGCACGCCCGCGACCATCGACGCCAGGTCGGAACACAGCATGACGAGGTCGAAGCCGCGCTTCACCGAGCCGGCCGCGAACGCCGCGGACGCGCAGTGCATCGCCGCTTTCTTGCCGTGCTTGTGGGCCGCGTCGCGGATCCGGTCGCACGTCGCGATGTGCACCGGGTCAGGGTTGTCGCCCCGCGGGGCGAGCCCGAGCGCGAACGAGAGATCGGCGGGGCCGATGTAGATGCAGTCCAGGCCCGGGGTGGCGCAGATCGCGTCCAGATTGGCGAGGCCCTCCTTGGTCTCGATCATCGCCATGACCACGATCTCGTCGTTCGCCTTCGCCACGTAGTCGGCGCCGCCGTAGTGCACCGCGCGCACCGGGCCCGAGGAGCGCACGCCCACCGGAGGATAGCGGCAGGCGGCAACCGCCTTCGCGGCGTCCTCGGCGGTGTTGATCAGCGGCACCAGGATGCCGTACGCGCCAAAATCGAGGGCCTTCATGATCGTGGCCTGGTCATTGGAGGCCACCCGCACCACCGGCACCGTGTCGGTCTGGGAGACCGCCTGCAGCATGGGCCAGAGGTTGGCCATGTCGGTGAGTCCGTGCTGCATGTCGATGACCAGGGCGTCGAAGCCCTGCCGGGCCATCACCTCCGCGGTGAACCCGTTGGACACCGAGAGCCAGCCCATCGTCACGCAC
>Ga0187893_10015054_pt1 | contig 10428 bp, 8 predicted proteins | sample MA1701074metaG_FD_139574 | JGI IMG/M metagenome (GOLD analysis project Ga0187893, IMG submission 139574) | White microbial mat communities from a basaltic lava cave in the Kipuka Kanohina Cave System on the Island of Hawaii, USA - MA170107-4 metaG ...
AAGACGCCGACGATCGCGGCCATGGCTTACAAATACGCCAAAGGACAGCCCTTCGTCTATCCACGCAACGATCTCGGATACGCGGAGAATTTCCTTTATATGATCTTCGCCGTGCCGGCGCAGCCGTACAAGGTTAGCCCGGTGCTTGCCCGGGCCATGGACCGCATTTTGATCCTGCACGCCGATCACGAGCAGAACGCCTCCACTTCCACCGTACGCCTGGCCGGTTCCTCACTCGCTAACCCTTTTGCCTGCATCGCTGCTGGCATCGCCTCGCTTTGGGGACCAGCGCATGGGGGCGCCAACGAGGCGGTGCTGAACATGCTCCGCGAGATAGGCAGCAAGGAACGGATCGCGGCATACATTCGCAGGGCCAAGGACAAGAATGACCCGTTCCGGCTCATGGGCTTCGGTCACCGGATCTATAAGAATTATGACCCACGCGCAAAGGTGTTGCGCGAGTCCGCCCATGAGGTGTTGGAGGAGCTTGGGGTCAAACGCGAGCCCTTGCTCGAGCTCGCGATGGAGCTTGAACGCATTGCCCTAGAAGACGGCTACTTCGCTGACAAAAAGTTATTTCCAAACGTGGACTTCTACTCCGGCATCATATTGCAGGCTATGGGTTTCCCCACCTCCATGTTCACGGTGTTGTTTGCGATGGCGCGCACTGTCGGATGGATCGCCCAGTGGAAAGAAATGATCGAAGATCCCGGACAGAAAATCGGTCGGCCGCGCCAGATCTACACCGGCTACCCGAAGCGGGATTACGTCCCTCTTGAGAAGCGCGCTTAGGCTGCCCCGGCTAGTCTCCCCAACCCACTTTAGTGGCGCCTGAAGCTTCCCGAATAACATCTTCGTCCTACACCAATAGGGCTGAGAGTTCCAAACCACGCGCCCCTATTCCAGCAAGGGCCGCCACCCGCTTTATTGTTGCACATCTTTCTCATTCGTACTATAATTTACGAATTCGCTTTCCGCGAAAGTGGACCCATCGTGTACGTTTGTATTTGCAACCGAGTGACCGATAGCGATATTCGGCGTGCCGTTCAGGACGGCACATCGCAGCTTAAACGCCTGCAACGCCGGTTACAGTTTGGCGCCGACTGCGGCTCTTGTCTTGAGGAGGCGCAACGGTGCCTGCGACGCGCCCTAAATGAGCGGCGGGTTGGGTCGCGTTCGGTCGCTTGACTCTTGACATCCGGTGATTGCTCGCGTAGACAGTTAGCTTTCCATCGCTGTCGTTAGGTTATTTGGACGATATTCCGCTAGGCGCGCTATTCGCCGGTTTAGTCCTGCTGATTATCCTTTCCGCCGGTTTCTCCGGCTCAGAGACGGCGATGATGGTCCTCAACCGTTATCGGCTGCGACATTTGGTCGCGAAAAAGCACAAGGGTGCCATGCGCGCTCACGCCTTGCTAGAACACCCAGACCGGCTCATCGGCTTGATCCTGCTCGGGAATAACTTCGTCAATATCCTCGCTTCGTCCGTTGCCACTCTCATTGCGCTGCGCTTATATGGGGAGGCCTGGATCGCCATCGCCGCCTTGTTGCTGACCTTGGTCGTTCTGGTGTTCGGGGAAGTCGCCCCCAAGACCCTGGCCGCATTAAACCCGGAACGCATCGCGTTTCCCGCCGCGGCGGTGCTCAAGGTCATGCTGCGAGTGTTCTACCCCGTTGTCTGGATCGTCAATGCGCTGGCAAACGCCCTACTATGGCTGCTGCGGGCACAGCCTGACAGCACTCAGATGGCGCTAAGCCGCGAAGAACTGCGCGTAGTGGTCAAGGAAGCCGGCGCGATGATCCCCAGGCGACACCAAAAAATGTTGCTCGGGATTTTGGACTTAGAGAAAGTTAGCGTGGAAGACATCATGGTTCCCCGCATCGAGATCGTGGGCATAGACCTTGATGACGCTGAAACCGAGCTGGAGTCGCAGTTGGCCATATGCCGGCACACCCGTTTACCGGTGTTTCGGGGAAGTCTGGACAACACAGTCGGCATCTTCCATGTCCGGAGAATACACCGACTGTATGATAGGGATGGCAAATTCAGTATATCCCGTATCCAACCGCTACTCACGGAGCCGTATTACGTTCCTACTGGCACACCCTTGCACACCCAGCTCAGCAACTTCCAGCGACACAAGCGGCGCCTGGCGCTGGTCGTGGATGAATACGGTAATATTCAGGGACTGGTAACTTTAGAAGATATCTTGGAGGAGATCGTTGGGGAGTTTACAACAGACCGCCAAGAGCTCACTCAAGTCACACACCCTCAAGAAGATGGCACTTTCCTTATCGACGGCGGTGCCACCATACGCGAGATCAACCGCCACCTGAAATGGAGGCTTCCCTCGCGGGGCGCCAAGACCCTCAACGGGCTGATCTTGGAGACCATAGAAACCATGCCAGAGCCGGGCACCAGCTTACGGGTGGATGGATACACTCTAGAGGTCATCCAAGCGACCGAACAGGCTGTCAAAACGGCAAGGGTCACGCCGCCCTTACGAAAGAAAACGGCTAAGACACGGCAACGCACGGTAAACGGATGACCACAGTTCGCCGCTATCCGAGGCCATGCTACGCACCATTCCGAGCGTCCTTGCTATGGCTACGCACTCAATGCCAAGCACAGGCGACACCCTCATGATTTCGTGGGGATCCCTCACCGCCCTTTTTGAGGAGGTTCGCAGGCTGCCCTGCCCTCGGTTGGGGACCCGTTCAGGGCATGGGAGAACCGTTGCCAATGGGGCGCGCCTTGCCTTGCCAGTCGGGCTTGGATAAGCGTTCGAACTGGATGGCGGCTTGGTCAAAATGGATAAATCGGTAGACGCGGTTGGAATCCAGTGACAACTTGCGGTCGGGAATCAATTCAATATTGTCGCCAAACATTCCGCGGTTCACCTCGTAAATCAGTCGGGCCTCGCCGGTGAACCGGGATCCAAAATTGAATCCCCAGTCATCGAAGTAAAAAACACATCCGCTCGACAGGATTGGCAGAAGTCGCTCAAACACGGTTTTGGCGGAACTATAATAATCGCAGTCTACCCATACGAGGATTGGCTTGAAGGTTTTGAGCTCGTTGATGAGCAAAGGGGTTAACGTATCCTCAAAATAACCTTTGTGAATCTTATAATTCGAGTAATGATGCGCCTCGCAGTAATCCTTCAGGGTTTCATAATTACCCCGATATTGTCCCGCCTCCCAATCATTGGAAATTAGCCCCTGCTCTTCCTTATCGGAGGGTGGTCTGAGTCCTTCGAACGAGTCGAACGCGTGGACGGTTACTCGGTCTTCCATGTTCATATACCTTATCGCATAAAGCATCTTCACGAACGAGTAGCCGTTGGCTGTGCCCAGTTCAAGGATCGAGAACGGTCCCCTGTAACCCTGCTTGAATTCCTTCAGGACATCATAAATATGGTCCATCCGGTAGAAGGCGGTGGTGATTGTACGCAGAATTCGCCGCGGCGCTTGAATAAAGTTCAGGTAGACAAATGTCTTCAGGAAATTGCCAGGCAACACTCTACCGAGCCAGCGCATGGGCTTCGTGTAAACAGTTCTACCGGGGAGCTGAGTCATGGCGGTGTAGGAATAATGTCCCATTCTCTTCATATTTTGTTCTCTCCTAGGTGAAGCAAAATTATCTACTGCCCACAGGGTATCGAAAAAACTTTATGAGGGAGCCCCCTATCAAGGGCAATACATTTTACAGATCTTCAAGGAGCCGCCGCATTGGACAACACTGCTCGATGTCGATCGCCGCCGCTGGTAGTAGTGTACGCGCCTTCCATCCTCGGAGCGCCGAGCAGGCAACGTTCCTGTGCCTGGCTTTCCCGCCGGCGCCGGCTGAACCGTTCCGTCCATCGTCCCTGAGGTGTTGCTCTTCCTTGAAGGTTGTTGATGTTCATAGTCTCACGATGAGGCGAGGTTTGACAACAACGCGGTAACTTGGCCGCTGGCATGGCCAGACCTCCCGTGCTTTAGCCCAACTTTCTCAACCGGAGTGGATAACGAGCCTGGGGAACGCGCATGACCCGACTTTGACACTTACGTGGACATAGGAGGGTTATACCGTAATGGGTATGGAAAGCCACGGAGGGCTACCAGGGAGCGACGTATGCCGATGGGATACGAATCAAAGAGGAGTCTGTGAGGGAAGTCGCCTGAGCTATTTAAACACCTATTGACGGAAGCTTCGGCTTTCCAGCCTCTTCCGCACCCCCGCTGCCTAATCGACTCCCGCTCTTTTAAGCGCTTCTTTCAAGGTCCTTACGGCTAAGACGTCTAAACCGGCAGAATCGGTTTTCGGCGCATTCGCTTTGGGAACGATGGCGCGCTTAAAGCCCTGTTTGGCTGCCTCCTTGAGACGTTCCGCGGCAGCGATGACAGGCCGCACCTCACCGGATAAGCCCACCTCTCCAAAGGACACTAAATCACGCGCAAGAGGCCGGCCGCAGAGGCTCGAAACCACCGCCAACAGCAAAGGCAGATCGGCAGCCGTCTCGGCGATCCTCACCCCACCGACCACATTGATAAACACATCCTGATCATGGGTGCTTACACCGGCATGTCGATGCATCACGGCCAATAGCATACTCAAGCGGTTTTGTTCCAGTCCCACTGCAACACGCCTCACATTGGCTATATAGCCTTTGTCAACCAAGGCTTGCACCTCAACCAACAGAGGGCGCGTGCCTTCGCGGGTAACCGTAACGATGCTTCCCGACACATCGATTTCGTAACGGGACAACAAGACGGCGGAGGGATTTCGTACTTCTCGCAAGCCCCTCTCGGTCATCGCGAACACGCCGATCTCGTTCACCGCACCGAAGCGGTTCTTCACCGCGCGCACGATGCGCAAACGGTTTCCTGCTTCCCCCTCGAAATAGAGCACAGTATCCACCATGTGCTCCAGCACGCGTGGTCCCGCCAGCGTGCCCTCCTTAGTCACATGTCCCACTAAAAAAACAGTGATGTGATGGTCCTTCGCTAAGCGCACTAAACGCAACGCACATTCTCGGAGCTGGCTGATAGATCCTGGAGCAGCGTTCACGCCGTCCGTCCAAACGGTTTGTATGGAGTCGACGACCAGAACCTGAAAAACCGATCGAGCACGCGCTTCGAGAATGCGTTCGATCTGAGTTTCCGTCAGCAGTTGCAGATCGGCTGTCCCAAGCTTAAGACGACTTGCGCGGATCGCGATCTGTTGGGCCGATTCCTCACCGCTTATATATAGACTCGGGAGACCTGCCTTGAGGCGCAAGGAAGCTAGGGCCTGCAACATTAACGTCGATTTCCCAACCCCCGGGTCCCCACCGATCAAAACCACCGACCCTGCCACCAGGCCACCTCCGAGAACCCGGTCAAATTCCCCGAGACCGGTGGCCTGCCTAACGGCAGATTGCGCCGGGATCTCGTTTAGCGCAAGGATTGCCACCGGGGTTTGGCTGTGCGCGCTCGCCGCACCCCTGCGTTCGGGTAGTTGTTCGGTCAGGGTATTCCAGGCTCCACACTCGACACACCTCCCCGCCCATTGAGGCGCGTTTGCCCCGCACTCCTGGCACTGGTACCCCACCCTAAGCGCCATCAACCATCCCCGACTTCAACGAAGCGGGCCCGCAAACGCACGCTGCAAAGCAACTCATAGGGGATGGTTTCGGCGCATTGGGCGATCTCCTCGACCGGCAGCCCCTCACCCCACAACACCACGGGATCCCCTACCCGCGCATCCAGGATCCCTCGCAGATCCACCGTCAGCATGTCCATCGAAGCCTTGCCGATGAGTGCCGCCCTGCGCCCTTTAACTAAAATAGGTGTGCCGGAGACGGCATGGCGAGGGTAGCCGTCGCCATATCCCATGGCGACAACGCCGATCCGCATGTCTTGAGGGCAACACCAGGTGGCCCCGTAGCCTACCGCTTCCCCCGCCTTCACATCATTCACCGCGATCAAGGCGGACTTAAGGGTCATGACCGGAGACAAACCCTCACCCCGGCCGCACTCTTCGCTCAAAGGCGAAACTCCGTAGAGCATGATCCCCGGCCGCACCCAGTCTCCCAAGGCCTGCGGGCAGGTCATGATGGCGGCGGAATTTGCGATACACCGCTCGCCTTCGAGACCGGAGGTGGCCTCAGTAAAGCATTGCAACTGCTCGCCCACGGACGGATCTCTGCGCTTTTGCGCGCACGCCAAGTGAGTCATCAGTCGGGTCCCACTCACCCCGGCGCATTCGTTTAGCCGATTCCAGACTTCCCGCACCCGCTGGGGCGGAAATCCCAGGCGGTGCATGCCGCTGTCTATTTTTAGCCACACTCGAACTGCTTTAGTCGCTGGAAGGCCACGGAGCATGTCGAGCTGGGCTTCATGGTGGATCACTGTTTCGATATCTAGGCGAGCCAGATCAACCAGCTCCTCGGCAGCAAACGGCCCTTCCAGCAGCACCACCGGATCCCCGATACCATGCTCCCTAAGTTCCTGGGCTTCCTCCAGGCTGGCCACCCCGAACGCGTCGGCTCCCGAGAGGGCGCGTGCAATGCGCACTAGGCCGTGCCCATAGGCATCGGCCTTGATGATGGCCATCACCCGTTGGTGAGGGGCATATTTTCGAACAGTTTTGAGGTTGGCGCGGGCTGCCTGGGTGTTGATGATGACGCATGCGGGCCGCGTCATTCGTACCCCCCGGCTGAATCATAGTATCTCTCGCTCGCGAGGTCTTCAAAGCGGGTGTATTGGCCTAGGAACGCCATTCGGACTTTACCAATGGGACCATTGCGCTGCTTGGCCACAATGATTTCCGCGGTCCCTTTGTGTTGGCTGTCCTCGTGGTAGACCTCATCGCGATAGATAAAGACGATAAGATCCGCGTCCTGCTCGATGGCGCCCGACTCGCGCAGATCGGACATCACCGGGCGCTTATCGGTACGGCTTTCTAGGCTCCGGTTGAGCTGGGACAGAGCGACGATCGGGCAATTGAGCTCTTTCGCCAGTGCTTTTAGTGAACGCGAGATCTCAGAGATCTCTGTGGCGCGGTTTTCCGTTGTTCCCAGAACCTGCATAAGCTGCAGATAGTCCACGATCACCAGTCCTAGCCCCTTCTGGCGGGCGATGCGCCGACACCGCGCCCGCAGTTCGTTGGGAGTCAGGGCCGGGGTGTCATCTATGAACAAGGAGGCCTCCGAGAGCAGGGTGACGGCGGAGGTGAGCCGCGGCCAGTCTTCATCGCTCAGCTTTCCGGTGCGCACCTTGTGCTGGTCGATTCGGCCCAGAGAAGCCATCATGCGCATGGCCAACTGCTCTCCCGGCATCTCCATGCTAAAGATCGCTACCGTGAGCTTATCCTTGATCACGGCGCGCTCTGCGATATTAACGGCAAAGGCCGTCTTGCCCATAGAAGGGCGGCCCGCGACAATAACGAGATCTGCCGCTTGCAGCCCCGAAGTCAGCTCGTCGAAATCACCGAAACCGGTGGCCACCCCAGTGAGCGGGTTATCCGACTCATAGAGCTTTTGTATGCGTTCAAGCGCGTTGTTCAGCAGATCCTTAATCCCGCGATAGCCACTGCGCCCGCGGGCGTGGCGTTCCGCGATTTCAAACACCATACGCTCGGCACGATCCAACAGTTCCTTGGAGCTACTGCCGTGGGTACTGAATCCACTTTTGGCTATCTCCCCTCCTACCCGCACCAGCAGGCGTAAGATGGCCCTGTCACGCACGATCCCCGCGTAATGGCGCACGTTCTCCGCGGTGGGCGTGTTCTCGACCAGTGCCGCGAGGTAAGGCAAGCCTCCAACCCGTTCAAGCTCACCGCGGTTTCCCAACCACTCTGATAGGGTCACGATATCATGTGGTCGGCTATCTTCCGCCAGCGATCGGACTGCGCTATAGATGAGAGAATGATCGGAACGATAAAAGTCTTCGTCGTCGACCTGGTCAGCGACATCTTCCCACGCGCTGCTATCCAGCATCAGGCCGCCCAATAAAGACTGTTCGGCTTCGATCGAATGGGGTGGGACCTTGAGAGACTCAACAGGGTGAGCCACATTCTCCGGTAAAGCAGGCCGGCTCATCGACACCCCCGAACGACATCACCGGGTGGACAGAGACGCCGCATCGGGCCGCGCTTGCGGGCTTTCTGCCTTATGTCCTAAGGCGCTTCGAGTGATGGAATGGCGGAGCAAAACAGCTCAGGGTTTGCACCAAACTAAACGTAGTCTCGATCACATTCGCAGTTCGCATTCTTTATTCCGCAACTACATGTACTTTAACCAAAGTTTCCACATCCGCGTGCAACCGGATGGGCACGAGATGCTGGCCGAGCTCACGGATCGGACCGCCTACCAGCCGCACTTCGCGCTTTTTAAGCTCGACTCCAGCCGCACTCACCGTCTCCGCGATTTCCAATGGACCCACCGAGCCAAACAGCTTTCCCTCCGTCCCTGCCTTACTGGCAATGGTGATCTCAAGTGCCCCTATGGCGATAGCCCGATCCTGAGCGTTCGCTAAAGCGGCGTTTTGCTCCCCCTCGAGCTCGGCACGCTTTCGTTCAAAGGCTTCTACACTATCGGCCGTGGCCGGCACTGCCTTTTTCCCTGGGATGAGATAATTTCTGGCGTAGCCTGGCTTAACCTTTACTTTGTCGCCCAGGTTTCCCAGCTTAACTATTTTTTCCAACAGGATGACTTCCACTGGATGCCCTCGAATGAACTAGGGGGTGTCTCGGACGATCCGAAACACCCCTCCGAGTATTGCCGTTCTTAATCGCATATAGACTTTAGCCCTCGGCGGAACGGATCGTGGCTGAGCTTGGAACCTTAGTCACATCCGACTTCAGACACCCTGTCTCGCCTGCGATGTTAGCGGCCACCCTTCCCCAAGATAAAAAAGCGAGCCTCTGGTTCCCTACACTAATGCGCATCGCAATAAGGCAGCAGAGCGAGGTACCGTGCCGTTTTTATAGCCCTGGTGAGCTGCCTTTGAAACCGGGCTTTGGTACCAAACATCCGGCTGGGCATAATTTTTCCCGTTTCCGAAAGATAAACCTTGAGAGTGGCAAGGTCCTTGTAATCGATCTCGGTAACACCTTCCGCGGTAAAGCGGCAATAACGCTTGCGCCTAAAAAATCGTGACATCGCCTATTCCTCCGAAGGTGCAGGGCCTAGCACCCCATCCTCTGCGTATCCCGGTGCTGGATCCTCCACCACCACTCCTTCTCTAAGCTCCGCTATCTCAACCTCTTCCTCTAACGTTTGTAACTGTGGTTCCTCGCCTTCTTCCGTCCGGGAGGTCGGCGTAACACGCTCTTTCCTCTCCTCCTCCTCCTTCGCTCTCGCCAGAGGCGAGGGATCGGTAATCGCGCTGGAGCGTCGCATCGTTACGTTGCGTATAACGGCGTCGTTGAAACGGAAGGCGCTTGTCAGCTGACTCAGGGTCTCGCCGTCGCATTCCACATTCATCAGCACGTAATGCGCTTTATGTACCTTATTAATAGGATAAGTTAGCGGACGCCGTCCCCAGTCCTCGAGCCGGTGTATTCGCCCCTCTATGCTCTCGATCATGGAACGGTAGCGTTCAATCATCGCGGGTACTTGTTCGCTTTGGTCGGGATGCACCAAAAACACTATTTCGTAATGACGCATGAGTCTCCCTTTTGGATTAAGCCTTCCGCCTGTTCACCGTAGCGGTAAAGCAAGGGTTTACACTCGGGGGGCGTATTGTATTTCAGTACTGCAACATATTCAATTTTCCTGCCCTCGCCGAATCGAGAAATTGCCAGCAAGCAATTTATCGAAGTGCCCCTTAAGCGGACCGCCCGCTTGGCGATTGGCAACGACGCTGGCGCAGCGCCTCAAACAAACCGATTCCGGTAGTAACCGACACATTCAGGCTTTCCACATTGCCCTGCATGGGGATGCTTGCCAGCACATCGCAGTGTTCACGGGTCAGGCGTCGCAGTCCTCTGTTTTCGGAACCCACTACCAATGCGGTTGACCTGTTGAAGTCGACATCATAAAGCGTCTGCTCCGCATCGTCGGCCGTTCCAACCACCCAAATGCCGGCGTGGCGGATCTCTGTTAACGAGCGCGCCAAATTTCTCACCGCGATAAGGGATACGGTCTCGGCGGCTCCGCTTGCTACCTTTCGCGTAGCACCGGTAACACCAACTCCCCGATGCATGGGGACGATGACGGCGTCGACACCCGCCGCATCTGCCGTGCGTAGACAAGCGCCTAGATTTTGCGGATCCTGGATCCCATCAAGCACCAGAAGCAAAGCCATTGCCGGGCGTTCTGCTAATATGGACACCAGGTCCCGTTCATCGCGCAGCTTCGGGGTTCGGCGCCTGAGCACGACCCCCTGATGCACACCGTCATTGGCGAGCTTGTCCAGGGTCGCGTCAGGTACCTCTTGAATCGCGATCCCGTTTTTTAA
>Ga0187893_10015055_pt1 | contig 10427 bp, 9 predicted proteins | sample MA1701074metaG_FD_139574 | JGI IMG/M metagenome (GOLD analysis project Ga0187893, IMG submission 139574) | White microbial mat communities from a basaltic lava cave in the Kipuka Kanohina Cave System on the Island of Hawaii, USA - MA170107-4 metaG ...
AGAGTCTCCTTTTATTTGCCTCACAAAAGTTAAATCCGTAAGATGTGTTTGGCTGCATAGTTTTGCAGTCATTAATAACTATTTAGGAGAAATAATATGGGATTAGATGGAATAAATAGAGAGCCACAGGTTCACCTTGAATCGCTCTCACCAAAAAGTGTGTTGCCATCAGAACGCAGCATCTCGACGTTGCAGCTTCCAGGAGCAAGTGGTTCTTTACAGGTAACCTTTAACACCACAAACAACATCAAAGAAGCGCCAAAGCATCCCGCGGCAGACATCATCCACGCTGCAGGAAGGTTTGTGATCTCTATTGCTATGGGAGTTGCCACCTTTTTTCTTACAAAGCGCACTATTGATCTTGGCGCCTCTGTCGACAGCATTCATAGCGCACTGAAGACCATTGCCTCAATAGGCAAATAGGGTTTTTATTCCATTATGGGGGCCATTTTCATGCCCCCTTTCTAAAGAGCAAGTGATCAAAGGATATTTTTCCGGGACCAAAGCTAAAGACGACAAGCGAAGTCAAAAGAAAATTGAAGGGCGATTGAGCGATGAATGTCTCTGGATCGTGAAAAACATTCAAAAGAGCCTCTTGATGTGCTGTCGCGAAGGCAGTGCACATTGTTATGATGAGAGGGATTGCCATGAGTCTCGAAAGCAGCCCAAGGGCCAAAGAAAGCCCCCCAACAGTCTCCACAAAAGCCACAAGATAGGCACTGGCCTCAGCAAAGGGAATCCCCAACCCTGTAAAGAACTGCACAACATTGTCATGGTTGTGAAACTTTCCAAGCCCTGTATTAAAGAAGGCAAGCCCCCAATAGAGGCGCATCGCTAAGAGCAGAAATGGCTGTAGGCTATTTCCGAAATGGGTGATTGCATCGTAAAAGCGTATCGAAAGAGTGGACATGGAGCTCCTCGCGGTTTAGCAGCTACAAAATTCTGCAGATTTTGCCTCTGTTGAGGACGGTAGAGAAACTGTCTCTGCCTTTTTGACCTCTTTTTGATGAAAAAGCGAATTATCCGAAATAAAAATCATGTTTATCATGTGCTGGATTGCCTCATTGAATCCCGTTGCCTCCTTGGCACTGGTATCAAAAACTTGGGTTACGCCCTCTATTCCCTTTTCAACCGCAAAAAACTTTTCCTTGGAAAGATCGCATTTATTTGCCAGAAGGACTATTGGAAGTGCTTTTCCATTAGGAAGCTGGATCTTATTTTCAATATCACTTTTCCAAGTTTCCACTGAATTGAACGTCTTCGCATCTGTTTTATCATACACGATAAATGCACCCACGGCCTCTTTATAATAGACGCGAGTCATATTGCCAAAGCGCTCTTGACCAGCTATGTCCCAAAGCTGAAGATTCACCTTGCGCCCCCTCCACTCAATGATCTTGGGCAAAAAATCGACACCAATAGTGGCTTTGTAATTATCTGTATACGCGTTGTGCACCATTCGGCGAATGAGTGATGTTTTTCCAACGCCTACATCTCCTACCACTAACAGTTTAAGTAAAAGCGGAGCAGAAGATGCGCTTGCAAGAGCAGGCTCAGCCATAGTATACCTCTATTTATATGAGAGCTTTATTGTAGTACATTTCAAGGATTGCCAAGGGAGAGCGTTCAGGATATTTTCCAGCATCTCTTGGCAAGTAAAAGGTCTGCTCTAGCACATGCTGGCCGGACATGGCTGCATGGGAGACGAGATCCGTAAAGACGATCCAGGTTGATCCTGGGGGAAACTGCAGCTCCTCTTGTCGGACAGATCGCTGATACTCCATATCGCCTTTCATGGCATCGTGAATCTGCAGCATGTAGTGATCGTAGGATGAGCGCAAGCTTTTGGTGATTTTTATAAATTGCAAAAGGTGTGCAAGACCTGGAAAGGGCCCTGAGACTTTCGGCGCAAAGGTATTTACAACATCTTGAAAGGGCTCTCCTGCCCGCCAGACGCGAGGTTTTCCTGCGGTGTTGATGTTGGTAAAGACGCGCAAGATGCGCTTTCCCTGGATTGGATTGGAAGGAAAGGCATCGACATGCAGGCGCGTGTCATCTTTTCGATAGGAGGTTTTTCGTCCGAAGATCTCCACAGGCCGATAGCTCGTCTTGGCCTGCTTCAAGGTGGACTGGTAATAAGGCAGCAGGTGGTCCATCAATCTTCTTGCGGCAAGGGCATAGCGCTTGATAAAGGCCTTGTAGAGCTTCTGTTCTTCTTCTGAGCAGGCAAGGCCACCAATGGTGTCGTGCTGCAAATCAAAGCTGATATTTTTTGCCTTGGGGTTCATCTTGTCGGGCGTCAGGAGGGGCAACTCGTTTTTACTCAAAGGAAAATCAAGCGAGGGAAAGTAGAGAATTTTCCCACTTTCCAACGCCTCGGTGGCGCGATTTTGCATCTCTTGGGAAAAATTTTCGTCCCAGGAAAGAATGTCCAACTGTTCAAGTGACTGCTTTTGCATCCATTCCCCCATTTTTTCTCGGAATTGTACAAATTCCCCCTTTAGCCTGCCAACAAAATGTCTCCGTCGATTCAAATTATTCATTTTGGTATTATATCATATAAAAACAGAGGGACTTAATGACAGCAAACAATATTCTCGTCTGCAAAAGTGGAACTAATGAACTTCAGCAAAACTTACCTGGAAATAGTGCCATTACAGAACTTGTTCTCAAAGGCAAGTGCCTTGACCGAGAGATAACCACTCTTGCCTCAATTGAACGCAGCCAGTTTCTTACCGCACTTACCTTAGATAGCACCGAAGAAGAGACTGTTCTCAGTGGTAGAGCTTGCCAAAAGATCGCCTCGCTCCATTTTCTAGAGTCACTTACCTTGATAAATGTGGCTATAGAGCCAAAATCCCTCACGAGCTTTTCCAGACTGACTCACCTTGCTCTTGGCCGACTGTCCGATCAACAAATTGCTGCCATCAACCAACTTAAAAAACTCAAATCCTTGCATCTTGGAGGTGCCCTTACAGAGCAAAGGATCAGATGGCTCTGTGGATTAAAAAATCTTACCATTTTAGAGGTCGACTTTCAGTGCGAAAAAGAGACCGCAGCCTGGACTGTTGCCAACAACTTGCCTCAAGTTAGGTTTGTCAGACAGCTGCCCGAGATGCCCTTTATGACTGAAGAAATGCTCCAAATTTTCTTTAAGACTCTTGAGCATCGACCAAACTTTTTGCTCAAGCGCATCTTTTGTTTGCAGGATGAAAACAAGCATGATCTTTTCCACTACTGCCGCGAGGTGGCAAGAGCCGCGCCCGAAGTGCAATTGGAACCACTCGTGCGCTATGTCTCGCTTGATACAGCAACAGAAGAACAACTTCTTGAGTGGCTGCAATTTGCCATCGAATCCCCCAATCGCTTCATCTTCGAGAGGATCTTGGCCACAGAAGTAGATATCAACAAGCCCTTTGCCAATGGCAAATTTGCCCTTCTGGAGGCACTGAAAAAGCATCTCAATAGCCAAGATTCAACCTACCAAAACTTTGTCACGAGGTTGCTTGAACGTGGGGCAAGAGCAGATCTTCCCGATGCTGAGGGCCATTTTGCCCTGGCCTTGGCTACAAGAGCCTATAAGTCCTCTCTTGTACACAAGATGCTTAAAACTGTACTAAATGTAGACCTTGAAGTGGTCTCAGCATCCCTGCAAGAAAAGGCTCGAGGGTCGCCCTTTAGCACACTTACAGCCTTTCGGCCGCTGCAAATCGCACTCATGCTCTGGTTTAAAAACTACGGCCAAGATTCTATAAAGTGCACACATGCTCTCAAGATGGTTGAAGACATACTCGACAAAAAGCCTGACGTCACGAAAACATACCTGCACCTCATCATGAAGTGCGATTTGCCCTTCCCGGTAGATCTTGTCACCCAGCTCCTCAAGCAGGGCGCCTCCTCCACGCTCAAAGATAGCGAAGGTCATACACCCTTAAATCTCTTGTTGCGAGCGATTCAAGACCTCGACACAAAGAAATCAAACGATAAAAAACTGTGGGAAGCCAAATTTGGCTATCTAAAAGCCATCATCGAAAATGGCGATACTCGCATCAAAAGTTATGCGCAACTCCTTGATATCGCAAAATACTATGGCATCCACAGCGTCATCCCCTTTCTCAGCCAGAAAGCAAAGGGCTAAAATTCTTTACTAACTTTGGTTAGCAACTTCATGATTGTCCATACCCAAAAAAACGACGAATAATTAATAGCTAGAGGAGTCGTATGTCAGCAACTGCAGTATCAAGTTCAAAAATTAATATTCACGATTTCGGGGCGGTGGCAAAGCATTTTCAGCCTACCTCGAAGATGAAAAAAGCTCTTCTTTTAGTGGATTTTGATGAAACGATGATCAGATCAGGCCACCCAGAGACAGGACACTTAGGCGGCTATAGATGGCGCATGAATCTCTGGAAAACCGTTGATATTTTGGTGGAACGCAAGGAAATAGCGAAGGATCATTGTATCTTAGGTGCTCTCACTTTATATATTATTAAGGCCGTACAAGTTGCTATAGCACAACCAGAGGTCGCGACCACGATTAAAGAGTTACAATCTTCTGGTGTTCATGTGATGGTTTTTACTGCTCGAGGAAGAAGTGGCGAAAATTCCTGGAATGGAATGAACATCAATGGGATAGATGCAATGACAGAACAGCAAATGCATCAGGTAGGGATCCATTTAGAAAAGAAACCACTCAAGCTGCACGAAAGAATTCACAAATGTTCGATGATTTTCTGTCAGAATATATCCAAGGATAAGATCATAAAGGATATATTTGATAAAAATATCTTTAACAAAGATGAAATTGAAATACTCGGTTTTGTCGATGACAGTCCTGAAGCCATAGATAAAGTGAAAGGCTTTGCTGAAGCTGAGGGCATTCCATTTACAGGATTTCTCTATAAAGCTATTCGTGACATCGAAGAAGTAGAGTATGATCTTCTAAAAGCAACGATCCAACTTGTCAATTTAGCAACACATGGCTGCTTGCTTACTCCTGAGCAAGTTGAAACTGAGAAAAGAAAATTCTCCGACCAAAAAAATGTAACTATCGATCAGTTTTTCCAAGAAGTTGTGAAAAAAATCAACCGCATATTTGTTGATAATCAACTGTACGAGGCCGGCGAGAATGTCGACCAGTTCTATACGAGAGCCTCTAGCGTCTTAGCCAAGAACTTTAAGTCTCCTACAAGTTGAAAAGATATAGTGGGCTCAGGATGCCCAAATGGCTTTGTGGAACCGATTTCGGCACGAATCCACAATTTTGAAGCTCGTGTCAATGCAGTAGAACTGGATTAGACGTCTCAGCGCCTGCGCGGAGCTGAGACGCCTTTCCTTTTACTTTGATCCCATTCAGGCTTTTGTTCCATTTGGGCTAAATTGGAGCAAATGGAACAAAATTCAGGTGTTCTTTCTGATTTATTTTGTACCATTTGTTCCATTTTGGTATGTTTGGAACAAAATAGAGGAATTGGAATATGGTAAAAACACGGTATCCCGAGGTAGAGTCCTCTACACTTGAGCTTAAGGGCACGTTCCCTAAAAATGACCAGATAATCAAGACGATAATCGCCTTCTGTAACCATCACGGAGGAAAACTGGTCGTTGGTGTTGAAGATGATCGCACTATCGTCGGCATAGGGCAAAAGGAGCTGGATGATGCACTACAGTGGGTTGAGAAAGCTATTTATGAAGCGAGTTTTCCGCCTATAATTCCCCGTGTCTCTTTGCAAAGGATAGGGGATAAGGAGCTTGTCATCATCGAGGTGTCTAGCGGAATGAGCAAACCCTACTATCGAAGATCCGAGGGGATAGAAAAGGGTACCTATATCCGTGTAGGCCGAAATACTGTTCGTGCAACTCCAGAAACTATAGAAGAGCTTCGCTGGCAAACTGCAGGAATTCATTTTGAGTCCTTACCCGTTCACCGCGCGACAGTCAATGACATAGATAAGAAATTATTTACGAGTTTTTTGGAGAAACGAAAGAACGATGGGGACACCCAGTTCTCAATAGAGTGTCTAAAGTCATATAGTCTTATGACAACAGAACATGCACACCACTACCCAACAATCGCCGGCATTTTGCTTTTTGGAAAAAGCCCTCAGAAATATTTATCGGAGGCAATGTGCATCTGCACGCATTTCCAGGGCACAACAGGAAGGGAAGTTATTGCGACAGTGGATTGCGAAGGGGATCTTTTTAGACAATTCAATACCACCTACGACTTTATTTTAACTCGCTTAACAACAGCCTTCACAATTGAAGACGCCAAGCGCACTGAGAAGCTGGAGATTCCAAAAAAAGCGGTTCGAGAAGTGCTCTTGAATGCGTTTATCCACAGAAACTACCATATACAAGCGCCAATAAAAGTGGCTGTATGGGCAGATCGAATTGAAATTTTTAGCCCAGGAGCTTTTCCAGGACCCATTGATGTAAATAATCTTAGAACCGGGCGAAGCTATATTAGAAATCCCAGCATCTGCAAAGCCTTTCGTGAGGCAGGATACATTGAAAAACTTGGTTCAGGGTTCATTGTACTGCTGGATAGTTACCGGGCATATCATCTGCCTGCCCCACAAGTAGTCGATGGCGGCGATTATGTAAAGTGCGTCTTATCAAGACCTACCGCCTACCAAAAATATCACGAAGCTGATGATCTTCAATCGCGTATCCTTGCGCTTTTTCAGGCACATCCTGAGCTACCCACGAAAGAGCTTATAAAAGCCTTAGGAGTTCCCCGTACAACATTACATCGCGCGTTAACTACTTTGCTAGAAGCTGGTATTCTAGAGCGATCCGGTCACACACAAGCTGTAGTATATCGCTTGAAGAGCCTTCCCCTTTGATTGCAATCCACTTGCCACTTGCTGGATACCACGGGCAGTTCTTACCTCCACCTCGGACGTGTTTCATACGTGATTGGTGCATTGACAGCATCATAGGTAAACTCCTGCACTTCGATAGGAACTTTCTCTTCAAATTTTAAATTCTTACGCTTGAGCACCACATGCAGCTTTCCGGTAGTATCGTTGACGAGCAAGACAGCCTCGATATCGATCTTGCCAGCAAGCATCGGTTTTTGCTCATGCCGATACTCATAGTTAATGCCCACGCGGGTTTTAGCATCTGCACGAAAGCCTCCTCGTGTGCGATTGAGCATCACCTTTTCCCACTGGTCTTGTCTATTTACAGATATCGTGTAGGGCTTTTTGTGAGAATCACTATAGCTTCGCACCTGAGCATAGAGCGGCACAATCGCGATGCTTGCGCACCCCTTCGTTAAAAGCTTGAGGGCCATGATATCGCGATTGTGAGACACCACCTTGCCATCACTTTGTCGAATGACATCCAGTTTTTGGATCTCTTCACTATCCCGCACTTCAAGACTGCTGAGAAGTTCAATTTTTTTTGCCTGCCAGGCAGATGGAGGAACCCAGCCGATTGCCTTATTGAAAACCCCAAGTAACAAGGTTGCAACCTCTTTAGTAACTACGTCTGTATCGATCATCTGCTTGTCGATGATCACCTCATTTCCAACAGTGATATGGATCGATTTACCCAGCCGACGCAGCTTTCGAGAGGCTTGACGCATCAGAGGCTCGCCTACGAGCATCATGTTTTGCCGCATCTCCTCCTCATCAAAGGAGTCAGACCGCATAAAGACAGCAAGCTTTTGTTGAAGAGCTGTCCTTCTTGCTTGCAGTCTAGCATCCGACTTTTTGCGCGTTGCAATGGTTAGCTTTCCCATAGCAGAAGTTACTACCGCTTGCGCCGTGGCAAGAGGCCGCGGCTCTCTGCAAACAGTTGACCTTCGCAGTCTGCTAAGCTCTGTAGGCTGCGCTATAACACCTGTCACTTCAGGCGGTTTTGGAGCAAGAAGAAGCGATTTAATGTTGGCTGGAACCATTACATCATTGGAAAGCTGTTTTGGAATTTTGGCTTTATAATCTATAAGCGTGCGAACGATCGGCGCATATCCTTTCCTGCTTGCGAGTTCTATTGGCCGCTCGCCCTTTCTTTCCCAACCATTAGGATCGGCCCCCTGCCTTAAGAGCTCATACAACTCAACCAAAAGATTCTCTTCTGCGCAATAGGCAAGAGGCGTGATCTGTCTTGAGCCAATAACCATTCTCTTGTCGATATTCACCTTATGCTGCAAAAGCTCTGCAAAGATTTTCAGATCATCTGGGTTTTGTTTGCTGGTAATATTTTGCAAGACAATACCCAGAGCAGTGACACCATCCATCTCGAGATCAGGGTCTGCGCCACTTTCGGCCTTATCTTTGGCACCACTTCGTGGATTGAGAAAGAGGGTGACAAAGGCAAGCCGTGAGGCACTTGTTGCTACATGCAGCGCACAACGTCTATAGCTCTTTGCATTGACGTTTGCTCCCGCTTTAACCAAGATTTGCGCACTAGTGAGGTCATCTCTATCGCAAGAGAGCATGAGGAGCGTATTTCCTTCATCCATTGGCGCATTTGGATTTGCCCCTTTTCGAAGAAGGTAGTCAAATACGAAGCGATTATCTTGCAGCATAGCAGAGGCCAGAGGATGCCATCTCATTGTGTCTAGTATGTCGAGATTGGCACCATGCAACACAAGCTGATCAATGATAAGCATGATTTCATTTTCTGGCTTTCCTTTGATACTACAGACAAGATGAAGAGGCGACTCTCCGCTTTGATTTTGGATATTTGGATTTGCACCAAATTTTAACAAAACCAATATGGCAAGCGTGTTTCCCATTCTTACAGCTATGTGAAGAGGCGTTTCACCACTCGAGTTTCTTGCATCGATCGCATCTCTCAAATGTCTTAGGAGCAGAAGAAAGCATTCGGTCTTTTCATTCTTAAGCGTGGCATGCAGAACCGTATTTCCAGTGCTGTCTGGAAGAGTCAAGTTGATTCCAAGGCCTCCTCTTACGGCCTGTAGCACCCTATGACACGATAGGAGAGATCCCTGTTCACAGAGTATAAAGAATGGCGATTTTCCATCTGAATTTTGTTCGTTCCACCGCTCTTGCCGTGACCTTTGGAGTAGCATGGGAATCGACTCTTCACTAAGAACGAGCCGATGCAAAGAGCCAGGGCTTAGTTTATTTTCTTGGCGCGTATCCTCTCCTGCGCTTGACGCGCGAGTCTGCCTGTCATCTTCAGAGAGCGAGAGAAGAATTTCTGAGCCTCCTAATTTAGTGCCTCCTAACAAAGTCAGTATCTCTCGAATGGTAAAAAAGCAAAATTGCGGCTCAAGGCTTGCACCACTGTCAAGCAACATCTGGACAAGCTCTTGCTCATTTTTGAGATACGCCATAATGAGCGGACAGGGCCAGCCCTTATCAGGACTTGCCCTTTTGGAACTAAGCAATTTTGCAAGGTCCCGATTGCCTGCATGACAACTCAGCCAAAATGGAGTACGCAAGCGAGCATCCTGGGCATCAATAACTACTTTTGGCTGCAGTTTTAAAAGAACTTTTGCATTTGCAATGCTTTCCTTGCTAAAAACGGCTCTATGCAGCGCAGATCTCCCCTCTTCATCACGAAGGTTGTACTTTGAAGTCAGCGTTGCCATTTTTTCTAACACTTTCGTCTCAGACGACTCTGCTGCAAGGTGGAGCGGATTGGTGACACCCTCTACAAAAAGTGGCTCATAGTCCTCGTGTGTTGGACATATATTGAGAAAGTGAAGTGTGATTTCTGAAGATGCATTCGAGATGCTGATGTGAAGAGGGGTTTGTCCATGCACATCCAGACAAACATGCGAGGCACCCATTTCGCACAATTTTTCTGCAAGGCCAAAGGACTTTTTGAAACAGGCATAATGAAGCGCCGTTCGCCCTTCCACATTTTGTTTAGCTACGTTTTGATATGAGGCATATTCGACAAGAAGGTGCATACTTGCACGTTCAGCGCCCTGCCTTATGAGAAGCATCAGGAGGGTGTTGCCCTCTTCATCGAATTGAGTGAGCACCACAGGATTTCGCTGAATATAGTCTTCAAGAAAATCTGGACTATCTTCAGCAACTACCTCTTCGAGGGTTTGATAACGAGCATTTGAGGGAGCAAAATATTGAGTACTTGAACATGAAGGAGTGAGTACAAACATAGTAAGTATCTCTTTTTTATAACGACATAACCTCCTGTGATAGAATTTTGCTGCAATCAACACAAGAATAAATGTTTTTGAGACTTGATGAAATTGTTCACAATGCCGAGAGTATAGCACGTATGAAATTTGCAAAGAAAGTTGAAGAATTGCACGACCTACTCAAGCCACTTTCTGATGAGACGTTAGAGGCCAAGGATAAAGAGACTCTCGAGCACTACTTAAAGATATCCAAAATGGTTTTGGATAAGGTCTATCCAGCATTGCTCGCTCTCAAAGAGGGAGATCACACCAATCTTGCGATACTCTTTGCTTTTCTCAA
>Ga0187893_10015056_pt1 | contig 10427 bp, 7 predicted proteins | sample MA1701074metaG_FD_139574 | JGI IMG/M metagenome (GOLD analysis project Ga0187893, IMG submission 139574) | White microbial mat communities from a basaltic lava cave in the Kipuka Kanohina Cave System on the Island of Hawaii, USA - MA170107-4 metaG ...
GCGATGCCATAGTCACAAGTACGATCCGATCCCTCAAAAAGATTACTATCGCCTGATGGCCGTTTTCGCTACTGGCTACAATCCAGAGAGCTGGAAACAACCGAAGGATCGATTCCTGCCTGATGTTTCGAAATCCGACCAGAGTGAAATTGCACGCTTCAACGCCGAGATCGACCGCCCGCTGAACGACCTGACCAAACAGCTCGCCGATCTGCGGCAACCGCATGAGCAGCGTCTTTTTGAGCAACGACTGGCTCTCCACGTGCCCGAAGCGCTCCGCTCCGATGTGAGGACAGCCTTTGATACAGCGCCAGAAAAACGCACTGCCATTCAGAAATTCTTGTTCGGCAAGCTCGAAAAACCCTTGGGCGTTTCGGCTGACGATATCGACAAGTCTCTCACCGAGGCAGAACGCGCAAACAGCGCGAAGCTTCAGGAAAAGATCAAGACGCTCAAGAATTGGCGCCAATCCTACGGCAAGATCCAGGCACTTTGGGATCTGGGGGCCCCCCCAAAAGTTCATTTGCTGCGGCGCGGTGATTTCGAGACCCCGGGAGAGGAAGTTCAGCCCGGTTTTTTCTCGGTGCTCTCGGAACCTGAGAAGTGTGACGCGACCCGTCCTGTAGGCACTCCGGCGGAAAGCAGCGGAAGACGGCTTGCCCTGGCTCATTGGCTTACGCGCCCCGATCATCCCTTGACGGCGCGGGTCATGGTGAACCGGCTGTGGATGCATCATTTCGGCCGCGGCATCGTTTCAACCCCGGACAACTTTGGGCGTACTGGTTCGCCACCTACTCACCCGGAACTACTGGACTGGCTTGCGGTCGATTTCATGGAGAATGGATGGAAGCTCAAACGACTCCACAAGATGATCATGACGTCGTCTGTCTATCGGCAGGTTTCCCGGAGAAGCCCGGGAGGCAGCGAATCAGCGGCTGAGCAAATCGATTCAAACAACGACTTGCTGTGGAGAATGAACCTGAGGCGTTTGGAAGCCGAATCAATCCGGGACAGTATTCTGGCGGTCAGTGGCCGTCTCGATCTAACTCTTGGCGGCCCTCCGGTTCACCTTGAAGGAAGCCTTGATGGGCTTGTGACCGCCTCCAGAAAAGACCCTGACCCAAACAGTCAGTGGCGGCGCAGCATCTATCTCATGGCGCGTCGTAATTATTCATTGAGCCTGTTGGACGTTTTCGACTTTCCGGTAATGTCTCTGAATTGCAACCGACGGATCAATTCCTCCACACCCCTCCAGTCTCTCACCTTGATGAATAGTGAATTTGTGATGGAGAGGGCTGCGGATTTTGCGGATCGCTCCGCCACCTTGGCTGGAGCCGAACTGCCGGTGGAACGACAGGTTGAAACAGCTTTTCGGTTGGCTTTTTCGCGAGAGCCTACGCCGGAAGAGGTTGCCTTTTCAGCTCAACACATCGAAAACCAGAAGAGCCGGTATTTGGGTTTGAAATCACCCAAGGCTGAGAGTTCTCAAAAAGCCCTTGCCAGCATGTGCCAGATGCTGATGAGCAGCAATGAGTTTCTTTTCGTTGATTGAAGATCTGGAATTGTCTGCGCGCACTTCTCTGCAACGCAACACAGGAGACATTAGTCCATGAAATATCAAGCTCCGCTTGGCGTGTCGAGACGCAGCTTTCTGGAGAAATCTGGACTTGGCTTTGGAAGCCTGGCGCTCGCTTGTCTGCTCGAGGATCATCCATTGACGGCCTCGGTCAACACCTCTTCCCGAACTGACCTGACGCTCTACAATGACTTGAAGCCGCGGCAAGGTCATTTTCCCGGGACTGCCAGAAGAATGATTCAGCTCTTTCAGAATGGCGGCCCGAGCCAGATGGAGCTGTTCGATCCCAAACCCGAGCTGGCAAAGCGAAACGGACAGCCGCACCCTATGAACGTGGAGACGTTCCAGGCCGGAAATAATAATATTCTAATGGCCAGCCCTTTTGCATTTAAGCGTTACGGGCAAAGTGGCATGGAACTTTCGGAGATCATTCCCGGACTTGGAAGCGTGGCCGATGAGCTATGCCTGATCCGTTCCATGTATACCGAGCACAACAATCATCCGGAAGGCGTCAACATGATGCAAACCTGCAAGGTTTTTGCAGGGAGGCCCGTTCTGGGCTCATGGATCAGTTACGCGCTGGGGACCGAGAACCAAAACCTTCCAGCCTATGTCGTCTTGCGCGATCCGGCGGGTTACAACAGCAGCGGTAAGATGGCTTGGTCCAGCGGATGGCTGCCGGCGCTTTATCAAGGGGTTGAATTCAGTTCCGCAGGCACCCCCATTCACCACTTAAACCCGGCGATTCCACTACCCCCTGGCGCCCAGCGCGACAATCTTGACTATTTGGCCAAGCTCAACTCGCTGCATCAACGAGAGCGCCCCAGGGAAAGTGAACTTGAGGGGCGTATTCAGAACTATGAGCTCGCGGCTCGAATGCAGCTTGCCGCACCCGAGGTGCTTGACCTGTCAAAGGAATCCGAGGCTACCAAGAAGATCTATGGACTGGACAACCCCGTAACAGCGAGTTACGGCACAAGATGCTTGATGGCCCGCCGTCTTCTAGAAGCGGGTGTTCGCTTTGTCCAGATCTTTCCGCCCGTCGCCAGTTGGGACCATCACAGTGATCTCAAGAGCGGGCTCCAGTCGATGTGCAGCCAAACCGATCAGCCGTCGGCTGCCTTGATCCAGGATTTAAAGAGCCGCGGATTGCTCGATTCCACGATCGTCATGTGGACGGGTGAGTTCGGACGCCTGCCGATTACGCAGGGTGGCAGCGGTCGCGATCACAATCGCCATGGCTTTAGCCTGTTGCTGGCTGGCGGAGGATTCAAGCCCGGCTTCACGTATGGTCAAACCGACGAATTCGGATACAAAGCAGTCGAGAATCGGGTAGGAGTGCCCGACCTGCAAGCGACCTTGCTTCATCAGATGGGCGTGGACCATGATCGCTTGAAGTACCCCGTCCACGGAATCGAGGAGACACCGACCGACGCCAAGGTAAACGGTGCCAAAGTCGTGACCGACCTTCTTAAGACTAAGCCAGTAGCTTGAGGCATAACATTCACGGGTAGATCTTATTTCATTGATCAGCACGGGAAGAGATGGCGGACGAAGAGTTGCTTTCAGCTGCTTGTCTGCACTTCTGATCCCGAGCTAAGGGAGAGCAGATCCCATGTCAAACGCAAGACTTACGGACACAGTACGCCTGACAATGGCGCAAGCAATTGTGAAATACCTGCAGGTTCAGTTCAGCGAACGCGATGGGCAGGCTCGCCGGCTCATACCAGCGATGTTTGGCATTTTTGGTCATGGCAACGTTGCCGGTATCGGGCAAGCGCTGTATGAATGCGGCGACTCGCTTCCCTACTACCAGCCGTGCAATGAACAATCGATGGTACATACAGCCACCGGATTCGCCAAGGCAAGCCAACGCCTGGCGACGCTGGCTTGCTGTGCGTCAATTGGGCCTGGATCGACCAACATGGTGACTGGAGCGGCTACCGCCACGATTAATCGTCTACCGGTCTTGCTTCTGGCGTCGGATTACTACGCCACGCGATATCAAGGTCCGGTCCTGCAGCAGCTCGAGCATCCGCTTTCGGCTGACGTCAGTGTTAATGATTGTTTTCGGCCGGTCAGTCGCTTTTTCGATCGTATCTCACGCCCCGAACAACTGCTTACGGCTCTTCCTGAAGCCATGCGAGTACTGACGGATCCGGTAGAAACCGGCGCAGTCACTCTGGCCCTGCCCCAGGATATCCAGCAACATGCCTACGACTATCCGACGCGACTGTTTGAAAAGCGACTCTGGAGAATCGAGCGGCGTTTGCCTGATCCGCAACGGATCAAAGAGGTTGTGGGGGTGCTCCTGGAGTCTAAGCGTCCAATGATCGTTGCGGGAGGAGGTGTCCACTATGCGCAAGCCTGGGAAGAACTGCACACTTTCGCCGAAACATTTGGAATACCAGTCGCTGAGACCTTTGGTGGCAAGGGAGCCCTTAGGAAGGCTAGTTCCCTAAACTTGGGAGGGTTCGCTGTCACAGGGACTCCGTGTGCCGGAAAGATCGCCAGTCAAGCCGACTTAGTGCTTTGCGTTGGGACTCGCCTCACTGATTTTGCGACGGGTTCACAGTCGGCCTTCAACGATCCAAGCGTCCGATTTGTGAATATCAACGTGGCCGGGCACGATGCCTATAAGCAGGGTGCCCTGCCAGTGGTGGCGGATGCCCGCGAAGCGCTTCGGGCTTTGACGCAAGCCGCTAAGTCTGCCGGCGTCAAACCAGACTCAAGCTATGTCAAAGCGGTCACCAGTCTTAGAGAAAAGTGGGATCAGCAGTTGAAGGAGGAGGTTTACGCTCAGGTCCCGGGAGAGGCGATGAGCCAGGGACAGCTGATTGGAGTTTTGAACGACGAAGCAAAATCTGGAGATATTGTCATTGGTGCGGCGGGAAGTCCGCCAGGTGATCTGATGAAGATATGGGATGCAAGCAAGGGGCGAGCCTGCCAGCTTGAGTTCGGATACTCGTGTATGGCATATGAAATACCTGCAGGGATCGGAGCCCGCATGGCTCAGCCGGAAGGTGAGATTTTTGTTTTTATTGGAGACGGCACCTACTTGATGAACCCCACAGAAATTGTAACTGCGGTGCAGGAAGGACTTAAGATCACCGTGGTCGTTTCTGAGAATCATGGCTACCAGTGCATTCGAGGTTTGCAATTGGACCGGGCCGGGCAGAGTTTTGGAAATGAGTTCCGCAGGCGCGACAAAGCAAGCAATCGATTGGAGGGAGACTATCTGCGAATTGATTTCGCTCAAAACGCAGCCAGCATGGGTGCTCGCACCTGGAACACCAACTCTCCTGAAACCTTCAGAAAAGCCCTGCAGGAAGCCCGGGGTGAAACTGGCCCTTGTGTGATCATTGTTGAGACTGAAAAGTATCGTTTCCTTCCCGGCTCTGGTGTCTGGTGGGATGTGGCCGTTGCCGAAGTCAGTCAAGATCCGGTCACGCAGAAACTCCGGTCGGATTATGAGAAAAACCGCGCTAAACTGCAGCGTTTCCACTATTGAAGGAGTGAGAGGCATCGATGAACATTAAGATTGGCAGTGCTCCGGATTCCTGGGGAGTCTGGTTCCCAAGCGACCCCAAGCAGACGCCTTGGAAACGCTTCATGGATGAGATTGCCGAGGCTGGCTATGAATGGACGGAATTGGGTCCCTACGGTTATCTTCCCACCGACCTTGGTCAGCTGCGGTCAGAACTCGAAAAAAGGAAGCTGAAAGTCTCAGCCACCTTTGTGATGAAGGCGCTGGAAGACCCGGCACTCTGGCCAGAGATCGAGAAGGAGGTTCTTGGGGCAGGCGAGTTGTTGGCTGCCTTGGGAGCCAAATTCATGGTCTTGATCGATGATACCCACACCAATCTGTTCACGGGTGAGCCATATGCCCCCGCCCGCCTTGACGCGAGCGGATGGAAGCGGCTCATTGACACCACACACAAGGTTGCTGAAATCGCTCGTGATCGTTTCGGCCTGACCGTGGTGTTTCACCCGCACGCTGACACCCATGTCGAGTATGAAGATCAGATAGAGTCTTTTCTGAACGACACCGATCCTGCAAGGGTTTCGCTTTGCCTGGATACCGGGCATCACGCCTATCGCGGGGGCGATCCGGTCAGCTTCATGCGACGGCACCACCAGCGGATTCCCTATCTCCATTTGAAAAGCGTTCATAAACATCTTCAGCAGAAAGTGGAGACGGAGAAAATCCCGTTTGCCAAAGCGGTCGGGATGGATATGTTTTGCGAACCTTCCGAAGGGGCTGTCGATTTTCCTGCTTTCCGGGATGTCCTGCGAGACATCAATTACAGCGGCTTCGCCATTGTCGAACAGGACATGTATCCGGCTTCTTTTGACAAACCCCTGCCCATTGCGAAGCGAACGCGAGCCTACCTGCGAGAGATCGGTTTGGGCTAACACCAGGCTGCACCATACGACCTACACTGGCCCTTGTTCAGCCATTGAACTGCACTATCCGGCGGAGTGTCCTTCTCACCCATTAGAATCAGGTCTGGCCAATTGAATTTGCAACGCCAACACCTTTGAGAGCTTCAGCTTCTATATTTTCAGCCGCAGGCTCCGAGGCACATCGAGGTAATCCTTGCGACCTAACACCACAAAAGCAAAACTCAAGGCAGGAGACACGGTATTCGGATGCTTTGTCCGCTATCCCGATGCGAGCCTTATCGAGGTTCAGGGGTATTTGGGATGGGACTTTCTAATTTTCGACGCTGAGCACGGCACACTGGAACCTCGTGATGCCGAGCACATGGTCAGAGCCGCCGAACTTCGCGATGTCACTTCTCTGGTTCGTGTCACTACCAATGCCGCCCCGACCATCCTTCGGCTGCTAGACACTGGAATCCAGGGAGCTCACATCCCGTGGATAAACACAGCAGCCGAGGCGGAGCGGGCAGTTCAGGCAATCAAATACTATCCCCGCGGTACCCGGGGGCGTGCAGGCGTGCGTGCAGCCGATTTCGCTCAAAGCATTCCCTTAAGTGAATATATCCAGCAGGCAAACGCAGAAACGATGGTCGTCCTTCAGATTGAATCGCCTGAAGCGCTGGCGGATCTTCCTTCCATCGTCGAAGTTCCGGATGTGGATGTCATTTTTGTGGGTCCGACTGATCTGTCGCACTCCTTGGGTCTTGCCGGTCAAATTCAGCATCCGACAGTGCAGGCGACAATTCAGAAGATCATCGACGTGGTAACGAAGTCGAACGTGGCTTTTGGAATTCTGGCTGGTAACGCGGCAGCCGCGCGGGAATGGAGAGCGCGAGGCGCCCGTTACATCGTGACAACAATCGAGTCTGTCATGGCGCCTGCGGTCAGAGAGTACTTGAAGTTGAGTCGCGGTTGAGACACTACATATTTAAGAAACGCCACACTGGATCGTCTCTTCGGGTAGAAGCACCCGTACTTCAGCCGAGATAAAGGAGTCACGGCGAGACAGTGCAGCTCTATCTATTGAACATTCAGTGAGCCGGGTAGCTTTGTCGGGTGCCATGACTGCCAATCTGGACAGTGAACTTTCCTGTCGGCTCAACTGAAGCTTTGATGTACTCAGCTTTGCAGTCAGCAGCGTGATTGGCAATTCTTTTGGCGTCTGTATTGCCGTCGGTGCCTGCTTTGAGATTGCGGTGTACTTGCCAAATCCCTTCGATACCCGGAACAGTTTTGAGAGTCTGCATTGTCCGGGTCTCGGCGCCTTTGTCGGGTCCGTTGTTCACAACCACGACTCTGGGCCGAAGAGACCGGATGAGAACAGGATGGTTGCTCTGGTCCAGCCCATGGTGATCGATTTGCATCAGATCGATTCCCCCTATCTGATCGGCCGGGCAGACCAGCCTCTTTTCCATCGCCAGAGTCAGATCTCCGCCATCGAAAAAGGAGAACTTTCCATACTCCAGCTTTAAAACAACGCTGAGAGCATTGTCAGATTCATCTTTTGAAACCGCCAGCTTGTCGGTACACAGAGGATTTGCCGAATGACGTGCTTGAATCACCTCGCCGCTGGATGCCAGGCAGAGGAGGGACAAGGCCGTTTTGTCTGATGGTTGTTTCAACATAAGCCGTCTCCCGGGTCGCAGCGCCTGTGCCTTCCCGCGAGTCATTCTCTGGTAGCGCGGCATCAATGTTGGAAAACTCGGATCCTCCGGCAGCTCAGCGGGGACCTTGCCCCGATCATAAAAGTGACGAATCGGAATGCGTTCGCTGAGCATCATCGCACCGCCGTAATGATCGGCGTGCCAATGAGTCGCGACGAAGTGATCAATTGTTTTCAGTTTCGCCACCTGAGTGGCCAAGTGGTGGATCCTCGATACATCTCGTTCCAAGTCCTGGCCTGCATCAATCAGAACAGACTCTCCCGCGGGAGTGACAATCAACGTGGCCGCTCCTCCTTCAACGTCGATCCAGTAAATTTCCAGGGTCTTGGGTTCGGCGGACAAAGGCGAACTCAACAAAAGAAGGCCGAGAGCAAACTGCAAGACGATGACGACCATACGCGAAGCAAGAGCGGGTAATGAGTCACGGGTCTCAACTCGCCGCAAACATTGGCGTTCTTCAGTTGGCAGCGCCAATTTCGCAGACCACGCGTTTGGACCACTGGCGGGCAGGATTCCCCGCTCTTTGATGTCGGAGAAGAAGGCCTTCATTGAGTAGAAATCTCTGGCGGTGATGGGGTCGAACTTGTGGTCGTGGCACTCGGCACATCCCATCGTCAATCCGAGAAAAACACCGCTGGTGGTGCGCACCCGATCGGCTCCGTACTTCGCGAGATATTCCTTGTCTTGGATACCTCCCTCCTGCGAGGTACGCAGGATCCGGTTGTAGGCCGTAGCGACCTTTTGTTCGATTGTTGACTCGGGCAGCAGATCGCCCGCGATCTGCTCTGTGGTAAAAGTGTCAAACGGCTTGTTGCTCAAGAATGACCGCAGCACATAGTCCCTGTATGGCCAGGCTGGCTGTGCAATGTCGTTGTGGAAGCCGCGAGTATCGGCATACCGCACGGCATCAAGCCAATGCATGGTTTGCTTCTCAGCAAAGCGGGGTGAAGCGAGCAGCCGATTCACAAGTTTCTCATAGGCATCAGGCGACCGGTCCGCTGAGAAGGCTTCAACTTCTGCGGGCGTTGGGGGAAGTCCCGTCAAGTCCAGGGTGACACGCCGAATCAGCGTCCGGCGATCCGCTTCGGGCGACAGAGTCAATCCCTCTTTGGCCAGACGGACTTGAATGAAAGCATCAATCGGATTTCGAAAGTTGTCTTGGGCGACGTCGGGGACTGGCGGACGCCGGATCGGTTGGAAGCTCCAGTGCCCCTCGTATCGGGCACCTTCGGCTACCCATTGCCGGATGGTATCCTTTTGGGATTGTGACAGCGTCTTGTGGGCGAACTCCGGGGGCATTATCTGGCCGGCATCGGGAGAAGATGCGCCGTATGATTTCGCTTTCTTCCGGCTTGCCCGGAACGATGGGAGTCTTGCCGGATTCAGCTGGCTTCACAGCCTCCTCTCGAATGTCGAGCCTCAGCTCCGCCATGCGCGCGTTCTTGTCTGGCCCGTGACACCGAAAACAGGTGTCCGACATGATCGGTCGGATGTCACGATTGAACCTGACGTCGGCCCTTGCAGCCGTGCTGAGTACTGCTGTACCAATGAGAATGCCGAAGGTTTTGAACAAGCTCACCCTCCTTTCTGCTAAAACGACCGATCTGGACGAGATCATCTCAACTGGCACAAGTGTTCAGAAACTCAGTGACGATCTGCCGAAACTGTTGGTAGTGGCCACTCATGTCTTCTGACTTGGAGGGAAACTCACGGAATCGAGCCCCAGGAATTGCTTTGGCCAAGGCCTGTGCTAGTTCGAATGGATGCAGGGGATCGTTTCGATTCGCGAGCACCAGTGACGGGACACCAAGAGTGGCCAGCTTTTCCAGCGACTCCACCGGCACTGAAGATGGGATTGCCCTAAGGGAAGCAACCAAAGCGTCACAGTTCTGGTTGCCGAACAGATCAGTCAGCGCCTTCGCACTTCCGGGATAGTTCCTCTCGAGATCTTGATAGGGTTCCGTCTGCTCGAATGCAGGTCGTGCTCTTTCGCGTCCAAGGCATTCAATGAGTCTGGCGATCACCGTCAAGATCGACAGGTTAGGCGGATTGGGCGCGTCTAACCAGGCCGGTCTATTGAGAATTAGCGCCTTAACTCGCTGAGGGTAGCGCAAGCCGAAGGCGAGGCTGATTCCGGCACCCATCGAAACACCGCCCACGAAGACTCGTGGAAGACACATATAGTCCAGCAGCGCAGCCATATCGTCGGCCATTGTTTCAAACGTTAGTTTGACTGGATCCCCAATCGGATGGGTCCGACCGTGCGCACGGTTATCGTAAAGGATGAGGTGGATATTCGGCAGCTGATGGACAAGTTCCAGCGAGCGATCGAGATTGCCTCCCAGACCATGGCTAAAGACGAGGGGCCTTCCACTCCCATGTTCCTCAAAGTAAAATTGAAGATCGTCGTGCCGAAAGTATGGCATTGCGGTTCGGCCGTTGCTTCGAGAGTCCCTCAATCTCGCAGCAAATGACGCACCTCGTCGATCACTCGTTGGGAGCTCGGGACGTACGCACGCTCCAAAGAGGCAGCACAAGGCAGTGGCGTATCAGGTGCAGCTACCCGGGTGATCGGCTTGTCCAAGTAGTAGAAGGCTGCCTGCGCCAAACGGGCTGCAACCTCTGCGCCCCAGCCCCCAGTCAGGTTATCTTCTTCAACGATCACAACCCGGGTTGTCTTCTTTGCAGATTCCAGAATCGTCTCGATGTCGAGAGGGGCGAGACAGCGCACGTCGATCACC
>Ga0187893_10015058_pt1 | contig 10422 bp, 11 predicted proteins | sample MA1701074metaG_FD_139574 | JGI IMG/M metagenome (GOLD analysis project Ga0187893, IMG submission 139574) | White microbial mat communities from a basaltic lava cave in the Kipuka Kanohina Cave System on the Island of Hawaii, USA - MA170107-4 metaG ...
CCTGATCAGGGCCGGAAGCGCCCACCCAAGTTCGCCGAAGTGGTGGAATTGGTAGACACGTACGCTTGAGGGGCGTATGGAGCAATCCGTGGGGGTTCGAGTCCCCCCTTCGGCACCAACTGAGTCTAAGTCCTTCTAGTCCTTAGCGTTCACTTTCGCACGCGACCCCGTCTCCAAAATGTCTCCAAATTGAGAGAGCGGTGCCGGCTGCTCCAGTAACCGGATCGCCCCTTCTACGGCGGCGGGACTGAGGTGCATGTACCGCTGCGTCGTCGAGAGATCGCGGTGACCCGCGAGCTCCTGGATCGCTTTCGCCGGTGCACCACGCATCGCAAGATGGGAACAAAAGCTGTGACGAAGAATGTGGACTCCTGACCTCGCCAGATTTGCCCTCCGCGATGCGCATTCCACGAGTCGCTGGATGATTCTCTTCGTGATCGGACGACCGTCGTCCTCCGACAGCACCCGAGCTCCGCGAAGATGCCGATGGGCCTGAAGTGCCGCTGAGAGTCGCGTCGTCATCGGAATCCGGCGCGAGCGTCCGCCTTTCGGCACGGTCACCTCTCCCCTCCACTCGGAACGCTTGACGTGAAGCATCCGCTTGGCGAAGTCGACGTCCGTCCACTCGAGCGCCATCATCTCACCGCACCGAAGCCCGGCATCTCCGCCGAGGAGAACGACGAGATGCGCGACCGGGCCTACGGCTTTCGCTGAGTCGATGAGCCTTTCATACTCGTGGAAGTCATGAAAGTCGGCTTCCGCCGGCGGGACCCGCAGCAGCTTGATGGTGCATGGCACCGATTCGATGACATCCCACTCGGCGGCAACCTTCAGCATGACGCTCAACGTCGTGAGCACCGTGTTCACGGTCGTCGCCGCTCGGTGGTGGAGGTCGTTTTTGACGTTTTGCACATCCTCGTTGCTGATGGCGTCCAGTTTGGTCGTTCCGAGTAACGGGACAAGGTGAACGCGAAGGATCGACTCCTTCGATGAGATTGTGCTCGGCTTTTGGCGGTTTGCTCGTGCGTAGCCGTCCAGGAATCGTGGTGCGAACTCCTCGAGTGTTGGGACCTCCCTTCTTGGTTCTGGTGGCTCTTCCAACTTCTTCTCACGATGTTCCAGGATGATCTCGCCTTCACGACGCTCACCCCAGCGTTTCGCGCCAGACTTCGATCCAACCGGCGCTTTCCGACGCTCCCTGAGGTTGGATCCATCCGGCAGCACCGTCCGAATGTCGACTTCCCAGCCACCACGTTTGTATCGTCTCACCGTTACGCTCATCGCCTGTGCTCCTTTGGCGATGGCGCACGACTTTCGTCGAGCCATCGTAGCAGATCATCCCGCCGGATCAGCATGCGACGACCAATGCGGGTGATGCCCGGCAGCTCGCCTCGGTGGGCCATGGAGTAGATGGCCTTGCGAGAGGTGCGCAACAGATCGGCGGTATCCTCTACCGTCAGAAGGTATGGGAGTGTGCCGTCAAGAAGGTCGCCCGAGGACCTGCGGCTGGAAGGGCTCTTGTAAATGGCTCGATCCAGCATCGACATGGCACCACGAGCCGCCGGCATGAACGGCTGCTCGGTAGAGCCGTATCATAGCATACGCTATAGGCCGTTTGTAGTCGCTTTTTATTCGTCCGCCTAGCCGCGGGGCCCTGGATCGACCTGATGGCCGCAAGAGACAAGCTCTCGCAAAGTCGGGATCCACCAGATTTTGGTTGTGGAGAATGTGCGAACGCTGGGTATCCGGGTTCAGTTTCGACACGGCATTCGCGCAGAACGAGGAAGGAATCCGGTACCAAGAAATGCGAATTGGGCGCGAGCCCGGCGCGAGCCGTGTGAGAACCTGTGGAGATTTGCGTGCTATTTCCTGAGAGCCCTGGTGATGATCCAGCCGTCCTTTCCTCGACGCATTACAGGGTTTGATGAGCAGGACGGTAGCGGCCCCCGGTCCCGGAGGGATGCGCGCCAGGCGCGCAAGCGGGGTCGCTACCGTCCTGCTCCCGCTCTGTGGACCGCCCTTTCTCTCGTCCCGGAACGTATGTAAATCATAGAGACGATTGAGGTGGAGCGACATCGCGGATCCGAACAGTGCAGCGAACCGTGCGCCGAACGCGGAAAGCCGTCGATTGCGAGCAATCGATGCGCGCGAGTCGTACGTATTCTTGAAGAAGTCGGCAAGTTTCCTGTGTGCTTCCGTGCGCGAAGACGGCGATCTCTCGCCGATCCAGCTTGGCGAGCCCTGTGTTCGGATATAGAATCTATAGCGACAGCTAAACGTCCGGTTGCGAGATTTCGGACGTTTACTCCGTACATTCCTAGGGGAAATTGGGTGTGAACCCCGCGCAAAGTCGAAAGAAATTCCGCGAGCGCCTGCGAGAGTGGCGGCTGAAACGGGACCTCACTCAGGAGGAGCTCGCAATGAAGGCCGACGTGCCGACCATCAGCGTAAGCCACTTCGAGACCGGCCACAGGTTCCCGAACGCAGAGTCACTCCGGCGTCTTGCGGACGCGTTAGGCGTCAGCACGGATTACCTCCTCGGACGCGTGAAAGCGCCCACCGGCAAAGATGCTGAAGCGGCGGACCCCGAGGTCGCCGTACTATTCCGGCGTTTCCAGGGAATGTCCGAGGAGGCACGCGAACAGGTCAAACAGCTCTTCGAGACGGTCGACGCCATGGACAAGAAGAAGCGTCGAGCCCGCGGGTCGAAATGAACGGTGCGTGTCCCGTCACGTGGTCTTCGTGCGATTCCCCGGCGTGCTTCGGGGCACTTCGGGGAATGAGCAGGGTGACAGCCGGGGTGACAGCGAGGGTGAGAGCCAAAACGAAGAAACCGGCGAAGTTCTCAGTGGACATGCGGCGAATTCTTTCGAATCTTTTTGTTCATTTCTCACAAGTGGAACGTGCCAACGCATTCACGTGAGTGCAGTCCCGACGTGGGCGATTTCTGATGGCTGCTTCAGCGAATGACTGCAGGCCTCCCACGATCTGGCAGCGACCGTTCATAGAGCCGGGAGGGTGGCACTTGACATTGTTGAGGTCCCGGCCGGGCGATTCCTTGTCTCTCCGAATGTGACCGTCCTTGTCACGCGATGAGACGACACTAAGGATTGTTTCGCTCACACGTAGACGTGAATTGGTTCACATTCTGTGTGACAATTGGAGACGGATAACCCCCACGCTCAATACCGATCAATGGAAGTAGCGCCCCCCTCCCGGCGAGACGACGCACCGGAGTCTGCCGGCCTCAGCGAGGCATTCGGAGTCGTTCGACATCGACTCACAGGGCTCTCGAGGCCACGGTCCGTTGCTGCAACGGCGCGAAGCTGTTTTTCAGCTCTCTCGGACTCCCCAGTGCCCGCGCGTGGTTGCTTCCTGCCGGCGTGTCGCTGCAAGGATGGGGATCGCGCGGTAGAACGACATTAGCCAATAGGATTGATCTGGCAGCTCTTCGCCGTGTCGGACCCAATAGACGAATGAGTTCCCATCTCCGATCTCGTGCAGCACTCCCTTCTCGGCCACAAACCGGACTGCCTGGGGCAAAACGTCTTGAAGGGGCTCGCCCACTCCAGGCAAGTAAACGAGGACTTCGTAATCGGACGGCAGTCTCTCACGCTTCCAAGCGTAGTAGAGTCCCATCACGATTTTGATGAAGACCCGATACATCCGATCCGTATCTGCCCCGATGAGAGGAACTTTGTTCGGCAGCATGATGCCCGCCGGCGACTCAACGTTGACCCATTGGACGCTGGATAGGATCAGATTCGCGAGCGGTTTTCCCTCCTCTCTTTCAAAGGATCGCCTGAGTTCTTCGGCACGAAGCCTAATAGCGGCAGATGCCTCTTCGGTGTCCATCAGAGTCAATAGCACCGCCCTGACGTACTCCTCATCTTTCGAGACACCTCGGTTGCACTCGCGGCACGCAGGCACCGTTACGAGGTTGTCGGGTCTCGGTTTCGGGAAAAACAGGCGACCGACCGCGTGCTCTTTCTCGGTCCCATCTCGTTCCCCGCAGTAGACGCACTTGCTGATGGTCATTTCCCCGCCTCAAAGCGACGTCGGATCTCGGCGCGTAGCCGTTCCGCCAGGGGCTCGTTCCAGCCACTCTTGGAGTCGGCGATGACTTGCTGTTCGAGCTCGGTGAGTTGGCGGAGGACGTCGAAGCGCGATTCGACGGTGGAGAGGATCTCCTCGGGCTCGACCCTCTCCGACGCTCGAAGCAGCCGCTCGATATCGGCCCAGTCGAAGTCGCCACGGCGAAGCTTCTCGAAGAACGCAGCATCCGGGTCGAACGGATCCCGCGCCTGCCAGAGTTTCAGCACGGCAAGCTGTCGCAGGAGCTCACCATCAAAGGGTGTGGCAGAGAAACGGTGGAGATCGTAGAGGTCTCGCACCTTGACCCGCTGAAACGCGGCGCGCACCTTCTCGGCGAGCATCTCGATGGTTTCCATCGCGCGCACGTCGAAGAGCTCGAACTCGAGGTAATTGAAGTATGCCTGGTGTTGCATGGCCTTCGGTAGAACCGGCAGCGTCGGTCGCTCTCGCAAGCTCACCTGCATCCGAAAGCGGCCTGCGTCGTTCCAATCATGCCTGTAGAGGACATCGCCGCCGAAGGAGGTGTCATCCTGGGTCTTGTAGTACTCCTCGAAGCGGAACGCGATGCCGTAGTGCTCGCGGTTGAAGACATCGACGATCTCGGTCAGGACGTCGTCATCGGACCTGTCGGTGTCCAAAGTGAAGTCGAGATCCTCGGAGAAGCGTGCAGCGGAACCGAAGACAAGCTTACGTAAACACGTGCCGCCCTTGAACGCTAGATGGTCCATCACGCCGGCGTCTAAAAGCGAGCGGAGCGCGTAGGTCAGCACGACTTCCCGCTCAGCGACGAGCTTGTCACGGAGACCACTGTTGCGGGCGTAGAGGTCGACGAACTTGCCCTCTATCACGAGGCCGACTCCCTCCTCGAGAACACCACGCGGCGACGGGCTTTCTCGTCCGTCGACAAGAGCACATCGCGTGGGACGTTTTCGATCACGTTCCACGGGCGGACGAGTTTGCCGGACGAGCCCCACTTGCGGCGCGAAGAGAGTTGGATCTTGCTCTTCGGGTGTACGAGCTCAAGGAGGGCCATCCGCACGTAGTCGGGCATGTCGCCCCCATGCAGGTCAACGAAGTAGCCCAAGCGCTGAACCAACGCAGACGAACCCCACTTTCGCGCGAGACCGGTGAGGTCATGCCAGGAAACTTTGGCGGCCGCGCGCGACACGATCCGCGACACCTCACCGATACTGCCCGCGAACCGGGGCCGATCGATGGCATCGAGCACGGCACGCTCAACGGTAGCCATCTGGACGGCTTGTCCGAGCACAGCGATCTCTTCGAAGCCGAAGAACCGTCGCTCCGAGACGTGGACGAAAACGTAGCGCTTGTCGCGGATGGTTTGGGGCCGACGATGCTCCTGGCAAGCCAGATAAACCTCCGAGAAGACCTGCTCCGTGAGTCCATGGTGCGTGCAGGCCGTGCCGAAGGAGTAGAAGTATGGCGAGACGAGCGCCGCGCCGGCGACGAGAGGGTTCATGTCCGCGACGCCATCGCGGCCACGGCGCGCGGGCACGAGTAGGAACAGTCCGGGACGAAGGCGCTCGAACCAGCCTTTTTTCACCAGTCCGTGAGCGAGCTTGCGGGCGTAGACCTCCGACACCCCGAGCGCTTGGCGTAACTCGTTCAGAGTGATGGTCTTCTGGTTCCGCCACTCGAGGTCGAGGACCACCTTGGCCTCGTTCTCGGAGAGCGTTCGCTCCATGTTGCACCTCGTAAGAAGCTCACCAACTGGGGATTAGACACAACCCAACGCGGCTCCCCCACTGGTTGCGCGGCAAGCTCTTGGTTACCCTACTAGTAACGCATAGCACATTCTGCAACTCGATGTCAAACAACGGAATCGTTACCGATAAAGTAACGAAGTTTAATTGCTGCAACCAGACTGAAAATCCTAGCGGATATCGACTGCCCTCTGTCGGTGCTTGAAACCCCATATTCGAAAAGGGACGCTAATCGTCCCCTTTCGCATATGAATTGCAGTTTTCGTGTTGCCCCTGGTCGAACGATGTGTCCATACCGTTCGCGTCGCTCGCGGCTCTCCACGTGACCCTGGACGCCGGGATGCCTGTTGCAAAAACCCGAACGCTTGCTCGACGTACCGAGTGCCCGGACCACAGCGGCGTCCACGACATCGTGGTCCGCGTCGTCGCGAGCGTCGCAGCGTGCATCCGGAGAACTGCCGCGATCAGATCGAGCACGAGAAAGCTGTCTCCAAAACGGAGGCCTTCGTCCCTGGCGAATTCCAGCGAACTGGAGCGGACTGGAGAGGACTCAGTTGCCGACCGAGGGCGTTATCGTTGAACCACTTACTGACGAAAGTCGTGCGCCATCAGCTTGTTGGAAAAGTGGTTCGAACGAATCACATCCCTTTGGCACTACCGTCGAGACTATCTGCGTCGGCCATGTTCGGCAGGCACGATCTTTCGCTTGACACGGCTTAGCGTGAATGTTAGAATTCTAAATATCTTGAAGAGCAAGGACGTAAAAAGAACTCAAGGGAACAAGGATGGTGACCGTAGCGCGACGCTGCAACTGGTCATTGCCCTGGCCCGCGCGCATCAAGCCATTGAACGAGGCGTGCGCCCACATCTGGCGCAGTGTGGGTTGGGCATGACCGAGTTCGCGGTGCTGGAGGTGCTTTATCACAAGGGTGCCCTGCCACTGGGCGAGATTCGGGATCGGATACTCGTCACAGGCGCGAGCACGACGTACGTCGTGAAGAAGCTCGAAGAACGTGGCTTGATGCGTCGGAGAACGTCCACTGAAGATCAGCGAGTGGTATTTGGAGAGCTGACGCCCAAGGGGCGAGCACTGATCGATAAAGTGTTTCCAGATCACGTCGAGCAACTGCGCCAAGCGACGGCTGGGTTGTCGGTTTCGCAAAAACTCGAGGCGAGCCGACTCATGCGTCTTCTCAGCCAGCCCCGTGCCGCTGGTGAGAGGACCAGCAAGTGATGACTGAGGCCCCGGAAAAAAATTTGGCCATATAGTTAGATGTCGAACTAATTAATAGGAAGAATTCAACCTCAGGAGGCTGTTATGTCCCGTTCGACCTCAATGACTCAATCATTGCCGATCCGCCGGAGCCGCATTGGGCTCATCGCGCTCTGGAGCCTGCAAGTTGTGGTTGCCGCTCTGTTCGCCTTCGCGGGCGGCTCGAAGCTCGCCGGCGCACCCGCGATGGTGGCGCTATTCGATGGCATCGGCGTGGGCCAGTGGTTCCGCTATGTCACCGGACTCATCGAAGTCGCCTCGGCCATAGCGCTTCTCGTGCCGGCGCTCGCGCCCTTCGCCGCATTGCTTCTCGTGCCCACGATGCTCGGCGCCATCGCCACCCACCTCTTCATTGTTGGCGGTTCGCCTGCTGTGCCGATCCTCTTGCTGCTCGCATCGCTGGCCATCACGTGGGCACGCCGCGGCCAGCTCTCCGCGGCGGTGTCGGGATTGCAAATGAACGCCCGTGCGTGATGGAACGACTCGGATCGCCGTGGAGAGAAGGTGTTCGAAGCTTTCCAACGTTTCAACATGTTCAGAACCGGAGGTACGCCCATGAAGTCACTCAAATCGGTTTCGGCCTTCACGGGCCGCACAGTCGTCCATCGAACGCGAGGATCCGGCCACGGTCCTATCCTCCGCTTAATGAGCCCATCCGATCTTGGCGAACGCCTGAAGCCGTTCGTGTTTCTCGACCTCTTCGAGGCGGACATGCGCGGGCTTGCCGGGAGCATGCCGGTGCATCCGCATTCCGGCATCGCAACGGTCACGGTTTTTACGGAAGGCGACGTAACCTTCGATGATCGGCATTCCGGCCACGGAACCATCGGCTACGGCGGCGTTGAATGGGTGCGTGCCGGAAAGGGCATGTGGCACGGGAAGGAATTGTCGGCGGGCACGTCGCCGACAGTACGTGGCTTTCAACTTTGGATCGCCCTGCCGCCCGAGCTCGAGACCATGGAGCCGGAAGCTCAGTACATCGTGAGCGAGCGGATGCCGAGCATCGGTCCCGCCCGCGTCATCTTGGGCTCGTATGGCGGGGTCGTCAGTCCGGTGCGCGCCCCGGCCGGCATCAACTATCTTCTGGCCACGCTGAACCCTGGCGAGCGGTGGACGTACGAGCCGCCGGCGGGTCACACGATTGCGTGGGTTGCCGTCGCCAGAGGCGCGTTGAGCGCGGGCGAGTCCGTGTCCGCTGGCGAGCTCGCCACTTTCGACACCAGTGAAACGTCGATCACGCTCGAGGCCTTGGCGACTATAGTCGCCACATTCGTCCTCGGGTCCGCCGTTCCGCATCCCTATCCACTGCATCTCGGTTCTTATTCCGTTCATACGTCCGCCGAGGCGCTGGCAGCCGGTGAACGTCACATCCGTGAACTGAAGGAACGCCTGGACGCGTCAGGTGATCGGCGCACGGAAACGGGGTTGACACCAGTGTTCCGCGGGTGAACCGGAGGCTGCGTCCGCCCCAGCCGGTCGACGCACGTCACCCTCGGGCGAGATGCGAACGAAGGAACACAGAAAGGAGAAATGCCGTGAGCGCGAAGACCCGGCGGCACGCACGGGCCGTTTGTGCGGGAGGCGCGCGCCGACCTCATGCGCGTGTCGTGTGACGACATCGAGGGGAGAATGACCGCCGGTCAGCGAGTTGACCGGACGGTAGACGAAGGGAAGTTACTCGAAAGGAAGGAGATTTCAAATGCACAAGAACGTGTTTAATCCAGAGAACGCCGCGATGCTGCTGATCGACCACCAGGTCGGCACGATGTCCTGGACGCACTCGCACGACCTCGAGGAGGTGAAGAAGAACGCCCTCCAGCTGGCGAAGATCGCCACGGCCGTCGACATGCCACTGGTGCTCACCTCGAGCATGGAGGAGAACATTCAGGGGCCGCTGCTGCCGGAGCTGGAGGAGATCGCGCCGAAGGCGTTCGCCGAGCGAATCAAGCGCTCCGGGATTGTCAACGCGATGCACGACCAGAACTTCAACAACGCGGTCAAGGCCACCGGCCGCAAGAAAGGGGTGCTTGCGGGGATCACGACCGAGGTCTGTGTCGTGTTCCCGGTCCTCCAATTGCTCGACGAGGGCTACGAGGTGCAGGTCGTGACCGATGCGTCCGCATCGTTCACGAAGGCAGGCGACGACGCGGCGCTCCGTCGCATGGAGCAAGCCGGCGCCGTGATCACGTCGACGGCACAGATCATCTCCGAACTGGCAATCGACTGGACCACGCCGAGAGGCCAGGCGCTGGCAACCTGTTGGGTCTCGGGGGCTGAGCCACAAGATCGCTGAGTCGAACGGCCCGCGAAGCCACCCTCGCGGGCCTCGCCGAGGTCGGGGCTCAGCACGGCGGCGGGAGCGCGCTCGCGTTCGCGTGCGAGATGCAACTGCTCAACACTGCTCAACACCCCCAGCCCGCACCATCGGAGAGTAACGGCACCAGCCGCCAGCACAACGGTGGCGGTGCACGAGGATGGAGATGCTCAGCCGGCTTTCGAGTGAAGTGTTGGGTACCGAGGGCACGCGTATGCCTGAGTGTCTCACGCCGGCCCGTCTCCAAAACGTCTCCAAAACCACGGCGCATTCCAGGGAACTCGAGAGGACTGGAGAGGACTCACTTGGTGACCGCGGGCGTTGTCGCTGAACTACTTACTGACGAAAGTCGCACGCCATCAGTTTGTTGGAAAAGTGATCCGAACGAATCCCCCCATTCGGCACCAACTGAACCTAAGTCCTTTTTCAGTCAGCTCCATCTCGTACGCTCAGCGGAAGCGTTGCGGCGGCTTGGATACGAAGTTCGTCTGGAACGGATAGCCATCGAGGAGTGACTCTCGATCGGGTGCGGCAAACCGGGCGGCCGCTTCCGCACGACGCACGACCGCTTTCGGATCCACCGTTGTATGAACTCGGAAGCTGCTCGGAAGCGCGGCGCATCCGAGTCGGGACCCAGCGACGACAAATTGGGTCATTCGTGTTCGCCGGCTTCGGCACGGATGGCTGAGCGATCTGCACGCTTGACCATAGGGTCGGCGCTCGGGCTTTTCTGCCAATCTATTTGCATAAAATAGCGATAATCGCTAGAATACGCAAACGGATGGAAGCAAAAGCTCGAGCACATGTGGAACGGCTTCTCGGCCAGGGCCGGCACACCTTCACCCGGGAGGAGGCCGAGAGGGCACTGGGGTCCTCTGGCCTCGCCACCTACCACTCGCTGCGGCGCCTCCAGAAGACCGGCTGGCTAGTTATGCCCCGTCGAGGATTTTATCTGATCGTCGACCCAGCGTACCGCGCTCTCGGTGCCCTGCCTCCGGCCGCCTGGATCGACGAGC
>Ga0187893_10015060_pt1 | contig 10422 bp, 6 predicted proteins | sample MA1701074metaG_FD_139574 | JGI IMG/M metagenome (GOLD analysis project Ga0187893, IMG submission 139574) | White microbial mat communities from a basaltic lava cave in the Kipuka Kanohina Cave System on the Island of Hawaii, USA - MA170107-4 metaG ...
AGGTGGATGGCGAGGGGCACGTAAACGTCAGTCGCTTCGGTCGGAAGCTCGCCGGCGCCGGCGGCTTCATCAACATCAGCCAGAACGCCGGGCGCCTAGTCTTTGCCGGAACCTTTACCGCGGACGGACTCGAGATTGCATGCGATGAGGGGAGGCTGCGCATCGTCCGCGAGGGCAAGGTCAAGAAGTTCGTCAAAAACGTAGAGCAGATCACTTTCAACGGGGCATATGCGGCCGAGGCCGAGAGACCGGTGCTCTATGTCACTGAACGAGCCGTATTCCGGCGGACGCGTGAAGGGGTTGAGCTCGTGGAGCTTGCGCCCGGTGTGGATTTGGAACGGGACGTCCTCGCGCAGATGGACTTTCGGCCGATCATCCGCCACGCGAAGCCGATTAACGCGCTCATCTTCCGTTCCGCGCCGATCGGTCTGGAAGCTGTGCTCGTGGGCTTGAGCCTTTCAGAACGCATAAGCTACGACCCCGACCGCAACACCATGTTCCTGAACTTCGAGGGTCTGCATGTGCGCACCGTTGAAGATGTCGAGCGCATACGCCGCGCTGTCGAAGAATGTTGCGTGTCGATCGGGCGTAAAGTCGCTGTCGTCGTCAACTACGACGGTTTCCACCTCGACGATGCGGTGATGAACCAGTATGTCGACATGGTTCGATACATGGAGACCAACTATTACACGACGGTATCGCGCTACACGACGAGTGCCTTCATGCGAGTAAAACTCGGCGACGCACTGGTCCGCAGGCTGGTCGCACCGCACATTTTCGAGACGCGCGCCGAGGCGCACGCGTTTCTCAACGAGGCCGCAGCCGCTTGATCCTTCGCGGCAAGGGTGCCGCTGTGACGTCCCGGCCCCGAGTTCTTCGCCCAATTGCCGCATCGTCTATGATTCCGTCGGCTCCCACGTCACTGTGTCGCGAATTCCAACAGAGGCGTTGGCCGTTGATCGGCCTAGCATTTCCGGATTCGAAATGACGCGTAGTGTCGCGCCTGGGCACCACCCGACGCGGCACACGATGGCGCGATACCGATCTGACCTCGCTAATTGCTTGATATCGCGTGGTCTGCGTGGCGTGGCATGCAAATTGCCCGCGAAACCAGGAATAACGTCAATAACATAATGCTGGGAGGAGACAGTGCGACGCCGACGCAATCAATCGTGCGCGATCCCGGTCACGGCGGCCACTGCGCGGGCTGCAGCCATCGGGTCGCCGCGGAGCATCCCAGCGCGATTTGTTCTCATTCCTCTGCACGTACCGCTCATAGAAAGCTATCCCAGGGCGACACAGTGCCCAGAGATCGGATCGTAGTGCCAGGGGCCCGGCACAAGCGGAGCTGCTGCGTCATGGTTCGGGGAAAAACAGCGGTCGTTACGGGATCCACCAGCGGGATCGGGCTGGGCATAGCCCAAGTCCTCGCTCGCGAAGGGGCGAACATCTTCCTCAACGGGTTCGGCGGGCGCACCGAGATCGAACGTCTGCGGTTGCGGCTCGCACAGGAGTACGGCGTTAAGGCCGGGTTCAGCCCTGCGGACCTGGCGAAACCGGCCGAGATCGCCGAAATGACTGCGCAGGCCACGCGTGAGTTCGGCGGTATCGACATCCTGGTGAACAACGCGGGCATCCAATTTACCGCCCCAATCGAGGAGTTTCCGGCCGAGAAGTGGGATTCGATCATCGCGATCAATCTCTCGGCCAACTTCCACACGATCCGGACGGTTCTGCCGCAGATGCGCGCGCGCAACTGGGGACGCATCGTTAACATCGCCTCGGCGCACGGGCTGGTCGCTTCCCCGATGAAGGCCGCATACGTCGCCGCGAAGCACGGCGTGATCGGATTGACGAAGGTGGTTGCCTTGGAGATGGCCCGCACCGGAATCACCTGCAATGCGATCTGCCCAGGCTGGGTGCTGACGCCACTTGTGCAAAGGCAGATCGACGACCTCGCAGCTAGGGAAGGCCTTTCAGCGGCCGACGCGAGGAGGCGTCTCCTTGAAGAGAAACAGCCATCAGGCGAGTTCGCAACGCCTGAGCAGATCGGCGCCGTGACCGCATTTCTGTGCTCGGATGCCGCGGCCGAAATCCGGGGTGCCGCGATCACAGTCGACGGCGCATGGACGGCGCAATGACACCAACCCAGTGCCGGATTGTACGGCAACCGTAGAGAAGCAGGGCCATGCGGAGCAAGATCGTGTCAGCGCGGGAGGCGGTCGACATCGTCCGCGACGGCGACGTGCTTTGCTGCTCAGGTTTCGGCACGAATGGCGTCCCGGAGGAACTCTGCATTGCCTTGGCTGATCGCTTCCGAAGCACCGGCAGCCCCAAGAACCTCACGCTGCTGTTCGGGGGCGGACCCGGCGACGGGGGCAGGCGCGGCGTCAATTACCTGGCGCTCGAAGGAATGATAAAGCGCGTCATCGGTGGCCATTACGGACTCGTTCCGATGATCGGGCAGCTCGCGCTCGAGAACAAGATCGAGGCGTACAATCTGCCGCTCGGCGTCATATCGCGCATGTATCGCGATATCGCGGCCGGGTTGCCCGGCACTGTGTCCAAAATCGGGCTCGGGACATTCGTCGATCCGCGCATCGAGGGCGGAAAAATCAACGGCCGAACGACCGAGAGTATGGTCGAGCTTGTTCAGCTGGCCGGGCGCCAAATGCTGTTCTATCGAGCACCACCGATTTCCGTCGCCTTTATACGCGGCACGACAGCCGATTCCGAAGGGAACATCGTCATGGAACGGGAGACGCTGACCCAGGATACGCTCGCGATCGCAATGGCGGCCAAAAGCTCGGGCGGCTTCGTGATCGCACAGATAGAGCGGATCGCGGAGCGCGGTTCGCTCCATCCTCGTCACGTCAAAGTGCCCGGAATCCTGGTGGATTGCCTCGCGCTTGCGGCGCCCGAGCACCATATGCAGACATTCGGCACCAGTTACGATCCATCGCTGTCCTCGGAGATCCGAATTCCTCTCGAGGGGCTCGAGCCCCTTCCCCTCGACGAGCGGAAAGTAATTGCGCGCCGCGCGGCGATGGAACTCGTGCCCAATGCCGTGGTTAACCTCGGTATCGGCATGCCCGAAGGCGTCGCCGCCGTGGCCAATGAGGAGAAGATCCTCCGCTACATGACGCTCACGGCTGAACCAGGCGTGATCGGCGGCATTCCGGCGAGCGGGCTCAATTTCGGCGCTGCGGTAAATCCCGACGCCATCATCGACATGAACCAACAATTCGACTTCTACGATGGCGGCGGATTGGATCTCGCGTGTCTCGGTCTAGCGCAGTGCGATGCCGCGGGGAACGTCAACGTCAGCAAGTTCGGTCCGAAGCTTGCAGGCGCCGGGGGCTTCATCAATATCACGCAGAACAGCAGAAAAGTTGTCTTCGTTGGCACCTTTACGGCAGGCGGCCTCAAGGTTTCGATCGACGACGGCCGGGTTTCGATCCTCCAGGAAGGCCGCACGCGCAAGTTCGTTGCCCATGTCGAGCAGATCACGTTCAGCGGCGATCAGGCGCGAAAGATGGGCCGCGTGGTCTTCTACGTCACAGAGCGCTGTGTTCTCAAGATCACCGGTGAGGGACTGGAGCTCGTCGAAGTCGCACCGGGTGTCGACATCGAACGGCACATACTGCCTCACATGGACTTCCGGCCGATTATCCGCAATCCACAGCCGATGGACGCACGGCTGTTCCGCGCCGACCCGATGAGCCTCAAGGACATGCTGTTGTCGATCGCCGTCGCCGATCGCATCAGCTACGACCCCAAACGCGAGACGTTGTTCTACAACTTCGAGGGCCTTAAAGTTCGAAGCAAGAAAGATGTCGACGACATTCGGGAAACGGTGGAAAAGTGCTGTCAGCAGATCGGCAAGAAGGTGTCGGTGATCGTCAATTACGACTCCTTCGAGATCGCGGAAGACCTGCTGGACGACTACTCGGCCATGGTCGGATGCTTGGCCGAGCGATACTACAAGCATGTCTCGCGCTACACGACCAGCGCATTCATGCGCATGAAGCTCGGCGGCGCGCTGGAGGGGCGCGGCGTTGCCCCTCATCTCTTCGAGACGCAGAAGGAGGCCGTGAATTACGCCCGCGTGCTGAGCGCCGCGAAGAGCGGGGTATGACGGCGCTCGGATCCATCATCAATCCCTGGCGGTACTCCAACTCGCAGGACGATTCGTTGCTCGAGGGGCGGTATGTTTTTGTGCGAAGCGGATCACGAGCCTTCGTGTCGCGGACGGTGACCGGCGCTACAGGGCGATTGGGCTCGTAGCCAACAGCTGCTCCAAAGGAAGTACCCCGGGGCCGCCTCGATGTCACGCGGCGTGCTCTTCGGCCTCTACGCGCAGCTGCGTGATCCGGTCATAGAGCCGGGCGCGAGAAATTCCCAGCAGGCGCGCCGCTTGTGCTTTGTTTCCCTTCGCCAGGCGGAGCGCCAGACGGATGACGTCGCGCTCGGCGTCTGCGACGACATCGTCAAGATGTCGAACAGCGATGACCCTCGGGGTCACCGCGGGCCGCGATGCTGTAGATGGTAGAACAGTGCATATTTCAGCCTCGCGAAGCACGGGCTGGTCACTGAGCAGGCACGCGCGTTCCAAGACGTTGCGAAGCTCGCGAACATTTCCTGGCCAATCGTGCCGCGCCAGCACACCCAAGGCGGACTCGTCCACCTCACGCAGGGGTAGGCCAGTTCGAATGGCGATCTGTTCGAGGATGATCTCGCAGAGCTGGCCGAGATCGGAGGAATGCTCGCGCAGTGGCGGTGTCGTTATGGGCAGCACGTTTAGGCGGTAGTACAGGTCCGCACGAAATTTTCCCTCTTGAACCAGCTGATCGAGATTACGGCTCGTGGCCGCGATCACGCGCACGTCGATGCGAACGACCTCATTGGAACCGACGCGCTCGATCTCCTGCTCCTGGAGGACGCGCAGCAGCTTCGCCTGGAGCTGCAGCGGCATATCGCCGATCTCGTCGAGGAACAGCGTACCGCCATCCGCCAGCTTGAATTTTCCGTCGCGACCCTTCGCATCCGCGCCGGTGTAAGCGCCCCGGGCCACGCCGAAGAACTCGGCTTCGAGCAGGGTCTCGGGAATCGCCGACACGTTGATGGCGACGAATGGATTCTTGCCTCGGACCGAGCATTCGTGAACGGCTTGAGCGAGCAGCTCCTTGCCGGTGCCGGTTTCGCCGAGGATGAGCACCGTCGTGTCAAGCTGCGCAGCGCGGCGGGCCAGTCGCTTCAGTTCGATGACCAGCGGGTGGGCGCCAACGAACTGCGAGAGCGTGTACTTCGATCGGCGCTGAGCCGCGAGCTCACGCTCCGCTTCCTGCAAGCGCTTGTAGAGTTTCTCGAACTTTGCGACCAGCGGCTTCAGGAGTTCGAGTCTGTCGTAGAGCACGAATCCAATTGCGCCATGAACGTCGCCGTCTGGCCCACGCAGCGGAATCCGCGTAACCACGAACGACCGATCGCCGAAACGCATTATATCGAGAAGTATCGGCTTGCCGGTCTCGAGCACCTGCCGAAGGAGGCTCTCAGGAATAACGTCCTCGACATTCTTGCCAATGACCTGTTCGCCCGCCGGGATACCAAGCAGAGCTCGGTACTTATCGTTGATCCAGACGACCCGTGCCTGCCGGTCAACCGCTATCGCTCCTTCACAAAGACTCTCGAACACCCCGAACAGAGATCGTACCGCCTCTGTGAGGACGCCCTTACCTTCGTCGTCGAACTGAGCCCGCCAGTCCATGCGCGTAGCCGATATCGCGTTCTCGATTAGCCTGCAGCTTACAACAAAGACAAGCGGAGCTTAATACCCCACGGTCATTCCCCCATTATTACGCCCCGTCGCAGGTGGTCGAGCAGAACTCATCGGTGCCCTGGAGCAGCCGCGCCTTCAGCGACTACTACGCGAACTCGCCCCGATCAAGGTAGCCTCATCCAATCAGGAGGCCGGACAGGGTCATCCAAGTGTCAGGCCAGCTTTTCGGGCATTGGCTGAGGTGGTCAAGGGCCAGGGCCCTCCCGAGCGTATTCAATCCGAACGTATTAGGTGCCCGATCACAAGCGTCCGTGCGGCCAGAAGCAGAGAAAGAAAGACCGAAACGACGGATTACTTGATGCTCGCGGCTGCCGCTTGGGCCATTACAACGAAATTGACGATTGCTCTCGACGACTGATCGCGCGACCAAACTGCATTGATCCGCGCAACCGGAGTTCTTTCTCTGAAGGCCCGGTACGCAACACCTTTGCGCTCAAGGTGTCGAATCGACGCTGGGAGGATGGCGATACCCAACCCCGCCGAAACCAAACTGATGATCGTCTGTGTCTGGCGTACCTCTTGTGCGATGCGCGGACCAAACCCTGCCGCCCGGCAAAGCCCGACGATCTCATCGAAGAGAGCGGGCGCGATCTCTCGAGGAAACATGATCAGGTCTTCCTCCGCCAGTCGCTTGACGGAGATTGCCGCAGCCCTTTCTGTAAGGGGGTGACCTTGCGGAATGGCGGCCACGAGCGGTTCCGCCATAAGCTCTCGGCACTCGAAATTCGGATGATCGAAACGCCCGTTCAATAGTCCTACATCGAGCGTTCCACTCTTCAGGTCTTCGATTTGCGTGTCGGTCATCGCCTCGCGAAGTTGCATTGCAACACCCGGGAACCGACGGCGATAGGACCTCACGACAGCCGGCAAGAAACTGTACTCGACCGGTGTAATGAACCCTACCGACAGGCTGCCATAAAAGCCTCGAGCTGCGCGTTGGGTTAGGAGCGCGGCTTGATCCAGAGCCTGAAGGATCTTTCGCGCTTCGCGGAGAAGAACGTCGCCGGCCGTAGTAAGAGCGACATTCCGCCGATTGCGGTCGAAAAGTTCGACCCCCAGCTCTCGCTCAAGCGCACGAACCTGCATGCTGAGCGGTGGCTGCGAGACTCCGACCCGCCTGGCCGCGCGTCCGAAGTGAAGTTCCTCGGCCGTCGCGACGAAATACCTGATCCGTCGTAGGTCCATGGGTCATTTGCCAAAGATATCAATCAGACGTGGCAGATATATTGGACGGGCTATGTCCGCAAGGGCAGACTGGCCGCGGGACGCACAACGCGAGAGACGGATATGCCAAGTACGCGACCGCTCCACACGGCCTGGGATGGCGCGATACCCAAATTATTCGAACTGGCGGTACCGCAAGCTGCACTAGATGATCTGAGACAGAGACTGGCGCGAACCCGCTGGCCGGACGAAATTGCCGGCGAGCCTTGGGAATACGGCACCGATTTGAGCTACCTCAAGGCCCTATGTTCCTATTGGCAAGATGGTTACGATTGGCGGCAGCATGAGAGGGCACTCAACCAGTTCAAGCACTACAAGGTCGCTGTCGGCGGCATCGAGCTGCACTATATTCATGAGGTAGGTGAGGGGACGAATCCACGTCCGCTGCTTCTGACGCACGGATGGCCCGGCTCGTTCTACGAGTATCATAAGCTCATTCCGCGACTGACACGCCCATCGCGTTTCGGCGGGCGGACAGACGACGCATTCACCGTCGTGGTGCCTTCGATGCCGGGCCATGGCTTGTCGTTTACGCCAAATCAGCCGCGTTTCGGTCTCAGCGAGATTTCGGATAGCCTCAAGTCGCTGATGGTCGATGTGCTCGGCCATTCGGAGTTTGCAGCGCATGGACATGACTGGGGCGCATTCATCGCGACGCGTCTCGGATATGCACACCCCGACCAAATTCGCGGCATTCATATCACGCTATTGGCTATACCGCGCCGACGGTCAGCAACGCCGCCTCGAACGCCCGACGAGGAACGCTTCTATCATCAGCTCGATCACTGGCTGAAGGAGGAGACGGGTTACTCGCAGATCATGGGCACAAAGCCGCAGACCCTGGCATATGCCCTGACGGACTCGCCGGCGGGTCTTGCCGCCTGGATCATCGAGAAATTCCGCGCCTGGAGCGATTGCAGCGGCGACCTCGACAAGCACTTCGGTCGCGATGTGCTGCTCACGAACATCATGATGTATTGGGTAACCGGAGCAATCGGCTCGACCTTCTGGCCATACTACGCCCGCCTGCACGAGCCTTGGTTTGTGCCCGACGGCGCGACCGTGAACGTGCCGACGGGCTATGCGGAGTATCCGCGCGAGATCCTCACGCCGCCGCGCTCCATGGCCGAGGCGTTCTACAGCAACATCCAACGCTGGACACGCATGCCGAGGGGCGGCCATTTCCCGGCTTTGGAGGCTCCGGATGCCCTGGCCGCCGAGATTCGCGGTTTCTTCGCGTCCCTGAGGTAGTTGAACATGGCGACGCGCCGCGGTTTGACCATGAACCTTCCTCTCGATTTAGCGCAGCGTGAAAAAATCCAAGGGGTACAACTATAAACAGAAATGGTGGTCTTATGAATTCAGCTGCGAGACTTCGCGACGCTTGCGAAGCACAGTGCAGCGCTGCGGGTCTACGGCGACCCAAACCGACGCGCCCTCTCTGAGCTCGGCGGTCGGATGGGCAAGTGCGCGCAAGATCAAACCGTCAGCGATCTGGATGACGCACTCGACGCGGCCGCCCTGAAAGCTCACTTCTGCGACGCATCCTTTGATCGTATCAAGCTGCACGGTTGGGAGTGCGGTCGAAATGGCGAGATCTTCTGGGCGCAGCACTAGGTCAACGCTCTCTCCGGGCAAAGCCTCGGTCTCGCAAGAAAGGCGCTGTGCCACTCCGTCGACAGCTACGATGGCGTTGCCGGCATCATCCCTTGACTCGACGCGGCCAGCGAGAATGTTGGCGGCGCCGAGGAACGTCGCGACGAAGGGCGTGCGCGGTCCCGCGTAAAGCACGCGCGGTTCGCCCTCCTGCACGATACGCCCCTTGTTCATCACCGCAATGCGATTGGCGAGCGAGAAGGCCTCAGCCTGGTCGTGCGTAACGTAAAGGGCAGTGATACCGATGTGCTTGATCATAGTGGAGAGTTCGTTACGCATCGCGTCACGCAGACGCGCATCAAGGTTGGAGAGTGGCTCGTCGAGCAAGAGCAAGACGGGACGACGAACAATAGCCCGAGCAAGCGCCACACGCTGCTGCTGCCCGCCCGAAAGCCGCATCGCCGGCCGGCGCGCCATCTCCTCCATGCCGACCAATGCCAGTGCCTCCATCACCCGCGACTTGGGCTCGGCACGTGACGGCCGGAGGCGCCCGACACGCAACGGATAGGCGACGTTCTCGAATACGACGAGGTGAGGCCAGATCGCGTAGGACTGAAACACCATGCCGATCGGGCGCTCGTGCACAGGGACGAAGACCCCCGCCGCTGTGTCGGAAACCACGCGCCCGCCGATCTCTATCCGCCCGCCGTCGGCCTGCTCAAGACCGGCGACGCAGCGCAGGGTCGTCGTCTTGCCGCATCCGCTCGGGCCGAGCAGTGCATAGCATCCGCCTTCGGGCACGTCGAAGCTGACCCCGTCGACTCCATGAACGACGCCCTGTGGCGTAGCGAACGCCTTGAAGAGGGCGGTCACCTTCAGCACACGCTCAGCCCGCCAGCGAGCGCGGTATGAGGTAGCGTCGCGCGAGAAGGACGACGGGCAGCACCAGAACGATGATGATCGACGCGAGGGCCGCAGAGGGCGCCGCCTGGCCGTTCTGGAACAAGCGCCATAGCACGACCGAGATGACGATGTTTTCTTGACTGAACAACACCAATGCGATCGTAAACTCGCGCACGCCAACGATGAAGAGGAAGATGAAACCCGAAGCCAGCGCCGGCATGAGGAGGGGAAGGACGATGCGCCGTTGGGTGGCGAGCCATCGGGCGCCGGATGTGGCCGAGGCTTCCTCGAGCTCGCGGTGAATCTGCATCAAGCCTGCGCGCGCGATCCGCGTGGTCACTGCGATGCGGTAAGAATAGGCGAGAACCAGGATCCAGACCGTGCCGTAGATGCCGATCGGCAGCGAGAGGTAGACAAGCATCACGGCAAGCCCAGCGATCACGGACGGGATGCCGACCGACATGAAGGACATGAAATCGAGGACGTGCCGGCCCCAGAATTGGGTGCGCACGATGATCCAGCCGAGGAGGCCACCGATCGCCGTGACGATGAGCGCGGACAGCCCCGCGACGATGAACGTATTGCGCAAGCCCATCCAGAAGGCCGGCTCGGCGAAGAGCGTGCGGTACGCGTCGAGCGACGCTTTCTCGAGCGAAGCGAGCGACGGGGCGGCGTAGCCGAAAAAGCTCGTCCAGAGCAGCACCAGCGCCGGAAATACAGCCGCGACGGCAACGTAAAGGGCGGCAAAGCCGAGCGCCGGCAAGCGCCAGCGCCCGAGCGCCAGCCGCCGCTGGCGGTAGGCCTTCCCCGTGACGGTGACGAAGCTCTCGGCGCGCCGGATGAGCCGGTTGTAGACGAAC
>Ga0187893_10015061_pt1 | contig 10421 bp, 11 predicted proteins | sample MA1701074metaG_FD_139574 | JGI IMG/M metagenome (GOLD analysis project Ga0187893, IMG submission 139574) | White microbial mat communities from a basaltic lava cave in the Kipuka Kanohina Cave System on the Island of Hawaii, USA - MA170107-4 metaG ...
ACCGTACGAAGGTCGTGTAGTAAAATCAGTCCTAAAGTCGTCCCCACACGCGTGGGGGTGAACCGTCATGCGGCTGTTTTAATGCGGGGAAATTCACGTCGTCCCCACACGCGTGGGGGTGAACCGAAGGATTCCTCGACTTCACCGTATCAAATCTTCGCTACGTCATTGCTGGCCACGACCCCAGGAATTACATCTTCGAGCAGATTTTGAAGAGCCGGCCGGTTAGCGTGCTCCCTTGCGGTGTCTGTGGCGTATCGTTTACTTACGTCATCAATATATTTCTGAAATGGGATCATAGGATTAACATCAAACATAACCTAAATAATCGTTAGATAACAGGATATACCAGTTACACACTTGTATCAAAAGATATTAATGCATACAAACTCCTATATTCACATTAATTAATCACCAAGCCCTCCTCAAGTTCAGTAATCCATACTATTTTTACAATTTACAAATAAATCCTTGACTACCCATATACTGCTTTTATTCATTTTTTCATGCCTCTTTTTATGCTTCGTGGTGCTCAAAGTTTAAGAAAAAACATCTTAGGAGGAATTTCTAATGATCGATATACCAAAGCAGTTGACGGTTAAAGAAGCTTCAATGCACTTTAACATTCCCCAAAACACTTTACGCGCCTACATACATCGCCGAATTATCCCATTCAGGAAAGTGCGGGGGCGTGTGTATCTAGTAACTGAAACATTGGAAGCGTGGCTTAAATCATTCGATGTCCCACAGAGAGAGCAAGAACCTACTGACAAAGATTAAAGCAATTCGTGGCCATAAAATGCCGGAGGTCTAAATCGGTGCCAGTTATAAAAGAACGGCAAAATGATTCACAGATATATATAAACAGGGATTGGGCTGTAGTAACTAAGAAATCAATGTGTAAATACACAACGAAACGAGCAAATGACAAAGGAAATGTGATTGATCTGAGAGAACGCGAACAAATGATCCTCGGAATGATCTTATGGGAGCCAGAACGATTCGTTGAAGCTAAGGCGACTCTGAAACCAGAAGACTTCCGATTTGAGAAGCACCAAGTGATATATCGGGCAATGCTGCATTTGGAAGATAAAGGCATGGAATTGAGTGTCATTAATTTATTCGATTACCTCAAGGATCAAGGAGAATTGGAGACAGTGGGTGGGTCACCATATCTAACCTATCTCCCACAGGTGGTGTTAGTGGAGAGGACTGCCTGGGATTCTTTTGAAACAGACTGCATATTGAAATCGCTTCAAATGGGGAATAACAAGATATGATAATCAATTCTGAAACAGATTTTTCGGAATATCTAAATCAGGTAAAGATCGCATCTCAGCAAGAGCAACGTGGTAAGCTCGAAATCCAGCTAGGACAGGCCCGGCTTGAGGACGACGCTGAGCGGGTTTCGGAACTAGAGGCTAAAATTGCAGAGATTGGCGAAGCGACAAACCCCCTCGTGAGGATAGAGACACCATACCCAAGCCCAATAGCAGAAGCTGCTTTTTACGGGTTAGGAGGCGAGATTGTTAGAGCCATCGAACCCCACAGTGAAGCCGACCCGGTAGCCATAATGATGAACTTATTGGCGGCCTTTGGAAACATGATAGGAGCTGGGCCATTCTTCACGATAGGAGCCGATAAACACCCTTGCAAGCTTTTCTGTATCTTCGTTGGCGACACGGCAAAGGGGCGGAAGGGCACATCATGGAGTCCTGTAAGGACGTTATTTGAGTTCATCGAACCGGAGTGGGTCCGTAACAATATCCAGAATGGCTTATCCAGCGGAGAAGGTCTCATATACCATGTACGTGACCCTAAATATAAGAGAGAACACAACAACACTTCAAATTCAGTGAGCGAGAGTTTAGAAGACGCCGGAGTGTTAGACAAACGATTGCTGATTCTGGAGGGGGAATTAGCACAAACCCTTAAAGTATTGAGTCGTGAGGGGAATACTCTCAGTCCGGTTATTCGCCTAGCATGGGACTCGGGAAACTTGCAAACCCTTACAAAATCAAACCCAGTAAGAGCAACGGACACCCATATATCCATTATCGGACATATCACGAAAAGGGAGCTTGTGAAGCGCCTGAGCGAAATCGAAACCGGGAACGGCTTTGCGAACCGGTTCCTTTTCTTCTGTGTTAAACGTAGCAAGGAGCTTCCATTCGGCGGGAACTTTAACGAGATCGACCTTGAATCACTGGCTCAAAAACTTCGCCAGGCGGTGGAGTTCTCAAAGGATGCAGGAGAAATACAATGGGCAGATGAAACCCGTCCACAGTGGAAGGCTGTTTATTCCGAACTTTCGGAAGGAAAGCCGGGGATCATTGGGGACATCATAAGCAGGGCCGAGGCCCAAGTTACACGGCTTGCTACCATATATGCGCTACTGGATAGCTCCTACGTAATAAGACCTCCCCATTTAAGAGCTGCCCTCGCAATCTGGGACTATAGTGAAGCCTCTGTAAGATATATATTTCAGAATATAGCTAATGATCGACTGGCTAATAAAATTCTAAATGCTCTGAGCCTTAGACCACATGGTATGACAAAAACCGAAATCAATAATCTCCTGAAGCGAAATTATACATCTGAGCAAATCAATGAAGCATTGAACAACCTATTAGCCTTGCATCTCGTATGGAGCAAAGTCAAGGAGACAGTAGGAAGACCCGTCGAGAGGTGGTTTTCGACTCGGAGTATGAACGAAATAAACGAAATAAACGAAAAAAGGGGTGAGTAGTCAGACTTAATTCGTTTAATTCGTTTTTCGTAAGGGCTGATAAGAATGGGATACTGGTTAAACAAACTAGACGCGATAACCGAATTGCAACAAGAAGCGATATCCGAGTCACAAGAACAAATAGCTATTAAATCTCCCATTGTAGAAATACCGAGTATCACCCTGGCCGAGTTTGCAAGGCGTGATATGGCGGTCGAGATATACTCAGAACTTTTAAATTGCAACCTCTGGTTCTGTTCTAATGATGAAATGGCTACTCAGATTAAAGAGGACGCTCCAGGCGCAGTCTGTTACACGGTAAGTGAATTGAGATATCTATTAAAGCTAAGGCCCTGCCCTGAAGACATGAGAGCGATACATGAAGCCAAAGCTATAAATCCTGACTCCGTAATAATGGACGTGGTGATGAAATATGATACCAAGAAACTTGGGGAATCGAAGGTGTGAAGTAGTTGATTACTATAATTGAGGTGATTTTCTCTAATGATACATTCTCTGCTTCCACATTCTCAGGATGTTCTGTTTTTTTCTTTAAAATCGGTCTAATCACTTGATATTATTGAATATTGATTTGAGAATAATTTGTATAACCAATTGGCATCATTGATAATCGTATTTTCAAATTTTGCGATGATGAAATATGTGTTAGTGACAATACGGCTCTTACCATACTTTCATCGTGTTCTCGACCACATGGAACTCACAGAGGCCGGCAAATTAGTGCGGTTGGAGCAAACAAATATGACTCATCTCCCAAAATTCATGATTTCCCTCCCCGAGTATAGGGGGCTATTTGTATATATAAGACAAAGCAAAACCCCACACCCCCCTTCTCTAGCCACGCCATACAACACACAAACACGTTATGTCCGACAGTATTACTATTTAGAAAGAATGGGAGCTGAATAGCAATGGGAAGTGTTTTCCTCAGGGGAAAATCATACGTCGGTAAATATAAAGACGAGAACGGCAATTGGGTACGAAAAACCCTCGGTAGACATCCCACTATCAATAAAACAATTGCAAGAGAGATACTTCAAGATATCGAGCGCAAGGTCAAACTAGGTCAGCATGGCATGGTAAAGGCCATAATCCCTAGCCTAGCAGACTTCACTAACGATTACTTATCCTACGTGAGAGACACGGTAAAAAAGCGCTCTTGGAAAAGAGACGAGCTATGCTTACGACACTTAAAAGATTTTTTCAAAGGGCGTAAACTATCGGATATTCAACCCCAAGACGTTGACGATTATAAAGCCTCAAGGCTTAGTGAAGTCGCTCCAGCAACCGTAAACCGTGAACTTGAGGTATTACGTCATTTATTCCATTTGGCCGAGCGATGGAATAAGTTTTTCGGTAAGAATCCGGTATCAAGAGCCGGGCTTTTGCCATTAAATAATCATAAGGAAAGAATCCTTAGCCTTGATGAAGAGAAGAGACTGCTAAACGCATGTGATTCTTATATGCGTAATATCATCATCACTGCCCTCTACACGGGTATGAGAAAGGGTGAGGTGATAAGTTTAAAATGGGAGAATGTAGACCTCGACAACGGCATCATCACAATTGACCAAACGAACGCCAAGAGCAAGAAGGCAAGGCGTATACCTATAAACTCGGTCGTAAGACGATTGCTCCTAGAGCAAAGGTTAAAGAGCGCTGGGAACGACTATGTATTCCTTAGCTCTAAAGGGTCGCCCTACTTGAGACAGGATTCCTTAAATAGGGCTTTCACACTCGCACTACAAAAAGCCGATATAAAGGGGTTGCGCTTTCACGACCTCAGACATACAGCGGCAACTAGAATGATTGAGTCTGGATTTTCGATTGTAGCTGTGAAGGAGATACTCGGACATGCTAGCCTCGACATGACTATGAGATATGCTCACCCAAACGAATCTCTAAGAAGTGCCTTAGAAGGTCTCTCCTCCTATTATTCGGACACGTTTGGTCACAATTCTGGTCACACGAGTAACAACCCGTAAATGGATGGTTGCGTAAGTTATTGATGTAATTGGTAGCGGGGGGAGGATTTGAACCTCCGACCTTCGGGTTATGAGCCCGACGAGCTGCCAAGCTGCTCCACCCCGCGTCCGATTAGGAAGGATAAGGGTATGGGATATTCCCCCAACTGTCAAGTTTTCTCCGTAACATACGCCGGATTCACTCGTTTCATTGACATTTACGCCTAATAAATATAGATTAATTTATCATCCGGAATCACTACTATAAAGGAGAATATGAGATGAAAAAGTTAAGCGGATTTTTCATTACCGCAGCAATGATACTTTCGGTTTCGGTGCTCGCCGGGTGCGAGACCGGGGATAAAACCCAGGAAACCACTGAGACCGGCTCCGAGCTTACCGAGACCCAGAAAGAGCTCGAGCAGATAAAGAAGGACAGCACCGAGCTCGAAAAATACGTAACTAACCTCAAAGAGCAAATAAACGAACTCAAGATCGAGAACCAGAGACTTATCGCCCAGACCAAGAGGCTCGAAGCCGAGATAATCGACCTCAAGCTCGACATGGGGCAAGTGCCCGACTCGGATTCAGCCGATATGCTGGACAAGGACGCGGAACCCGGCGACAGCTCGAAGAATACCGGCACAGAGCAGCCGGAACCCCTGCCGGAGACCCCTCCCGGCGCGAATAAAGGCGCAGCCGGCGAAGCCGGGGCTATCCACATGACTGTTCGGAACTAGAGCAGCTATTTCAGGAAGATACGGTCTTGAATTCGAGTATCCTGTCAAGCCTGAAAGTACACCTTTCTTTTCTCAAATGACAGAACTCTTTTCTCAAATGACAGAACGCATGGATGTACGTGCTTTCCTTCGTGACGCTTATGTCGTAAGGCTCAATGACGCGGGTCGTCGTCTCTTCGTTGTAAGCCGATAAGTACTTGATCCGGAGCTTCCCCTTTGCCCTGAGCGCCTGCTCTATCTCCACGGGGAGGACGAGCTCTTTCCTGCTCTCGAGCTCTACCGACTTTCCCTGGAGCTTCATTACGTCCTTAAGCCTCTTGAGCCTTATCCCGCGCCTCCCGAGGTCTGTGAGGAAATACTGGAATACGTCCCTGGTCGTCATCACGTCGGCGAGCGCCCTGTGTCCGCTCTCGGCGGGAAGCCCGATATGCCTGGCGATCTGACCCAGGCTGTTGCTCGGGAACGTGTAATACCTCCTCGCTATCCCGAGCGTGTCTATAACTTTATTCCCCGGAAGCGCTATTCTCAGGTTCCCTAGCTCCACGTTCAGGAATCCCAGGTCGAACTTCGCGTTATGAGCGACGATGACGGAGTCTTTTATCACGGCCAGCAGGTCCTTCGCTATGTCCCTGAAGAAGGGGGACCTCCTCACCATCGTATCCGTTATGCCGTGCACGGAGACCGCGCTCTGCGGTATAGACCTGCCCGGGTTCACTAGTGTCGTGAACTCGCCGACGACGCTCCCGTTTACGGTTTTCAATACGGCTATCTCGCAGACCCTGTCCCCTTGAGACGGGTCGAGACCGGTTGTTTCTACGTCGAGGAAAGCGAAAGGGACTTCGGAAGGGTTAAGGTAAAGCACAGCGTACTCCTTATAGGATAATAATACTAACATGAAAGCCCGGATTTTTGAAAGGACGCGAAGAAATTAAAGAGACTACGCTCTGGTATCCGGAATTTGAACGGGGGGTTCTCAGCGGGCCCCTGTAATTCTGTCCCCGCCCTTCCCGAGTATAAGCTCCGCGAGCCTAAGACCTATACCCTCGGCGTCTCCTGCGGCTCCGGAGGACCTCTCCCTGATCACGGTCCTCCCGTCGGGCGACGCGAGGACGCCTAGGACGGAGACCGAATCCCCGTCCGTCTCCGCGTAGCACCCTGCCGGGATGTTGCAGTCCCCTCCGAGCCTCCTGAGAAACGCCCTTTCGGCAGATCCTGCCGTCCACGTCCGGGCGTGGTTGATCCCGGATATAATATCCCTCGTCCCCGCGTCACCGTCCCTGCACTCGACCGCGATTATCCCCTGCCCCGGGGCAGGCACCATTACGTCCGCAGGGATGATATCGGACGCCTCCCCGATGAGCCCCATACGACCGAGTCCCGCCGCCGCGAGCAATATCGCATCGTAGCCCTCCCCTTCCCGCAGCTTCCTCAACCTCGTATCCACGTTCCCCCTTATCGGCACTATCCTCAGCCCCGGCATAAGGTTAAGGAGCTGGGCGCCCCTCCTTAAGCTCCCCGTACCCACCCTGGCCCCCTCCGGCAGCTCGCCCAGCTTGAGACCGCCCTTCGAAACGAGCGCGTCCCTCGGGTCGTCCCTGGGGGCAGCCGCACCGATAACGAGGCCGTCCGGGAGGACGGCCGGGAGGTCCTTCATGCTGTGGACGGCGATATCGATTTCTTCAGACAGGAGGGCTTCCTCTATTTCCTTCACGAATACGCCCTTCCCCCCGATCTCGGACAGAGGGGAGTCGAGGTTCCTGTCTCCTGTCGTTTTTATTATGCGGATTTCGGGGCGGAGGTCCGGACGGACTGCCAAGAGGAGGTCTTTGATGAAATTCGCCTGCCAGAGGGCAAGCAGGCTCCCCCTAGTTCCAATCCTGAAGGGTCGCTTCATCTTCCTCTTCTTCGGCAATGAGCATGATCTCGGTTTCGAGCTCGAAGAGCTTCTTTACCGAATCGACGTAGAGCGCCCCGCGAGATGTGGAAGCCTCTTTCTTTAGATTTGTCAGTGGGCCGTGGAGTATCTTGCCGATTATGCGCGACGCCATCAGCCTGATGACGTCCTTGTCCTTATCGGAATAATTTTCGAGCTTGGCGAGGGCCCTCTCGACCTCGCTCATCTTTATCTGCTCGAACCTCTTTTTGAGGTCGATAATGGCGGGGACCACCTTCAGGCCGTTGAGCCAGGCCTGAAACGCCCTTTCCACTTCGATCACTATCTCTTCGGCCTTCCCGGCGTTGTCGCGTCTCGACTTGATGTTATCGTCGAGCACGCTCTTGAGGTCGTCGATATCGTAAAGGTACACGTCCGCAAGCTCGCCTATCCTTGGGTCTATGTCGCGGGGGACCGCTATGTCTATCATGAACATCGGCTCGTTGTTCCTGAGCTTGAGCGCTTCCTTCACGTGCTGAGGTTTGAGTATGAATTCCGTCGAGCCCGTCGCCGTTATAATGATGTCCACGTCCTTCAGGCTGTAAAAAATCTCTTCGAACACTATAGGCCGCCCGTTCAGCCTCTCCGCCAGCTGGGCGGCGTTGTCGTAATTCCTGCTCGCGATTATAAGCTCACCGATGCCGGCCCGGATCAGGTTCCTCGCCGCGAGCTCCGCCATTTCGCCGGAGCCGACGAGCAGCACCTTCCTCCGCGTGAGCTTGTCGAATATCCTCTTCGCGAGCTCTACGGCCACGTAGCTGACCGAAACGGCCCTCGATCCGATGCCCGTCTCGGTCCTGACCCTCTTGGCGACGAAAAACGCGGAGTGAGAAAGTCTGTTGAGTATCAGCCCGGCTGTGCTTTTTATCACGGCGGTTTTATATGCCTGTTTGATCTGGCCGAGTATCTGCGGCTCCCCGACGACCATCGAGTCGATGCCCGTGGCGACCTTGTAAAAATGCCTTACCGCCATATGGCCTATCGAAACGTATAGATAAGGGGAAAAAGCGCCTTCGGCTATGGAATGGAACTCGGAGAGGAACTCTTTTACGCTGTCGACGCACCCGTCGGCGTTCTCGGAGACCGCGTAAACCTCCACCCTGTTGCAGGTGGAGACGATCATGCATTCCTCGATATGGTTCTTCGCTGAAAGCGTCACGAGCCCGTCTTCGAGCTCTTCCTGGCTGAACGAGAAGCGCTCCCTTATCTCTACAGGGGCGGTCTTATGGCTGAGTCCTACTACTATGATGCGCTGCATCCCGAGTTAGCCCTTTTTTATTAGTGTCTCAGGCGTTAATTATATACGAGGTACGGATTATTTCTATCCCGGCCGGGATCAGGCGTGCTTGCCTATAAAACTCAGGAATTCCATCCTCGTCCTCTCGTCCTTTTTGAAAGCCCCGCGCATGGAGCTTGTGAGCATGCTGGCGTCGGCCTTCATTATCCCCCTCATCGCCATGCAGAGGTGCCGGGCCTCGGCCACAACGGCGACCCCGAGCGGGTTAAGCACCTCCATGAGGAAGTCTGCTATCTCCGCGGTCATCCTCTCCTGCACCTGGAGACGCCTCGAAAACACTTCGACTATCCTGGGGATCTTGCTCAGTCCCACTATCTTCCCGTTGGGTATGTACCCCACGCTGCAGGTGCCGAAGAACGGCAGCATATGGTGCTCGCAGAGGCTGTAGAACTCTATATCCTTCACCACCACCATCTCGTCGTATTTGATATTAAAGAGCGCTTCGTTGATTATTTGATAGGGGCTCGCATTATATCCGGCCGTAAGCTCCTTGAACATGCTCGCCATCCTGACGGGCGTGTCGCGGAGCCCTTCCCTCTCCGGGTCTTCGCCTATTTCTAGCAGAATCTCCCTCACGGCCTTTTCAACGCTCATACGGGTAACCCTCCTCATCGAAAAATTCGAAATAGCTGCTGGATGTCTCACTCAGCCCGATATGGACGAGCCTTTCACGGAGTCGGTCCCTGAGCCCCTCCCACAGGTATCGGGCGATATTCTCCCCCGTCGGCTGATGCTCGGTGAAATACGGGACTTCGATGTCGAGCCGCTTGTAGTCGAGCTCGCCGAGTGTGTTTTCCACGGTCCGGTCGAGCTCTCCGGGGTTTATGACCATCCCCGTATCGGGGTCTATTGAGCCCGCGACCCTGACCTCCAGATAGTAATCGTGCCCGTGCCCGTTCGGGTTGGAGCACGTATCGAATATCCTGAGGTTCTCCTCGTCTGAAAGCCCTTTTATGTAGAGCCTGTGCCCCGCTGAAAAGCGGTATCTCCTGGTGACGGAAACTATTTCCCTTATGACCGCTCCCTCCAGTAATCGACGTAGAGATCGGGGGTCTCGTAGAGCCTTATCCTGTAAAGGGAGCACCTGTCGTTATCCCCGAGCCTCTCCTCGAAAATGTCCCATAGCACCCGCGCTATATTCTCCGTTGTCGGTATCAGCTCCTTGAAATGAGGGTTGTCGTCGTTAAGATGCTTGTGGTCGAACCCCGTGAGCACGTCGTTCATAAGGGATTTGAGGTCGTAGAGGTTTATTATCATCCCCGTCTCGGGGTCGACTTCCCCTTCCACGGTCACCTCCAGGCCGTAGTTATGCCCGTGCCCGTAGGGGCCCGCCGACTTCCCGAACACCTCCCGGTTCTTCTCCTCGCTCCACTCCGGATTCCAGTACCGGTGGGAGGCGGAAAATTCCATTCTCTTCGTGAGCAGCTTCTTGTAACCCATCAGAATTCACCGTATATACGGCGACCGATTAGGATATCATAGTAAATTGACGGTACCAACTTCCTTTAGGGGGATGTGTGAGGTAACCTTTTTCATACATGAGGAGAGCCGATTCCAGGGAAAAGCTCGGGAGACTCATAGGCGGACTCGAGAAAAAGAGGAGGAAATTCCTGCTCTTGAGAGGACTTGCGTTCACGGCGCTGGTTTTCTTTGCAGCCCTTACGGCCGTATCGCTCCTTTCTCTCCCGTCGGGCGCCCCCGAATACTACACGCTCCTCAAGGCGGCGCTGGTATCGAG
>Ga0187893_10015062_pt1 | contig 10420 bp, 5 predicted proteins | sample MA1701074metaG_FD_139574 | JGI IMG/M metagenome (GOLD analysis project Ga0187893, IMG submission 139574) | White microbial mat communities from a basaltic lava cave in the Kipuka Kanohina Cave System on the Island of Hawaii, USA - MA170107-4 metaG ...
ATCATTTTCGCCTTCAACAAAATCTCTGGCTTTCTTCAATCGGTATTGGTACATACTTGGGCAGCTGGGATGAAACAACCGACGCGAATTATACAGAGTCCATCATTCGCGCAGTCGAATTGGGTTGCAACGTGATTGACACCGCCGCGAACTATCGTTTTCAGCGTAGCGAACGTTCAATCGGAAAAGCGCTCGTTCAACTAAACGAAAACTTCAAACGCGAAGGGATTCTGATTTGTACGAAAGGCGGTTATCTGCCCTTTGACGGTGAACCGCCAACAAACACGCGCCAATACATAGAAGAAACTTTTGTCCGCACAGGTATCGCAAAATTTGAAGATATTGTTGACGGCGTTCACTGTATGACGCCCGCCTATTTGCAGAGTCAGATTGACCAATCGCTTCGCAACATGGGACTGGAAACAATTGATGTTTATTACATTCACAACCCCGAATCACAACTTAACCGCGTGTCGCGCGATGAATTTGAAAACCGCCTGCGCCTTGCGTTTGAACGCTTGGAACAAAACCGCGCAGAAGAAAAAATCAAATATTACGGCGTGGCGACTTGGAACGGCTTTCGTGTCGCTCAAAGTCAAACGCCTTATCATTCGCTGGAACGAATGGTTGAAATTGCAAAAGAAATCGCGGGTCAAAATCACGGCTTTCGTTTTATTCAGTTGCCTTTTAATCTGGCTATGCTCGAAGCCTTCGCTCTGCTAAATCAACCTTTGAGAGGCGAAATGGTTTCAACTTTAGATGCCGCAAAAGATTTGGGCGTGACCGCAATTGCGAGCGCGTCCCTGCTTCAAGGCAAAGTCGCAAGAGGTTTGCCGCCAGCTATTCGTGAAGGTTTGGGAGCATTACCAACCGAAGCGCAAACCGCTATACAATTTGTCCGCTCAACGCCGAATATGACAACCGCGCTCGTCGGCATGAGCCGCAAAAATCACGTCGAAGAAAATCTGAAACTGTCAGTGATTGAACCCGTTTCAAACGAAGACTATTTCAAACTTTTCGAGTAAGAATGATAAGAGAGTTTAGGAGGACGTTATGTCACGAGTTGAAATAAAAAACTTTTCCGAATTCTGGTTTTTTTATGCTTCGGAACACAGCAACCCTGTCAATCGCGCACTGCATTTTATTGGCTCGATTTCCGCTTTGATTTGTCTGACGGCTTTGATTGCGACGGGTCGCTGGTATCTTTTCCCGCTTGCCTTGATTCCGGGTTACGGATTCGCTTGGTTCGGACATTTCTTTATCGAAAAAAACAAACCTGCGTCATTCAAATATCCGCTATGGTCTTTCATTGCAGATTGGAAAATGGTTGGGATGATTCTGGCGGGAAAGATGGGCGGCGAAGTAGAAAAAGCGAAAAGCTTTAACTTCACACAAACTACCGAAAGAGTTTCACAGTAACCCTTTACCAAAATTCATTTGCTGAAAAACAAATTTCGCTCATTGAATTTTTAGCGTCATCACAACTTTTGTCTTGGTTGTCTGTGAACTTGAAACAGCCAATCGGACGCCTCGTTCTTCGCGCTCTCCTTTGTCAACAGAGCCGGGCTTGCCGGGCGCGGTCAATATGTTTGTTTCAACCTTTGTTTGAGCCTCTTTCGGCGCAATAATTTCGCCAAATAGTTTCACTTTGTCTTGGTCAATCAAAAATTTCTTATCCGAAAGCATTTCGATTTTTTCGTCCGCGTGAATGAACGCCGTTACAGTTTGCGGTCTTGTTGTTTCAACTTCATCTGTAACGGTGAAACTTTTCGGCGCTTTGAAATCAAAACGGCGAATAAATTTCCCGACGCCGACTTCGGGTTCGTAAGCAGAAGTTACATCAGCAACAATCGAAACGCCTTTCGCATTCATCTTTGCCGAAATGATTTTTATTTCGTTCAATCTTGAATACGAAACTCCGTCAAAAGCGTCGTGACCTTTGCCTTCTTTCGCCTGACCTTTTCCATCGAAAATCAAAGTGTTGTGGTGCTCAGTCATCGGGACGCCCGCGTAACCCGAATCGCCCGTCAGATATTTCCCGCGTGACCAGATGATAAAACTTCCCGCGTCCGGGTGTGCGTGACCCGATGAAAGACGCCAATCGGGAAAGGCAATCGTTCGCGCGAGTGTGTCGTGACCTTCGGGTGGTCCGCACTTAAAAGCAAAGGCGAGCGCGTCATCATCCCAACCCGAACGCCAATAAACAACCTCGTGGTCTTTGAAATAATGCCAGCGCGTTTGTTGTTCAATCGGCGTAGGCTTTAATCCAGAGTCATACCAAATAAATGTCCAGAACTCTTCGGCATTGACCTGTCCTTTTGATTTCAGCCAATCGGCTACGCCTTGCGCTTCCGCGTTTTTGTAGCGCGATGCGAGGTTATAAAGAATGTTGTAGTTGGTTCTGAATTTCCCGTTTATACGTTCGCGTTCGTAGTCGTTGCCTTGTCGCGCGCGCGTGATTGGTCCTGCGTAAATATCGCCGAAATCAAAATTGAATTCACCGCCCGGTAACGTAGCGTGTGCGACGTATTTGTGGGCGAGTCGAAAACCGTGTGTTGTTTGATAAAGATCTTCGCCCGTCGAATGATGATGAGCGTCCATGTAATGAACCAGCCAAGGCGTTGAGAAAATCCAGTACTCCATGCCTTCGTAGTAATAACCATCGGTTGAATACGTCGCCAAAACGCGGTCGAAAATCGCGCGTGAAGCCGCAGCCCAATCCTTTGCCTCTTCGGTTTCGTCCATTAAGGCATATGCGGTGACGGCTAAACCGCTAATCGGAATAAAGGTATGATTCTGAGAGTAAGCGTAAGTCTTGCCTGATTTCGGTTTGAAGAAATCGTAGAGCATCCGCGCCTGTTTAATTAGTTTCTCGCGGTATTTTTCTTTCTCTTCACTGGTCAAATCGTGGTAGAGCAAATCATACCCCCAGCCCATTCCATACAGAAGATGCCCCGCCGCCAAATCAACATTCGGTTTGTTGTAAGCGTAGCCCCAAATCTCATAGCTAACAGCCGCATCCATATATTTCTTTGCGGCATCAAGATATTTTTTTTCGCCCGTGATTTTGTAAACAAAAGCCGATTCGGCAATGCCAATGCCAACCTCGTTTTGAACACGGCGTTCTTGCGCGGGCGCGGGCGGCGGTTCAACCGTCAAAGCCCGAACACGATTCAAAGCGGTTTGCCACAATTCGTTTTGCGTTTTTGTTTTCTCTTTTAGAAGGTCAATCCCGCTTTGCGTTAAATAGACTCGCGGGTGAACGCCCACGAGTTCTTTTTTTAGTTGCGACTGTTTTGTTTTCGCCAACTCAACAAGCGGATGTTCGCCTTTGAGTTTTTGATTCGCTTTACTCTCGGCTTCGAGTTCTTTTGCGTCTTGAGCGAACGTGACAAATGCAAAAGACAAAATTAAGCCAATAAAAAATATGCCAAGCGCAAACTTAGATAAACTTATTCGATGCGTCTTGCGAGAAGATTTTTTTCTCAGCCCGTGAATACGGGCGTCAGCATAAAGCCCCGTGCGTAAGCGCGGGGTAACAAGCACAAACAATAATCCAAGCCCGTGAAACGGGCGACAGATAGCTCTGGTAATTTTATCTTTAAGTAACCCCGCGCTTACGCACGGGGCTTTATGCTGATACCGTCTTCGACGGCTAAAATCACCGGAGATGTTTTTTTCATCCGCAGAATATATTTTCTTTACCATTACTCGCCTTAATCCGCCTTTCCCTCTTTCAGAAAAGTTTCAATCCATCTGTTGATGCGCGTGCCCTGCTCTTCCGAATTGCCGTGTCCCATCTCCAAACCGAGCAGAAGTTTTTTCGGTGCGGTGATTTGATTGTAAGCCGCATACATTGATGTCGGCGGACAGACTTCATCATTAAAGCCCCACGAATAAATTCCCGCGACTTTCACGCGACGGGCAAAGTTCACGGTGTCGTAGTATTTCGATACTTCGATTTTGTCTTTTACGCGGTTCGCGTCTTCGCCTTTGAAAACGTGATGCCAGCCGCCCGCGCGTCCGAAAACATAACCCGTCAAATCCGCCAGCGCCGGATAAGAAACCGCTAAAGCTTTAACACGGGAATCAAGAGCCGCCGTCATTATCGCCAACGCCCCGCCTTGACTCCCGCCGATGACGCCCAAGTTTTTTCCGTCGTATTGCTGAAGACTCGTTAAGAAATCATTCGCGCGCAAACAACCCAAAAAGACGCGGCGATAATAGTAAGTCTCTTTGTTGTCTAAGTTATAAAGCATATAACGATTGAGCGAACCTGCGGCGAGATTGTCGTAAACGCTCTGGTCCATTGTGACTGGTATTCCGTGAATACCGATTTGCAAAGTAATTATTCCGCGTTCGGCAAGGTTTATAAGCCCGCGATAAGGACGAATGCCCGCGCCCGGCACGCTTAGCAAAGCGGAAAATTTTTGACTTGGATTTGTTGATTTGGGAATCGCTAAGATGCCGTAGATGCGGCTCACGCGGCTTGTGCCCGTTCCTACGTTTTGAAAGCTGACTTGAAAAACATCAACCGCTGGAGTGGAATAATCCGGCAACGATTCAAACTTTGCATCAATCGGCAATTTCGCTAATTGTGCCTTGCCATCGTCCCAGAATTTATCAAAGTCCGCAGGCTCTGTTGTTGTCGGCTTTATCTGTTCTGGACTATAACCCGCCGTTGCCAGACCGCGATAAGTTTTCCCATCCTTCTCAACTGTGGCAATGCAACGAAGAAAACCCGGTTCTTTCAAACTTCCCGCGTCAACTGTTAAAGGTTGCGCCGTTGTTATAACCGTCTTTTCAATCGTCGGCGGCATTGCCTCAAGCCCGCAACTGTATTTCAAAGGCAATCCCGCTACCTGACGATTGTTAAGCGTCACAGCGATTTCAAACTTTGCGGGTTGATTCAGTTCGTAAATCCAATTTTCCTTATCAAGCGAAACACGCACCTGATAAGTCCCCAAACTTTCTTGCGCCATAACACACGGCGCAAATAGAAACAAAAAGACTAAAAGCAATCCTGTTTTTCGAGAAAGAAAGTTAAGCATTTAGGTTCACCATACACAAAGATTTGTCTTGCGGCTCTTGTTATAAAACAAAAGCCGCAAGTTTGTTGACTAACGCTTAACTCATCTTCAGAAAATAAGCTTTAAGGCGAATTGAAACTCGCGTCCTTCGGTTGCGGTTTGCGAAACGCGCCCGACGTTTGACGTATCAAGCTGAAAAACAGGGACTTGGTAATTCGGCGTGTTGAAGATATTGAACGCTTCAACACGGAATTGCAGTCTGACATTTTCACGCAAGCGGAAATTTTTCAACAGCGACATGTCAATACTGCGAAAACGCGGTCCGATTAAAATGTTGCGCCCTGCATTGCCGAATAAATCAACTTCGCCACCCGTTGCTGTGGGACGACGAAACGCCGCCGGATTGAAATACAAACCCGCAGGGATATTTTCGTAAGGATTGCCAACAACATCGGGACGTTGCGACGCAACATCAGCCGCCGAATACTGCGGCGTGAAAGGTCTGCCCGACAAAATTGAGACGATGCCGTTGATTTGCATGTCGCCGATTAAAGCCTGAACAAAACCGTTGGCATTGCTCAAAAAACGACGCCCTTTGCCAAACGGCAGCTCGTAGTTGAAAGAACCGCTCAACTGATGTTTGCGATGAAAATCAGACAGCCCGCGTTCTGTTCCCAGAATGTTGCGTATGTCTTGCGGAAACTGTTGCGAACCCGTTGTTGACTGGTTCGTTGCAGAACCTGTGTCAATGGATTTTGAAAAAGTGTAAGACACCAACAACGTCAATCCGTTCGCCGCGCGACGACGCAAAGATGTTTGCAGTGCGTTGTAGTTCGAGCGTCCGAACTGGTCTTGATATTGAATCGTAGCCGTGCCGTATTGCGCTTGAAAACGTCTAGTCACTTGCGGAACTCCGCCCGTTACAATGCCCGTGGGAATCGGGGCGTTTATGTTGTAACGCAAACCCAAGAAACGTCCTTGCGAACCGACATAACCGATTTCCATAACCAAATCTTTTGCTAGTTCACGCTCAATCGTTAAGTTGTATTGATAAAACTCCGGCATGTTGTAATCGGGATTCATGCCGCGCGGTGTTGCTTCGACAGTCCCCGATGGAAACGGATTATTGAATGAAAGCAAAAGCGGCGTAGCAGAAACGCGGCTGTAATTTATGCGGTTCAAAAACGGTGCTTGAACTGCAAGTTGTTGTCGAATCGGATTAAAGGTTTCCAAGCTGTAATAAATTCCAGCCCCGCCGCGAATCACAGTCTTATCATTCTTGAACGGACGCAATGCAAAACCGATTCTCGGTCCCCAATTATTTTTGTCCGCGAACACAAGCGTTTCGGGTAAACCGACCGCCGTGTTTGAAGTCGAAACGACTTGGTTCAAATTGTTTCTGAGCTCTACGGGGCAACCGCCCGGACAGGCAATCAAACCGGATTCAGGCAAAAAGTTTGCGATGCGTCCAGTGGCTTCATTCAGCGCGGTTTGATATTCGTAACGTAAGCCCAAATTGAGCGTCAACCAGTTTGTAACGCGCCAGTCATCCTGAACAAAAAAGGCATATTGTACTCCTGTCGTGTCCGCCGGTTCAGCACCGATTTGTCTCGATGTTGTGTCAGGCAAACCGTAGAGAAAATCTGCGAACGAACGAAAGCCGCTTGATGTTGCGTTTGCGGGGTTTGTGTTGCGTCCGCGAAAACGAAAATCGCCGCGCACGTTTCTGACATCGTTCTCAAAAAAGTTTGAACGAATTATGTCAACACCCACCTTCAAATTGTGCTTCCCGGCAACGATGTTGACCATATCGAAAAATTGAAGAGTTTTTAGTTTGTAGCTGAAAGGGTCGTTCGGGCGGTCGCCGAATTCCGAATAACCGTCAATGCGAATTGCCGGAAAGCCTTGCAAGTTTTCTCCCGGCGAAACTCCTTGAATACCGAAGAGGGCGTTGTAATCCTTATCGCGGTTTTGCCCTAAGTTTTGTGTGTCTTGATTGAAATAGCCAAAACGAATTTCGTTGATTATGGTCGGAGAAAAAATATGTGTGTCGGAGACGGAATAAGAATCGTTACGGCTGAGTGCATCGCGTCCGAAACCCGGATAAAAGTTTCGGTTTGACGGAAATGCCTGATAACCGTCTTTCTTCTGGCGGGCAAAACGAAAATAGAAATTGTTATTGTCAGTAAAACGATGGTCAATCTTAACCAGATACTGATTCTGGTCGGGACGATTCACGCCTCTTGCAATATAACCCTCTGTCGTGCCGGGTATGTTTGACGCGGGAATGTATCGCAGAATTTGTTGAGAAATTCCGTTTGCGGGAAGAATGTTTGGAAAAGCCGGATTGACCGCAAACGGAATTACATTCGGCGTGGGACATTCAACCTTTGCGCCCGTCGTCGTCAAACACAAAACACGGTTTGTGTCGTCTGCATTACCGAAAATTCCATCTGCGCCTGCGCCGCGGATGTTACGAAAATCGCCTTGCAACCAAGCCGCATTCGGCGCTGTGTTTAGTGAAGTCGCAGAACGTCTTTCGCGTGTTCCTTCGTAACTGACAAAGAAAAATGTTCGGTCTTTGCCGCTCGTAAAGAACGGTCCGCCTTCGCCGAAATTGAAAAACGGGAGTGGTCCACCAATCGTGCCGCCGAATTGATTGCGTCGCAAAGTCTTTTCGCTTTCGTTTTCGGGTGTGCCGGGAACGTCGAAACCGAGCGCGTTTTTAGCATCAAAAATATCGTTGCGGAAATACTCGAAAAGCGAGCCGTGAAATTTGTTCGTGCCGCTCTTTGAAACCACGTTGATTTGCGCCCCCGCAGTGCGCCCGAATTCAGCCGAATATGTAGAGGTTTCGACTTTGAATTCCCGAATCGAATCAACCGAAGTTGTAACGCCTATATTGGCGTTGCGGTCAGAACGGTTGTTGATTCCGTCCAAAATAAAATTTGAAGCATCCGTCCGTGTTCCCGCCGTCGCTAATCCCTCACCTTGGTCGTCATCGGCGGGACGCTTGTAAACACCCGGAGTCAATAAAGCAAGGTCTGTAAAGTTGCGTCCGTTAAGCGGCAAATCCTGAACCTGTTTTTGAATAATAACTTCGCCTTTTGAAGAGGTTTCCGTATTTATAGCACTTGGCGTGACATTATCTACTGTCACAGTTTCTGTGACATCACCTAACTGCAAGGCAACGTCAACGCGCTTGGTCTCGTTTGTTTCCAAAACCACGTCGGTCTGTATAACGGATTTGAAGCCCTTAGACTCAACCCGCAAATCATACTTGCCCGGAGGAAGTTGCGTGATTGTAAAGTTCCCTTCCTCGCTTGTGACCACAGTTTGTTTCCGCCCTGTTCCTTGTTCAGTAATGGTTACAGTGGCTCCCGGAACAGTCGCTCCGTTCGGGTCGGTTATTGTTCCGATAACAGTTGCCTTGAATGTTTGCGTTAACACATTCGGCGTAAGAATTAACAAAGTAAACGCCAATGTGAAACATAAGCTCCAAAATTTATTCCGGCTTTTCATCTTTCTTTCTCCTCTTCAACAACGATTTCTTCGCTCCCGATTTGTTGGGTAGCAGAACTTATCAAATAAACTTAAAACTAATAGCTGACCGAACGAAAGCTGAAAGCTGTTAAAGCATCAGCATTCCGCCGTTGATTTCTATTGTTTCGCCGCAGAGATAGCTCGCGGCGTCCGATGCCAAAAATGCTATGACCTGTGCGACTTCTGCAGATGTTCCGACACGCCCCATCGGAATCATATTCGCAAAATTTTTCATTGCTTCCGACGTGGAAAATGTTTCGTGAAAAGGCGTGTCAATAACACCGGGCGAAATGCTGTTGACGCGCACACCATGTAGTGCGAGTTCTTTTGCCAAACCTTTTGTCATAGTTATCATTCCGCCCTTTGCCGATGAGTAATGAATCGAACCCAACGCGCCCCCATTGCGTCCGGCTATTGAAGTGACATTTACAATAACGCCCGATTTTCTTTCCATCATTGAAGCGGCAACTGCTTGTGTGCAAAAAAACGCGCTCTTCAAATTAAGATTCATTACTTCGTCCCAACGCTCTTCCGTCAATTCCAAAAGCTTCAAACGCTCTACCAACGAACCGGCATTGTTTATCAAAATATCTATCTGCCCGAATGTCACTACGGTCCGATTAACTAATGCCCGAACGTCATCTGTTTTTGTCACATCCGATTGAATGATTACAGCCCGTCCGCCTTTTGAAATGATTTTGTCCTGCGCAGATTTCGCGCCCGCTTCGTTGCGGTGATAACCAATTGCAACAGCCGCCCCGCACTCGCCCAATAGTTCAGCCGTGGCCCTGCCGATTCCAGAAGACGCTCCCGTTACGAGCGCGACCTTGTTTGTAAAATCAAACTTTGCTTGCATAACCTCTCCCTAATTTTTATTTCTATAAATCTATTCTCATCACTGTCCCCAATTGCCCAACGATTGATATTTCAAACTATACGGACTAGCCGAACCGGACTGAAAAACTATATCAATCGTGCCTCCATTCATGTTGTGTGAAGACCAGCGAATACTGCCCCAGACATTATTGGCGACGCTTGTGACATTTGATTTCGTCCAAGTAGAACTGCCTTGTAATCGTTTGATTAAAACGATTCTGCCCGTCGTCGGATTTTCCGAAGGATAACCTGATGAATTTGTCGTCTCAGTCAAAACAACATATTGCGAACCGCTTGAGTTAGCGATTGATGGGAAAAATTGGTAATAACCGGATGTGGGCGAAATTGCCGTCGAAGCCGCCCAACTCGGACTTGTGTATTTCGAGTAACGAATCTCTGTTTTTCCCGCGCTGTTTTCTTGCCGCCAGACAAGATGAATTTTGTTGCCTGAATCAATCGCCGCGCTCGCATGTCTTTGGTCGAAACTCGCCGCGCCAACTGCGCTCCAACTTGAAAACGATGTGCCGCCATTTGTCGAAGTCGAAAACAAAATATTCTGCTTGCCGTTAGACCAATAGCCGTAACAAATCACAAAAATTTTTCCCGTTGAATCAACAACCATTGTGGGACGCGATTGATTGTTGTTTGTCGGCGTGTTGCCCACATTTTTCCAGCTGGTCCAAGTGTTTCCGCCGTCGGTTGACTTGATGAACTTTGCCTGCGGATGATCAGCGTGGCCTGAATCGCGTCCTTCCCAGATGACATAAACCGTGTTGCTTCCGTCAACATAAACAACCGGATGCTCTTGCCAGTGAGTTTGACCGTTGTAGCCGGAAACGGGCGCGATGTTCTGCCACAATGTCCAATTGTTACCGCCATCAAACGAACGGCTGTATTTGATTTGTCTCTCTTCGGCTCCGTCATATGTGCTGTCACGTCCGTACCAGACGACGTGCAGAGTGTTACCCGAA
>Ga0187893_10015063_pt1 | contig 10420 bp, 8 predicted proteins | sample MA1701074metaG_FD_139574 | JGI IMG/M metagenome (GOLD analysis project Ga0187893, IMG submission 139574) | White microbial mat communities from a basaltic lava cave in the Kipuka Kanohina Cave System on the Island of Hawaii, USA - MA170107-4 metaG ...
AGCCCGCCGAGGCGCGAGGCCACGAGCACGGCCCCGGCGTGGACGCCGACCACGGCCCCCCCCCAGGCCCAGCGCGACCCCCAGGGCCGGGGGCCCCGGCGGAGGAGGCCCCCGAGGGCGATGGCCAGGGACGGCACGGCGAGGAGGGCCACCGATCCCAGGGCCCCAACGAGCGATCCCTGCCGGGCGAAGCCGTCCATGCCCGTGACCCAGGCCACCAGGGCCACGGCCACGAGGGTGCCGGTCCCGTCGAGGCGGGCGAGGGCGACGGGCCACCCGAGCAGGGCGACGAGTGCCGTCGCCCCGACGAGGACGAGGGTGTGCTCGGTGTCGGGCACGGTGGCGAGGACGCCGATCGTCGACAGCCCCAGGAGCGGGGGCCCGAGGGCCTCACCGGGCCGGCGGTGGTCGAGGTCGGCCACGAGGGACCCGGCCACGGCGATGACCACCGCCGCCAGGCCCGGGTACCAGCCTGGCGACGGGGTCTCGATCCGGGTGGCGAAGAGGACCGCTCCGGGCACGGCCAGGGCCAGGCGCACCGCCCGGCCCCGGCCCAGGACGTCGCCGATCACGCCCCCGGCGGCGAGCACGACGAGGACGACGAGGAGGTCCTCGGGCAGCCCGAACTCTGCATCGAGGGCCAGCCAGGCGGCCGCCCCGGCCAGGGCTCCGGCCACCGGCGCCGGGCGGTGGGCCCGCCACCGCCAGAGGGCACCGATGACCACGCCGGCGGCCAGGGCGGCCACGCCCAGGGGCAGCCCGGCGACGAGCTCGTCGCTGGTGAGGACCTCGCGCACCGAGTCGCTGGTCACGCCCAGCATCACCGGCGCCACCCCCCCTCGGAGGGCCCGGGGCCGGCCGGGGCGACGGCCGGACCGCTCGGGGGTCGACGCTGGCGATCGCCAGGTCGGGGAGCGCTAGCCTCGACCGGTGCGCATCGGGGGTCGGGCACGGCGGCGGAGCACCCGCTCGGGATCGCCCGCTCACCCCCCACGCTCAGGCCCATGGCAGACGAGACCCTCCGAACCTCTCCCGAGACCCCGGTCCTGAGGATCCGCCCGCCCCGGCGGTGGCGTCTGCCCGACCTCGCCGGCATCTGGCGGTACCGGGAGCTCCTCTGGGTGTTCGGGGTCCGCGACGTCACCCTGCGGTTCCGCCAGACGATAGCCGGCTCGGTCTGGATCGTCGCCGGGCCCCTGCTCTCGGCCGGCGTGTTCTCGTTCGTCTTCGGTCGCGTGGCCAAGCTCGACTCCGAGGGGATCCCCTACCTCGTGTTTTCCTACGCCGGCCTCGTCGCCTGGACCGCGTTCAGCACCACCATCACCAAGGCCTCGGGCAGCCTGCTCGCCAACGCCAACGTCATCACCAAGGTCTACTTCCCGCGCCTCGTCCTGCCCTTCGCCACCGTGTTCGGGACGCTCACGAACCTGCTCGTCACCTTCGCCATGCTCGTCGTGCTCATGGTGGCCTACGGCCTGCCCCTCACCTGGCACCTCGTGCTCCTGCCCCTCACCATCCTCCTCGTGCTCATGCTCGGCCTCGGCGTGGCCGCCGTGCTCGCCGCCGGCTCGGTGTTCTTCCGCGACGTCGCCATCCTCACCCCCACGGTCGTCAGCCTGCTGCTCTACGTGAGCCCCGTTGCCTACGGCACCAGCTCGGTGCCCGCCGACGTGCGCACCCTCTACCTGCTCAACCCCCTGGCCAGCCTCGTCGAGCTGTGGCGCTGGAGCATCTTCGGCACCGGCACGTTCTACGCCTGGTCGGTGGCCTTCAGCGTGGTGGCCACCCTTGCCGTCTTCACGGTCGGCCTGGTGCTCTTCACCCGGATGGAACCCCGGTTCACCGATGTCATCTGACCTCGCCATCTCGGCCGTCGGGGTGGGCAAGGACTACCGGCTCGGCCTGAGCGGCCGGACCCGGTCGCTGGCGGCGATCGCCGCCCACCGGGCCCGCCACCCCTTCACCCGCGGCCTCACCGCCCGGGAGCTCTTCACCGCCCTCGACGACGTCTCCTTCGACGTGGCCCGGGGCGAGGTCGTGGGCGTCGTGGGCAAGAACGGCGCCGGCAAGAGCACGCTGCTGAAGATCCTCAGCCAGATCACCGTCCCCGACCGGGGCGCGATCGACATCCGGGGCCGGGTGGGCTGCCTCATCGAGGTGGGGACCGGCTTTCACCCCGAGCTCACCGGCAGCGAGAACATCTACCTCAACGGCGCCATCCTGGGCATGAAGCGCCGGACCATCGAGCAGCGCTACGACGAGATCGTCGAGTTCGCCGGGATCCCCGGGTTCCTCGACACGCCGGTGAAGCGCTACAGCAGCGGCATGCGGGTGCGCCTGGCCTTCGCCGTCGCCGCCCACCTCGACCCCGAGATCCTCGTCGTCGACGAGGTCCTGTCGGTGGGCGACTTCACCTTCCAGGCCAAGTGCCTGGAGAAGATGCGGGCCATCGCCGCCGATGACGGGCGGACCGTGCTCTACGTGAGCCACAACCTCGTCACCGTCGAGCACCTCTGCCCCCGCTCGCTGCTGCTCGTGGACGGCCGGCTGGCCTTCGACGGGCCCACCGAGGAGACGGTGTCGCGCTACCGCCACACCATCCCCCGGGCCGAGCGGGGGGCGCAACCCGGGACCTTCGACCTCGCCGCCGGCGATCGGTCGGGCGGCCGCTACGCCGCTGAGCTCTTCAAGGGCCTCGAGCTACGGCCCCGGGGCGAGGGGCCCTCGGACACCATGCGCATGGGAGAGCCGCTCCAGATCGCCATCGCCGTGGAGGGCCTCGACGCCACCCCGGAGGCCAACGTCCACGTGACCGTGGGCTCCCCCAGCTGCGCGTGCGTCTTCCGCATGACCTCGCGCATGCTGCCGCTGTCGGTGGCCAACGGGCGCCGCCCGGCGGAGACCATCCTCATCGACATCCCGTCGCTCCCGCTCACCCCCGGCGACTACCACCTTGACGTGGGGGCCCTCGGCCGCGACGCCGTCCTCCTCGACGAGGTCCACCGGGCCGCCGAGTTCACCGTCGTCCCCGCCGACGTGCTCGGGACCGGCTACCACTTCGCCGCCCGCGACGGCCACGTCACCATCCCCTGGACCTGGGAGGTCCGTCCCGCCGAGTCCGAGGCTGGCGACCGGTCCTGACCGCTCAGGCGCGGCGCGGCGAAGTTCGCGGCCGCCCACCCGACCCTTGCCCGGCCTGGAGGGGCGCCGGAGGGCCCGGCGCCCCCGGCCGGCCACCCGGCGCAGGCGCCCGAGGGGCGTCGGCGGGGGTTTGGGTGGGCGCGTCCAGGTGACGCGGGACAGGGCGTAGTCGCCGGGGAGCTGGGCGGGTGCCCTCCGCACGGCGAAGAGGTCGGGGTGCACGACGATCTCGCCCACGCCGCTGGCCGGGTGCAGGTTGGCGGCGATCACCTCGTGGAGCAGTCGCTCGGGCGATTCCCTGCCCGGCCACTGGGTGACGTGGGGCATGTGCTCCCAGGCCCAGTCCTCGACGATGAACCAGCCGCCGGGGCGGAGGAGGGGGAACAGCGCCTCGAAGCTGGCCCTCGTCTCGGCGTAGAGGTGGCTGGCGTCGTCGATCACGAGGTCGAGCTCGCCGCCGGCGTGGCGCCGGGCGAGCTCCACGAGGCGGGTCCCGTCCCGCTGGTCGACGCCCCAGCAGGTTCTCACCCGGTCGGTGAGGCCCCGCTCGGCGAGCACCCGCCGGTAGTACGGGCTGTCACCCCGCTCGCTCACGTCGACGCCGACGATGACCTCGGGATCGAGCGTGAGGGCCCAGAAGGCCGTGCTCCCCCCGTCCCAGAGGCCGATCTCGAACATCCGCCGCACCGGCGAGGCGGGGGCCATCGACAGCACCTTCCCGTAGGCCCGGATGACGCTGGGCTGCTTGTAGAACCGCAGGCGATCGGCCTCCAGGCGGCCGATGTCGCCCAGGTCCGCCTCCTGCTCGAGGTCGAAGCGCACGCCGTCGACGACGAGGCCCCGTCGCTGCCAGGTGAGGCCCTCGAACACCCCGGCCTCAGCCCGGTTCCCGGCGCCGGTGCGGGGGGCCGGCGGGACCGGTCCCGAGGCCGGCCCTCGCCTGGCGGGCGGCCTTGTAGATGGCGAGGTCGGCCCGGCAGAGGTGGGTGATCCGCTCCCGGACCTCGGGGGTGAACAGCGACGAGAGCGAAGCCTGCAGCCTCGTCTGCCCGTAGGACGACGTGGCGTTGAGGTGGGGGACCCGGACGGCGATCCCCAGGTGGCGGCGACACTGGCGGGCGAAGTCCGCCCAATCGGCGCTGAAGCCGACGACGGCGAAGCGGCGCAGCGAGGCCACCGCCCCCTCGACGGCGTCGAGGGGGTCCTCGTCGCCATAGGGCACGTGGCCGCCCAGGTAGATGGCCCCCAGCGAGGCGATGTAGGCCCCCGTGGGGGAGCGCAGGGTCTCCTCGAGCTCCCGGGCCAGCGGGAGCCCGGAGAGGCGGTTGGGGCGGATGTTGGGGTCCTCGGAGGCGAGGCGGCTGGCCGTGTAGTAGGAGATCCACCGCTCGACCGGGTGGCGCAGCAGCGTCACGAACGGGGTCCGGCCCGCGAAGCGATCGAGGATCCACTCCGAGACCGGGCCGTGACCGCTGACGACCCGGCGGCCCTCGGTGAGGTAGTGGGCCAGGAGGTACCGCCGGAGCACGAGCATCCGCGGGACGGCCTGCTCGGGTACGCCCTCCCCCAGGTGGCCCCGGGCCGAGTCGCGGCTGATGCGAGGGTCGATCCAGCCGTCGCGGCCGGTGACCCCGAGGGCCGACCGCAGGGCCCGGTCGACTGACATCCCCCCGCACTTGGGGACGTGGATGAAGGCCACCGCCGTCCCCGTTGCCGTCGCCGACGACCGGGTCCGCAAGCCGCGCAGCCGCGCCGCGATGGCCGGCGCACCTCCCCCGAACGCCAACCGCGGCGCCTCCCCAGCCCCGTCGTCGCGTCTCGAGCGCAGCACTTCCCCGATCGTCCCGGCCACTGCCAACGTCGCCGCCAGCGAGGTCGGAAGCCACACCTAGCTCGCTATGCTCACCCTACACGGCACGCCTAGCGCGACCCCGGCACTGCCGCCCGCGGCACACGAGGTCCGAGGGGTCGACCCCGGGGGGGACCCGATGACGGTGGAGAGGTCGAGGCTCGGAACTGCGGCGCGGCCGGAGCCGGTGGCCGGGGTCGGTGGATCGTCTCCCGCGCCGACCGGGCGGTGCCCGTCGCCGTGACCTCCGGGACCTCCGCTGCCCGCCGGCTCGCCCGGAGCCTCCCCCGGCCGGTCCGCCAGGGCGTTCGCCGCGCCTACCACGAGGTCCGGTCCCGCCTCGAGCTCCTCGCCCTCCGCCGACGCTACCGCTCCCGCTACGGACCCGGGCTCTCGATCGCCGTGCACCCCCGGGACGAGATGTTCGGCTTCATCCATCGGTCGTGGCGCTGGCGTCACCACGTGGCGCCCATGCGAGCTCCCTGCTACGCCCTGCGGACCTACCTCGTCAGCGGCGACGTCATGATCCGCGACCTCGAGGTCGCCCTGGCCGACCAGGGCCGGCACCTCGCCGAGGTCGCGTCGTTCCTCGAGTTCGCCTGCGGCTACGGCCGCTTCACGCGCTTCCTCGTCAAGCGGGTCGAGCCGGCGCGCATCACCGTCTCGGACATCAGCGCCGATGCCGTCGACCACCTCCGGCGCGCCTTCGGCGTGGACGGCTTCCCGTCGACGGCCGCCGCCGCCGACCTCGACCACGACCGGTGCTACGAGGTGGTGTTCGTGGCGTCGCTCTTCAGCCACCTGGCGCACGAGTTCTGGACCGACTGGCTGCGCCGCCTCTACGCCATGGTGGCCCCCGGGGGCCTGCTGGTGTTCTCGACCCACGGGCCCCACGCCCGCGACGTCATCTACGGCGAGCGCTGGCGGGACCGGCTGGAGACGCCGGAGCCGGGGTTCTCGTTCCTGCACACGAACGAGACCGGGGGACGCCTGGCGGTGGAGTACTACGGGAGCACCTTCGTGACCGAGGAGTACGTGGCAGCCCGCATCGCCGAGCACGGGCTCGGCACCCTGTGCCGGGTGTACCCGGCCCAGCTCTGGGGGTCCCAGGACCTCTACGTGGTCGAGCGCCCGGCCCGGCCCCGGTGACGGCCCCGTGGCCCTCCAGATCATCGCCGTGGGCCACGACGCCTACCGCGCCGGCGCCCAGATCCTCTTCCTCCACCTCCTGCGCTGGCTCCGGGACCACCACCGCGCCGAGCTCTGCCTCCTCCTGGGGGCCGACGGCGCCCTTGTCGAGGACTACGCCGCCACCCTGCCCACCCGGGTGCTCCCCCCGCCCCCGAGCCGGGCCGGTGGCTCGCGGCCATCCCGCCAGCTGGCCAGGGCTCGCCACGAGCTCGACCTGCGCCGGGTCCGGCACCGCCTCGGACCGGCCGACCTCGTCTACGCCAACAGCGTCGCCTCGGCGCGCCTGGCCCTCCGGCTGGCGGCAGGGTGGCGGTGCCCGGTGCTCTGCCACGTCCACGAGCTCGACATGGCCATCCGGCGCTCCCCCGGGGCCGGGCCGTTTCGGGAGGCGGCGGCCCGCATCGAGCGCTTCGTCGCCGTGAGCCGGGCCGTGGAGCAGACCCTCGTCGAGGGCTACGACGTGGATCCTCGCCGCATCGACCGTATCCCTGGGGGCATCCCCCTGCCGCCGGCGGGGGGCCGGGCCGAGCGTCGCCGGGCCGTCACCGCCGAGCTCGGCCTGGCCCCTGATGCCTTCGTCGTGGGTGGGTCCGGCACCCTCGACTGGCGCAAGGGACCCGAGCTCTTCCTCCTCGTGGCCCGGTCCCTCGCCCGCCGCGCCGGTGCCCGACCGCTGGCCTTCGTCTGGGTGGGGGGCGAGCCCGGGCCCCGGGCCCAGCTGGCCCGCGACGTCGCCCGCACCGGCCTCGACGGGGTCGTCCACCTCGTGGGCCAGACGGCGGAGCCGTCGCGCTACTTCGACGCCTTCGACGCCTTCCTCCTCACCTCCCGCGAGGACCCCTTCCCGCTCGTGTGCCTCGAGGCGGCGGCGCTGGGAGTGCCCGTGGTGTGCTTCGAGGACGCCGGTGGCGCTCCCGAGCTCGTCGAGGCCGACGCCGGGTTCGTGGTGCCCTACCTCGACGTCGAGGCCGCCGCCGGTCGCCTGGGCGAGCTCGCCGCCTCGGAGGCGACCCGCTCCGCCCTGGGCCGCCGGGCGGCGGAGAAGGTGGCCGAGCGGTGCAGCATCGACGTCGTCGGGCCTCGGGTGGCGGCCGTGATCGACCGGCTCCTCTAGTGGCGCCCCCGCTCGGCCCCCAGCGCCGGCCCCGGGGCCGGACCCGGGGGGGATCGTGAGCCCGGGCGGCCCCGACCGGCGCCCCCCCCGCCTCCGGCGCTCCCCGCCCCGCCGCTACCGGCTCGAGGAGTACCGGCGTTGGTTCCCGAGGACGGCGCGGGAGTTCCTCCGGTTCCTCGAGGCCGCCGGGCCCCTGACCGACACCGAGGCGGTGCCGGCGAGCGACGAGGGCCCGATCGGCGTGGTCGTCGTGCCCTGGGTGAGCACCCCGGTGCCCTGGTACGCGGTGATGCTCGCCATCGGGCTTGCCCGCCGGGGCCGGCGGGTGGTGGTGCTCTGGGACGACACCGCCTTCCCCGAGGCCGACGTCAGTGAGCAGAACCGCCTGGTGGGCAAGGTGCTCGACCACGTGGGCCGCTGGCTTCCGGTGCTGCGGGTGGGCCAGGCGCCTCCCCGGGCCCGGCCCGGCGATGCCGAGCTCGTCGAGGTCCTCGCCGGCCAGAACCTCACCTGGCGGCTCCGGGGCGGTCCGCCCGAGGACCGCCACCGCCGCCTCCCCCGGCGCATCGCCACGAGGCTGGGGCGCTCGCTCCCGCTCGTGCGGGGGGCGCTGGAGGAGGCGGCCCCCGACTGCCTCGTGGTGCCGGGCGGGGTCTACGGCACGAGCGGGCTCTTCCTCCACGAGGCCCGCCGGCGGGGCTGCCGGGTGGCCACCTTCGACACCGACCGCAGCATCGCCCAGATCTGCGTCGACGGGGTGGCCGCCCAGAACGGCGACATCGCCCGGGCCTTCCGGGAGCTGTGGCGATCGGGGGCCGGGGAGCGGGCCCGGGCCATCGAGCGGGCCGTCGCCGAGGTCGAGGACCGCACCCACACCCGCGACGCCTACGGCTACCAGGCCCGCCCGTCGGGCGCGGCGGCCGGTGCCGGCCCCGGCTCGGTGCTCATGCCCCTCAATGTGGAGTGGGACACGGCCGCCCTGGGGCGTCACGCCGCCTTCTCGGGCACCGTCGACTGGGTGACCACCACGGTGGCCGAGATCCTCGAGGCCGATGCCGGGCCGGTGGTCGTCCGCCAGCACCCCTCCGAGCGCCGCCCCCTCCAGCGCAGCCGTCTCGACATGGCCTCGATCCTGCGCCAGCGCTTCGGCGACGACCCCCGCCTGCGCTTCGTCGCCGCTGGCGACGAGGTGAACTCCTATGACCTGCTGGGCTCGTCGCGCCTCGTGCTGCCCTACGTGTCGACCATCGCCATCGAGGCGGCGGCCCTGGGCAAGCCCGTGCTCGTCTCGGGATCGAGCTACTTCGCCGACCTCGGCTTCGTCCACTCGGCGGGCTCGAGGGAGGAGTACCTGGCCCTGCTCCACCGGGGACTGCGGGGGGAGCTCGACCTGCTGCCCGAGCAGCGTGACCGGGCCTGGGTGTGCTACTACCTCACCGCCGTGGCCAACCGCGTGAGCACGGACTTCACGCCCCACCCCGACGACTTCTGGAGCTGGTGCCGCCAGCCCCTGGCCGAGCTCCTCGCCCGGCCCGAGGTCGCCGACATCCTCGAGGCCATCGACGGCGATGTCCCGATCTCGCTGCTGCGGCACCGCCGGCTCCTCGCGCCCCCCGGGCCTGAGTCACCCCGCCCGGGGAGCGGGCCCTGACCCCGGAGCGGAGCCCGGCCCGGGGGCCCGCACGTGGGCGGCGGCGAGGTCGCCGAGCTCGGCCGTCTCGGCCCGGCGGCGCTCGCAGATCTGCCGGAGCCGCTCCCGCAGGCCATCGCCGGCAGCCAGGTAGGCGCGGGCCTGGTGCTCGATGGCCCCCAGTGCCGGGCCGAGCGACGTGCTGTCGTAGGGCGTCCCCAGGACCCCGTCGAGCAGCTCGCAGGCGCCGTGGACCTTGTGGTTGGCCGAGGCGAAGGTGATGGAGGGGCACCCCATGATGGCGGCGAGGATCGGGTTGTGGTAGCGGCCCGAGAGCGCGAAGGCCGCCGAGCCCACGAGGGCCATGTACTCCCGGTGGTCGCCGAGGTCCTCCACGTAGACCGAGCCGGTGGCGACGGCGATGCGGCGGATGTAGCGGTCCTGGGGGGCGCTGGCCACGAGGACGGCCTCGAGGCCCCTCCCCTCGGGCGACCCCCCCTCGGGTGGCAGGTCCTTGAGCGACCGCACGAGAGCGTAGACGGGCGAGCGTTGCGGTGACCGGTGGTCCATGGGCATGGCGCCGGGGTCGAAGCAGAAATAGGGCCGGTCGCCGATCCGGGCCCGGACCGCCCTCACGGCGGCGGAGTGGCGGGCCTGGTCGGCAGTGCCGGCGAAGGCCGAGTCGGGGATCATGCGGGCCGGGACCTCGGGCAGGAACTGGGCGAGGTTGCGCAGCGAGCAGGGCTCGCGCACGGCGACGGCGTCGAGGCGGGTGAAGGCCTTGCCGACCATGGCGGGCAGCACCGGCACGACGTCGGTGAGGTGGACGGTCCCGTTGAGGAACACCGTGGGTAGGCCGAGGTGCTCCCGGGCCAGCCAGGCCAGAAAGAGCTCCCGGAAGGCGCTCTGGTTGCTCCGGTAGAGGCTGCCCTCGCCGTTGAGCACGACGAGGTCCGCCCCCCGGAGCTGGCCGAGGAAGAGGTCGGCGTCGGGGCCCCCCCGGCCCTCGAGCCAGTCCTCGCCCAGGGCGTCGAACTGGTCGGCCACGGCCGGGAAGCGCGCCCGGGGCCGGGCCATCCCGGCGCCGGCGTCGACGAAGGCATCGAAGCCGCTCGTGGTGTCCATGAGCCAGTGCGAGGGCACCGGGACGACGACGAGGTTGGGCAGGGCTCGGGAGAGGATGGCCAGGAGGCCCTCGACGAGGGCCACGGCGCCGTAGTTGGCCTGGTCGCGGCAGTCGTTGAGCAGGGCCACCCGGGGCCCCGGCGGCCCGCCGGCTGCGCCGGGACCGGTGGGGGAGGCGAAGGGGCCCGGGTCGAGGGGGCCGGGCGGGCGATCACCGCCGCCCGGACGCCCTCGCCGGACCGGGGCCCGGCGGAGGCGGACCGAGAGCTGGCGCCGGACCTCGTCGAGCCGTGGCAACATGGTGCGCTTCTAGCCCTGGGCCGGTCCCACCGCAAGCCGAGGTCCGGACGCCTCGGCCCCCGGGCCGGGC
>Ga0187893_10015064_pt1 | contig 10420 bp, 12 predicted proteins | sample MA1701074metaG_FD_139574 | JGI IMG/M metagenome (GOLD analysis project Ga0187893, IMG submission 139574) | White microbial mat communities from a basaltic lava cave in the Kipuka Kanohina Cave System on the Island of Hawaii, USA - MA170107-4 metaG ...
TCGGGCGTCTCACGCGCCTTGCTCACGGGGGTGCCTTCCTGAGCCTCCGTGGGGGAGCAGGATAATGCATTGAGACCGCGCTGGCAAGACGGGCTGGTCCGCTCGAAAAACAGCAAGGCCTGTGGTACAGTCCTCGCTCCTCGATGAACGGACACTGAAGAGACAGGAGGTTCGAATGCGTACCGTGAAACTGGTCACGTCGCTCGCGCTAGCAATCCTGGCGACCATCAGCTGCGCCACGCACCCAGGGATGGGGTATCACGGTGGAGGAGAGCCTGGTGCCTCCACCCTCGACAGGGGGTTCAAGGAGATGGCGGCCTTGATCGAGAAAACGGTGCAGGATCCCGGGAAGGCAAAACAGGCGCAAGGGATCGTGGAGGAAATTGTGGCCGAGGTCAAGCAATCGGTCCAGCAGAATCAGCAGTTCCACCAAAAGCTTTACGAGCTGAACGCAAACTACGAGGCAACGCCTGAGGAGTTCACAAAGATTTTGGATGACCTCAATAACAGCAGGATGAAAACGGCGACCAAGATCCTTGGATTGCGGTTCAAGATGAAAGCTATGCTGACAGCGCAGGAATGGAAGGTCTTGTCCGAGGGTATGGCTCTGTCCCGGAGCCGGTATCGGCATGGAACCTGAGGATTCGAAGCAGTGGCGTCTGGATCAGCTCAGGCTGCTGGGGTTGGTGGTGTAGTTCAGGAACAGCAGATCGGCCAGCGTGCCATTAAGTTCGAGAGCTGTCAGCGACGCATGGTCAATCCGCATCTGGCGAACGGTTTTCAGGTCAAGCCGGAGATAGTGCGCGAGGATCGTGCGGACCACATCGGCGTGGGAGACGAACAGGAGTTGGTCAGCCTCCTCGAGGGCGCGGGCTCGCTCGACGACGGCGATGGCCCGTGCTTGTACCTCCCTGAGCGTTTCTCCACCCGGGGGACGAGCTTCCTCCGGCCTAGTGTAGAACTGCTGCCGGGCGAACTCGTCGGTCAGGTCCTTCCAATACCGTCCTTCCCATTCTCCCACGTTAATCTCGGTCAGCCCCTGATCCGCGGTAACCGGCACCTGCAGCACCGACGCGAGGATCTCGGCTGTCTGAAGCGCCCGAGCAACCGGGCTGGAATAGAGCGCATGAATTGAACGGCTCTTGAGAAACGAAGCGAGCCGCTTCACCTGGGCCTCGCCGTTCTGGTTCAGTGGAACCGGCTGCTCGCCCATGATCTGGCCGCTGAGGTTCCAGTTCGTTTCGCCATGTCTGACCAGAAAAAGCGTGGACATGTTGAGTTCCCTATAAGCTCTCAACTGGACGTGAAGCCCGAAGGGGAGGGTCCTGTGGCCAACTGCACGCGAGACCAGGTTTGGGCTCCGTTGGTGCTGCGATAAAGCCCGCTGCCGTTGGTCCCTGCATAGACCGTTTGCGGGTCAAGAGGGCTCATGACGATCGTGCGGATGTTCAGGGTTTCTAGGCCATTGTTCATCGGTAACCATGTCTGACCGCCATCCAAACTTTTCTGAACCCCGGCGCGACCTCCGACATAGAGTACCTGGTTCTGCGTGGGATGAATCACGAGGGTGCTGATGAATTGATCTGGCAAGGATTGCCCGATGCGCTCCCACGAGTCGGCTTGATTCTTCGTCTTGAACAGGCCCTTGGTCGTGCCGGCGTATACCGTATCCGGGTTGACCGGATCAACCACGAGCGTGTTCACGCCCAAAGAGAGAGACGCTTCCAACACCTCTGCCGGGATTAAGCCATTATTGACCTTTTGCCAGGTAGCCGCGCCGTCCTGACTCCGATAGGCGCCACCAGTCGTGCCGGCGTAGAGCACGCGAGGGTTTTTGGGACTCATGGCCAGGGTCACCACGATATGCACTTCCTTCATCCCGGTCATCTGCTCTTCCCAACTGCGTCCCCCGTTGGTCGTGCGAAACACGCCGACCGTCGTGGCCGCATAAATCGTTTCGGAGTGGTCCGGATGAAACACGAACTGGTTGACATAGGACACGTGCTCTTTCAACCCGACGTTATGGGGAAGCCAGCGTTGGCCGCCATCGGGACTTTTGTACACCGCGTCCCCCATAGTGCCGGCGTAGACGGTCGCGGGTAATTGTGGGTCGACCGCGACGGTTGTGACCCGTCGTGCGCTGAAGTCGGAAAACTTTTCCCATGATCGTCCGCCGTCACGGGTCTTGTACACGCGTTCGTTCGTGGAGACGTATAGAATGTTGGGATTCGTTGGATGGACTGCAATCGAGACAATGGCGTCGCTCTGCTTGCCGCAGGCGGATAAGGTTGTCAGAATGGCCAGAACTGCAAGTCGCGCGAGGGCCGAGAATAGGGGGTTCGATGTCATCGTTCGCGTAGACGGCCCGGGAGTGTGTCGGAGGCTGCACTGCCTTTGGAGGCCTTGTTCAGCATCCTCAGAGTCGTTGCCTGAAGCGCGCCGCATAGCCGGTCAGCTCGACATAGCCTTGACCTGCCACCGCGGCTCCGTGAAACATCCCCGTGACTTCAACGGCTCCTTCCCAGTACGTGACCTGGGTGCTTCGACTGGTCATCAGTTCCTGATCGGACAACTGTGGCGCCAAGTCCAAGGAGAGGGCCAGCGTCGGGGCGGCAATCCGCCATCGGCTGGGGTAGCGGGCTTTGCTCGCTTGGCTCGTCCAATGGTTCACCACCTCGATCTGCAGGTCATCTGCTGAGAGATGATGCGATCGCCCGTCCGGGAAGACCAGTGTTCCGCTCGATGCAGGGTCAGCGGTGCCATCGGCTCGGCGGAGGCGGTAGAACATCAACTCGTGCCGGTTGTCGAGTTGGACGCTGAACCAATCCCACCCAACCAAATCCTCCGCGAGGTCTCCGGAGCCGAACTCATGATCCATCCAACTCAGTCCTGTGACTGCCTGGGACTTCCCATTAAGAGAGAGCGTGCCGGTAGTCGCCAGCCTGGTCAGCGAGTAGTAATGGGAAGTCTGCCCCGGCGCGTTCCCCTTTCGGCTGACTCCCCGATCTCCGTGGGCGACCGGTGGTTTCTCCGGGGCCAGCATGAGGTCAATCGAAAAATCCTCGGCCGAGGCCTTGAGATGATGCGGATCGTGCTGAGCGGAGGGCGCCTCTGCGAGCCAGCGATCGATCCAGACGCGCAGCCGTCCAGCCTCGGCGCCGGCCTTGCCAAGGCCGGCCCGGCTCGCCTTTTCGGCGTACCGGAACCGTCCTTTGTCCAGCTCCGACAGAGCGAAATGGGCCAGGTAGAGATGCCGGATCGCCCAGCGCGAAGGGTTGGCTCTGACCTGTTCTTGGTCGAGACCCCTTCGGAAAAATGTCAACTGATAGCCGAAGCGTCGGCCGCTTTCCGTAGAGAGATGGCCGGTGTAGTACCACCACTCGGTACGGAACTCGTCATGGGATCCGTGGTCGTGTGGGAAGCGATAGCTGTATCCGGGACTTGCCAGGCGAAAGCTGGTATCAGAGACAGCGGGAGAGACGCTGAGGTCCCCTGCCTCTGGGTCTGTCGCCAGGAGCGTCGCGAAGAGGAGTATGAGAGTGACCGAAGAGATGCGTCGGCGTCCCTTGCGCGTGATCTCATTCACAGCTCCTGCATTGGAAGACTGGCTGATCACTGGCCTCCTTCTGAGTGTGAACAGGCTTATAGCACGCTCGCCTCAAAGTCGCAATTCTCCTCTCCAGGCAAGGGTTTTCTCGATATCTCACGTCACGAATGATGACCTCGGTGAGGTTGACAAGCCTCGGGAGCTTCGGCTATCGTGAGACATGCAAACCCAGCCGGACCGCGCTCCTCAAGGTAAAGACCGGCAAGATGAAGGCGCGGTCTTCCGTGTGCCGGAGCGCATTCCGGTGTTCCCTCTTCCTAACGTCGTGTTTTTCCCTAAGATCTACTTACCTCTACACATCTTCGAGCCTCGGTACCGCGAGATGGTGGCCGACGCCGCGGCGCAGGGACAATGTATCGGAATGGCCCTCTTGAAGGAAGGCTGGGAGCATGAGTATTACGGCCATCCTCCGATCTTCGAGATCGGGTGCATCGGACGGCTGGTCAGCGTCCAGCGATTGCTTGACGGCCGCTTCAACATCCTCCTGCAAGGCTTGCACAGATGCGAAATTCGTGAGCAGTTCTATGACAAGAGCTATCGCCAAGCCAGCGTCGTCCTCAAGCCGCGCGGGCCGGAGACCGGTCTTGAGGCATCTGTCCGATCGGATCTCATCCGCGTTCTGGACGAGTATCTGCGTCAGCGAGAGGATAGCCATCTGTGGCAAGGGTTTTTTCGCCTGGACGTGAACGATGAAATTCTCGTCAACACCCTTTCGACCCACCTGGAGTTCACCCCCCTCGAAAAGCAGTTTCTACTTGAAGCGGACAACCTGCAACAGCAGGCCCGTCGCCTCAGCGATCTGATCCAGTTCAAAATCCATGAGCGAGACGGATCGAAGGGCTGGGGATGATGGACCAGACGGTCGCCATCGAGACAGCCAAGTTGGGCAAGGCCTATGATGGGGTCACCGCCATCCAGGATCTTTCCTTCAAAGTTTTTGCCGGAGAGGTCTTCGGGCTCTTGGGGCCCAACGGGGCAGGCAAGAGCACGACCCTCCGGATCCTCATTACGCTCCTGCGGCCGACCAGCGGTCGGGCCACGGTGCTGGGTCATGACGTGGTCCGGGAGGCCGACTGCGTGCGACGATCGATCGGCTATGTCCCGCAGGAGCGCGCCATTGATCGCTTCCTCACAGGACGGGAACACCTCCTGTTGCTTGGCGACCTCTACCATCTATCCAAAGACGAGACACGGCGGCGGATCGCGGAACTCCTGAAGCTGGTCGATCTGGAAAAGCAGGCGGACCGTCCAGCCAAGACCTACTCAGGAGGGATGAAGCGCAAGCTGGACATCGCCTGCGGTCTGTTGCCGAACCCGAAGGTCCTTTTTCTGGATGAGCCGACCCTCGGCTTAGATGTCCAGAGCCGCCTCCGGATCTGGGACTATATCCGTCGTCTGCATGAGCGGGGCATGACGATTGTCTTGACGACAAACTATCTTGACGAGGCGGACCAGTTGTGTGATCGGCTGGCGATCATTGACGGCGGCCGCATCAAGGCGCTTGGATCGCCCGGCGAGTTGAAAGCGGGGCTGGGCGGGGATATCGTGTCCGTCACCGTGGGCGCGGGGGAGATGACCCGCCTCGAAGCGTTGGCCTCGGCCTTGAAAGGGCTTCCGTCCATCAAGTCCATTAGCACCAAGCCGACAGGGCTGGATATTCGTGTGGAGTCTCCGGAGAAGGCCTTGCCGGCGGTGCTCGAGGCGGCAAACCGCCTGGTCTGTCGGGTCGAGTTCATCGAATACCATCGCCCGCGGTTGGACGATGTGTTCGTGGCTCACACAGGCCACGCGATCCGAGAGGAATTTCCAAAGGAGAATGGTGAATTATGAATGCTGAATGTTCAGTTGACGGAACATTCAACATTTAAATTCACAATTGAACATTAGAAGTCATGAAGCCCTACTGGCAAGAGATCAGTGCACTGACCATGCGGTGGATCCGTCGGCTCAGTCGCGAGAAGTTCAGCATGCTGTTCACCCTGGTGCAGCCGATGCTGTTCTGGTTGATTTTCTTCGGAAACCTGTTTCAACGTGCCGCCGACACGCAGGTGGTCCAGGCCCCCAACTACATTAGCTTTCTAGCAGCGGGCGTCGTGGTCATGACCGTGCTGAACAATGGGCTGAGCGGGGGAGTGGATCTGCTCTTCGACAAGGAGAACGGTTTTCTGGAACGGCTCATGTCTACCCCGATTCACCGGACCTCCGTCATTCTCAGTCGCTTCCTCTTTGTCACAACGATCACGTCCCTCCAGGTACTGGTGATTCTCGCGGTCGCGTTCCTCTTCGGGGTCCGCCCGGCTACCGGCCTGCTTGGCGTGACGGTCATTCTCGTCATCGGCATGCTGTTCGGCGTCGGGTTAACGGCTATCTCAATGGCCATGGCCTTTTCAGTGAAGAGTCATGGCGACTTCTTCTCGGTGCTAGGCTTTCTTTCCCTGCCGATGATCTTCCTTAGTTCGGCGTTGGTTCCCTTGGTGGCGATGCCGGCCTGGATGGGCATGCTGGCTCGGCTCAATCCCATGACCTGGGCTATCGATGCGGTCCGGCCACTCATCCTCTCGGGCTGGACCGAAGCGCTCCCCCAGGTGGGCATGGTCGTGCTGATCATGGTCGCGTTCGATGCCCTCTGCCTGTATGGCAGCGCCCACGCCTTTCGCCGGGCGATGGGTTGAGCGGAGAATACGTGAAGCGTCTCTCGTCTTGCGTCTCTTGCGTCGTTGCGTCTGTCGCGACAGACGCGGCACGCGATGACGCGGCACGCGTTTTGAGATCCGAGGGATAACCCATGGTGCCGACGGGCGAGAGTCAGATCAAAGCCTTGATTCGCCTGCTGTCCGACGAGGATGAACGGATCGCCAAGACGATCAGCGGCAAACTGGTCGAAATCGGTACCCCGGCCGTACCGTTGTTGCAGGAAGCCGAGATCGAGCAGCCGGAGATGGCACGGCGTATTGCGTTGGTCCTCGATGAGATCCGCGGGAGCGGGTTGGAGGAGGAACTTCGCGACCTAGTCGCTCATCCCGAGGACCAGATGGGTCTTCTCGAGGCGGGCGCATTCCTGATCGCCCGCTACGCTTATCCCGGGCTTGACGAAGCGGCATACGTGCGCAAGCTGGATGAGATGGCGGCGGAGGTCCGCAACCGGATCGGGCAGAGGGTTTCCGGCGAAGAAACCGTGAAAACGCTCGGCCGGTACCTGTTCACTGAACAGGGGTTCCGAGGCAATCCCAAGAACTACTACGAGGCGGACAACAGCTACCTTAACCGGGTGATTGATCGCCGCACCGGGATTCCGATCAGCCTTTCAGTCCTCTACCTGCTCGTGGGCAAGCGTCTGGGGCTTCCTGTGTTCGGTATCGGGATGCCCGGTCACTTTTTGGTGAAGTTCGAGTCGGATCGCTATAAGGTGTTTGTGGACTGTTTCAACGGGGGGGCCTTGCTCAGCGAGCGAGACTGCGCGCGGTTCCTCATGCAGGCCGGGTATGGATTTGAAGAGAGATACCTGCAGAAAAGTTCGACCAGGGCGATTCTCGTCCGGATACTGAAAAACCTGATCCCCATCTACAACAAATTGGATGATCCTGTGAAAGGGACTCGATTGAGCCGGTTCATCAAGGTCCTGGAGAGCGATAAGAAGGATGAGAGCCGGTGAAGAACCAGACCGTTAGACTGTGACCTTCATCAAATCCCGCCCCATGATGATCCTTCCCCGGAACTGTTGACCTGCCTGTTTCTTCACGTCATAGCGTTCAGCCACCGGATAGAAGTGGGAGAGGATTAGCCGCTTGACCCCGGCCTCCCGGGCTACTCGCCCGCAGTCTCCCGCATGCATGTGTTCAGGGCCAGGCCGATTGGCAGGAAAGGAGCAGTCCAGCGCCGCGACGTCCGCGCGGCGGCACAGACGCACCAGGCTCTCGCAGTACTGCGAGTCCCCAGAATAAACGAGGACCTTTCCGCCGTGCTCGATGCGGTAGCCGACACAGTGCAGCCGCGGACTGTGAACGACCGTGCGGGGTGTGATGCGGGTCTCTCCCAGCCGGAAGCTCCGGTTGGAAACTTCCCGGATGTTCACGCGGAAGGCCGCGGCGTTGAATCCAGGAAACGTCTTCAGGATCGTTATGAACAACCGCCTGCTGCCGCGCGGGCCGATGAGGGTCAGGTCTGGTCGCGTGCCGACGAATCGGGAATAGAACACCGCATCGAAGAAAAAGGTGATGAAGTCCGAGAAGTGGTCGGCGTGGAAGTGCGAGAACAGGATGTGCCTGATTCGATGACGATCTGTCCCGGTCTTCACGAGATTCATGAGTACCCGGGGACCGAAGTCTAGCAGGAGCGTCTGGTCGGTCTGGACTAGATACCCAGCCGCCGCGCGCGTGGGATGGACATTGGTGCCGGAGCCGAGGATCGTTAGACGCACAGTCAAACCAGTTTCGACCTTTGTCCCCAACGGCCGCTGAAGACGAACTCGTTGATTGCCCTCCTGACCCTTGGGGCCAGTTCCCTCTTACGTAACGCTTCCGGGAGTGAATCGGGGTTCCCTGGGTAGCCCATCGCGATGCCGGCTACAGGTTCGTACTGATCGGGGATCTGGTAGAGTTCGCGGATCTTGTCCGGCAGAATGCCGGCCATTTGATGGACAAAAAGCCCCAGCGCGGTCGCCTGCACCGTCAGATTCGCGACGGCTTGGCCGACATCGTGCCAGGCATGGGGATTGGGATCGCCGTCGTGGTCGAAGTGCTTCTTCGCCACGGAGACCATCAAGACCGGCGCATGCTGGGCCCAGGTGATGTTGCCTTGCACAAGACAACTGAGTAACCGGCTGAATTCGTGCGGATCCTCCTTCGTGGCCACGATGAAACTCCAGGGCTGTTCGTTGAAGCAGGAGGCAGCCCAGCGCGCCGCCTCCCAAAGGCTGAGCAGCGTGTCTGGCGCCACGGCCCAATCCGAGAACGCGCGGGGGCTCCAGCGGCGCGACAAGAGGTCATGAATCGGATGAGAGGCGTCTGCCGGTTTTTCCATTACTCTCCTCCTGAAAACTGTCGCGGATGCGGAGCAGTAGAGCCCGCGCCTGCTCCGCCTCCTTCTGCGTCAAGGCCCGCTCAAAGTAGGGACGCAGGAACGCCGCATGCGCCGTAAAGGTCTTCCGAAACAGGGCCTTTCCCTTGTCCGTGAGTCGGATCTTGGTGCACCGGCGGTCGCCCTTGACATCGTCCCGTCGAATGATGCCCTTGGTTTCCAGGCGGTCCAGCACGCCGGTCAAGGTGCCCTTGGTCACCAGCGTGGCCGTCGAGAGCTCCGAACAGGTCATTCCGTCTGTGTCGCCCAGTGTGGCGATGACGTCGAACTGGGAAGGGGTCAAGCGCATGGACCGGACGTGGCGGCTGTCCTCCCGCCAGAAGGCCAGATAGGCTTCCACCAGCGGGCGCAAGACTTTCAAATAGGGGTCGTCTTTGAAATCCGGCATGTCCATGAGCCGCTCATAATAGTACTAGTTAGAATGATTGTCAAGAAGGATGGTAGCGCCCTGAGTGACCAATGACGATTGACAATTGCGTATCCACCGCGCATCCGTTGACGCAGTCTCCGGTGCCACCTATCATGCTGGAGGTATGACTGATCGGAAGCCATCCAGCGCGGCTAGTCTGACTTCCATCTTGTTGATCATCGGCTTGGTGGTGACCAGCGTCTGGGTCTGGAAGCGCATCCCACTTGAGACGCAGGATTACCTGGTTGAACGGATGGTCCCGCTGGCATTGTTGGCACTGGTGGCGGGATTGCTCCTGTGGGTACTCGTCCAAAAAGTTCGCCGTCGTTGGAAGATTCGACAGGAGCGGGATCGCCTCATGGCTCGTTTGGAGCGAGAGATGTCACCGGGCGAGCGGCTGGACCTGGCCTTCGCGCTGGTTGAACTGAACGGGTACAGGCTGGAGGGGTTGGAGCAAGTAGCTCCGGCCTTAAGAGACTTGTTTATCACCACCTTGAAGACTGCGCTGGGCGACAAGCAGCACCGGATCAGAGGCATGGCGGCCAGCTATCTCGGCGTTCTCCAGGACAAGGCCGTGGTTCCATTGCTCCTGACGGCGTTGGAGGATGACCACGCCTATGTGCGGGCCTCTGCAGCGCTGGCGCTGGGCCGGATGCGGGCCAGCGAAGCGAAGGCGAAGCTCACGCAGGTGATGCAGGAAGATTGGGATCAGACGGTGCGGAGCCGGGCACGTGAGGCGCTGGAGCGGATCGTCTAGCAGAGAGGTTGAGGCTAAGGCTGAGGTTGAGAACGAGAAGAAGGAAGCTCCTGGGTTCCCTCGACCTTAACCTCAGCCTCAACCTTCCTTCGTGTCTGTCCAGTCAATAATGAGGATCTCCTGTGGGCAGTTGAATCGGAGGGGAAGGCCGGACCACCCAAGCCCTCTATTAAGGTAGAGCTTGTGGCCCTTCCGATAGTAGTGCCCGCTCACTCGTCCGCTGCAGCCGTATGGCAACCAGAAGGGCCGGATAAGCGGAAGCCGCCACTGTCCTCCGTGGCTATGGCCACAAAGCACGAGGTCGATCGCGTGGGTTTCGTCGAGGTGGTCAAGCACGTTGGGCGCGTGGGCCAGCAGGACCGTAAAGCGACCTGGCACTTGCGGTGGGATGCAGCGAAGATCCGCCCGGTGCAAGGACGGATCGTCCACCCCTACGATGCCCAACTCACCCGATCCAACTGGCACGAAAGCGGCCTGATTGATCAAGAGGGTCACCTTATGGCGATCCGCCATTTCGCTGAAGCGGTGTATCGGAACGCCGCTGTAGTGATCGTGGTTGCCCAATGTCACA
>Ga0187893_10015065_pt1 | contig 10419 bp, 6 predicted proteins | sample MA1701074metaG_FD_139574 | JGI IMG/M metagenome (GOLD analysis project Ga0187893, IMG submission 139574) | White microbial mat communities from a basaltic lava cave in the Kipuka Kanohina Cave System on the Island of Hawaii, USA - MA170107-4 metaG ...
ATGGTCGAACTTCTCGACCGCGCGAATCAGGCCGAGGTTCCCCTCTTGGATCAGGTCGGGGAACGAGAGGCCGAGGTTCCGGTAGTCCTTCGCGATCGCGACGACGAGCTTCAGGTTGTGCTCGATGAAGCGGTTCTTCACCGCGGTCATGCGCTCCTGCGAGCGCTCGACCAGCTCGTGGATCGCGAGCACGCGGTCGCGATCGAGCCCCGCCTTCGTCTCGAGCTCCTCGAGCCGCTTCGACTTCGGCCGCGCGCGGCGCAGATCGCGCGCGAGCTGGCGGCTCTGCTCGCGCAGCTCGGTCAGCAGCGCGAGCGAGAGCTGCGCGCCGTGGAGCTCGCGCGCGACCGCGCGGTCCTGGCGCTCGAGCTCCGTGCTCGGCTTCTGCGAGCTCTCCCACATCGCCTCGCGCCGCTTCACCTGCTTGCGCAGCCGGCCGATCGCGCGCTCGACGCGCGCGGCGATCTCGCTGGTCTCCTCGTCGCCCGCGCTCTCGGAGAGCTTCGCGCCCGTGTGCGAGAGCGCGCGCAGCCCGTCCCAGCGGTCGACGACGTAGCGCGCCGACATCGGAATCGCGTAGAGCGAGTTCCGGAGCGCCGCCGTCGACGCCTCCAGCTCCTTCGCGAGGACGACCTCTTCCTCGCGCTTCAGCGTGCGCGTGCCGCCGATCTCCTGGAAGTACGACTCGAGCGGGCGGCGCTCGCGGACGACGTCGAGCTCTTCGACGGTCAGCCCGCCGCCCAGGCGGGGCCTGCCTTCACCCGGCAGATCGGCATCGATCGGGGTCTGGTCTTCGAGTTTCACGGGGTCCCTCTCGTGTGTCCGCCCCGGCGCGCCGGTGGCGGCGTTGCTCACCTGCGGCCTCGCAGGTGAAAAATCGAGCGCAGACGACGGGCACGGCGGCGTCCAGGCTCGGCGCTGCGCGGCGCATGCGCAGGCGAGCGGGTCAACCTCGTGCGCGACATCGCATCATCTCTCCGCGGCGCCGCAATGAGAAGCAGATTCTGTGGGCAGACATCGCCTGCTGTGTGCCGCGCGCCGGATGCTGCGTGGCGGGTCGCCGCTGCTCGCATCCGGCCCGCGCTCATCGCTGCACCGCGTCCAGCACGAAGCGGATCGTCGCCTCGATCTGCTCGGGCGAATCCGGATAGGACGGATCGCGCAGATAGGCGCGCGACGAGTAGTGCGACTGCAGCTGGCTGATCACGTCCGCGGCCGCGACGAGCGCGAGATCGGGCTTCAGCTCGCCGCTCGCGATGCCCCGCTCGAGCACGCCGCGCACGCAGTCGCGGTGCGGCTGCACGAAGTCCCGGCCTGCGTGCCGGATGCGGTAGAGCTGCAGCGCGCCGTCCTCGCGGATCAGCGCCGGCAGCAGCGGGTGATTCCGGCAGAACTCGACCGAGCGGCGGAACATGCCGGCGAGCGTCTCGGAGGCGGACTCGTTCGCGTCCGCGCGCGGCGCCATCGCGTCGACCCAGTCCGCGATGACCTCCTGGAGCACGACCTCGAACAGGTGGTCCTTGCCACGGAAGAACTGGTAGAGCAGGCCGTTCGCGACGCCGGCGCGCAGCGCGATCGCCTCGACGGTGGCGCCGGCGAAACCGCCCTCGCCGAAGCACGCCCGGGCCGCCTCGAGGATGCGCGTGCGCTTCTCGCCGCTGCGTTCGCGGCGCGAGACGCGGGCCTCGGAGAGGGAGGTGATGCCGAGCATCGAGGTGGGGGGTGACCTTCCTGAATGTCCTCTACCAGGAATTCAGTGAACGAATCAAGCATTTTGTTCACTTTTTGAGCCATGCTGGGAGCCCGCCGGCGCGCCCCGGCACTCACGCAACCCGCCCCGAGACACGGAGAGCCCCCGATGCCCCAGCTCGCGTTCCGCGCGTTCGACGCAGACCACCACTACTACGAGGCCGAAGACGCCTTCACGCGCCACATCCCGCGCGAGCTCCGCGCGCGTTGCATGCAGTGGGCGGTTGTCGACGGGCGCAAGCGCTTCCTGGTGGGCGGGAAGGTCAACCAATTCATCCCGAACCCGACTTTCGACCCGGTGGCAAAGCCGGGCTGCCTCGACGAGTACTTCCGCGGCAGAAATCCCGAGCACAAGAACATGCGCGGGCTGTTCGGCGAGCTCGAGGCGATCGCGCCCGAGTACCGCAACCGCGACGCCAAGCTCGCTGCGCTCGATCGCCAGGGCCTCGACGGCTGCTTCCTGTTCCCGACGCTCGGCGTCGGGATGGAGGAGGCGCTGCGGAACGATCCGGTTGCGTGCGCCGCCGCGTTCCGCGCGTTCAACCGCTGGCTCGAGGAAGACTGGGGCTTCGCGTACGCCGGCCGCATCTTCGCGGCGCCCTACTTCACGCTCGTCGACGTCGACGACGCGGTGCATCAGCTCGAGCGCGCGCTCGAGCGCGGCGCGCGGCTGGTCTGCATGCGCGCGGGTCCGATCGCGCACCCGAGCGGCGGCAAGTCGCCCGCGCACGCGCTGTTCGATCCGTTCTGGTCGCGCGTCGCCGAGGCGGGCGTCACGGTCGCGTATCACTCGGGCGACGCGGGCTATAACAAGTTCGCGGACGAGTGGGGCGTCGGCGGCGCGTTCAAGTCGTTCGAGTACGACCCGCTGCGCGCGACGCTCTCCGCGTCGCCGATCAGCGACACGCTCGCCGCGCTGATCTGCCACGGCGTCTTCGATCGCTTCCCGCGGCTGCGCGTCGCGACGATCGAGAGCGGCAGCGATTGGGTCGCGCCGCTGCTGAAGAAGCTGAAGAAGGCTCACGGCCAGATGGCGCGCGATTTTGCCAGCGATCCGGTCGAGCTCTTCCAACGGCACGTCTCGGTGTCGCCGTATTACGAGGACGACCTCGAGGCGCTGAAGGCGGCGATCGGCGCCGACCACGTGCTGTTCGGCTCCGACTGGCCGCACGCCGAGGGTCTCGCCGTCCCGACCGATTTCATCCACGACCTCGCGGGCTACGACCCGCGCGAGGTGGAGCTCGTGATGCGCGAGAACGCGATGCGCCTGCTCGCGCCGGCGAGCTGAGCCGAGTGCATTGGCCAAACGGGGTCAGACCCCGTTTGGCCGACACGGGCCGCCGGAAATTTCGCGAGCGCGCGAGATGTGCGCTGCTACACACCGCGCGCGATTTCATTCAGGGGGCCGGCCGCCGATGGCGGGATACGAGCAGGAGCTGCGCGCAGCGCTGGAGGCGGTGCGGGGCGCGGCGCGCGTCTGCCGGGCGGTGCAGGAGCGCCTAATCACTCGCGACACGCTCGAGAAGCGCGACAAGAGCCCCGTCACGGTCGCCGACTTCGCGTCGCAAGCGATCGTGTGCCGCCATCTCGAGCAGGCGTTCGCGGCCGACGCCGTCGTGGGCGAGGAGCACAGCGCCGAGCTGCGCACGGGGGAGAACGCGACGCTGCTGGCGTCGGTGGTCGGTGCGGTTTCGAGTGAGATCGGCGACGCCGCCTCGCCGCAGCGCGTGCTCGCGTGGATCGACCGCGGCGGCGCGGACGCGAAGAGCGCCCGCTACTGGACGCTCGACCCGATCGACGGCACGAAGGGCTTCCTGCGCCGCGAGCAGTACGCGGTGGCGCTCGCGTTGATCGAACGCGGCGAAGTCGTCGCCGGCGCGCTCGGCTGCCCGAATCTCGAAGACGGCGCGGGCGGCACCGGCGTGCTGCTCGCCGCGGTACGCGGGCAGGGCGCGCGCGTGTTTCCGCTCTGGCGCAGCGAGGGCGCCGGGCGCCCCGTACACGTTTCCGCGATCGCGTCGCCCGCCGGCGCGCGCTTCTGCGAATCGGTCGAGGCCGAGCACTCCGACCAGAGCGAGTCCGCGAAGATCGCAGCGAAGCTCGGCATCACGGCGCCGCCGCTGCGCATGGACAGCCAGTGCAAGTACGCCGCGGTCGCGCGCGGCGACGCGTCGATCTACCTGCGGCTGCCGACGCGCGCGGACTACCGCGAGAAGATCTGGGACCACGCGGCCGGCATGCTCATCGTCGAGGAAGCCGGCGGGCGCGTCAGCGACGTCGACGGCAAGCCGCTCGATTTCCGCCACGGCCGCACGCTCGCCGCGAACCGCGGCGTCGTCGCGACTGCGGGCGGCGTCCACGCGCGGGTGATCGAAGCGGTTCGCGAGGTGCGCAGCGCGTGAGCGAGCCGCCCAGCGGCTCGCTCACGCCCGCAAGCCCGCGCGGGCGGCGCCGCACGACGGAGCCGAGCGCGTTCACCGAGCGCGAGTTCTATCAACGCGAGTTCCGCGATCGCACGATCGCGATCGCCGTGCCCGAAGGCGTCGCGCTCGCGCCGCTGGCGGCGCCGCTGCAGGAGCTCGCGGCCTGCAACGCGAACGCGGTGCTGATCGCGCCGCTGCGCACGAAGCTCGTGGAGCTCGGCGCGCTGCCGATGCTGCGCGCGAGCTCGCCGCGGCTCGAGGGCAACGTCTGGCGCGCGCTGCGCGTGCAGCCGTGGGTTGGGATCGCGGTCGCGCGGCGCATGGATTTCGGCGACGCGGTGCGCGAGCTCGCGGTGCGGCTCGGCGTGTTCAAGCTGGTCTGGCTCGATGCGCGCGGTGGCGTCCGTAACAGATCGGGGCAGCGGCTCTCGTTCGTGCACCGCGCGGAGCTGCGCCAGCTGCTCGCGAATCCGGCGCGCTCGCTGCCGCACGACGACGCGCGCGTGCCGCTCTTGCGCGAGGTCGGCGACATGCTCGAGGCCGGCATTCCGGCCGTGAACTTGTGCAAGCCCGAGGCACTCGGCGACGAGCTGTTCACGTACGCCGGCAGCGGCACGCTCTTCACGCGTAAGCGCTACATGCGCGTGCGCGCGCTCGGCGTCGACGATTTCGACGCGGCCGACGACCTGATCAAGCGCGGCGTCGCCGAGGGCTTCCTCTTGAACCGCAGCGACGCCGCGGTCGACGCGGTGCTCGCGCACGGTTTCGGCGCGTTCGTCGAGGATCGCCACCTGGCGGGAATCGGAGCGCTGCTGCCGGGCGGGGACGGCAGCTCGGGGGAGATCGCGTCGCTCTACGCCCTAACAAGATTCCTCGGCGAAGGCGTCGGCGTGTCGCTCGTGCAGTGGGCGATCGCCGAGGCGGGCCGGCTCGGCCTCGCCTACGTGTTCGCGTGCACCACGAGCGCGGGCGTCGGCCAGTTCTTCGCGCGCCACGGCTTCCGCGAAGTGCCGCAAGACCAGGTGCCCGACCGGCGCTGGCTCGGCTACGACCCGGAGCGGCGGATGAAGGTGCGCTGCCTGCGGTTGGACTTGGCCCAGACGGGCGCGGACGCGCCGCGCGAGGATGCGCCGGGCAGCGGCTGACCTGCAGTCTCTCCGCCAATCGATCGCGCGATCGGAGTACGATGCTCCGGACGGATTTCAGCCAGGGCCGCATCGATGTCCGCGAGCGCAGAACCCGCAGCACCGGTAGGCACGCTCGACGTCGCGCTCGATCGCGCGCGGCGGCTGCTGGCGCGCGACCTCGCGCTCGCGGCGGAGCAGGCGAGCGAGATCCTGCGCGTCGTCCCCGAGCAGCCGATGGCCGCGCTGATCCTCGGCATCGCGCGCCGCGAGCGCGGCGACGCGGACGGCGCGCTCGCGGTGCTGGAGCCGCTCGCGGCGCGACTGCCGAGCTGGGCGGCTGCGCACTACGAGCTCGGCATCGCGCTCGGCGCCGCGCGGCGGGGCGAGGACGCGATCGCGGCGCTCGAGCGCGCGGTCGCGCTCGCTCCCGAGCTGCCGGACGCGTGGCGCGCGCTCGCGGACCACAAGAGCGCGCTCGGCGACGACGCGGGCGCCGACGTCGCCTACGCGCGCCACATCAAGGCCGCGACGCGCGATCCGCGCCTGCTCGAGGCGGGCGCCGCGCTGTGCGGGAACAAGCTGCCCGCCGCGGAGACGCTGCTGCGCTCACACCTGCAGCAGAAGCCGACCGACGTCGCCGCGATCCGCATGCTCGCCGAAGTGGCGGCGCGCCTCTCGCGCTACGGCGACGCCGAGAAGCTGCTGACGCGCTGCCTCGAGCTCGCGCCGAGCTTCACACCGGCGCGGCTGCAGCTCGCGTTCGTCCTGAATCGCGCGGGCAAGGCGCCGGAGGCGCTCGCGCAGGTCGATCGCCTGTTAGGGACCGCTCCGCTCAACCCCGCCTATCGCAACCTGAAGGCGAGCGTGCTCGTGCGGCTCGGCGAGGTCGACGCGGCTGCCGAGCTCTATCACGGCGTGCTCGAGGAGTACGCGGGCCACCCCAAGGTGTGGATGAGCTACGGCCACGCGCTGAAGTCGGCCGGCAAGACGCGCGCCGCGATCGACGCCTACCGGCGCGCGCTCGCCCTCGCGCCGAGCCTCGGCGAGGCGTGGTTCAGCCTCGCGAACCTGAAGACGTTCCGGTTCACCGCCGCGGATCGCACCGCGATGCAGAAGCAGGTGATGCGCGCGGACCTCGGGCTCGAGGACCAGCTCCATCTGCACTTCGCGCTCGGCAAGGCGAACGAGGACGAGCGGCGCTTCGAGCCGGCGTTCGAGCATTTCGAGAAGGGCAATGCGCTGCGCCGCAGCGGGATCCATTACGACTGGCGCGAGAACCGCGCGCACGTGCAGCGCTCGAAGGCGTTGTTCACGCCGGAATTCTTCGCGGAACGCGCGGGCTGCGGCTGCGACGCGCCCGACCCGATCTTCATCGTCGGCCTGCCGCGCGCGGGGTCGACTTTGCTCGAGCAGATCCTCGCGAGCCATCCACAGGTCGAAGGAACGCAGGAGCTGCCCGACATCATCCAGCTCGCGCGCGAGCTGGGCGGCAAGCGCTCGCGCGCCGGCAGCACGAAGTATCCGGAGATCCTCGAGGACCTGGAGCCGCACGAGCTGCGCGAGCTCGGCGAACGCTACCTGCGCCAGACGCGGGCGCAGCGCAAGAGCGGTGCGCCGTTCTTCATCGACAAGATGCCCAACAACTGGGCGCACGTGGGCTTCATCCAGCTGATCCTGCCGAACGCGAAGATCATCGACGCGCGGCGACACCCGCTCGCGTGTTGTCTCTCGGGCTTCAAGCAGCACTTCGCGCGCGGTCAGCACTTCACGTACGACCTCGAGGACATCGGCCGCTACTACTGCGATTACGTCGAGCTGATGGCGCACTTCGATCGCGTGCTGCCCGGGCGCGTGCAGCGAATGATCTACGAGCGCACGGTCGACGACCTCGAGAGCGAGGTGCGCGGCCTGCTCGCACACTGCGGGCTGCCGTTCGACGAGCGCTGCCTGCGCTTCCACGAGAACGAGCGCGCGGTTCGCACCGCGAGCTCCGAGCAGGTGCGCCGGCCCATCTATCAGGATGGGAAGGAGCACTGGCGCAACTACGCCGAGTTCCTGGCGCCGCTCGAGCGCGTGCTCGGCGCGGTGCTCTCGGACTATCCCGCGACGCCGTACGACGACTTGTCCGTGCGGCTGCGCTCCCGCTTCAACCAATGGAGATCCCGATGACGCGAAGCCGAATGCGAAAGCTGTTGCGCGAGCAAGCGAAGCGAAAGCGGAACGTGGCGGCCTTCGGACCGCTCGCCGCCGCGATGGCGCTCGCGACGCCGGCGCGCACCCAGGAGAGCCCGCAGCAGGCGCCGCCCGCAGCAGCGCCGGCGGCGGACTCCGGCCCGCTCGAAGTGATTACGGTGACCGCCCAAAAGCGCACCGAGAATCTCCAGGACGTACCGCTCAGCATCACGGCGCTCGGCACGCAGGATCTCGAGAACCTGCGCGTCGAGGACTTCGACGACTACGCGAAGTTCCTGCCCAGCCTGTCGTACACGACCGCCGGGCCCGGCTTCTCGCGCGTGTTCTTCCGCGGCGTCAGCAGCGGGGACAACGGCAATCACTCGGGCTCGCAGCCGAGCGTCGGCCAGTATCTCGACGAGCAGCCGATCACGACGATCCAGGGCGCGCTCGACATCCATGTCTACGACATCGAGCGCGTCGAGGCGCTGGCCGGGCCGCAGGGCACGCTCTACGGCGCGAGCTCTCAGGCCGGAACCATTCGGCTGATCACCAACAAGCCGCAGCCCGGAGAGTTCGAGGCCAGCTACGACCTCGAGGCGAACGTCACCGGCGACGAGCCCGGCTACGTCGCGGAGGGCATGGTGAACGTGCCGCTCTTCGGTGAGAAGGCCGCGTTTCGCCTGGTCGGGTGGGCCAAGCACGAGGGCGGCTTCATCGACAACGTGTTCGGCGCGCGAACCTTCCCGACGGCCGGCCTCACCGTCGACAACAGCTCGTTCGTGAAGGAGGACTACAACGACGTCGACACCTACGGCGCGCGCGCGGCGCTGCGTGTCGACCTGACCGACAGCTGGACCGTGACGCCGGGCTTCATGGGCCAGCTCCAGAAGGCGAACGGCGGGTTCGCGTACGAGCCTTCGGTCGGCGGTCGCGACATCCAGCGCTACCGCGACGAGTACAGCCGCGACGGCTGGTATCAGGCGGCGCTGACGGTCGAAGGTGCGATTGCGAACCTCGACGTGACCTACGCCGGCTCGTACTTGAACCGCGCGGACAACGTGATCGCGGAGTACTCCGACTACTCGTACTTCTACGACGTGCTCTACAACTACACGGTCACCGATGACTTCGGAACGATCATCGATCCGACGCAGCGCATTCGCGGCAAGGATCGGTACGCGCGTCACAGTCACGAGATTCGGATCGCGACGCCGCAGGACTCACGCTTCCGCTTCATCGGCGGCTTCTTCTTCCAGCGCCAGCGGCATCGCATCGAGCAGCGGTACTTGATCGACGACATGCTCGTCGACTACGAAGTCACGGGCTGGTCCGACACGATCTGGCTGACCGAGCAGAAGCGCGTCGATCGCGACTACGCGCTGTTCGGCGAGGCGACGGCCGACGTTACCGAAAAACTCTCGTTCACAGGCGGCATCCGCCTGTTCCGCGCGCGCAACTCACTCGAAGGCTTCTTCGGACTGAACGACACGTACAGCACGAGCGGAAGCAACGGCGAGGCGCTCTGCAGTTTGCTGGCCGGCGACCCGGTCGGCGACGAGTCGAGCTGGGTCCCATTCGCGAGCATCGGCACCGCGCCTTGCAAGAACCTCGACAAGGTCGTCAAGGAGGACGACTACACGCCGAAGGTCAATCTCACCTACCGCTTCGACGACGACCGGATGGCGTACTTCACTTGGTCGCGCGGCTTCCGTCCCGGTGGCGTGAACCGGCGCGGAACGTTCCCACCCTACAAGTCCGACTTCCTCACGAATTACGAGCTCGGCCTCAAGAGCTCCTGGTTCGACCGCAGCCTGCGCTTCAACGCCGCGTTCTTCTGGCAGAAGTGGGACGACTTCCAGTTCTCGTTCCTCGGCGAGAACGGACTCACCAACATCACGAACGCCGGCAACGCACGAATCTGGGGAATCGAAGGAGACTTCGAGTGGGCGCCGATCGAGGGCCTGCTCCTCTCCGGTGGCGCGACCTACTTGGACCCCGAGCTCGAAGACGACTTCTGCCAACAGCTCGACGTCGACGGGAACCCGTTGCCGCCGGCGCTCTGCGACGTGGACGACTTCGCGCCCAAAGGCACGACACTGCCGCAGGTGCCCGACTACAAGCTCAACATGACGGGCCGCTACAGCTTCGAGCTGGGCTCCTACGGCGCGTTCGTGCAGAGCTCGTTCATCGTGCAGGGCCACTCGCGCTCGGCACTGCTTCCGCTCGAGGAGGGCGTGTTCGGCGGGAAGCTCCGCTCCTACGGCCTGTGGGATGCATCCGTCGGCCTCACGAGCGAGCGCTTCCGCGCCGAGCTCTACGTCGACAACCTGCTCGACAAGCGTGCCGACCTCGCGCGCTTCACGCAGTGCGATTCGTCGATCTGCTCGCGCGCGTACACGATCACGAACACGCCGCGCACGGTCGGGATTCGCTTCGGGCAGGATTTCTAACCGCTGCACGTGGCCCTTTGGGGTCAGACCCCAAAGGGCCACGAAGCGCACGCCCCCAAGCGGCGACGCGCAGCGTCGTCCGCCGCAGCGATCGAGCTGGATCGCCGCCGCGAAGCAGTGCTCCCCAACCGCGAATCCGGCTCGATGTGCCCTACGCGGAGGCGCTCAGCTGCGACGCGAAGCGTCGCCAGCTGCAGCGCCTCCGAGCAAACCCCGCGCGCGAAGCGCGCCGGGGTTTTGCCGGAGGTGGACGATAAGCCGGGTTCTGTTCCGGCTCCGATTGCTCTCGGCCGGCGAGGATCATTCCTCTAGGCGACACATTGCTGTGTCGCTCGAGCGCTCTCACCCGGACGCTGGAGCCGTTTCCGACTCGGGAGCGAGCCACTCCGCGCAGCGCCCCTATTCGAGCTTGCTCCGGAAGGGGTTTGCCCCGCCGCCGGTCACCCGGCGACGCGTGAGCTCTTACCTCACGATTTCACCCTTGCCTGTGCCTCC
>Ga0187893_10015066_pt1 | contig 10419 bp, 9 predicted proteins | sample MA1701074metaG_FD_139574 | JGI IMG/M metagenome (GOLD analysis project Ga0187893, IMG submission 139574) | White microbial mat communities from a basaltic lava cave in the Kipuka Kanohina Cave System on the Island of Hawaii, USA - MA170107-4 metaG ...
CACCAATTTAATAATTCATCATTATGAAAAAGTTTTTTGTTTGGGCATTACTGCTCATGATTATGCAGAGCAATTACGCACAAAGTGGTTATAAAATAACCAATACATTTCATATAGCAGGCAATGGCTGGTGGGATTACCTTGCTGTGCATGGCAACAAGTTGTATGTATCACATGGCTCACAGGTTAACATTCTTGATAAAAATACCGGGGACTCTCTTGGCATTATTAAAGGAACAAATGGAGTACATGGCATTGCATTCGATGAAGCGCAAGGAAAGGGTTACACAAGTAACGGGCAATTAAATAATGTTTTTGTTTTCGATATAGAAACAGGAAAAATTATTGATTCAATTGCCACAGGTAAAAACCCTGATGCCATTATGTACGAACCATATATCAAGAAAATTATTACCTGCAACGGGCAAAGCAACGACCTTACAGTAATTGACCCTTTGGCGGGAAAAACAGTTAATACAATTCTATTACCTGGTAAGCCTGAAACAGCGATAAGTAATCATACAGGAAAGTTGTTTGTAAACATTGAAGATAAAAATGAAATAGCCGTTGTTGACTTGCAAAAAATGAAAGTAGAAAAAACATTTTCGTTGCAGAATGGTGAAGAACCTACCGGTCTTGCTTACGATTATGAAACAAAAAAATTATTTGCAGGATGCGATAAGTTGCTGGTTGTGATAGACGCAGTTTCAGGAAACGTAATTGATAAAATTATTATCGGTGAAGGTTGTGATGGAGTGGCGTTTGATTACAGCACTAAAACCATCTTTACAGCCAACGGAGCATCTGGCACCATGACGGTAATAAAAGAACAGTCTGCCGGGAAATTTTCTGTGGTTGAGAATGTAAGTACTAAACAGGGTGCGAGAACAATTACTATTGATGAATCAACCCACACATTGTACTTGCCAACTGCTGATTTCAGTAAGAGTAAAACGGCAAATCAAAGACCTGCAATTATTCCCGGCTCATCCCAGGTGCTTGTAGTAACGAGGTAGATTTTTATTTTTCGGTAATAACAATAGTATGGCTTTGATTTCATCAAATAATCACCCGTAATATAATTTCGATGAAGGCTATTCATTTATTTTTATTTCTATTATTATCAGCAGATTTGTGTGCGCAGCATACCGACAGTATACCAAGCATTAAACCTGTAAAATTTTCTTTTAAACAAACCTATATTCCTTCAGGTTTAATAGTAGCAGGTTTACTTGTAAACGGCAGATCTTCTGAATCGCTTAAATATGAAGTGGCGGAGGAAAGACAGGAACATTTACCTTATTTCAGAACTTATGCAGATAACTATCTTCAATTTTCGCCGATTGCAATTGCCTACGGGCTGGATGCATTTGGTGTAAAATCAAAAACCGATATAGCCAACCGCACTGCTATTCTGCTGAAGAGTGAAATTATCATGTATGCAATGATAGGGTTAATTAAAAATACTGCACATACATTGCGTCCGGATGGCAGTGCAAGCAATTCTTTTCCTTCAGGACATACAGCGCAGGCTTTTGCAGCAGCAACTTTCTTAAATGAGGAATATAAAGAGCGCTTTAAATGGATGCCGTTTGTTTCTTACGGCATTGCTTCCGGCATTGGCGCTTTGCGGATAGCCAATAACAAACATTATATAAGTGATGTGCTTGTGGGTGCAGGAATAGGCATACTTTCTACAAAGGTCTCCTATTGGACACACAATTACCGCTGGAACAGGCATAAAAAACTACCACCTTTATAAATCAATTTGCTTTATATGTTTGTATGCACATGCGTATAATTACAAAAACAATCTGGATTTTATCATTAGTGAGCTTGTTTACTGATATGGCAAGTGAAATGCTGTATCCTGTAATGCCTGTGTATTTAAAAAGCATTGGATTTTCTATTGCAGTTATCGGTGTGTTGGAAGGTTTTGCAGAGGCGGTTGCAGGATTAAGCAAAGGCTACTTTGGAAAATGGTCTGACACGGTTCAAAGGCGGTTGCCATTTGTACAATTGGGTTATTTCATGAGTGCAATATCAAAACCAATGATCGCCTTTTTTGTTGCGCTGCCTGGATTTTTATTTGCAGAACGATTGACAGGGTAGGTAAAGGTGTAAGAACAGGTGCAAGAGACGCTTTACTTTCAGATCAAGCAACTCCGCAAACAAAAGGAAGTGTGTTTGGCTTTCACCGGTCAATGGATACATTTGGAGCGGTACTGGGCCCTTCATTTGCTCTTCTTTACCTCTATTACCATCCGGGTGGCTATGTAAGTCTTTTTTATATTGCTTTTATTCCTGGCTTGATAGCTGTTGCATCATCCGCATTACTAAAAGAGAAAAAACATTCCATAAGCAAAACTCCGGAAAGCAAATTTTCAACCTTTTCATTTATGCATTATTGGAAAGATAGCCCCTTGCTTTACAAAAAAATATGCACGGCATTATTAGTTTTTGCATTGTTCAACAGCGCGGACATTTTTCTATTAATGAAAATAAAAGAAGCCGGTGTATCAGATTTGAAAGTAATCGCAGTATATATTTTTTACAACCTGGTATATGCATTGGCAGCTTACCCGATTGGAAAACTTTCCGATGAAGTAGGTTTCAAAAAAGTAATGATAAACGGGCTTGTGTTGTTTGCAATTGTGTATGCCGGATTTGCATTTTCAAAAAATGTCTTACTTCACTACATTTTGTCTTTTCTGTACGGTATATATGCTGCTTCTACGGAAGGGGTTGCAAAAGCATGGATCACAAACAGCGTAAAAATGTCTGATACTGCAACTGCGGTTGGTACTTTTACTGCTTTTCAAAGCATCTGCGCTTTATTTGCCAGCAGTATTACAGGTTTTATATGGTGGCAATATGGTTCAGTAGCTGCACTAACAACAACCGCAGCAGGAGCTATTTTAGCGCTCTTCTTGCTGTTGAGGATTGGAAATAAAACTGGATCCTGAATTTTTGCAACAACGTAAAACTTTTACTGCTTTGCGCTATACCATTTGTCTGTTACCTTTGCCGCAATGCGAAAAACAGCAGCTACATTTTTATTATTGTTTTACATCTTTGGTGCAACCGATGCATCACAGTTATTAAAGCTGCCTTTACTCGTGCAACATTTTATTACACACCGGCAGGAAAATCCATCTATCAGTTTTATTGCTTTTATGCAATTGCATTATCAGGACAAGACTGTTATTGATAAAGACTTTCAGGAGGATATGCAATTACCTTTTAAAACACATGAAACAGATTGCTGTTTATCCATGTCAATGGCAACAGTTGTTCCCTCACCCATTGAAATAAGGATGAATGCAATTAAAGAGCCTGAAATTACGCATACTCTTTTTAATGTCGATATTCCCTTATTACTTTCCAGTCCATCTATTTTTCAACCTCCCAGAATTTAATACGTTTTCATTTTTTGTAGTTAGATTATTCTCCCCAGGACGCTTTACATGTTATCTGCATTTGCAGTATTATGATACTCCTATTGTGTCATTCACTATTGTGTTATGGAACTATTATAAGTGTCAGGATACAAGCTATGAGTTTAGACAAAACACAAAGATAGTAGTTCTCTGCTGATAGCTTACAGGTCTTATTCTGTAGAAATGTGTTACGCAACAGCGGCCTAATGCCTTTACTTAAGGCTGCAGCGAAATCAAAAAAATATGTCCGTGAAGCACAAGCAGAATAAAAAGCCTATTCCGGCAGAAACAAGGTCTGTTGTAAAATGGATAAATATTATCATTGCTTTTGCAGGTGTAGCAGCATTAATATTATTCTCTGTTCTCTACATGATTCAGTATTACAACAAATTATCTAATCATTAATTATGCTCAATAAAATCATTCAGTTTTCTATTCATAATAAACTTATCATCGGTTTGTTTACTATCGGGTTGCTGATATATGGCGCTTTTTCACTAATTCAGCTACCTATTGATGCGGTGCCAGATATTACTAACAACCAGGTACAGGTAATTACTGTGGCACCTTCGCAGTCTGCGCTTGATATTGAAAGATTGGTAACCTTTCCCATAGAACAAACAATGGCAACAATACCGGATATACAGGAGATGCGCAGCTTTTCCCGTTTTGGATTAAGTGTTGTTACCATAGTCTTTAAAGAAAATGTTGATGTCTACTGGGCCCGGCAGCAAGTAAATGAAAGATTAAGTACTGTAAAAACACAAATACCCGCAGGGATCGGTAACCCTGAAATGGCACCGGTAACAACAGGGTTAGGCGAAATTTATCAGTATATCATCCGTCCCAAAAAGGGTTATGAAAATAAATATTCCCCGATGGAACTGCGCACTATCCAGGACTGGATCGTTCGCCGCCAGTTGCTTGGTACGCCCGGTATTGCTGATGTGGCAAGCTTTGGCGGTTATCTTAAGCAATATGAAATTGCCATAGATCCTGATAAATTACGCAGCTATAATTTAAGTACAGCAGATTTATTTACTGCACTTGAAAAGAATAATCAGAATACAGGCGGTGCTTATATTGACAGAAAGCCCACTGCATATTTTATCAGGAGTGAAGGATTGATTGGTTCGCCTGATGATATAGGAAAGATCGTGATCAAAAATACTTCTGATGGCATTCCTGTTCTTATAAGAGATGTAGCAACAGTTGGTTATGGCCATGCTACCCGTTACGGTGCTATGACTTATAATGATGAAGGGGAAGTAACAGGTGCGATAGCATTTATGCTGAAAGGCGAAAATTCAAATGCTGTAGTGAACAGTGTAAAAGAGCGTATGGCGCAAATCGAAAAAACTTTGCCTGAAGGTGTGCAGACAGATGCATTTCTTGACCGGAGTACATTGGTAGAGAGAGCGATCAGTACAGTAGAAACAAATTTACTGGAAGGAGCACTGATTGTGATTTTTGTACTCGTAATTTTTCTTGGCAATCTAAGGGCAGGTTTATTGGTAGCGTCTGTTATTCCGCTTTCCATGTTGTTTGCGGTAATAATGATGAACCTGTTTGGCGTAAGTGGAAATTTGATGAGTCTTGGTGCCATTGATTTTGGATTGATTGTAGACGGGGCGGTTATTATCGTTGAAGCAGTTTTACACCGCATTACACAAAGCAAACATCATTATGAAGGTGTTGCAAGATTAAGTAATGAACAAATGAATGCAGAAGTATACACCTCCGCAAGTAAGATGATGAACACAGCGGCTTTCGGACAAATTATTATTTTAATTGTTTACTTCCCAATACTCGCATTGGTGGGTATAGAAGGTAAGATGTTTGGCCCAATGGCACAAACTGTAAGCTTTGCGATCCTCGGTGCATTCTTATTATCGCTAACGTACGTGCCCATGATGAGCGCATGGGTTTTGAGTAAGAATACGGAGCACAAAAGAAATTTCAGTGACCGCATGATGGATTTCTTTCAACGCATGTACAGGCCCTTAATTCAGGGTGCATTAAAAAGAAAATTCATTGTAGTAATATCTGCATTGGCGCTTTTTGTGGCAAGCCTTATTTTATACCTGAATATGGGTGGTGAATTTATTCCAACCCTGGAAGAAGGCGATTTTGCTGTAGAAACACGTGTGCTTACAGGAAGTAATTTATCTGAAACAATAGATGCTGTACAAAAAGCTTCGGGCATATTGAAAAAAGAATTTCCCGATGAAGTTAAAGAAGTAGTAGGTAAAATTGGCTCATCAGAAATACCTACTGATCCCATGCCGGTAGAAGCCGCGGACATGATGGTGATATTAAAAGATAAATCTGAATGGACAAAAGCAAGCAGCCGTGAAAGATTGGTGGATAAAATGAGCAAATCCCTGGAAGTGCTGCCGGGTGTGAGCTTTGGCTTTCAGCAGCCAATACAAATGCGTTTTAATGAACTGATAGCTGGTGTGCGGCAGGATGTCGCCATTAAAATATTTGGAGAAGATCTGACTACACTTACTGGTCTGAGCAAACAGGTTGGTAAAGTGGTATCATCCGTTGAAGGCGCTAAAGATTTATATGTTGAGGAAGTCTCAGGGCTACCCCAGATCGTTGTAAATATTGACCGTGATGAAGTGGCAAAATACGGACTGAATGTGGAAGATATTAATAATACACTAAGCACTGCATTTGCAGGCCAAAGTGCAGGTATGGTATATGAAGGCGAAAAAAGATTTGACCTCGTGTTGCGCTTACAAAATGAGAACAGGCAGCAGATTGAAGATGTTCGCAACCTCTTTATTACCGCACCCAATGGCAATCAGGTGCCTTTGTCTCAATTAGCAGATGTAGATTTTAAAGTGGGCCCTAATCAAATTCAAAGAGAAGATGCAAAGCGCCGCATTATTGTTGGCTTTAATGTAAGAGAAAGAGATGTTGCCAGCATTGTAAAAGAATTACAGCAAAAAATAAATACACAGGTAAAAATGCCTCCCGGTTATTTCATAACCTATGGCGGACAATTTCAAAACCTTGAAGAAGCCCAGGCAAGATTGTCTATAGCTGTTCCTGTAGCATTGTTGCTGATATTTATGTTATTGTTTTTTGCATTCAAATCGCTCAAGCAATCCTTGTTAATCTTTATGGCTATTCCTATGGCTTCAATCGGGGGTGTGTTTGCATTGCTGATAAGGGGCATGCCTTTTAGTATTTCTGCAGGTGTTGGCTTTATTGCTTTGTTTGGTGTAGCAGTGTTAAACGGTATAGTATTGATAGCAGAGTTTAACCGGTTGAAAAATGATGGCATGACCAATTTAAATGAGATCGTACTAAAAGGAACAAGGATACGGTTGCGGCCTGTGTTGATGACGGCTGCTGTTGCCTCCCTTGGGTTTCTGCCGATGGCATTGTCTGCAAGTTCCGGTGCGGAAGTACAACGCCCTTTGGCAACCGTAGTTATCGGCGGGTTGATCACTTCAACACTGCTTACATTAGTAGTGCTGCCATGCCTGTACATCTATTTTGAAAGAATAAAATTCACCAAAGTGAAAATGAATAAAACAGTTTTGCTGCTGTTTGCTTTTTTGTTTGCTGCTGCAATTAGCAAGGCCCAAACAGTGCAACAACTAACGCTGGAGCAGGCAGTACAAAAGGCGGTAGCAAATAACAGGTCAGTAAAAGCAGTTGATTATGAAAGATTGTACCAGCAGCAAATAAAGGCATCTGCGGGTTATATTGGCAAAACAGATATGGGTGTAATGGTTGGCCAGTACAACAGTTATAAATGGGGTGACAACCAATTTACTGTTTCGCAAACCATACCCAATCCTAAAAATTTCAGCAGCCTGAGAGCATTGGGTGATGAACTGATAAAGTCTGCTGATTATAGAAAAACATTTACGGTAAATGAGCTTACGTGGAATGTAAAGCAAGTGTATTATCAGCTTATGTACTTGCATGGAAGGGAAAAATTATTGAAAGAGCAGGATAGTATTTATAATGAATTTCTTAAATCTGCCAATCTTCGTTTTAAAACAGGCGAATCTAATCTGCTGGAAAAAGCCACCGCGGAAACGCAGCTCAATGAAATACGCAACCAGCAGCAGCAAAACCAGGGAGATATACAAAGTTATAATTACGCATTGCAGCAACTCAGCGGCACAGACAGCGCAGTAAGCATTATTGCAGATAGTTTGGAAGAAAGAAATTTTGCTTTAATGAATGATACTGCTGCTATAAATAATAATCCTTATCTCGCTTACCTGCAGCAACAGATAAATGTGGTACAGAAACAAAGAGATGTTGTTGCCGCGCAGCGATTGCCCGATTTTAAATTTGGTTATTTTAACCAATCGCTGATTGGCAATCCTGTAAATGAAACAGGCAAGCTTGCAACAGGCAGCAACCGTTTCCAGGGTTTTAATGCAGGCATTGCATTATCCATTTTCAATAAACCGATGAAGGCTAAAATAAAAGCCGCGGAAATAAATAAACAGGCCGCGGAAAATGAATTTGTTTACAACCAGTCATTGCTTCAAAGCCAGTGGCAGCAAGCGATGCAGCAATACCTGAAGGATAGAAGCAGTGTAAACTATTACAGGTCTTCCGCATTAACGAATGCAGATCTTATATTGAGGCAGGCAAAGCTTGGTTACCAGCAGGGCGACACGGATTATGCAGAATATTTGCTGGCCATCCGTAATGCATTGCAGATAAAAGAAAACTATTTACAAAATTTAAACCAGTTAAATCAAAGTATTATTCAACTGGAATATTTAGCAGGTAATCAATAAAATAATTTTTATGCCTGCCCGGCGAAACTTTAGTGAAGGCGGGAGCCGGGCTGTATATCAATGTTCAACATCGTTGCGTCGCACTCTTTTACGTTCCCGTCATTGCGAGGCCTCCGAAGCAATCTGCTATAGTAGATTAAGGAGGTTTGAATTTAGTCATGAGATTGCTTTGCTTCATTCTTCGCAACTCCTCGCAATGACGATTCATGTTCCAACCGTACAAGTGAGTGACACAACGAAGATGCTACAAAGAACGACAGCCGATAACAAAAAATATAAACAATATCAAACACATTTAATATGCAAACAGTGATAAAATTATTTTCAGCAATATTCATTACAATATTATTGGCTGCATGTGGCAGCAAAGTGGATGAAACAAAAGAAGCGGAAACAAAACCGGAAGAAGCAACGGCAAGCGATGTTGTTGAGTTAACAAACGCTCAATATAAAACGGCAGGCATTGAATTAAGCACCGTTGCAATGAAGCAAATAAGTGGCACTTTTAAAGCCAATGGAATGCTTGATGTGCCGCCACAACAAAAGGTAAGCATATCTGTACCAATGGGCGGTTTCCTTCGCAAAACAGATTTGCTGCAGGGCAAATATGTAAACAAAGGTGAACTGATTGCAGTAATCGAAAACCCTGATTTTATTCAGATGCAGCAGGATTATCTTGATGCAAAAAGCCAGCTTGAATATGCCAAAGCAGACTATGAACGCCAGCAGGAACTTGCCAAAGAAAATGTGAATGCACAGAAAACAGTACAGCAATCAAAAGCAACGTATAATAGCCTTGTAGCAAAGATGAACGGCCTTCGGGAAAAAATAAAAGTATCAGGCTTAAGCCTGCCCGCTGTGGAAGAAGGTACTATCCGTTCGGCTATAAATATTTATGCGCCCATCAGTGGTTATGTAACTGAAGTAAACGCCAACATTGGAAAATATGTAACCAATACCGATGTACTTTTTGAAATTGTAGATACAAAGCATCTGCATGCAGAGCTTACTGTATTTGAAAAAGATGTACCAAGACTTAAAATAGGACAAACCGTTCGCTTCACACTCGCAAACGAAACAAAAGAACGCGCTGCGAAAGTGTACCTGATAGGAAGAGAAATAAGCACAGACAGAACTGTACGCATCCATTGCCATATTGATGATGAGGATAACCAATTATTGCCAGGTATGTTTTTAAAAGCTTTAGTAGAATCAGGTGCAAACAATGTAACGGCATTACCTAACGAAGCGATCATTGATTACCAGGGTGTGAAATATATTTTTATAGTACCGCATGACGTACAGGAAAAAAGCCCGGTTGTAAAAGATACCAGTGCAGCAGGCGATAATCATTTTACGATGATGCCTGTGCAGGTTGGCAACAGCGAACTGGGTTATACAGAAGTGTTATTACCGGAGACTTTCGATGTGGCAAATACACAGGTAGTGATAAAAGGCGCTTATGCATTGCTGAGTAAAATGAAGAACAGTGAAGAGGAAGAATAAATTGACAGCAGGTTTTGAATCATGATTTGTGAATGAAAGAATTATTACAATTATATGTTGGGATATGCTTAGTGGCTTTGATATTAAAGTATGGCATAAAAGCAATAGATAAGTTAAGGGGTAAATCTATTTCAGTTAAACATGATCATGAAAATGAACATGCGCAGGGGCATTTGATAAAATTATTGATTCTTATTCTGCTGGCATTAATGTTGTTTTTTGTTTTAAAGAAAAATAATTATGGAACGCCAACATCAGTTTCGTTAAATGATACTGCACATAAAATGGGATGCAGTGTAGTATGATTTTGTAATGCTGACTGCACCATGCTTAATAACAAACCAATAGTACAAGATTGATATTATATCATTTTCATTTTATAAATAATTTATATGGCACAGGAATGTTGCAGCACAGACGAAAAAGAGATACAACAAAAAGCGTTTGTAAACAAGCCGGAAAGTAATGGCGAACATAACCATGAAGATGGTGATGAACACAGCCATGAAGAAGAAGATTCTGCAGGCTGGAAAAGTCATTTGCCTTTACTGTCTTCGCTTGCAATCTTACTGGTAATGCTGGTTTTAGAGTTTGGCTTTAAGTACAAACCTGCATTTCCTGTTGACCTGATTATTTATGCCATTGCATATTTGCTTGCAGGGTATAATGTTTTAGGGATGGCATTCAGG
>Ga0187893_10015067_pt1 | contig 10419 bp, 12 predicted proteins | sample MA1701074metaG_FD_139574 | JGI IMG/M metagenome (GOLD analysis project Ga0187893, IMG submission 139574) | White microbial mat communities from a basaltic lava cave in the Kipuka Kanohina Cave System on the Island of Hawaii, USA - MA170107-4 metaG ...
CAAGCGCATCAACGCGCTCAAGGGCAAGGTGCTCGCCACGGCGCAGTTCACCGAGGCGGACTTTTTTATCCGTTATCTCGCGCAGGAAGCAGGACTCAGCATTCGTGCGCTGGCAAACCTCGGCGAACAACCTGACCCCGAAAGCCTGAATCTCGTCTTCTGCGAAGACGCCTTTGCGGCGGGTGATTTCTTTCTGCGCGAACTGAAAGAAGGCCGGAGCCGTCTCGCTGGTTGCGTAACGTGGGCGCCGAAGACAACGGAAGTCGTCAGCCAAAGCGGCGGCAAGGCGCACATTCTGACGACGAGCGTGAATCTGCTGGTCGTGGCCGACATTCTCGTGGTGAACAAGGGCTTTGCGCAGCAGCAGACCAACATGGTCGCGGGCCTGGTGAACGGCCTGCTCGAAGGCAATCGCATGGTGCGGGACAATACAGCGGCGCATCTTGATGTGATCGCCAAGGCATTCAAGTGGGATCGCCAGCAGTCGCAATCGGAGCTGGCCAAGGTGCATCTTTCCAATCTACCGGAAAATCTCGCGTTCTTCTCCGGCTCCATCGATTCCGCCGGCAGCTTTGGCGGGATTTACCAGGCTGCGGTTTATTCCTACGGCAATCAGTTGATCAAAGATCCGGTGGATGGAGATCGGTTCGTTGACTTGCGCCATTTGAAGACACTCGAAAGTTCGGGCGCGTTCAGCGGGCAGCAGATTGCCATCAAGCCGATCCGTGCTTCAGCAGCGGCGGCAGTCGAGGGCGATCCAGTCTTGAGCAAGGACATCCGGTTTCAATTCGAGGCAAACTCGGCGACGCTGGATCAAGCGCGCACGGAGAACCTGAACAACCTCGACGTGATTAAGAAAATGCTGCAAGTCAGCCCCGGCTCGGTGGTGTTGCTGCGCGGGCATGTTGATAACGCGAAGGTGGAGGAATTTCGCAAGACCGGCGGCGAGGCGTACGTGCGCACGATGGCGTTGCGCGCAATGGAACTGAGCAAAAACCGCGCGGGCGAAATCAAGCGCCTGCTCATCGAACGACACAAGGTCGAGGCCACGCGCATTGATATCGTCGGCCGCGGATGGGAGGAGGCGCTGGGAACCGACAGTGAGAAGAACCGACGCGTGGAAGTGCAGTGGTTCATGCTGGAGTGAAGTGTCGGAGGCAGAACGCAGAAGCAGGTTAAAGCCGCACCCAGCGTTGGGCCTTCATCTCAAAGCGGGGAAGCGAGCCGGCGGCAACCGTGGTGACAGGGATGCGCAGGTTGAAAGCGATTTGCAACGCGCCTTCCAACTGGCGCGCAAACGCAGCGGTGTCCGACACGTCTGGCAGCGGTTCTACTTTCAGGATGATTTCCGGCAGAGTGGTAATGGCATCCACCTGGACCTGGTATTCCGCCACGCTGCCGTGTGCGCGCACAATTTCTTCGATGGCGCCTGGGTAGATATTCACGCCGCGCACGCAGACCATGTCGTCGGTGCGTCCAAGGATGCCGCCTTCCAGCGCCAGGGCGCTCCGGCCACACTCGCAAACCGTATCGAGAGCGGAGCGCACCAAATCGCCCGTTCGGTAGCGTAACAGAGGAGAGCCGAGGCGCCCAAGCGTGGTGAGGACGAGTTCACCGGTATCACCCGTCGGGACCTGCGCGCCAGTTTCCGGATGGACAATCTCTGCGACGTAGGCGTTTTCGAGGACGTGGAGCACGCGCGGTTTCACCGGACATTCGTAGGTGACCGGTCCGGTTTCTGTCATGCCGTGATGATCAAAGATGCGCGCGCCGGGCCAGAGTGACTCCAGCCTTGCGCGCGTGGCGGGGATGCTGCCGCCGGGTTCGCCGGCAACAATGAGCGTTTTTACTGGCGACTCGGCAAGGGAGGTCCCCTCGGCTGCGGCCACCTCGGCAAGGTGCAACGCGTAAGTGGGAGTGCAGCAAAGGACGGTCGCGCGATAATCGAGGATGGCGCGGAGCCGGGCGGCGCTGCTCATGCCGCCGCCGGGCAGGCAACGGCAGCCCAGCCGAATTGCGGCCTCAAACGCCAGCCAGAAACCGATGAACGGTCCGAAGCTGAACGCGAAGAAAATTGTGTCGGCCGGAGTGACTCCGGCGACGCGGAAGATGGCCTGCCAGTTATCGATCATCCAATGCCAGCTCTCGGGCGTATCGAGCCACCGTAACGGAGTACCACTGGTGCCACTGGTCTGGTGGCAGCGCGTGTAGCGCTCAAGCGGAAAGGTGAGATTGGTGCCGTAAGGCGGATTGGCCGCTTGATCGGCGACCAGCTCGGCCTTCGTGGTGAACGGGAAGCTCCCGTAGAAATCGCCGAGGTGCGACACCTTTCCGGGCGTGCGCGCGGCGTCGTACTTGGCGGTGTAGAAGGGATTGGCCGGAACGAGGGCGCGCAGCAAGGCCCGCAACGCATCGACCTGGCGTTGCGCGATGACCTGGCGTTTCAGGAAAGCTTCGGGAGGCACGGCGGGCATTGGCTACCAGGGCATCAAGATTAAACCATGGCGCTTACGTCAACTTCGCGGAAGGAGACTGCGCAGCCTGGGTCGGAGCCTTCTTGGGCGGGCCAAGCTGGGCCGGATTGTAACGGGCCACCATGTACCCGCCGGCGACCGCGAGGATGATGCCGGCGAAGAACAACGGGTTCACGTGCCCCCATCCATCTTTTGGCGGATGGAGGAGAGAACCGAGCAGCGCATTGATCAAGGGCGCGCCGGCAAACACGAGCGACATCACCACTGGCGGTGTGCCCTTGGCCCCGAACGCGAGCAACACCCCAAACGCGCCCACGGCTCCCGCGATTCCCGCGATCAGCGACCACCATGCGCCGCTGCTGGTGTAGCCCGCGAACGCCTGCCCTTTGCTCATCAGCAGAAACAGTGGCGCGAGGACCGCCGTCAGGAAATACGCCACCCCGACGAAGAGGAATGCTTTGTAGCGCAGGATTGCGGGATCGGCGGTCGTGTCACCGGGAACACGCATCAGCGTCTGGCCCTTGTGCAGGAGAATGCCGTAGATGCCCCACGAAAGAACAGTCAACAGAGTATAGAGCAGCCAGGTATTGCCGGGTGAAGCAGAGCTGTCATTCATACGTGTGCGGACATTAGGGGCCGGGAGCATGGACTTCAACAGGTTTGTCAGCCCGCTCAACGAATCGATCGCGGAGGCCAATGCGCCCAATCGAGGCCCAATGATGTTTTACCTTTCACGATTTTGGCGTTACGTTTCGCCCGGCAGTTATGAAAACCTGGCTTTGGTTGCTCCTCGGCGGCCTGTTTCTTACGGGCTGTGCCACGAGCACGATTGAAACCCGCAAGCAGGAGCGGCTTGGCACGTACACCTCGCTTCCGCCCGATCAAAAGGCCGCAGTGGATAGTGGCCAGATCAAGGTTGGGATGGCACCGGACGCCGTTTACATCGCCTGGGGGTCGCCCTCGCAAATCCTGACCGGTGAATCCTCCAAAGGCTCGATGGTCACCTGGCTGTATCACGGGAGCTATCTGGAAGAGCATCGGTACTGGACCCACTACGATTATCACTATCGCGGACGTTACTATGCCGCGCCGCATCTGGCGTATGATTACTACCCGCGGGGCTATGTCAGCGCGGAGGTGAGATTTGAAAACGGAGTGGTAAAGGAATGGCGCCGTCTGCCCCAGCCTGGTTATTGAGGCTGGGCGTGGTGTTTCATCGCCATCTAACACCTCTGGAATTTAGGTTTGCTCAACCGGATCGTTTCGGGCAACGTGGCCTCAGCGCCTGGAAGAAAGTTATGGATGCCATTCTTCAGACTCCAGGATTAACCGCCCGGATTGAATGCCGGAGTTGCCTTCGGTTATCCGGCGAGCGCCAGCATGTCTGCGACTCTTCGCCCCGTTTTCCCTCTGAAACCCGAAAGGAACCGTCATGATCCCTGGCATCATCAACGAAATTCTGGCGCATAAGAGCGGTCCGCTCTGGGATGTTTCCCCCGACGCCACCGTCTTTGAAGCCATCGAACTGATGGCCGGCAAAAACATCGGCGCGCTCCTGGTGATGTCGGACGAAAAGCTGCTGGGCGTGATTTCTGAGCGGGACTACACCCGCAAGGTAGCCCTCAAGGGCAAGTCATCGAAGGAAACGAAAGTCCGCGAAATCCTCGCGCCGCCAGTGACCGCCACTCCGTCCCACACGGTGGAAGAATGCATGAAGTTGATGACCACTCACCGTGTCCGCCACCTGCCAGTGCTCAATGGCGAACGGGTCGTCGGGCTGGTTTCCATCGGCGATCTGGTCAATTGGATCATCAACGCGCAGAGTGTCACCATCCACCAGTTGGAGAGCTACATCACCGGGCATTATCCCGGCTCCGACTGATCGTTCCGCAAAACATCGGGCGGAAGCTGGGTTGACATCGCAACGTCGGCTGGTAGCGTGAATCAAGATGACAGCGAACGTCGAGCAACAGCAAAGCGTCGTCAGCCTTACCGAAGCGGCGGCCGCGCAGATTCGTTCGATGCAGGCGGATCAGCCGGAGAACGCGGGCAAGATTTTGCGGGTATACGTCGAAGGCGGTGGCTGCTCCGGTATGCAATACGGCATGGTCTTCGACGAGAAACGCGAGAACGATGTGGTCGCAGAATTCTTCGGTGTGACGGTGTTGGTCGATTCCGTGAGCGCCGGTCATCTTCAGGGCGCGGTGGTCGAATATTCAGATGCGTTGACCGGGGGCGGTTTCAAGATTACCAATCCCAAGGCCAAGAGCAGTTGCGGTTGTGGCAAGAGTTTCGAGGCCTAGCCGGAAACCTTGAGTGTTCCGTCAGGCCGAACAGCGCCGTCTCGTGTGATGCGAGACGGCCTTTTTATTGGCCGGTATTTTTAGTTGCCTGAATGGCCGGTCTCGCCGCACAACAGGGCGACCATGAAACCTTCGGCGAAGCTCAAAGCTCAAAACACAAAGTTCAAAAAAAGCTCCAAATCGAAAGTTCCAAGCAGCACCGGATGGGGCGGGCTTCATTGGACCTTGGTTCTTTGGATTTCTTTTGAGCTTTGTGTTTTGAGCTTTGAGCTTCGGGCCGCTGAACTGCGCGCGGGCGCTGCCGCAGTCAATATCACGCCTGCGCCCGGGATTGGATTGGCGGGTTATTACTTCGAGCGCGGCGCGGACGGGACGAATGACGATCTTTTCGGCAAGGCCCTCGTGCTGGACACGGGAGGCATCAAGGCTGCGCTGGTCACCCTTGATTTAATCTCCACCACACGCCCGATGGTTGAATCCGCGCGGCGCGAGATTGAGAAGGCCACTGGAATTCCCGGAGCCAACGTGATGATCAGCGCCACGCACGCGCACACTGGACCGGTATTGGCCGAGCGCGGCCGGCGCGAGGATGCCCAGGGCGGCGCGGCCGAAATAACGCAAAAGTACTCGAGCGGATTGCCCGCGCTCATCGCGAAGTGTGTGCGGCAGGCAGCGGACCGATTGGAACCAGCTCGCGCTTCCGCCGCCGTGGTGTTGGAACCGAACCTCAGCTTTAACCGGCGCTTCCACATGCGGGATGGTTCTGTCGGCTGGAACCCCGGCAAGCTGAACACGAACATTGTCCGCGTCGCCGGCCCCATTGATCCCGAAGTAGGCGTGATCTATTTCGAGGCGATGCCCGGTAACTCCCCGGCGACACCGCTGGCGACCTACGTGAACTTCGCCATGCACCCCGACACCGTCGGCGGCGCGAGGTTTTCCGCGGACTACCCGGGCGCCCTTGCTCGCCGTCTGGCCGAATACAAGGGGCCGGACATGATCACGCTGTTCGCTAACGGCGCGTGCGGGAACATCAATCATGTCAATGTAAACTGGGCCGAGCCGCAAAAGGGCCCGCAGGAAGCCGCGCGTCTCGCGACCATTCTGGCGGGCGATGTGTTCAGGGCCTGGATGCAACTCAAGCCAGTGGCGCCGGGCGCGCTGTGGGTCAGCAGTGAAATCGTCAAGCTGCCCCTGCGTGAACTCAAACCCGGCGATGTCGAGCGCGCGCGCGAAACAGTGGTTCGTTACGGCATGAAAGACAATCGCGGCTTCATGGAAAAGGTCGAAGCTTACAGAATTCTCGACGTGGCCGCGCGCGACGGCCGACCGCACGAAGTCGAGGTGCAGGTCATCGCGCTCGGCGGCGACGCGGCGTGGGTGTCTCTGCCGGGCGAAATCTTCGCCGAACTCGGTCTCGCCATCAAACAAGCCTCGCCGTTCCGCCACACCTTTATCGCGGAGTTAGCCAATGGCTCGATTGGATACATCCCGAACCGCCCGGCCTATCTGGAGGGAAACTACGAGCCAATCAGCGCCCGTTGCGCCGCCGGTTCCGGCGAACTGCTGGTCGAGAGCGCGGTGCGCCAGTTACGGACGCTGTTCAACACCAACCGGAAGGAGCAAGAAAAGGAAAAATGAAAGTCGTCACCTGGTTCCAGGTCCCCGCGACAGACATGGACCGCGCGGTGAAGTTTTACTCCACCGTTCTTGGAGCGTCGTTTCATCGCATGGAGCATGGTGGCGACAAACACGCGTTCTTCGCAATGGATACGCTGAAATCCGAATGCACGGGCGGCGAAATCGTGCAATCGGCAAAGTTCCGCCAGCCGGGGCAGGACGGTCCAGCGATTTACTTCGACGCGCCGGGCGGCTTGAAGGCGGTGCTCGAACGCGTCGGGCCTGCAGGCGGCAAAGTCGTCATGCCGCACACGAGCATTGGCGAAAATGGGTTCATCGCGTTGGTGCTCGACACCGAGGGCAATCGCATCGGCCTGCACAGCATGACGGCGTGAACACAAGGCCTGATTTCAGCTTATGAAGATCGCCATTCTTGGCGCGGGTGCAATGGGCAGCGCCATTGGCGCGGTCTTGAACAAGGCCGGCCATGACGTCACGCTCATCGACGTCTGGAAGGAAGCTGTCGAGGCCGTGAACCGCGACGGGTTGAAAATTCAAAGCAAGACCGGGGAGATTGCCGCGCATAAAGTCCGCGCCGTCCCTTCGCCCGCGCAGGTGGGTGGTACCGTGGACCTGCTGCTGGTGTTCGTGAAGTGCTATCACACCCCTGAGGCCGTGAAGTCCGCGCTGCCGCTTCTTGGTCCCAACTCCACCGTGCTCTCGCTCCAGAACGGTTGGGGCAACGGTCCGCGCATCGCCGAAATCGTGGGCCGGGAACGCGTGGTGCTGGGGGTGTGTTATCACAGCGCGACGGTGCTGGGGCCGGGACACGTATTGCACGCTGGGCAAGGGAAGACTTACATCGGCGAGATGGATGGAACGCCCACGCCGCGGGTGCAGAAGATCGCCGAAGCGTTCAAAGCAGCGGGCCTCGATATCGAAGCCAGCACGCAGGTGTTGAAGGAAATCTGGTCCAAACTCGCGCTCAACGTCGCCACGCTGCCGACTTCTTCCACCATCAGGCTCACCGCCGAGAAGCTGCCAAACACGCCGGAGATGCAATCGCTCATGCGGGCGTTGCTGCTCGAAGTAGTGTCAGTCGCGCAATTGCAGGGCATCACGCTGGACTTCACCGAACGCTGGAGCGCCATCACCGGCCTGCTTGGCAAGCTGGCGCCGAACACCAAAGGCTCAATGCTCCAGGATGTGGAGAACCGCCGCCGCACCGAGATCGACGTGATGTGTGGCGCGATTGTCGAGGCGGGACAGCGTTTGGGCTTCGCCACGCCTTACAACAACGCGATGCTCTGGCTGGTCAAGGCACTGGAGGCGAATTACCCGAAAGGAGATTGAGAAATGAAAATTGAGAATTGGAAATTGCGGGCAACGCGCGGTGGAGAACCCTTCAGCGGCGCGTTGAACCGCGCGTCGGCGTCCAAAACCTGTCGGCTGCTCTTGACTCCAATTTTCAATTTTCAATTCTCAATTCTCAATTTGGCCATTGTCTTCCTGTTCTGTGTTTTCGCCGCCAGCGCCGCGTCATCCGTTACGACGTGTCGCGCTTCCATCTGGAACACTTCCGCAAAGCCGAGCGGATGCTGCGCCACGCGCGCGACCTCGACGTAATCGTGTCGCTCATCTTCCATCTCGACGGGCGTGACAAGGGGGTGGATCCGTTTGGCCACGCCGGTATGGGCGGGCCGGATGAGCAGCGCTACTACCGTTATTGCATCGCGCGGTTCGGCGCGTTCGCGAACATCATGTGGGACGTGACCAACGAATACCGCCTGTTCCGCAACGATTCCTGGGCCGAGCAGATGGGGGCGTTCGTCAAGGAATGCGATCCTTACGACCACATAACCAGCGTCCACGGCCACGGAGATTTCCGCTTCCGTAGATCACCTTGGGCCGACTACGCGATGTTCCAGAGCTGGGACGAGCACGGCGCCTATGAGTTTATGCTGAAGAACCGCCGCCAGCAGATCGAAGCCGGCAAACCCATGCCGCAGATCAATGAGGAATACGGCTACGAGGATCATTACCCGTATCCGTGGGGCGAAAAGCGTGTCTGGCCGGCGCGCATTGCCGACAGCCGCCGGAAGCTGGCTTGGGAAATAGCAATGACCGGCGGATACCAGAGCACCGGCGAACGCGCGAACATCGCGGGCCAGGGCGGCTGGATCACGGGCCGCGGCAATGACGAGATGACGATGCTCCGCGGTTACGCGACGATGCGCGAATTCTTCGAGCGTTTCTCGTGGTGGAAGCTGGAGCCACGCCCCGATTTGGTGAGCGGCGAAAGCAAGGCGCTGCCCGTCGTTGAAGCTGGCAAGCCCATCGGACCTGCGCTGTGCCTCGCGGAGCCGGGGCGGCGCTATGTCGTTTATCTCCGGGCGGGCGGCACGGCTTCGGTGGAACTGGCTCCCGGTGACTATCGCGTGGAACGATTCAACCCTCGCACCGGCGGCCGGACGAAACTCGTGGACGCGGCCGGAGGATCCCGTTGGACCTCGCCACTCATGCCGGACACGGAAGATTGGGCGCTGGTCCTGGAGAGCCGGAGCAAGCAGGATTGACGAATGAACACCGCTTCCCGGAACCTGCCGCATCATCTCGGCCTGCTGCGGGAAAAACTCCAGCACCCGACGGACTACGAGAAAGCCGTCTATTATTTCCTCGAAGAATTCGCGGGCGACGCGGACTTCGTGCAACAAGGCCACCCGCCAGACGCGCCGCATCTCCTGGTTGTGGTGGGGCATGTCGCGGCCAGGGCGCTGGGCGCGGCAGCGCGATTGGAACCGGCGCGCGTGTTTCACCTGCCGGAGTTCGGCTTCTATCATGGCAGCGCACCGGTGGCGGGATGCCTCGCCCTGTTCATCTATTTTGAAGAAGCGGACGTGGGCGCGGTGGCGTTCATGTTGGGCGCCGACTCGAAAACTCAAGTCGCGCGGTTCCGTGTCAACGGCGCATTCGTCGGCGGCAATCCGACGAAGAATTGACCTGTCACGCGCCGGGTCGCCGGCAGATTTCAAATTTTCAATTCTCAATTCCCACCCATGACCAAACTCCGCTTCTTCGGCGTTGCCGCCTACGAACTCGTCAACTCGCGTGGCCAACACATCCTTGTAGATCCGTTCCTCGACGAGTGCCCCGGCAACCCGGTGAAGTCCGACCAACTCGACCGGGTGGATCTTGTGGTCGTCTCGCACGCGGCCATCGATCATTTGGGCGACACGGAGAAGATCGCGAAGAAGCATCGTTGCCCGGTGATTTGTGGCGGGGAGGTCAAGGCGTACCTGACGGCGAAGGGAATTCCCGGCGAACAAATCCGCGCGACGACCTGGGGCATCAAAGTCCGCGTCGCCGGTATCGACGTGCAACCGGTCGAGTGCCATCACTGGTCGCAAATCAAAATGCCCGACGGGACTTTCGCCAGTGGCGTGCCGATGGCCTTTGTGATCTACGTCGATGACGGCATCCGCTTCTATCACTACGGCGACACGGCCCTTTTCAGCGACATGAAGCTGCAAGCCGAGCTTTACCAGCCGACCATCGGCGCCATCGGGATAGCGAACCCGATGGAGATTCTGCACCGCTTCCCGATGCCTGGCGAAATGCTTACTGGCGAGATGAGTCCGCGCGAAGGCTTGCTGGCCGCGCAATGGCTGGGCTTGAAGACGGTGCTGCCTTGCCACTACATCATACCTGAAGGCAACGCCGACCTGGCCGAGTTCCAGCGCCTGCACGCCGCCTCCAGGAAGCGCGGCGAGCCGGTTCCGCACAGTATCGTCCTCAGACCCGGTGACTGGCTGGATCTCACCGCTTGAGCTCAATCAGCATTCGATCCGGTGAAGCCATTCACGCCATGACTCCATCGCCGAAGTCCAGTCTCCCGCCCACTGTCAAGCGTCCCCGTCACTGGTTGTTGGGCCCGGCTTACCACGTGCGCCGCGACCCCCTCGCCTGGATCCCGAAATGGATTCAGGAACACGGTGATATTTTCACCATCGTCGCGCCGCTCG
>Ga0187893_10015068_pt1 | contig 10417 bp, 6 predicted proteins | sample MA1701074metaG_FD_139574 | JGI IMG/M metagenome (GOLD analysis project Ga0187893, IMG submission 139574) | White microbial mat communities from a basaltic lava cave in the Kipuka Kanohina Cave System on the Island of Hawaii, USA - MA170107-4 metaG ...
CCGAACCGGGTCGCCAATTAAAAATCTGTTGAGGGATTCATCTATCGTGTAATGAAGCGAAAGATTTTTTTCACGTGCCTGGTACGTAAATGTTGAGATGAGTGAGGGAAGTAAATCGGTAAGGTTGAAAGCGATTTTTTCGAATTTCAATTTCCCTGAGTCAATTGCGGCAAGGTCGAGAATGTCGTTTATAATAACTTTTAAATTCTCGGCTGAGTGACGAATTGCATTTAGATACGTTTCACGTTCTTCTGAGTTTTGATTTTGGCTGAGTAACCCGGCTATACCCGCAATACCATTGATAGGGGTTCTAATTTCATGACTGATATTGGCCAGGAATTGCTCCTTTGCCTTTTGTAACCTTACTAATTCCGCTGCATCTTTTTTTCGCCCTGTTATATCACGACAGTCAAGAATTAAGCCATTAAGCCCTTCTTTATTTTTCAGGTTGATGGCATTGAATTCCAGAAACCGATATGTTTTATCCTTACAAAGAAATTGAAATTCTATTTTTTCGGTATATGCTCTTTTCTGGCTTTTCTTGAAATTTGACTTAAACTCCTCAAAGGTTGCCGGTAGTATATAGTCGAAGAAGTTTTTGCCCACCAGGCTTTTACTGCGATACCCTAAGGTTTCATGAACGGACGAATTGTGGTATAAAATTTTTCCATCAAAATTTACGAGGAAAATAATATCGGAGCCATCTTCAACAACTGCTTCATAGAAATTACCTTTTCTGATATAGGCCTCGAGTTGCTTCATATTCCGGCATCTTCCATTTCCTTCAGGTAACGGTATAGAGAAGATTTTCCTATGTCCAACCGCCTGGCTACCTCCAGTACATTATTATCGTACCGATTTAAGAAATGGCGAATGATGCGGTACATATAAGCCTGCATGGTCATTTCATGGTTTAGAAATGACTCAGTTCGGATAACATTATTAAACGTGATATCCTGCTCTCGTATTTCGTTTCCTTCAGCCATTACAGCAGCCAAATCAATGATGGATTTAAGCTCCCGGATATTTCCTGGAAACGCATACTCCATTAACTTTTTTTGAGCGGTATCCTGAATCCTGAATTTGGATAACTGATTCTCCTTTGAAAACTGATCAAGGAAATGTTTTGCCAGAAGGATGGTATCATTACCTCGCTCACGCAAGGGGGGTAAGTGCACAGGCAGTCCCATCAGGCGATAGTACAAATCTTCACGAAACCTTCCTGCCTTTACTTCTTCGGATAAATCCCGATGCGTGGCGGTAATTACCCGAACATCCAGCTTGATTACCTGGTTGCTGCCGATCCGGGTAACCTCACGCTCCTGCAGAACACGTAAAAGTTTGGCCTGCAGGCTTGGATCCATTTCCCCAATCTCATCCAGGAAGATGGTTCCCCCTTCCGCTTCTTCAAATTTTCCGATCCGTTTTGAAACAGCTCCTGTAAAAGCCCCCTTCTCGTGTCCAAACAATTCACTTTCTATTAATTCAGTAGGGATGGCCGCAATATTAACGGCTACAAATGATTGATTTCTTTGTTTAGAATTATAGTGTATTGCTTTTGCTATGAGCTCTTTACCGGTTCCTGTTTCACCGGTAATTGAAACCGATATTGAACTTTTCACTGCTTTTTCTAAGAGGGTAAACACTTTTTTGAGGGCAGCGCTATTACCTACAATGCTCTTTTCAAACTCGTATTTTTCTACTATCTCTTTTTTAAGATGATCGATTTCTTTGATGAGGGACGATTTGTTTCTGGCATTATTAATAGAATTCAGTAACCTTTCCTTTGTATCCTGATCCTTGGTTATATAATCATATGCCCCCGATTTCAGCAGTTCAACAGCAGTCCCAATTTTCTCCTGTGCCGATACAATAATGACATTGATGTTTGGGTCATGCTTCCTGATTTGTTCGAGCACCAGTTCGCCTGGCATATCAGGTAACGAGTAGTCTAACGTAATTACAGCAGGTTGCTTATGAAGGTTATTGAGGCAATCCTTACCCGTGGTAAAGAACTCAGCTTCAAAATCGGGGTTTAGGCCCACTACATACTTGATGAATTTAGTATAGGCCTGATCATCTTCTACAACAAAAATCTTAACAGGGTGTTTATCGTACATTCAGCGAGTATTGATAGCGATAAAATACGTCAGTTTTTTTTAGAGTTAAAAGTTTAAAAACAACGTTTATTTCAGCATTTTTGATACAAGGTAGCAAGCTATGGTTCCGGAACTAGACAGACTAACGGGCAGCGAAGTGGAGTTGATTTATAAGACTCCCATATTGGTATGCATACTGATTGCCGGGGCGGACGGTAAAATAGACAAGAAAGAAATTAATCAGGCGATGAGCTTTGCCGAGAAGAAACATCGCAGATCACGTTCATCCGTTTCAGTTTTGTTCAAAGAGATTTCAACGGATTTTGAAGATAAGTTGAAGAGCCTGATTCAGAGCTATCCCTACGAAACCCCCCAGCGTAATCCGTGTATCGTGGAAGAGCGTGCCGGTATAAACCAGGTCCTGCGAAAGATTGATCCTGCATTTGCGCAGGAATATTATAAGACCCTGCTTAGTATAGCCGAGAGCATTGCTACCTCATCCGGAGGATTGCTTGGCTATAACTCCATAGGCTCTGAAGAAGCCCGGTACCTCAAGCTAAGTATGATAAAAGACCCAGCGGGACGGTGATGCGGTAGACCATGGGAGAGCATTCAATTATTGGGAGTTCCGTAGTCCCGTTCAGATTAGTTTTTTTTATGTGGCTGGCCTTCTTTTTAGAATATGTGTATGGCTTGCCAATGAGCAACCTGGGTATTCAACCGCGTACAGTAACCGGGCTTATTGGAATTTTCACGGCTCCGCTTATTCATGGTAATCTATCGCACCTGGTATCGAACACAGTTCCGCTGATTTTTCTGGGGTCCACACTTTTTTTCTTTTATCAGCGCATTGGCGGAATGGTGTTCTTTCGGACTTATTTCTGGACGAACATATTAGTTTGGCTATTTGCGCGTCCTGCGAATCATATTGGGGCGAGCGGGGTAGTATATGGGCTTGCCTTTTTCCTGATTTTTTTTGGATTGTTCCGCAGGGATCTTCTTTCTATATTAATTTCCGTTCTTACTTTGTTGCTGTACGGTGGTGTTTTTTACGGAGTATTGCCAACCGATCCAAGGGTATCCTGGGAATCTCATTTTGCAGGGGCATTGGTTGGGATCACCTCAGCGGTAACGTTTAGTTCAAAGCGAAAAATAATTTAATGGATGCTTCAGTAAAGAAAATATTAACGGATCTAAAAGCGAGGAAGTTCAGCCCTGTATATTTTTTACAAGGAGAGGAAAGCTACTTCATTGATTTGATTTCGGACTATATTGAAGCCCATACGCTGACTGATGCAGAGAAAGGATTTAACCAGGTGATTGTATACGGTAAGGATGTATCAATGGCCACCTTGCTTACACATGCGCGCAGGTTCCCCATGATGTCGGAGTTTCAAGTAGTGATCGTAAAAGAAGCTCAGGAAATTCAGGATTTAAACAAAGAGATGGGAGCGAAGCTTTTATTGGATTATTTGAAACAACCTGTACCAAGCACCGTTCTGGTATTCTGTCATAAACATAAGACACTCGATAAGCGCAGGGAGCTTGGGAAGAACATTGAAAAGCTAACGACATCGGTTACATCCAAAAAACTCTATGACAATCATTTGCCCGATTTCGTTTCTGAGTATGTCCGGGATCGAAAAATATCGATTGATGGACAGGCGATTCAGGTATTGTGCGAGTTTGTTGGCAATGACTTAAGCCGACTGACAAATGAAATTGATAAACTGATGATCTCATTACCTGGCGGTGAACCTATTACAGCCGGGCGGGTAATGAGCCAGGTAGGAGTAAGTAAGGAATACAACATCTTTGAGTTACAAAAAGCCATCCTTCAACGAAATTCTTTTGCGGTGGCTAAAATTGTTAATTACTTCGAGAGCAACACCAGAAAGAACCCGATGATCCCGATGGTGGCATTTTTATACTCGTTTTTTAGTAAAGCTCTTCTCGCTTCACGGGCCGCAGATAAAAGTGAGAAAGGATTAGTTAGTGCGCTGAAAGTGAGCCCCTATGCAATTCGTGATTACAGCCTTGCTTTACAGCAATACCCAGCCGATGAAATCATACGTAACATTTCATTGTTAAGAGAGGCCGACCTTAAACTGAAAGGAGTGAATACGGGCTCAACAAGTGAAGGACAGATATTTCGTGAGTTGGTATATCGTCTCATGAACTGATAACGCGAATCAAACAACTTTTTTATTAACTTTGGGTCAATGCCTCAGGTGGCGACCAGGCATGCAATGATTAGTTGTAATTTTTTCAGCTTATTTTTTGGTCTTATTCTTGCAATATTTTTTTAGACTACGTGTTGTATTCATAAAAAAACCGGTTACAGTGAGGTTAGCAAGTTCGTTATTCGTCATATTATTACTCTTCAGCTTTACAATAAAAGGTCAGGATCAGCTATCGTCAGGTAAGAAGGAAAGATTATATAAAAAAGGAATTGAACTGGTCTCTCATTCAAATTTTGGTGCTGCTCGTGAAATATTCTCTGAGTTCTTACGGTTAACTGAGAAAACCGATTCACGTAAATCTGATGCGGAGTACTACATCGCGTACTGTGCCCTTAACCTGGGCCATTCAGATGGAGAGAAACTAATTGAAGATTTTATAGACGGCAATCCGTCTAACCCACGGAGCGCGACTGCCTACTATGACCTGGCCAATTTCTTTTATACCGAAAAGAATTACGCCAAAGCATCTCAATATTTTAAGAAAGTTAAATTTTCCGGGCTGGGACCTGAGCAGCAGACCCAGGCACACTTTAAGTGGGGTTACACTTTTTTCAACCTTAAAAAACTCGATGAGGCCCTCGAACAATTTAATACGGTTAAAATTCAAAACAGCCACTACGCACCGGCCGCAAATTATTATGCTGGTTTCATTGAGTATTCAAAAGGACTGTACGATGAAGCGCTTCAGGATTTGAAACGGGCGGAATCCAATGCTTCCTATTCGTCCATAGTTCCTTCCCTGATAGCCAACGTGCTCTACAAACAAAAGAAATACGATGAATTGATTCAGTATGCTGCCGCACTTCAGCCACGCGCATCGCAAATTTCAAGTTATGCTGAAATTTCAATGCTGGTGGCAGATGCATATTTTTTCAAAAAGGATTATACAAGTGCGGCAGCTGCCTATAAGCAGTATCTTGAAGAAAAGGCTGAAAAGGCAGAGAGTTCACTTTTGTTTCGTGCCGGATATTCTCACTATTCATTGTCTCAGGATGAGCAGGCTATTGAGTATTTAAAAACCTCTGCTGCCAGGCAGGATTCAATAAGCTTTTATGCTTCATACTACCTGGGTATTCTTTATTTAAAGCAAGGCGATAAACCCTATGCGCTAAACTCATTTGGTCATTCGCGTAGTAATATCAGGGATAAAAAACTTGTTGAAGAGAGCACTTTCCAATATTCAAAGATCTCCTACGAGTTAGGTAATGCTGATCAGGCCATTACCGAATTTGAGAAGTTCCTTGTCACCTATCCATCGGGTGACCATTCCATAGAAGTAAAGGAATTACTTGCGCAGGCTTATGTGAATGGAAATAACTACACCAAAGCCATTGAATATATTGAAGCATTACCAACGAGAGGTGCCAACATGGAACAGGCATATCAAAAGGCTACCTTTTTAAAAGGTGCCGAACTTTTCAACAAGGAAGAATATGCGGAGGCTGTAAAGGCATTTGAAAAGTCACTGGCCAGTCCGGCCGACCCGAAATATGTTGCGTTGTCAGGTTTTTGGTGTGGTGAAGCTTTTTCAGTTGGAAGAAAGTATGAAGTGGCGATTCCACTGTATCAAAAGGTTGTCTCGCTTGGATCTTCAGTTGAACCTGAGGTGCTTACTAAAACCCGTTATGGACTGGGTTATGCTCATTTCAATCTTCAGCAGTATGAGCAGGCATTGTTTAATTTTAAGGAGTTCGTAAACAAGGCCTCAAAAGGCCAACCTAATTATACGGATGGTATCATACGCCTGGCCGATTGCTATTATGTAAGCAAATCGTATCCAGAGGCGATAGCCCAATACAACCGTGCTCGTCAGCTTAATTCACCTGACGATGATTATATAATCTTTCAAACCGGAGTAATCAATGGAGTCCTTCGAAAATATGCAGAGGCCCGGAATCAGTTTACGGTATTGATTTCAAGTTATCCGAAGTCTCCATATCGGGATGAAGCAATTTTTCAACGAGCCCAATTTGAAATTGAACAAGGCAACTACCAGGTTGCTGCCGATGGCCTCACACAACTTATTAATGAAAATACCAGTTCAAGATTTTTGCCGTACGCCTATATGCGCAGGGCTGCTTCGCTGTATAATTTGAAGCAATACGATAAAACAATAAACGACTACCGGGCAGTGTTAAAGCAATTCCCGACTCATCCGGCTGCCCAGCAAGTTCTGTTACCCCTGCAGGAAGCACTTGGTATTGCAGGGCGTGGCGGAGAGTTTGAAAGTTATTTAGCAGAATTTAAGAAGTCAAACCCTGAGAACAAGAATCTCGAAGTAGTAGAATTTGAGTCGGCCAAGAATCTATACTTTGATCAGCAATATCAAAAGGCAATTACAGGATTTACTTCTTTCTTGCAGGCGTACGCGGAAAGTGCCAAAGTCTACGATGTGAAATATTACATGGCAGAGTCCTACTATCGGCTTCGCGAGTTTGATAAAGCACTTCCTATTTATACTGAACTGGGCAATGACCCAACGTATACGTTAGTTAATAAGGCAGTGGCTCGTGTTGCCGAGATTCAATTTAAGCAGGGAAAGTATGATCAGGCGATCGTTAGTTTTCACCGCGCTGAAAAAATAGCGGCCAATAAAAAAGAATTGTATACGGCATGGTCCGGCTTAATGGAATCTTATTTTCTGCTGACACAATATGATTCTGTCAATGCCTATGCTAACCTGATACTGGAAAAGGGTAATGTGAATATGGGTGCCCAAAACAAGGCATCACTTTACCTCGGTAAATCGGCAATGGCCAGAGGAGACTATGAAACAGCAAAAGATGAATTTCTGAACACACTGAATTCTGCTCAGGATGAATACGGAGCAGAAGCCAAATATAGAATTGGCGAAATTTTCTATCTCACGAAAGAGTACAAGCAATGCTTTGAAACACTGGTGGGATTAACCACTCAGTTTGGAACGTATGAAGATTGGGTGGGTCGATCTTATTTGCTTCAGTCTGATAATTTTTTGGCAATGGGTGATCGATTTCAGGCTAAGCAAACCTTGCAATCATTGATTGACAATAATTTTCCCTTGCAGCACATTAAAGATGCGGCCATGGATAAATTGAAACTGATTGAAGAAACTGAGTTGAAAGAAAAGCAGAAGATAGAGGCAGATACAATGGATATTGATAACAAGCGCTGATTGAAGATGCAGAAAATACTAACATTGACATTCATCATCCTCAGCATCTCAATAGTTCATGCTCAGGATTGGGAATCAGGTGACCTCAAGGAAGTTGAGGTGGTAATCCGAAAAGATCAGCAAATTATATTGCCCAAAGCAAACCGTTTGTTTGAGAAAATCCCTCCACGCCCGGTAGAGCCTGCAAAGACGGATGTTACGTATAATTTTAAAGCGTTTAATTTTAGTACTCCTGCCCTCAGTCCGGTCATTCGCCCGTTGCGATTAAAAGTTGAAGAGCCATCGCCTGCATACAAAGGGTATGTGAGTGCTGGATATGGAAATTATTCATCTCCTTACCTGGAAGCATTTATTACCAGTAAGCAGGACAGGAAGAAACTGGTTGGCGCGCACGCTTTTTTTAATAAATCCGGAAAAGGCCCTGTGGATGGTAAGAACTCGGCAGGAGGTACTTCGGGTATCTCAGCTTTTGCGCAAACATTTAGTAAAGATGTATCATTCAATGGGAACATGGGATATCAAAATCGCTCCACTCACTTCTATGGTTACCCGGAAGGAACCCCGGTGAGACCAGATACTATTGAACAGGCATTTTCACTTTTTAATTTAAGGCTCTCCATAGCCAACGCAAAAAATACAGACTTTGCGTATCAGGCAGGTGGTGAATTCAGTCACATCAGTGACAAGTTTAAGGCTGCAGAGAGTTCTGTTGACTTGAATTTCAAGAGCTCCTATCAGGTATCAGATGATCAATCCATTTTTATGGGGGCAACGTATTCTATCCTGAATAGAAAAGATGAAGGCGTGGAAGCAAAGGCAAGGAACCTGTTTCAGGCCAATGGTTATTATTCTTTCTTTCCTGTCGAGAATCTTAAACTTCAAGTTGGCGCAATAGTAGCGATAGAGAATGATACGCTGGATTCAAAGAGTTTTCATTTTTATCCGGATGTAAAAGCTACTTATCCGATTAATGATTTTGTCGATTTTGTTGGATCGCTTTCTGGTGGGATGGAGAAGGTCTCTTTACAGTCACTTGCCAATGAAAATTTATGGCTTGCACCTGCCGTGGCATTATCACACACGAATAAAGTATTTGATTTACAAGCGGGGTTACGGGCCAAGCTGGGCAGTAATGTGTTAGCGGGTGCAGGTGTTTCTCTTGCTACATTAAAGAACATGTATTTTTTCCTCAATGACACATCGGATGCAGCCAAATTTCAAGTTGTGTATGATCAGGGCGCGACTAAGCGAATTAACTTGTATGCTTCCTTACTTTATACGCACTCCGATGTGGCCCGTATTTCTTTACAAGGTGATTATTTTGGATACAATACCGATGATATACAGGAGGCATGGCATAAACCTGGTTACCGGGTAACCCTGAGTGCATCGTATAATCTCTTTAAGAAATTGATTTTTAATCTGGATATGATCGCGCAGGGAAATATGAAAGCATTTGACCCTGAGGCCGAGAAAATAGTGAAGTTAAAGGCAGTATTCGATCTGAATTTCCGCACCGAGTATTTGTTTTCGGATACCTTCTCAGCATTTGTTGACTTGAATAACATTGCCTCTAACAAGTATGCCATGTTTTTGAACTACCCGGTGCGAGGTTTTCAAGCGCTGGCGGGTATAACGTTGAAGTTTTGATTGACTTTTGGTTTAAGAGGAGGGTCTTAGATGCTTAGACAGTAGCCATTTAGTTTGTGCGCCTCGAAAATTCGCTTAATTTTGTAGTATACCAACTTTTTTAATCTTCATGGCAAGAAAAAAGAAAACAGACGAACACGAAACTAACAGCGAGAATCTTGATAACAAGAATGACTCTGATGATACGTTTGGACTTCCGGAAATTGAATATAAACCTTTAAACAGGGATGAAGAATCAGCCACCTCCTCCGGTGAAACACAACCTGATGAGGTTAGTCAATCTGAATCGCCCCGGTATGAATATGAACAAAAGCCAGTAGAGCAAACTCCAGAATATACATACGATCCGGATGAGGAGAGTACTCCTGTGTGGCCTAAAGTATTAGGCATTCTACTGGTAATTGTATTAGCCTTAGGTGCAACATGGTACTTCCTATACTACAGACCAGCCCAGGAAAAAGAACGTCTCGCGAAAGAAAAGATTGAGCAGGAAGCTAAAGATAAAGCCGAACAGGAACGTTTAGCTGCTGAGCGTCTGCGTGAAGCAGAACAAAGAAGAGCGGATTCGTTGGCTAATATTCCTAAGATAGGCGTCATTGAAACACTCAGCGAACGTACCAGACGTTATTATGTTGTGGTGGCCAGTGCCGTGGATGATGACTTGCTGATGGATTATGCTAAGAAACTGAGTGGTCAGGGTGTCAGCAGTAAGATTATTCCTCCGTTTGGAAAATATAAACTTTTCAGATTGGCCGTGGCAGATGGTGATACATTCGCATCTGCACAGGAAGTTGCCAATACTAAAAAGACCGAGTATGGAGATGCCCTTTGGGTATTGAAGTATTGAGATTATGATACAAGTGAGTTGGTGTGGGATGTCCATGCAAATTTTAAATACGTATGGAGGCAGTGAATGAAAAGAAAAACAAGCGAATAGCAGCAGCCACTACCATTGGCTTGCATGCCTTGTTGTTCGTGTTTTTTTTCTTTGCTGTAGGTTGGCGAGCACCTGATCCTCCATATGGATCAATGGAAGGTTTCGTCATTAATCTTGGCTTTGACGATCAGGGAAGCGGAGATATTCAACCGATTGTACCGATCGGTTCAGAGCAAGCAGAAACCCAACCCGAAGAAACTCCAGCTGAAACTACGCAGCAGGAAGAGAAAGCTACAGAGACAGAACAGAAACCAGTTGAAGAACAACTCACCTCCAACGATGAAACCGCGGTTGCAATAAAAGACGTTAAAAAGGAAGAGAAAAAAGAAGAGAA
>Ga0187893_10015069_pt1 | contig 10417 bp, 6 predicted proteins | sample MA1701074metaG_FD_139574 | JGI IMG/M metagenome (GOLD analysis project Ga0187893, IMG submission 139574) | White microbial mat communities from a basaltic lava cave in the Kipuka Kanohina Cave System on the Island of Hawaii, USA - MA170107-4 metaG ...
AGCGAGACGACTTCCCCGAACGCGTACACCTTCTTGGCGCCCATCTTGTACCACTCTTCGACATACTTCCTGATGGTGTGATTGGGCATCGACATGCCGACTTGCTTGCGCTTTTTTGGATCGTTGTCGAGCCACTCCATCACTTCGGTGTGCCCGTATTTGTCGATCATCGCCAGCACTTCGGCGTCGTCTCCCTTCGCCTCGGCATTGCTCGACCCGCCGCCGAAGAGACTGCCGCCGCCGCCGCCGCCGCCACCACCACCCCGGATCATGATGAGGCCACCGAGCAGCGCGCCGACGAGGATCACCAAGCCGCAGGCGATGAGGATTCCCTTCGCCATTCCGCCGCTCTGGGCAGGCTCGCTGGCTTGCGGGGCAGCCTGCGCGCGTCCTGCAGGCGCGCCACGCTTGCCCGCGGCGGCGGCGGGGGGGGCCGCGAAGAGCGCGATCGACGCGCACTCGTCGAGCACCTGGAACCAGCGGCCCCGCCGGGCGAGCGCGGCGGCCGGAAGGAAGCGCGCGCCGCTCGCGAGGTCGACCACCCAGAGCGACGCGTCCTCGCCCGAGACGAAGAGCGCGCGCTCCCCGTCCCGCGTGAACACGAGGCGCGACGCCTTCTCGCCGCACTCGAGGAGCGGGCGCGCCGCGCCCTCTCCCGCTGCCGCGGCGGGGTCGAGGAACTCGATCCAGCCGCTGCGCCGCACGAGCAGCTCGTCGCAGCGCGGCGACCACTGCAGTTCCGCGCCCGCCTTCGCCGGCAGGAGGACGCGCGCCTCCGACGAGCCGTCGGTCGGCGCGATCCACCAGTCGAGCTCCGGCTTCTCGGCGTCGACCGCGCTCCAGCGCCAGAGCGCGAACCGTCCGCTCGGCGAAATCGAGAGCTGCTGAGGCCGCACGCCCAGCAGGCGCGGCGGGCGGAAGATCTCCTCGAGCGTCGGCCGGACCGGGTCGGCCGGCGCGACGTCGTCGCCGCCGCGCAACCACGCGAGCGCGAGACTCGTCCACCCGAGGATGATCGACATGGTCTCTCCTCTCATGCGCCGGCCGTCGCGGTCCGCGGCCGCGGGCCCGGGATTCTCGCTGATTGAGAGTCGCCGCGGCGAACCGTAAAAGACCCGGTTCCCCACGTCTTGGCGGGAGGCGCGTTCGACCCGGCCTCCGCGACGTCGGCGCGGGGCAGCGAACGGAGCGCAGATGGGGCTCCCCCACGGGATCGTCGTCCTCGACAAGCCGGCCGGCATCACCTCCCGCGACGCCGTCGACCACGCCTGCAACGCTCTGAGGACGCGCGAGATCGGCCACTGCGGCACCCTCGATCCGCTGGCGACCGGGGTCCTGGTGCTCGTGGTCGGGCGGGCGCGCCGGCTGCAGGAGCTGCTCGCCCGCTCGCGCAAGGTCTACGAGGCGCGCATCCGGCTCGGCGCGACCTCGGCCACGGACGACGCCGAGGGGCCGATCGTCCCGACCTCGCCCGCGCCCGCGGCCGCCGCCGAGGCGGACGTGCGCGCCTGCGTCGGCCGCTTCGTCGGCGAGATCGAGCAGCGGCCGCCGCGCTTCTCCGCGGTCAAGATCGACGGCGAGCGCCTCTACGACCTGGCTCGCCGCGGCGAAGGGATCGACGCGCCGCCGCGCAAGGTGAGGGTGTACGAGATCGAGCTGCTGCGCTACGAGTGGCCCGACGTCGACCTGCGAGTCGCCTGCGCCGGCGGCACCTACGTGCGCTCGATCGCGCGCGACCTGGGCTCCGCGCTCGCCACCGGGGGCTACCTCGCGCAGCTCGCGCGCACCGAGTCGGGCGGCTTCAGGCTCTCCGAGGCGACCCGTCTCGACGACCTCGGTCCGCACCACCTGCTCCCCCTCGAGAACGCCCTGCGCCACTTCCCGCGCGTCGACATCGCCGCGGCGCAGGCGGTCCGACTGGGCAACGGCGCCGTGGTGCACGCCGACGTCCCCGCCCTCTCGCTCGCCGCCGACGAGACCCTCTTCGGCTGGGTGAACGGACACGCGGTCGCGCTGCTCAAGAAGCAGGGCCCGCGCCGCGTGAGGTCGCAGCGCCTCCTCGTCTCGGTCGGCGAGCTCCAGCAGCTCGCCGAGGCGGAGCTCGCCGCCGGCGACGCAGGCGCCGCCGTCCGCGCCGGCGCGGAGCGCGCCGGCTACGCCGACGACGAGCGGCGCTAGCGCGGGCCCGGCGCGGCCGTCGCGCCTCCCGGGTCGGCCACGACCCGCACCGGCTCGTCGTAGTAGGCGGCGCCCTCGCCCGCGTCGGTCGCCACCGCGCGCACGAGCAGGTTGGGGCAGCGGCCGTCGCGCACCATCCCGCCCTTGTCCATGCAGGCGAGCTCGCGGCGGAGGCTGGCGTCGTGGCGGACGCGCACCCGCAGCCGCCCGATCCTGCTCTCGATCCAGGCGGGCGCGCCGTCGGCCAGCCCGTTCGCCGCCGCGGGATGGAGCCGCACCTCGGGCGGACCGGGCGGCGTCGGCTCGCACCACTGCGACGACTGGCCCTTCGGGGTCGACCCGGCGAAGAGCAGCAGCGGGAAGTCGGCGTCGCCGGCCTCGATCGGGGGCGGCGCCTCCCCCACCAGGCGCGCCTTCCCGTCGGCGGTCGGGAACCGTCGGCCTTCGAAGAGCACCTCCGGGACGAACGGGTTGCGCGCCGGCGCGCGCGCGAGCGACGCGGCCGTGATGCCGCGCGGCTCCACCCGCCGCAGCACGCGCCGCTTCCACTCGTCCACGCTCCCCGGGAAGCGGTCGGCGAGACCCAGCCGCCGCGCCAGCCCGTGCAGGATCGCGATCTCGTGGCGAGCCTCCGCCGGCGGCTCGATCGCCGGCCGCGACACGCGCAGCCAGTGGTTCCCGTACGAGCCGAGCACGTCGTCGTCCTCGAGCAGGGTGAGGCAGGGCAGGACGAGGTGCGCGACGTCGGTGGTGTCGGTCGGGTGGGTGTCGACCACGACGTTGAACTCGCTGCGCTCGAAGGCGCGACGGACGGAGGCCGAGTCGGGAAGCATGGAGACCGGGTTCCCGGCCGTGACCCAGATCGCGCGCACCGGAGGATCGCGCGCCGCCAGGATCTCCGCCCCGAGCAGCGGCTCGGCGAACGTGCGCGGCGCGGCGTCGGCGCCGCGCAGGAACGAGAGATCGAACGCCGCGCGGCGCGCCATCGTGTAGGAGGCGCCGCCGCCCGCGACGCCGACGTTGCCGCTCACGAGCGCCAGCGCGTCGAGCGTGCGCACCGTCGCGCAGCCGTTCCGGCGCCGCGCCAGCCCCCATCCCACCAGGATGGCGGCCGGCTTGCGCGCGGCGTAGAGGGCCGCGAAGCGGGCGAGATCGGCGGCCGGGACGTCGGCCTCCGCCGCCCGCTCCGCGAGCGTGCGCGAGCACGCCAGGGCGCGGAAGGCCGGCCAGCCGTGGCAGTAGTGCTGCGCTTCGGGGTCGGCGCCCCCCTCCTCGAACAGGTGGCGCGCCACCGCGAGCGCGAGGGCGCCGTCGCTCCCCGGCCGCGGCTGCAGGAAGAGGTCGCACGATCGCGCGAGCCGGGTGCGGATCGGGTCGATCCCGACGATCGCCGCCCCGCGCCGGCGCGCCTCGCGGAGCAGCGGCAGGAGGTGCGGTCCCGAGGTGTGGACGTTGCGGCCCCAGACGACGATCAGCCGGCTGCTGCGCACGTCGAAGAAGTCGCTCGACTCCGAGACGCCGAAGTCGCGGCAGTTGGCCTCCTCGCCGGCGCCCGAGCAGATGTCGCCGCGCTTGATCGTGACCGGACCGAACTGCTCGAAGAGGAAGTCGGCGGCCGGCTTGAGCAGCCCGAGCGAGCCGCCCGACCGGTAGTGCAGGATCGCCGCGGGCCCCGACTCGGCGCGGATCCTCTGCAGACGCTCCGCGGCGAGATCGAGAGCGTCGTCCCAGGAGAGCGGCTCGAGCCGCCCGCCGCGCCGCAGCAGCGGCCGCGTGAACCGGTCGGCCGAGTACTGGCGCGCCAGGAACTTCGCGGTGCGCTCGCACAGGAAGCCGCGCGTGACCGGGTCGTCCGGGTCGCCCTGGAGCTTCGTCGCCCGTCCCTGATCGACCGTGACCAGGATCGAGCAGGCGTCGGGGCAGTCGCGATTGCACGCCGTCCGCACGACCTGCGCCGCTTCCGGGGAGCCCATGGCGGGGATGATAGATTCCCCGCGCCTGCCGAGTCGCCGCCGGAGAGCGTCATGCCCGACCCCGAGAGCCCCCGCGTCGAGCGCTGGCGGCGGCTCGTGGAGCAGAGTCCCGACAACGAGCTGGCGCGCTTCAGCCTCGGCAGCGCCTATTTCGACGAGAGCCGCTTCGCCGAGGCGGAGCCCCATTTCGCCCGCGCGCTCGAGCTCAAGCGCGACTGGGTGGTCGCGTGCATCCTGCGCGCCCGCTGCCTGATCGAGCTCGGTCGCGCCGCCGAGGCGAAGCCGCTGCTCCTCGCCGGCCGCGAGCACTCGATCCAGCAGCACCACCAGTCCCCGGTCGAGGAGATCGACTCGATCCTCGCGGAGCTGCCTTGATCGGGCCCGGCCGTGCGCGGGCCGCGCTGGCCGTCTGGGCCGCGGCGCTGCTGCCCACCGCGGGCGGCGCGACGCTCCCGCGCGGGGCGGGCGACGCCGTCTGGCGAACCTACGAGCTCGACGTCGCGGCGGCGGGAGCTCCCTCGCTGGCGCCCGTCGGAGACGACGCGCTGGCCGAAGCGCTGCGCGCCGCCCGCTTCGACGCGATCGTGCTCTGGCTCCCGCCCGGGGATCCGCGCGCGCCCGACGCGCCGCCCGAGCCGCGCGCCCTGCTGCAGAGCGGCGACTCCGCCTCCGCCGCGCTGGCGGAGCTGGTCGCGCCCTTCCGTGCGCGGCAGCTCGACGTCGCCGTCGGGCTGCGCGCGCGCGCCGACCCGGCGGAGCTCGCCTTTATCCCGCGCGACCGCCGCATCCTGATCGAGCGTTCCGGCGGCGCGCCCCTCGACGTCGAGCGCGTCTTCCGTCCCGCCGTCCGCCGTTTCACCTGGTTCCGGCCCGACCCGTTCGGCCGGGATCCCCCTCCCGCACGCCTGGCACTCTCCTCGCGGCTGCTGATCCCGACCGATCCCCTGCTCAAGGCGCGCCAGACGGAGCTCGACCTCGCCGCCTTCTCCGGGCTCGCCCACGACGTCTCTCGATCCGTCGAGAGGCAGAGCGCGGTCGCGAGCGATCTCGCCGACGCGATCGCGGGACGCGATCCGCAGGCGTTCGATCCCTTCCTCAACGAGTGGATCGGAGAGCGGCCGCAGGGGCCGCTCGCGCCGCTGCGGCGCGGTCCGCCGCTGCTCGACCTTGAGGAACTGCTCTTCTCGATCGGGAGGGACGGAACGTCGGGCCTCGCCGCGCAGCTCCAGGCCGGCGGCTTCCGCGGCCGCTGGAGCCTCCCCGGCCTCGCGGGAGGCGACGATCCGGCGCTGCAGGTCGCCCGGCCCGGCGAGCTCGCCGCCGACCAGCTCCTTGCCTGGGCGGCCATGCTCGACCGCCGGCTCGGCGCGCTGACCCGCTTCGCGGAGGCGATGGCGGGCGGGAGCCGCGACCTGCGACCGGAGCTCCTCGCGCTGCTCGACCCGGGCGACCCGGCGATCGGCACGCTGCCGCCGCCGATGCGCGACGCCTGGATCGCCACCCTCGCCCTCGACCGCGCGCTGGTCGAGCAGCTCGAGCCGTGGCGAATCCGATTCACGACGTGGAGCCTCGCGAGCGCCGGGCTCGCGACCGGGTCGCAGGTCGTGAAGGTGGTGCGGGCCGACGATCCCCGCCTCGGTCCGTGGGGTCAAGCGGTCGAGGAGCTGCTCGGCGCGCGCTCGATCGACCTCTGGAGCGTGGCGCAGCTCCGTCCCGGGCTCGAGGTCGTCCTGCGCGGCGAGCTGGCGCTGCGCGACCCGCGCAACGTCCGGCTGCGCGTCGACGCCGCGGCGCGGCGGTCGGTGCGCGTGAACGGGGCGACGGCCGTGGCGCCGCTCGATCCGGGGCGGGGGCCGCTCCTCGCCACGCTGCCGCTGCCCGCCGGCACCAGCACCATCGAGGTGCTGCTCGAGCTCGACGGCACGCGCGCCTCGATCGACGTCGATCTCGATCTGCTGCCCCACCGCGTCGAGGGGATCGTGCTCGAACCCGACCGCGCCTCGCGCGTCCACGAGCCGGCGGTGCGGCTGCGCGACCCGGGCGCGCTCGGCGGCGCGAGCCTGCTCCGGCCGGCGGGACGTCCCGCCCCCGATTCCGGTCCGGGGAGCGGGCAGGCGTCGCTGCCGTTCGTCCTGTCACGCGCCTCCCGCTTCGACGTCTGGGTGCACGCGCTGGCGCCGCCCGATCGCGCCGGCTCCATCACGATCCGGTTCGACGACGGCGCCGACCGCGAGCTCGCCATCGGGTCGAGCGCGCGCTGGACCTGGATCCGCGCGGCGGCGCCCGCCACGCTCGCGGCGGGCGATCACGCGCTCCACCTCGGTTTTCCGGTCGAGAACGTGCGTGTCGACCAGGTGGTGCTGCTGCCGACCGAGCTGGTCCTGCCGCGGCGTCCGGCCGACGACGCGCCGCTCGCCGCCACCGCCTGGCGGTTCGACCCGCTCGGCGCCGGGATCGTGGTGGACCTCCCTCCCCTCGAGGCGACGGCGCTGCTCGGGCGCGCCTTCACCGTCGAGAAGGGGGGGAGCTACGGCGCGTTCGTCTGGCTGAAGGGCAGCGATCCGCTCGCCCCCGGACAGTGGGCCGAGCTCGAGCTCACCGCTCCCTCCGGACGCCACCGCTTCCTGCTCCCGGCGGGGACTCCGTACGAGGAGTGGGTCGCCCTCGGCAGCGTCGCGCTGGCGGCCGGCGAGCGGATCCAGTTGCAGGCGCAGGGCCACGGCGCGCTCGCCCGAATCGCCTTCGTGCGCTGAGCGCCGCGCGTCAGCCCAGCTCCACGACCATCGTGCGCATCGGGGACGCGGCCGGCATCGGAGGCTCCCCCCGCGGGTCGAGCTCGATGGCGGCCGGGGCGCGGAGCGGCCCCGCGACGCGGCGGCGGACCTCGATGCGCCAGGCCCGCTCGCGCAGAGTCAGCCCGGCGACCACGACCCGCTCGAGCGCCGCCGGCAGCGCGGGACGGATCGAGACCTTCCCGCCCTTCAGCTCCAGCCCCAGCAGCGACTCGACCAGGCAGAGGCCCGCAAGCGCGCCGATCCCCATGGCGTAATCGCCGCCGTTGGTCTCCTCGCCGGGGATGCCGAGGCCGTTCACGTCGGCGACGCCGCGCGCCATCCATCCGAAGAGCTCGTGGGCGGCGTCGATCCGCCCGGCGCGCGCGAGCGCCTTCGCGGCCAGCGCGTTGTGCCAGAACCAGACGCCCTTGGCGCCTCCCGGGCTCTTCGAAAGGCCGGCGCCGGCGACGCGGAAGGGCCCGGCGCGATCGGCCAGCAGATCGACCAGGCGATCGGCGTGGTCGCCGGAGAGTGCCCCGTGCAGGAGCGCATGCGCCGCGGTGAGAGGCGCATCGAAGCCGAACCAGGGAGGATCGCGCTCGAGCGCCGCGCGCGACACGAACCAGCCCCGATCGAGCGACACGCCGCCGCGCGAACGCGCGTGCGCCAGTCGCAGGCCGCCCTCCTCCACCGGCCTCGCGACCTGCGCCGCGATCGCGGCGCGCGCCTCCTCGATCGGCGCGCTCAGCCGCCGGGCGCGCGGCGGATCGAGCGCGTCGGCGAGCCGCAGGAGCGCCCCCAGCCCGTCGAACGCCGCCGGCAGCGCGTAGGCCGGCTCCTGCGTCTCCTCGCCGGCGCTCCAGCAATCGTTCGCGGGCGTGAACGGCAGGTAGTGGTGCTCGACCTTCGCGGCGAAGAGGTCGAGCGCACGGCGCGCCGGCTCCCGCTCGCCGGTTGCGGCGAAGGCGCGCTCGACCACCAGGATCCAGCGGAAGAGGCCGGCGGCGCCCACCGGCCGGAAGAGGCGCGCCGTGCGCGGCCGCATCGGCAGGAACGCGAAGTCCTGCCCCTCGCACGGATGGTCGAGGATGCCCCGTCCCGCGGACGCGCTCGGGCTGCCGATCACCCACTCGATCATCCGGCGCGCCGCGCCGCGCAGCCGCGGATGGGGATCGAGCAGGAGGAGCGGCAGGACGAACGGCACGTCCTGCCCCACGTGGCTCTTGGCCGAGTAGCCGAGCGCGCCGGTCATCACGACGCCGTTGGGCGCGACCAGCGCGTGGGCGACGCTGCGCGACCAGCGCAGCAGCCCGTCGAGCCAGCGGTCGCCGCTATCGAGGCGCAGCGCCAGGCCGCCGTCCGCGCCCTCGAGGTCGCGGACGCCGCCGTCGATCGGCGCCTGCAGCGCGGTCGCGATCGTCCGGGAGGGGTCGCGCCACTCCTCGACCCCGAACGCGAGATCGGTGACGAGCTGGCCGCCCTCCCGCGGCGCCGCGAGGCGCACGTCGAAGCACGCGGCGGAGGCGGGCAGCTCGGTGCCGTCGTCGCACGGCGCCGCATGCGCCCGCGCATGCGGATCGACCGCACGCCAGCGCGCCCGCGCCGCGCTCCCCGACGCGAGGAAGAGCGTGACGCCGGCCGCGGGGACGTCGAATGCGGCTCCCGTCGCGGTCGCGCGCGGCGTCAGCAGCAGCTCCTCGAAGCGCTGGAACCCGAACGGCGCCGCGAGGACGTCGATCGCCCCCTCGTGCCCGGCCGGCGCGACGGTGAGCCGCCGGGCCAGGAAGCGGGCGCGCGCGACGACGGTGACGGGCGGAGCGCGGCGCGCCCACTCCAGGCGGATGCGGCCGCATCGCTCGCCGGCGGGCGCCGCGATCCGCACGCGCCGGAGCGGTCCGGCTTCGACCGCGACCAGCTCGAGCAGTCCCGGCCGTTGGCGCACCTGCCAGTCGAGGTCGGAGAGGCGCAGCTCGCCGCCTCCCTCGTGCTCGAGGGCGAGCTCGAGCGCGACCCCCTCCTCCCAGATCCTGCCGCGCCGGTCGGCTGCGGCGCGGCGCACGCCGTACTGGGGGAAGTTCGCCTCGGTGCCGTCCCCCCAGTCAGAGCCGGGACCGAACGTCCCCATGACCATCAGCCACTCGCACTGGTCGTCCTCGCGCTCGAGGATCGCGTGCGGAACGTACGGATGGTGCATCCACGGCAGGCAGCGGCGCCCGCTGACGAGCGCGCGGCCGAGCGGGTGGGGAAGGTGACGGAGGCCGCGGCGGCGGGTGTCGCGGCCGGTCACGAAGCGGAAGCGCTCGGAGAAGAGGAGCAGAAGTCCCGAGCCGAACGGCCCGATGATCGCGCCGTCGGCCTCAAGCGTCGCGGCGCCGGGTGCCGACGGATCGGGGGTGAGGTCGAGTCGGGGCACGCGGGCGAGCTTACGCGCCTCCTGCCCCGTCGCTGGTGCCGCGCGCGCCGCCGGGCTAACGTCGCCCTGCGCCGAAGGGATGGGAATGCCGACCTACGAATACGTGTGCGAGGAGTGCGACCACGGCTTCGAGGCGCTCGTGAGCGGCCCCCGCAGCCGTCCCGCCTGTCCCGGGTGCGGCGGACGACGAGCGCGTCGCGCGCCGGTGCTCATCGCGGCACCGCGCAGCGGCCGCGAGGCTCCGGCCCTCCCTGTCGACGGGAAGCCGGCCTGCGGCTGCGGGCTGATCGAGCGACCGCCGGACTGCGCCGCGGGCCGCGCATGACCCCGGCCGCGCCGCGTCCCGCGCCGACCGTCGCCTTCGACATCGAGGTGGTCGGCTACGACTGGACCGAGCTCGACGAGGCGACCCGCGGCTACCTGCTCGAGCGCGCGCGCAAGAAGCAGCAGCCCGCCGAGGAGGTGCAGCAGAAGCTGGCGCTCGTCCTCGGCCTCGGCCACGTGGTGGCGATCGGGCTGTGGAACCTGGTCGAGCAGCGCGGCGCCGTCCTGCTCGAGGGCGAGGGAGGCGAGTGGGCGCCGTGGCCGAACCGCACCGACGGCGCCTTCCTCTTCCGCGGCAGCGAGCGCGAGATCCTCTCCGCGTTCTGGCAGCGCGTGGCGGGCTACGGCCGCCTGGTGAGCTTCTACGGCCGGCCCTATGACGGCCCGGTCCTCATGGTCCGCTCGGCGATCCTCGGCGTCGCCCCGACCCGCAACCTGGCCGGCAAGGCGTGGGACTGGAAGCGCCACTGCGACCTGTCCGACCTCTTCGCCTTCCAGGGGGCGGTGCGCGAGCACATGAGCCTCGACTTCTGGTGCCGTCGCTTCGGCATCGAGTCGCCCAAGTCGGTGCTCGACGGCTCGCAGGTCGAGCGCGCCTACCGGGACGGCGAGCTCGAGCGGATCGCCGACTACTGCCTGCGCGACGCGCGCGCGACGGCCGAGCTCTACCAGCGGGTGGCTTCGACGCTGGTGCCCCTGCTGGCGTAGCGCGGCGCGCAGAGGCGGGCGGCCCGGCGTCCCTTCATTCCATGCGC